>Ga0209431_10005227_pt1 | contig 10133 bp, 9 predicted proteins | sample RifCSP13_3_FD_184021 | JGI IMG/M metagenome (GOLD analysis project Ga0209431, IMG submission 184021) | Soil microbial communities from Rifle, Colorado - Rifle CSP2_sed 13_3 (SPAdes) (version 2) | ecosystem: Environmental > Terrestrial > Deep subsurface > Rock core/Sediment | place: Rifle... | reverse complement strand
AGATCTTCACTCACTGCACCAAAGCTGTACTTGATGGCACTGCCAGCCTGCGCATTGGACAGCTTGGTGAGCGCCAGAGATTTGGCTTTCAACAGCACGATCCTGGCTTCCCGCTCGCCCAGGGTTTCATACTCCACATCCGCTGCCTCGGACCCCTCCGCCTCGATATCGGTCCCGATCCAGGCAGCTTTGTAAGAGAACTCACGCTCGAACGAATATCTCGGGATTGGATAGAACGTGATCTTTCCATTCCGGATCGTGTGCTTCTCACACCAGCCTCCACTCAGCGGGATGATCTGGCTGTTCGTGCTAAAAAGCACGCCTTCTCCACCTAGCTGCGTGAGCCTGATCAGCTTCAGGAAATCGGCCGGCAGATCATAGGTAGCGGTGCCCGAAACGACATTCAGAGTGCCGATCTGCTCCAAACCACACTGCTCTGAGAAGTCAGCGATTGCATCCTTCACGGCATTCTCATACTGCACTTCCGTGGGAACGCCATCCTCCGCAGGTACATCCAATTCCAATTTTGCGACCAGTTCAGAAAGTAGTTTGCTCATGCCATCTCTCCCTCTGGAGTAACACAGCGAAACGGGAACTTCCCAAGATCCTTCAGCAATCGTGGATTGTTGGGCAGGTAATTCACGGAGGCAGCATCCTCTTTGATCTCGCCCGTCCAAAAGTCCACTCTGCGAATATCGCCATTTGCCAGCGAATCACAGGCGATAAAGACGATCACAGAACAGCCCATAAAGCGGGCAATTGCTGCGCACATCCGGATGCTCATGGCATGCTCGGGCAGGTTCAGATCGAACTCGGGTTGTATATAGATCGTGTTCGCATGCATTGGGAAGCACTGCTCCGAAAACCCGGGTCTCTGCAAGAAGAGCGTCGTGCTTTCTGCCAGCCTCACCAGTGGCAGCTCATCGCCTCGCGGCTTGCAAACGCATGGCTGGTGAGAGCACCCATCTTTCTGCATCGCATAAAGTGGATTGGGAAGTCCAAGCGCCTGCACAGGCATAATGGCTGCATTCATGGTGATCACAGGCCCATCATCGCCAAAATGCTCAGCTCGCATGAATCTCAAACTCGGACCTTTGCCAACGATCCAGGCTGTTTGTCCCAGGTGAAGATTATGAAGATGCCTTAGCAGACGCATCATGCTCATCCCTGATCCGCTTCATCCTTGCGTTTCAACACGGCCACCATCCCAACAACTTCAGTGATCGCCCACTCGGGATGATCACGTATGAAATCATTTATGGCTTGCTCGATCGTTGCCCAGGCGGGGTTCTGATAATCATGCACAGCGATCACCCGCGCATGCGGCCCGAAATTTTCCAGGTCCGAATGCACATATTCGTAGCTATGCCCGCCGTCGATCCAAAGCAGATCGATGGCCTTTTTCCACGTCTTCCCGATCACGCGGCTGTCACCTTGCCTCGCCTTTACATTCGTCACACCCACTTTTTTCATATTTGCCAGCAATAATTCCTTGCTGGTGGGCACATCATCCGCAGGGTGCCATGAGTAATCATCGATGGAAACGATCTTGGCTTCCGGAGCTGCCAGTCCCAGCACGGCCGTCATACCGCCATATAGCGAACCGATCTCGACGATCGAGCCGCCAAGCGGAACGTCCGCAGCCAGTTTCGCCACGCATTCACGCTCATTAATGTCGGTCAATGGTCGCACCACTCGTGCAATTTCAACCGCATCGATATCACTGATCCTTGGTAAGTTGTTATTCATGCTGTCACTCCATTTCTGTTCACATTTGTCCTTGCCACGCCTCTTCCGTAATTGTGAAAAATAATCCTGGCTTTGTTCCGATGAGGATGATTCCAATCCACTGACAACGCTTTATATTTCACAGCGCATTCATGCATCGCTCGCATCAATGCCAGTTGCTCATCCCACTGCTGATATCTCAGCCACTGCCTGCCCCATGCCTGGAACAGTGCCCTCACCTGCTCAGATTTTCGGAAGAAGAGCACACCCGAATTCAGGAACTTCTGATTGGCATCTCCGCCCAGCTCCTTGATCGTCTGATCCCGCTCCTGGATGTTGATCTCCCAGCCAGCTCGCTCCTTGTTGTAAAGCTGACCGATGGTGAGCAGTTCTTCCGCCAACGCCAGGTCATGATCGTCCAGGAATTCGAAACCCTTCACGATATCAGACATGAACTCGGTATCCGCATCGATGTAAAGTGTGCGTTCAAACGGTGTCAGCTCCACCAGATGCGGCTTGATCCGTCCTGCCCTGAATTGGAAGTTCTCCCGTTGGCTGGCATCGAAAGGATATTCTCCGGTCCACTCGATCCACTGGGCGCCTTTCACCGCCGTGTCCCCCACCACACACACAGGGATGTTCACACCCAGGTTCCTGAGCGATGTCATGCTTTTGCGAACTTCCGCTGCCGCCTTCGAACCAAAACACATATACAGAATGCCGATCGTCTCATCATGCACGCGTTCGATCTTGTGGATCACAGGACCCTTTGAAGCCACAAACTCTTCGATCACCTGTGCGGCCCGTTCTGAAGATTTACCAAGATAAGGATATAGCTCTGCCACAGCTTTCGCCCTGGCGCCTGCATATTCCGCATTGCCTTCCGCTGATAGCTGATGGCCAATCGCTGAAAGCAACTCTCCCGGCTCATCCACCATCGGACCCACATCCGTGTACTCCCAGAAGCGGATGCCGGTATGCATGCCGCGCCTGAAGTGTGGCGCATTCAGAATGATCACCGGCTTGCCCGTCACCAGGAACTCATATAGCGTGGATGAACAATCATTCACATACACGTCTGCCCGCTGCATTACTTCCTCGAAATCACAAACTGGCTCGATGCCCACGGACCGTAAATAAGGATCCAATCCCGGCATGATCCTTGGATGTCCATGCCCTATGACTGTGAATTTCTCCTGCTTTGCCAGGACGGGCAGGATCTCTGCATAATGCTTCAATGCATTCCCGGCTTCCGGAGCGATCGCAGATCCATCCCAGTGGAACGAAATGCAAACCACGGGCTTTCCTTCTGACCGCTGAAAGCTGATGGCTGAAAGCTTATCCATCTTCGGTGTTCCGATCACGAATCCTGGCTTATGTGGGAACGTCTTTGCGATCAATGCCCGCGTGTGCTCATTCGGATCCAAAAATAGAGAGACATCCCTCTGCATCCCTGCCCCGCCTGCATACGCCGTGTGCATGAACGTGAGACCAATCCCATGCTGCATGAAGATTTGCGGTCTCCGCGGATCATTCCTCAGCGCCGCCTGCAGGTCCCCATACGCGGCTGTGACAACCGGTCCGCTCCCTGGAGGCATCACATCCAGCTTATTATTCACGCCCGGGGATTTCAGCGCCACAGCCTCGATACCCCTTCGAAGCGCATACTCATGGATCGGAGCAGGCACATAGAACGACCCTCGCACCGATTCATCCAGCGCAAGATAAATAGGCGCCATGTGATCGATGTAATTCGAGTGTCTCGCAAAGAAATCAATTGGTCTTGCCCAATGCCGTTGTGCCATGCTTCTCCAGATTTCCCCTCCCCTGCAGGAAGGGCGGGGGAGGGGATGGGGGTAGTCTCTAGTCTCTAATCGCTAGTCTCTAATCTCTAGTCTCTGCTTTTACGAAGCCGCTTCTTCCACCGGCACAAATGCACCCTTCTCAGGCACGAGCGATTCGGTGGCATTGAACTCCTCAATAAAATATTGATCCGCTGCTACAAGCCGGGTCACATCACCGGTGGTTGCATATGTGGGGAAAGGTCCCTTGATGCTCAATGGCAGATAGACACGGTGCTGTACCAGCTCGCGGTTGCCCACGATCCACAACGTATCCGAGAACTCGGTGGAGGCGAAGATCGGACGATTCTTCACCATCCCGGCAAAGCCAGCTGCATTGATCAGCGTCTGTGGATAACCATCACGTTTGAAGCCTGTCCAGTTGCTCAAGCGATCGGTGTTCGTGATGCTCGCCAGGTAGAAAGTCGGTTCATAGAACCGCTTCGCCACGATCACAGCCGCGTTTCCCAGCAGTGCATACAATGTAGCTAGGTCCGCATCCGCTGTGCTGATCGTCCACGCTGCGGTGGAGTTACTGGCAACCGACTTCACAGCCGAGAACGCCATGTAGAGCAAGCCTTGATCGATCTTGCGGCGCATCTGGCGCACCAGGTTTGCCATCGTGCGAGCTACCGCATCCCAGCCCAATTGTGAGCGGGAGAACACGATTGCCTCACGTGAGATCTGGTCCGCCAGGCGGTCCGCTGCGGCTTCAATGGTCTTGTACGCCAGCGTCGTCTTCACCCGTTCGATGGGTTGCATTTCACCGTTGCGGATCGCGCTGTAGCTGTAATCCACCAGCAGATCATTGGCGTTGATACTTCCTGCGGTCAATGCCTTGATCTTCCCATCTGCATAGTTGATCACGTAATCGGTGCCTTCGACGTAAGTCGTACCTGCGGGGTTGCTGGTCACGGTGACAGATCCGGGAGTGATCCGCCCGTGGCTCAGGCTGTACCAGGTGTCTTCAGCACCAGCGGTTTCCACTTCATCGGTAACGTCCACAGCATAGCCGCTTTCGCCGGTGGTGGTTTCGTAGTACAGGCGGGTGGGAGATGTTTCGATCGTGCCCACGTCGAAAACATTGGCCGCAACGAGATTGGGGAATACCTCTTCGATGATCGCCCGTGAAACGCTATAAGGCAGGTTCAGGTCCGTGGTCAGCTCAGCTTCTTCCAGCATCTGGGCTTCCACCATCAATTGCTTCTGATACACCGTATCGAAGCGCTCCAGTAGGATTTGGGTGTAGACGGAGGCTGCACTCTCGGCGCGCATTTGGATCGCGCTCTTGGGCTGCTTCTCATGCTTGCGGATCGATTCAGTCAACTGGAAGGCAACCCGTGCAAAGGACGGTGTACCCGTCTCCAGCTCCAGCACATCGCCGAGCACCGTCACGCTCCTGGTCTCTTCGTCGAAGCCCATGCCCTTCAACACACCCGCGGCTGCCAGGTGGCTGAACTGCTTGCGCTGTGACTCGGCAAAGGATTTCACCTGGTCTGGCGTTTCGAAAGTCATACCATCCAGCGCCTCCGTGAAGATCTTGTTCAACTTATCGCCAAACGGAAGATCTTTCTTCACTTCGACGATCGCATCCTTTACCGCGTTCTGCTTCTGGCTCTCATCGAACTTGCGAGCCTTCTCTGCGTTGACCTTCACCGCCTCGATGATGTTGGCGTTCGCGTCAACCCCCAGGGCGGTGCGCAGTGATTCATCGAGCCTCTTCAATTGTTTTTCGTTCAGCGCTTCGAGCTGAGCTTCGGTCATGCCCTGGTTGAACAGCTCAGGGTGCTCAGCAAGTAATTTTTTCAGTTGCTCCAACAGTTCGTTCATGTCATCCTCCATAGATGATTGAGATTCGGTTAATTGCGCAGCATTCTCAAAGGACGGTTCCAGCACCAGGTCAAAGCCGGTAATATGCAGCTCCGTCACATCGAAGATTTTTTCACTGCCTTCCTTCACGCTCTTGCCTTCACCGTAGCCACGCAGGCTCACACCAGGCATCACGCCGCCTTCCATCAGTGTCAGGATGTCCTTGCCTTTGCTGGTTTCCAGAATGCGACCGGTGAGATCTACGTTCGTGCCATCGAACGCCACCTCTTCCCACTTGGTCACAGTCTCCAGCAGGTTCGGACGCCCGCCCTTGTCAGACGGATGTTCTGCCTCACCGAGAACCTGAATCGCTCGTCCCTGTCCCGCGCTCTCATTCAGATGGCTGCTCAGCTCAGCAACCGCTGCTTCGAGCACAGAGCCGGGATATCGGCGACCGTTGCCATTGACAACGCCCGCCTGGATAGCTCCATCGATCTTGATCCTGCGCGGCTTGCCATCTTCACGTTCCAGCAAAGTCACGCCGGCATTTACACGCTCTTCAATTCTCTGACCCCTCTTCTTTCCGCTGACCGCTGACCGCTGTTCGCTGATTGCGGTCTGCGGCTGATACGCCAGTTCCACCACTTCCCACTGATCCATCGGAGCGAAGGTAAACTTCACCCCATCTCGGGTATATGTGACCTTGTAATATTCATCGTTCTTCAGCTTGCTGGCAGACCCCCACTCACCTACGATCACATAATCCGCAAAGGTGTCCACGATCGTGCGCCATGGACCACTGTCAGAAGAATAGCCGGGTCCAAACTGCACACGAAATGCGGCAGTGATCAGGTTCATCGTGTATTCCAATGAACCCTTCACCATCTCTGTAATGGGGTTGCCTTTTTTCAATTTCTTCTTCATGTCATCGCTCCTTCGAATAATTGTTCAGCAGTCACAACAATTGCTTCACTGGTGGCGGTCCTGCCCGTGCCACTCACGTTATCGGCGATCATCTGGTTGCCGCCGCTCACCGTATCGATCTCATCATCATTGCGCCCGTTCGGGAATGCGGTTGCGGTCCGCAAAAATGACAGATTCCAGGCGCCGCGTACCAGATGAACTTTTCCTTGCTTGGCTCGCAAACGCCAGGGCTGAGCCCACTGCGTCTTATCTCCATCAGAACTCTTGCGGGTCATGCCAATGATCGGGATCTTCGCCAGGCTTCGATCAGCCAGAAACTGCTTGACCACCAGGGATTGAAAAGCATTGTCTTCGATGCCCCAGATCGTTCCCTCTTCAGCATCTGAAAGCATGAGCGCCTTCAAACTTCCAAGGAAGAGATCAAGATTCCGTTCCTTCACCATGTCACGGATATACTCGTCCCCATTGTTATCCATCGCCACGGCTGCCGTCGCATTAAAATCGCTTTGCTCCGTCTTCCCCAATGCCAGGTCAACATAGCGATACCACTGCAAGTCTACAGGAAATTTCTGCACGAAACCAAAATCCTTCTCATCGAAGAAATTGCCTTTTGCCAGGCGTGGGAGTTGCTGGAATTGAGCAACGAATTCAAAGTCATCCATATTGACCGAAAGCGCCTTCAGTTGTGCTGCATCGTGCTTGCGTATCCATAATGGATCTCCTGGTGAACGTCCGAGTTGATCACCGCCCATCGGGATATAAAGTCCGCGCAACAAGTTCTCCACAAACTCTTCCTGTGTCTTTGGATACTCATCATCCTCCAGAGCCAGGGCAGGCATGAAGACAACCTCCCACTGGTCTGCTTCAGGATCGGAGACCATTGCCGTCAGCAAATGACCTGACACATCCTCTACGTCCCAACGAGTCATGATCACGATGATCGCTCCATGATCTTCCAGACGCGTATACGCTGTGGAGCGATACCACTCATAAGCATCTTCCCGCAAATTCAGGGAACTCGCTTCCTTCCGTCCCTTCACGGGATCATCGATGATGAATAGATGCGCACCGAAACCTGTGATACCACCACCCACACCTGTTGCAAGCATCCCACCATTCCGATCGGCGATCTCCCATGAAGCGGACGCTTTGCTTTCAGGGTCCAACAACACGGGATCAGTCGTCGAAGCCAGCGCACCGAACACCTGCGAATATTCCTCAGATTGGATCAGGTCCCGCACCGCCTTTGAATGCTTGCTTGCCAGGTCTGCATTATAGGAAGTCAGAATAATGCGCAGATCCGGGTTCTTTCCCAGCAGCCAGGCAGGGAACTTGCGTGAGGCGGTCTGGCTCTTCCAGTAACGCGGGGGCATGAAGATCATCAAACGCCGGATGCCTTCCTTGCCATCCGAAAGGATATATTTCGCAACCTCTTCCAGCTTGTGAGCCAATATCTGCACGTGCCGCGCATCCACGGGATGTTTCTTATCCACGTGGCTGCAAAAAGACAGGAAATCACGCTCCGCCAACAGGCGGCTCCTGATCTCAGTCTTCACAGCCTCGCGCTTGCTATTCGTTGGCATCTTCATCCTCGTCTGACCGCTGACCGCTGACCGCTGATTGCTCACCGTCTTCCAGCTCCTCCTCCAGCTCCTTCATGATCTCCATCGCATCCGTGCCCAGCAGTTCCAGGAGCTGCGCCGTGGGCACCTTCTTCAGTTGACCCAGGAGCTTATGACCAACTGTTGAACCGCTATCGCCTTCGATCTTCTGGCGCGGCGTGTAATCCTTGGTCATTTCAAAGAACAATCGGCGGTCCGGATTCGCCCGATAACTCGGATCACTTGCCACACTCCCCAAAGCATGGAACGCACCTGGACGATATTCCAGCATCGCTTCCGCCTGCAGCTCTGAGATCATCATGTCGATCTCGGGGAACTTCTTGCGCCACGTGGCAATTGCCCGATCGGACGTAAGCCCCAGCACGCCAGTTGCCAGCTTGTCCTGCGTCTCGGGCCAGCGGTATTTCTTGGGCATCGTTGCCCAGGCAACATAAGCCGCGATGCGTGGGCGTACATTGGCATTCAATAACTGGTGATACGTCTCCGCCCAAGATGGGATCTGTTCGTCTTCAGAAATCTTGCCTTTGTCGCGCAGCATCTGGATGAACATCATTTCGCGCGCGCGCACATCGGCGACAGACAACAACTCTTTGCCTTCAGCGTCTTCAGCCTTATCGAGACCGATGGCAAAATTTTCTAGCTCCAACTGCGTCACGCGTCTGATGGTCATACTGATTTACTTCCTATCCGAAAATCCACTTCGCAAGTTCATTAAGCAGAATGCCGATCATCGGCAGAATGATCGCCCACCGCCATTTTGCACGCTCCGCATCGGCTTTCTCCTGCTCCTTTTTCCGCAGCTCAAAAAACTCCTGGAGTGCATTTTCCATATTCCTCAGGCGGGTATCCACGGACTGTTTATTTTCAGCCGCATCGCCGATCACCAGCATCGCCTCCTTCAAGATCGTCGTCATAAATCGCAGACCGGTCCGCGTGGTGAAGTTTTTATCGTCTCCAAGCAGCGAATCGATTTTTTCAACGACGGAAGCGGAAGATGGTGTCATAGCCTGAACTTCACCTTCCCGAAAAACACATCCACCAGCCTCGGGTTGAACTGTGTGGTCTTGCCTTTCTGGATGAACGCCTGCGCAAAATTGTGTGAATATGCATCTCGGTAAAGCCGCCTGCTGGTCAATGCACTGTAGGCATCGGCAATGCCCACGATCTGCGCTCCGATCGGGATCTCATCACCCTTCAGATGGTCGGGGTACCCCGTGCCATCCCAGCGCTCGTGATGATGACGCACGATCTGCTGGATGATCGGGTCATATCCAGCCTGTTCCACAATCGCCCACCCCAACATCGAATGCCTCTCCATTTGTGCTCGCTCTTCATCTTCGAGTTTGCGCGGCAGATTCAACAACTCTTCACGGACCACCAATTTGCCAATGTCATGCAAGTTCGCTCCCACGGCGACCAGCTCCACCTCGTGCTTTGGCAGCCCTAGCGCATCTGCCAGGATCACGGCGTACTTCGCCACGTCATCTCCATGATGGTCCCACGGCTCACGCAGTGCGCTGATGATCCCAGTGAGCTTCTTGATATCATCGTAGGCAGTCATTACCGAATGCTGGGCGCCTTGCGCTGAATCAAGAAAAATGTCCCCATTGAACCCACTGCCAAAACAATGAGATGGATGATCGTCAAAACAATGTTGTCAAACGCAGGCGGAATGAGCTGCAGCCAGCTTTCGATCACGGTCACAATGATTGGCGCCAGCGCCACTGCCGCAGCATTGGCATAACCCTTGAGATCGACCTTGAAAACGATGCTCGCTTTCAAGAGCAGCCAGGTCACGCCGGCAGTGACCAGCGTAAGGACCAGCAACCGCCCTTCATCCGGCAGTTCCATAAGCGGTGCAGCTGCGGCCCGTGCAGGGCTGCATGCCACAAACGACAGACCGAACACGATAAACAGGAAAATCCGGAAGATGCTTTTCATCGCATTGCTCCTTTACCTAAAAGCTGAGTGCTCGCAAACAAAAAGCGCCCGATGTCAAATGACATCAGGCGCCTATCTCTGAAAGTGCCCATTACAGAACGGGCGTGCTAGATCAGCATAATCTTAAACGCGTCCATCGCGTCTGTCAAGAGTCAGTTCGGTTTACCTACCCCCTGTCGGTGGACGCATTGTTATGTGCCGTCACTCCCTAGAACCAACTCGCCAGGTTCAGGGCGACGGATCGTAATGATGTCATTGCCACATTGGA
>Ga0209431_10005225_pt1 | contig 10136 bp, 5 predicted proteins | sample RifCSP13_3_FD_184021 | JGI IMG/M metagenome (GOLD analysis project Ga0209431, IMG submission 184021) | Soil microbial communities from Rifle, Colorado - Rifle CSP2_sed 13_3 (SPAdes) (version 2) | ecosystem: Environmental > Terrestrial > Deep subsurface > Rock core/Sediment | place: Rifle... | reverse complement strand
GTACAGGGATAAGGTACTGGTTGAAAAGCTGACAGCTGCGATCCGTCAAAAATCCAAAAACAAACTGCGTATCATGGAAGTGTGCGGGGGGCATACCATGGCTATCCGGAAATTCGGAATCCAGCATTTGCTGCCTGAAACCATTGAATTGTTATCCGGTCCGGGTTGCCCTGTTTGTGTAACCGATCGACCATCCATTGACAAGGCTATCGCTTTGGCAAAACAGCCGGACGTCATCCTCACTACCTACGGCGACCTGATACGGGTACCGGGTTCGTTTACCAGTCTCAACCAGGAAAAAGCACTTGGGGCTGACGTAAGAATTGTATATTCCACCCTGGATGCACTTGAAATTGCCAGGACAAATCCCGCGAGGAGGGTTGTTTTCCTGGGGATCGGGTTTGAAACCACTACACCTTCCAGCGCCGTTGCTATTCTTGAGGCTTCAAGGCAACACCTGGCCAATTTCAGCCTTCTGTCCATGCATAAGCTGATGCCGCCCGCTATGATGGCACTCCTAGAGCAGGGCAACAAAATTGATGGTTATATCGGACCGGGACATGTAACTGCCGTTTCCGGAGCAGCTATGTATAAGCCGCTGACTGACCGGCATGATGTTTCAGTTGTAATCTCCGGATTTGAACCAGTCGATATGCTGCAGTCGGTTTACATGCTTGTATGCATGCATGAAGAACACCGGACCGGGATCGAGATCCAGTATACAAGGGCGGTTATGCCGGAAGGTAATCCAAAGGCACGTGAAATAGTGGACCGTATTTTTGAGCCATGCGATGATTCCTGGCGTGGACTGGGCCTGATAAAAGACAGCGGAATGGCCATCCGTGAGGAATACCGGAATTTTGATGCAGGAGTTCAGTTTAGCGTCAAGGTAAAATCTTTGCCGGAACCGGCAGCCTGTTTGTGTGGCGAAGTATTGCGGGGACTTAAAAAACCAAGTGAGTGTAAGCTTTTTGGAAAGACATGCACACCGCTGAATCCAATAGGTGCATGCATGGTTTCAGGAGAAGGAGCCTGCCAGGCTTATTATAATTATCGCAGTTAAACAGATATAATAATTTACCTCATTTTGTTTAATATCCCACACAACGTTTTAAATTTGAACCGTTATGAGTCAAAAAAGGCTGCTTCTCTTCTCAATTCTCAGTGGTGCATTGTTGAGTCCTGCATGGTACCAGTGGGGTCACGGACTTGTATTGATCATCGCTTTGATTCCCTTACTTTTTGTTGAAGATTTTCTTGACAAAAACAAGGCCGAATATGGTTCCGGTATATTCTTCAGGTATGCTGCGCTTACATTTTTCGTGTGGAATACTGCAACTACATGGTGGATCGTTAATGCCTCCCTTGTTGGTGTAATACTGGCCATTCTGATCAATACCTTTATGTGGTCACTTGTCATGTGGCTGTTTCACCTGGTAAAGCGAAAACAAGGTCCGCAATTGGGCTATTTCAGCCTGATATTGTTCTGGATAACCTGGGAATATTTTTATCACAATGCGGAAATCTCCTGGCCATGGCTTGCCCTTGGAAACGGTTTTGCCTACAACATCAAACTTGTCCAGTGGTATGAATATACCGGAGTATTGGGAGGTTCGCTTTGGGTATTGGTATTGAACATAATACTCTTCAATCTTTTAAAAAGCTATGTCTCCGGTATTCAGTCCGGCAGACTTCTGGCGCAATCGGTTCTGGTCCTGGTTATTCTTATCGGACCCATAATCATTTCACTGGTAAGGTTCTACTCCTATATAGAGGTCCACGACCCGAAAACCGTCGTGGTCATTCAGCCCAACATCGATCCCTATGAAAAATTTGTTTCCATTCAAAGTATTGACCAGACCTACATTCAACTATCAGAAGCAGCCAGGGTGGCCGATTCTACGGTGGATTACTTTATAGCCCCCGAAACTTCCATAAACAATAACATATGGATGGATGAGATCGAACAGGTTCCTGATATCAGCATGATCCGGCGGTTTCTCGCCAGCTATCCGAAGGCATCGTATATACCCGGAATTCAATGTTACCGGAAATATGCAACCGGAGAAAAAAATACTCCCATTACCCGGGAAATTCCCGGGGAAGGGATCAGGTACGAAAGTTACAATGCTGCTATCCAGCTTGATTCAACCCGCAATGTTCCTTTTTATATCAAGTCGAAACTGGTGGTGGGCGTTGAAAAAATGCCCTATGCGAAATATATGAAATTCCTCGAAAAATTCACACTCCGGCTTGGAGGTACCATGCGGGGCTGGGGAACACAGGATTACCGGGGCGTGTTTTTTTCCTCCGGTGACTCAACCGGGGTAAGTCCTATTATTTGTTATGAATCTGTTTATGGCGAGTTTGTGACCGGTTATGTTAAAAATGGTGCCAACCTGCTGTTTGTTGTAACTAACGATGGATGGTGGGGTGACACCCCGGGCTATCACCAGCATAATTCCTTTTCCTGCCTGCGGGCCATTGAAACAAGGCGGAGTATAGCCCGTTCGGCAAATACCGGAATTTCATGCCTGATCAACCAGCGCGGAGAGGTACTGCAACAGTTGGGATGGTGGAAACGCGGTACTGTCAAAGGCACGTTAAACGCCAATGATAAAATGACCTATTATGTGAAAAACGGTGATTTTATTGGCCGGAGTGCTGCCTTTTTTGCATTGCTTATCGTACTGATTCATATAACACGTTCCCTGGTTGATCTGCGGGTGCGGAGATCAGCCAAAAGGTCTAACAATCCTATATCTTCAGCTTCCTGATATCTTCCTGCAGGATCCCGATAAGTTTTGTTTTCTCAGCCAGTTCGGCAACTATCTCTTTTTCTTTTCGTTGCGACATATCCTGTGTGGCCTGCAATTCCTCCAGGTTTTGTCTCATTTCTTCTTCCTGCGCCCTGAGCTCTTCTGCCTGGATGTTATTCCTTTCAAGCATTTCCTGTGTTTTTTCATTGGCCTTGATAATAGCCACAATGGCTGCAAGTGATTCGGCAATTTTTTCACAAAACATGACCTTGTTCGGGGGCAATTTTTGAATTGAGGCAATTTCAATTACGCCGACACACATTTTATCCTGTAATACAGGTATATAAATAACATGATGTAAGGATATTTCACCCAGCCCTGATCGCATTTTAATGTAATTGTCCGGTGCATTTTCAAGTACAATGGTCTTTTGCTCTATGAAACAGGTGCCGATTGTTCCCTCCCCGGCTTCAAATACAGGTTTTCTTTCGTTGTCGGAACTGAAACAGAACTCACCGGTGGCCTTAAGCAGCAGGTGGCCGGGATCGGAATCATCAAGAATAAAAATACCACCGGCAGAAGCGTCCACATACCGGACAAGTTCTGATATAATGCCGGTAGCAAGCTCTTCAAGGTTTCGTCTTTTCTTGGCTATGATGTCGCTAAACCGGGCGATTCCTTCTGTGAAAAACCTGATATCCTTTTCTTCCTCATCACGCCTGCGCAACTCTTCCTGCTTGCGTTCCAGCTCGTTTACCTTGCCTTTAAGCTCGGCCTGTGCTTCCTGAATTTTTTCCTCCAGGATCAGTTTATCTTGAATGGATTGCTTCTCCCTCTGTTTGATGTACAAAACTATCAACATCGCGGCCAATATCACATATAGAACAACAGCGAGCCTGGTAACATACCAGGGTGGCCGGATCCGGATCACGAGCTTTCGCGGATTTTCATTAAACAATCCGTCACTGTTTGATCCTTTTAACAGAAAGGTGTATTTTCCGGCATCCAGATTGGTGTATGTCACAAAAGATCTGTTTCCGGCATTTACCCAGTCCTCATCAAAGCCTTCAAGTTTGTACATAAACCTGTTCTTCGCCGGCGTATTATAATCAAGTGAGGCAAATTCAATGGTAAAGGCTGATTGTCTTGGATTAAGTTTAATGAATCCGGTGAAGTTAATGTGTTGTTTAATGGGTGAATGTTTTGCTCCCGGGATGGCAGATTTGTCATATATCTTGAAATCGGTAAAAACTATGTTGGGAATAATGCTGCTGTATCGGATGCTGTCAGGATGAAAAAAAGTAAGACCATTTACGCCCCCGAACATCATACGTCCGTCACGTAAATGGCATTGCGAATTGTATTTGAATTCACTACCCTGAATTCCTTGTGATTTGTCATATACCTCAATTTCCTCCGTAACAGGATTGAATTTCATCAGGCCCCTTGTTGAACTGATCCAGAGGTTACTTTTATTATCTATCAGAATACCCATAAGGGCGTCAGAGGTCAATCCATTGTCCGTTGTATATATCCTAAAGGAATCGGTTCTGAGATCAAGGCGATTAAGTCCTCCTCCATTGGTGGCAATCCAGGCATAGTTACTGAGGAAAACGATCGATTTGATGTCATTATAGGAAATGGAGTTTTTATTGTTTTCATCATGCCGGTAATTCCTGATTTCTTTCCTGTCATAATCCAGTACGCATATGCCGGCATTTTCTGAACCCAGCCAGATCCTACCCTGATCATCTTCGGTGATGGTCATGATGGAATTTGAACAGGAGGCAATTTCTTCACTGCTTTGTGAAAAATTCGTAAAGGTTTTGGTGAGCGGATCAAAAAGTGTGAAGCCCGCACCAAGGGTCGCAAGCCAATACCTGCCCTTGCTGTCCTTAAAAATGTACCAGACATGATTGGAACCCACCCCGTCACTGGCAAAATAGGCCTTTTCCACCCGCCTGGTATCGGGATTAAACACCATCATGCCTCCAGAATAAGTTCCCAGTAGCAGGTTCCCATCCGGGTCTTCATTAAAGCTCAGAATCACATCCGAGGTAAGTGATCCCGGATCTCCGGCCCTGGCCCTGATATGTTCAAATGCCTGATTTTCTTCATTAAACAAACTTAATCCCCCGCCATCCTGACCGATCCAGATTCTGCCGCTGGCATCCTCATAGATTCCCGTAACTACTTCTTTGTTGATCGATGCAGGATTAAAAGGGTTGTGCGCATAGGAAGTGAATATCTCCTTGTTTCTTTTCCATACACTGATTCCGGATCCAAAATGACCAACCCAAATATTCTTATCCCTGTCCTGGTATATTTTGAATATTGCGTTACCGCTCAGGGAGTAATTGTTCCGGGTGTCAACCATCAGGTATTGCATTTCACCCGTAACAGGATCATGTATATTTATACCCCCGCCATCGGTACCTATCCATATCTCGTTGGCGTTAACCGGCAACACCCTGGTTTTTATACTTGTTGCATTAAGACCGCCTTCGGTCCTGTCAATAAGCCTGGATTCGCCGGTAACCGGATTATATACATGTACGGCGGAAAACTCTGAGGTAATATAGATCAATCCGTTCTGGTCTTCCTGCATGTATTTCAGGTTATTACTGCCCGTATAGGCCAGCTTGTACTGAATTTCAGCAAAAGTCCCGTTCTTCCGGTCAAATTCGTAAACCGGATCAGCATTTAAACCGACAAGAAGCCTGTTATCCCGGGTGACATAAGTACTGAAGACCTCTGTACTGCCAGGCGACCCGGGATCATCCGGATCGTGCGTGTAGGTTTTGTATCTGTTCTGTTTCGGAAAATAATGCACAAGGCCGTTGGTGGTGGAGAACCACAATGTACTGTCGAAATCCACGGTTATGCTGTATACCCTTCCCCCGTGGAATGCCTGCGGATCATCGGGCTTCACAGGAATTCGGGTCATGCGGTTCATAACCGGGTCATACAGGTTCAATCCTTCGGATCCGATCCATAGTTTTCCGCTCCGATCTTCCGCCAGGCTTAAAATCCAATTGGAAGCGAGACTCTGGGGATCATTCCTGTCGTTCCTGAACGTCGTAAACTGACGGCCGTCATACCGGTTAAGACCATCACGCGTGGCAATCCACATAAAACCCTGCATGTCCTGCAGTATATCCTCAACAACCCCTTGTGACAACCCATCATCAACAGTGAGGTATTCAAACTTTATTTTAGAGACATCGGTGCAAAATACCTGCAAAACGATTATCAGCGAATTCAGCAGTATTATCAGCCTTTTCATCACTCCTCAGATTATAGGGACTATATCCTGTATACTCAAAATCGACTGAAAAGTTTAAAGTTTCTCGCAGATTTCGCAGAACATATGGTAACACCGCTCCCTACTCCCTACTCCCCGCTCATAACTCATCACTCATTACTCATTACTCTTCTCACCCTCCATATCCTTCAAAATTTTCTCAATCTCCTTCTCAGTCTGAAATAACTTTCCCTTGCAAAGCTTCAACAATTCGGAGGCTTGCTTTACCTTTTCAGCCAGTTCATCAACATCCAGTTCTCCCGTTTCAATTTGTTGCAGGATTTCTTCAATATTCGCAACCGCTTCGGTGTAGGACAGGTTTTTTTTGGTCATATCCTTGTTTTATGTTGTTTTACTTATAAGAATTCCTCCTGCCAGTCTGGTTTCAATGATCTCATCCGGTGAAACCAGCGCGGGATCCTTAATTGCTTTGCCCTTATGGTATGTTATTGAATAGCCCCTTTTCAGGATTAGGAACGGATCGAGATAACCGTTCTTTTTGTCGAGTATGTCGAGCGTGTGTTTCCGTTGGTTCATGAATTCCCTGGCCGCAATCTTTAATTTATCATTTCTTCGGTTAACCGACCCTGTTTCTTTGATCAGGCGTTGCTTAACTGCTCCTGTAATATGAACGGACAAATACCGTAGACTCACGGAATGAGATACCATTCTTTCCCTTACAGAAGGCCTTAACAACAAAAGAAATCTGTTCAGGAGTTCCTGTTCTTCATGTACTTGTTCAGTTACAGCATCCACCAGTGAAGAAGACAGCTCATTGATCCTCATGTCAGCTCCCCTGAACCGGTCGATCAAAAACTCGGCAACTGCTGTTGGGGTTTTCAGCCTTGTATTCGCTACAAGGTCGGCAATTGTCTCGTCTTGTTCATGCCCTATGCCGGTAAGCACAGGAAGGGGAAACTGGCATATGTGCGAGGTCAGCCAGTAACCGTTGAAACAACTGAGTTCACTTTGTGCTCCCCCTCCCCGGATGATTACCACAGCATCGAAAAAGTCCTCATGGTCATAAATCCTGTCCAATGCACCAATGATCGATTGCTCAGCTTCATCACCCTGCATTACGGCAGGATATATTTTCAGGTAAAACTTATAACCGTAAGGATTGCCTGTAAGCTGGTCCATAAAATCACCATAGCCTGCAGCTGTTCGCGAAGAAATTACGGCTATTCGCCGGGGCAATTCCGGCAGGCGCAAGGCCCTGTTCATGTCGTATACACCTTCCGCCTTTAACCGGTTTATTATTTCCAGTTTCTGTTTAGCCAATTCGCCCAACGTATAGGAAGGTTCAATATCGGAAATATTCAGGCTAAAGCCATACATTTCATGAAATTCGGCAGTTACTTTCACCATTACCCGGATTCCCGCTGAAAGCCGCGTTTGTGTGGTAGTTTCGAAATACGGCTGAAGCATGCGATACACGGCAGACCAGATGGTAGCCCGTGCCTTTGCCCGGATTGATTCTCCGGTTTCCTCCTTTTCAACGAGTTCGAGATAGCAGTGACCGCTGTAGTTTACTTTCATTTCGCTGATCTCGGCCAGAATCCAGTAAGAAACAGGCATTGCTTTCTTCAGTGCGGATTTAACCTGCACCAGCAGCTGAAACAGGGATAAGGTCTGATTGTCCATTTCTCAGAACTTCATGAGTTTGGAAACGCTCGTTTTCCCGCCGGTTTCGGTCCTTAGGAGGTAAACTCCCTTTGTAAGGTTGGTGAGTTCATGGTCGAGTTTTACATAGGTTCTGCCGGGAATCCCGGGATATTCTTTTTGAAAAACAAGGTGTCCGGCCAGATCCACCAGACTAATGTTAACCGGCTCATTCACCGGGGCCTGGAACAAAATATAAAGCTCCCCGGTAAAGGGATTGGGATAAGCCTCGACTTCGCCGGGTTTTTCAGAACCATCCTCATTCATATGCACCAGCAGGTTTGCGAGTCCAAAATCAGGAATGCCGTTACCGTAATCGTTATCGGGCTGCGTAACGCGATCAGAACTTTTCCGGACCGATTCCACAATATCCATGGCCGAAGCATCGGGATTGGCCTGCCAGAGGCATGCCGTGAGACCGGCAATTACAGGTGCCGATAGCGATGTACCGTTGCCCTGTCGGGTGCCGCCGTCATAATCTGCAACCCAGGTCCCCTTGCCAATTGCAACTACATCGGGCTTAATATTTCCATCGGAGGAAGGACCCCTGCTGCTGAATGAGGCCAGATAACCATTCTGATCTATTGCTCCGACGGCCAGTACGCTGTCGGCATCAGCCGGCGCTGATATATACCTCCAGTCGTTATCACCCTGGTTTCCCGCGCTCACCACCACAACCATACCCTTCGCAGCAGCCATATCTGCTGCCCGTGATATCCGTGTGGTGTTTCCATCCATATCGCTATAGGAATGATCCTGCCAGGGTGCATCAAACTCGGAATAGCCCAGGGAGGTGTTGATGATGTCTGCACCGGCACTGTCTGCAAATTCGGCGGCGGAAATCCAGTTGTCCTCTTCGATCAGGTATTCAGAGCCGGTATCTTCTGACCTGAGAAGCCAGAATTCCGCACCCGGGGCAGTGCCAACCAGCTCACCAGGAAGGTTGCCGCCAATAATTGAAAGTACAACCATACCATGACTATGGCCGTTAAAAACATTGTTCCCGGCAATCACAAAATCATGCGTGCCAAGGATCTGACCATTCTCCCACAACGATGAAAATGCCGGCAATTGATCCACGTGATAGAAACCTGCATCAATAACGGCGATACAAATCCCCTGTCCGGTATATCCCCGGTTGTGCAACCAGTGTCCGTTGTGGATCATGGTCTGCCATACCGAGGGACCATAGTTCAAAGAACTGATTTCCGAAATGGTCTGTGTTCCTGATTGAATTCCGGTTGTATTGGCAACAGGTTGAAGAGTACGTTTCTGAAAAGTTTTTTTAACGAAGGAATACCCTGCGATCCTGCTCAGGGTGCTATCACTGAAAACCTGCACGGTAACTGCATTGAACCATTTTGATCGGGTCAGTATCTTTGCACCCGCTGCCTTCAGGCTGTCCACATAAGCAGGTGTAACGGGCAAATCAGCATCAACAACGGGTATACCCTGCTTTTGCCTGCGTGAAAGTGACCGTTCGGAAAGAAATTCCTCAGGCGCAAGAATTGAAAACGGATTGTTTTCCTTATCGGAAAATTCAATGCGGAATCTTTCCGGTGCAGTTTGTTCAAAATTATCCTGGGCAGCCATTTCAAAGGAGACAAAAAGACTGCATATAAACCACAGGATCACCCTAACGAGATCATTGTAAGCTCCGGATTTCCGGAATTTATCTCTCTGCCGGTCTGAGAAAATTTGTTTCATCGGGTTCTTCAAATTTGCCCTGGTTTTCATCGATCATGTTGAAAAGCTGCTGCTGCTTCTCATCCAGTTTATCTTCATCTTTTGTTTTTCCGTTCAGATACTCAAGTTCCATGTCTACTAATCCGTCCTCGGTGTAGAAGATCCATCTCCCATGCCGGAGATCGTTCAGATAATTCCCTTTCAGGTAGGGATTGCCATCATTATAATTAACAACAAAATCACCTTCAAGTTTACCGTCGGCATAAGATCCTTTCAGTTTCAGCACATTATTGTTAAAATATTGCTCCCATGCACCGTTTTTCCTGTCGTTCCTCCATCCGAGCTTTTCCGAAAGGTTGCCGTTGCTGTAAAAGTGTTCCATGAGGCCGTTTCTCTTACCCTTATCATACAGTTCACGTGCCGTAAGTGTATGGTCATAATAGCTGTAGTACTTCCATGTGCTGTCCTTCAGGGAATTATAATACCATCCTTCTGCAGCCAGCTGTCCGTCTTCATAATACAATTTTGCACTGGCGTATTCTCCCTTTCTGTCATAATGCAATACAGCCTTTACCAAACCTGTCTCGAAGTAACGGGTCATCTCGCCAACGGGCTTATCATCTTTGAAAAATCCTTTGTATATGAGCTTTCCATTGGGATAGGTTTTCTTCCACCATCCCTGTTTCAGATTGCCGGCGTCGGTCTGGTTGAACAGCGTATCGGGC
>Ga0209431_10005221_pt1 | contig 10145 bp, 12 predicted proteins | sample RifCSP13_3_FD_184021 | JGI IMG/M metagenome (GOLD analysis project Ga0209431, IMG submission 184021) | Soil microbial communities from Rifle, Colorado - Rifle CSP2_sed 13_3 (SPAdes) (version 2) | ecosystem: Environmental > Terrestrial > Deep subsurface > Rock core/Sediment | place: Rifle... | reverse complement strand
CTAACTTGCAGAGCGGCAAGAAAAAGTCCCGGTAAAAACGGCGTTATACTCGCGGAGATAAGGTTAAAAGAGTTTAGCGAGAACAGCTAACCGTCGTGGAATCTGCCGTTGCAAAGAAAAGACCGATGAGCAACGACGAAGAGCTTTTTGTAGGTACGGCCGGGTCTGAGCATGTCGAAATGTACCTGAAGGCGATATGGTACATTCGCGAAAGGGGAGACGAAGTCAAGGTGAGCTCGATAGCAAAGCTCCTTAACGTCACCCAGCCGTCCGTCGTCCAGATGCTGCGCAAGCTCGACGGCTCACAGCTCGTGCTCTATACCAAGGGCAGCGTGGAAATGACTGCCGAAGGCGATCGCATAGGCAAGCAGATGATGCGAAACACGCGCCTGCTTGAAGTCCTGATGAGGGACGCGCTTAAGATAGAGATAGACGAAGAAATGGTCTGTGGTATAGAGCACCACATGAAGGACATTTTCACGGACGCGCTCTGCACCCTCCTGAAGCACCCGAGAAAGTGCCCCCACGGACATACGATCCCGAAGGGCAAGTGCTGTTCGTAGATTTCTATGTTTAGATATGATAACAGTTCGTAGACAAAAGCCTTGATTCTACTATTCAGCGCGTTTGTGAAAATGGCAAAAGCTTATCCAAATTCAAAGATTGTTGGTTTTGACTACCATAAACCATCGATTGAATGGGCCAGAGGCCAGGCCGAAAAGGAGGGTCTGAAGAACGTAACATTCGACGTGGCAGGCTCGACGGACTATCCCGGAGATGATTATGATCTTGTTGCCTTCTTTGACTGATTCCATGATATGGGCAATCCAGCTGATGCTGCAAAGCATGTTCTTGAAACGGTAAAGAAGAAAAGCGGCGCATGGATGCTAGTGGAGCCCCTTTGCCAATGACAGAGTAGAGGATAATTTGAACCCACGGCAGAGTATTCTATTCTGCATCAACGATGATATGTGTGCCAGCTTCGTTGAATGAAAATGGGCCAGCCCTAGGAGTCCAAGCAGGAGAGGCAAGGATAGGGGAAATCGCAAAATCAGCAGGTTTTTCAAAGTTCGGTAGAGCAACGCAAACGTCGTTCAATTTGGTCTTTGAAGCAATGCCATGATTTCGCTTGGACGTCTTTTTATTTAGACTAACAACCTCGAGGCAGCAAAAACAAGCGACGCTCGGGAGGTCATACTAGACACGGAGTTTGCAACAGAACTCGCTAACCATTCATTAATCAATATCACATGCGATATTCAGAGAATGGTTAAACCGACTCCTTAAAGATGGAATAATACTACCATAATCGCTTATTATGGAATAGACAGGCCCTGCTTGCCCATTCCGGCGCGGCAACAATTAATTATCTTGTCAATATGTTTCTTGCAAATGACGACGACACTAAGAGACTTGATTGATGGCAAGGTCATCGAAGCAAACATGCAGCACATAGTCATTTCAAAAGACGGCAGAAAATTCGAGATAGAATTAGGCACTACAATAATTAGAGAAATGAATAAGCATCAATGAATGTAAAGACAAGCCCTACTCAGCAGCGTGCATGAACCGGCTTTCGGGCCTGAATGAACACCGCGATTGAGAATAAAGCCTAGTTTTTCTGTTATCTGTTGCGGAAGAGCCCATCTGCCTTCTATACCATTGGTCCGACTGCATTTAAGCAACCTTCGTATAACTAATGCATGAAAACTGTTTCCAACTCTTTAGAATTAACTCAAAGCCGCATCTCTGACATCAGAGAGGAACACGACATCAACATACGAATCACGATGCTTCATGAACTCAATAATTTACTTCCTGTTGAAAAGAGGATGACATTTCCATCCTTGATCACTAATGCCTACATTCGAGGGGCCTTAGATGTTATCCAAGAAAGGGCAATGACGCAAGTAGCACCTGTGTAAGAACAGGCCCTACAAGTATGCCCAACCATCCAGCGACTCTCCATTTTCATGCATTCTGACCATCGTTATCAGACGCTGCAACGCTTCAATTTCTGTCGATAGTTCCTGAGTCCTGATAGCATCCTTCGCGTCCTTTGCCTTTTTCTTCATGGCAATTCGTTTTTCTATCATCGTTGGATCTCTGGGGGTCTGCTCGAAGATCCTCGAAGATGCCATGAAAAAATAAGTTATCAAGATAGTCTGTATCAATAGGAGCTCATACCTCCCGCCAATCAAGAAAGTCCCCTATTTTGGCATGAACCTAGCTTGGCATGAACCTAGCATCGATTATCGGTTAATGACTTTTATGTCGCACCGCTTCATTTTTGACGTGGACAGGCGATGACTAGACTAGCCCTACCGACCTGATGAGGAAGATCTTGAGTAAGGAGTTTGTCCACTCTCTCACAAACTTGATAAATGGCTACCGTAACCTCATACTTACCTTGGTTCAGATAGAAACTACAGCTTCGCTGGAGAGCTTTAGGCAGTTTATCATTGTAAGCACCTGCCGGTCCTTCATACCGGAGAGTTACCTGCGCGACTATGAAGTGTTCCCCGAGCGCGAAGAAGGGCCCGGCGCGATATATATCGAAGCGGCCGACAAGGTCACGCTGAAAAAAATAAGAGAGATGACGTTCGTAAATGCAAAGGAGATCCTTGGCATCATTTACTCGTCAAAGAGCGGTAACACGCAATTGAAGTGGAGGCAGACCCGCAAGCGCGGCGGCAAGGTGCAAGGCTTTGCGTCGCCCAACGCGCTGGTCAACCTGGTCGAGTCAGGCGTGCTAACCCAGGAATGGGTTGACGACTACCTAAAGTCGGTCCAGGGCCAGGGCAGCAAAGATTCTTCCGCTGTAGCTGAAAGCGAAAAGTCAGTATGAAGGAACAATAGTTCGAATACAATACAGAACTGTCACAAAATTAGCCATTATGTTGGAATAATCAATGATGAACCATCTCGCTATCTTAGAGGATATTTCTTTTATAACAGATTCTTGAACTATCGCTGTTAGGCTTGGGTATATTCAAAGGCCTTAAAAAAAGAAGGAAGGAGCGGTTCAAGCTGAGGAGCTGGTATAATGGAGCTAGCGCTTCAGAGGGAGGGCGGTACTAGTACGGACCCATTACATACTTGGCGTTCGGTAGACACTTATCACAGTATCTCTGAATTATCACTGCACCGTCAAGCTGAAATAATGCTTCTGTTGTCGCTATTGCTGCGCATGTTACGCAAAAGCCTGACGCTTTTTTTGTGCTTGATGACGCAGGTCGTGTTTCGAATGGTTTTACCACTGTATCAGATGAAAGAAGTCCGATATATAGGATCCAAAATGGTCATCTCACCGCGCCATTACGAGTTTTTATCTATCACCCGTGATAAAGACTCAGCTTGCAACTCTACATAGGATGCTCGGGCTGGCCCTATAGCTCTTGGGAAGGGCATTTCTATCCTAAACGAATTGAGGCTAGAAGGTACCTAGACTAATACAGCAAGGTCTTTGATTATGTGGAAATCGATTTCAGCTTTTACCGGACACCTAACCGATATACTACGTTCGATGGTCCATAACAACACAGAACGACTTTAGATTTACTGCCAAATTTCCGTAAGTAGTAACACATGACACTAGGCTAGGCGGCGGTCTTGATGCGCTTTTGTATTTCTTTGAAATGATGAAGCCGTTAGAAAACAAGCTGCTATCGCTCCTTATCCAGCTGCCACCGTCACTGACAAAAGACGAAGGGCTGCCAAAGCTTGAGCGTCTTATCCCTCACCTGTGGAAAAAGTATCGCTATGCCATTGAAATAAGGCACAAGTCATGGTTCACAAGGGAGGTCTACAATTTTCTAAAGGATAACAAGATTTGTCTTGCATGGAGCCAGCTTGATGCCATCCAGATGCCGCCGGAATTGACGACCGATTACTTTTATCTGCGTTTCATTGGCGACAGAAGCATAGACGAAAAGGACTTTGGCAAGATCCAAAAGGACAGAATTGCGGAAATGGAAAAGTGGGCCAGGGTTATTAGAAAAGTTGGAAAAAAGGTATCAATCGGTATTGTGCCGGCGAATAATCGCTATGCCGGTTTTCGCCCTGCTACTGCCAATGAGTTTAGAAGGACGCTTGTCCAACCTACAGCGATCTGGGAAGAAATGAAACAGTCCAGGCTTGATTTGTGATAGTACTAGTGCTTAGACGCTCATGGTGAGGCCTTTTCTTCTATGCCTGCATAGCCTAACAGTCCCAGAACTGCAAATACCACTATGAAAATAACAATTGTAGATTTGCTGACCGTTAACAAGTTCGGATAGGTATTTGTCTGCCTCCTATTGAATGTTTAACCGGATGGTCCTAAGGCTTTTCTGCTCATGTGGATGGAGCAAGACACAAGACGGCAACGATCCAAAAGGCGCTATGCGAGAGATCCTCAACGGAATACATGAAATGACCTTTAAGGACCACAAAGCAGGTATTGAGACTGAATAATTGTGCTTTTCGCGAATCTTAATTAAAGCGTCATGTGTCGTAGACAACATAGAACCTAAAAATGCAGCTTTTGACGGTTGTTAAGTCTTGCAAAGGTGATACTGTCTGATAGTAAAGCCAAGCGGGATGTCAAGCAACGCCTTTTTTGTCATCCCCGAAGACGCGGACGACCTCTTTACCCTGCGGCGCATCGTAGAAAAGGACGATCGCGTCATTGCAGACACTACCCGGCTTGTCAAGCCTGTCAAGGAATACGGCCGGCCCGACAGGGGAGAGCGGGTAAAGGTGCGCGTTTCGATCAGGGTGGAGCAAAGCGAGCTTGACGCTGCGGTCGACAGGCTCAGGATAACCGGAACCATTACAGAGACGGACAACGAGATGGTGACAAAGGGGACGCACCACTCCCTCTCGGTACAGGCAGGCGACACGGTAACCATAGACAAGGGTAGGAGGTGGCGGGACGTCGAGCTCAAGATGTTAAAGAGGTCCGGCGATAGCTCCAGCTTTATCCTTGTGGCAATCGACACCCAGGAAGCCGCAGTTGCCAAGGTGTCCGGCACGCATGTCAAGATCATTCCCAACATTTACTCTGGCCAGAGCGGCAAGCGCTACCAGACAAAGAACAACCCCAGCATCGAAGTCTATTTCACGGACATTGTCAAGACAGTTTCTTCTATCATTGGGGAAAACGACAAGGTAATCGTGTTTGGCCCCGGCGAGACCCGGCGGAGGTTCTTCAACGCGCTGGTCGACAGGCAGGAAATCCCAAAGGACAATGTGCAGGTGGTTGACGGCGTAGACGTCGCCGGCGAAGACGGCATATTCGTGTTCCTGCGCTCGCCGGCGATGAAGGAGGCCATGAGCGCAAGCAAGCTCGCGTCGGTGTCTTCCATGCTTGACAGGGTAATGCTCATGGTGAACAGGGGCGAGGCAAAATTTGCGATGGGCATGCGGGAAGTGTCGGAAGCGGCAGCAATGAAGGCCATTGAGACGGTAGTGTTTTCTGATTCCATTTTCACTACTGCGGATGAAGAGCAGGTCGTCAGGATATTAAATTCGATCGAAGGCTATGGCGCAAAGACGTTTGCGGTGGACTCATCGACTGACATTGGCCTCCGGGTTTCGTCACTTGGCGGCATTGTGGCGCTTCTTCGGTACGCCGTCCGTTGATTCCACGAGCCACGACAGGTACGATTTTGAAACGTCGTCCATTTTCAGCTCTACTATTTCCGGCACATTGTAGGGATGCTGACTTGCAATTTCGGCCTTGAGCTTTTTTGCAGACTTTACAGTCGTCTTGAAAAGCGCAATGAACTCCTGCTGGTCTTCCAGCTTGCCGCGCCAGGCATAAATTGACCGGACCTTGGCGAAATTGACGCAGGCGCACAATCTGTCTCCAACAACTTTGTTGGCAACATCGGCTGCAGACTCTTCGCTTGGAAATGTCGACAGGATAATGGTTCCCCGGCTTGCCATGCGCTAAGTTGCTACGTGCAATTATTTAGCCTTGCAGCGTTTCGCAGAGCGGGTTTGCCTTCATTACTATAAAGTCTTGGTTTGCCATGTTCTTTGAAACGACCTTTTCATAGTCTGCTTTAGAACACGCAATGACGACTGTCGTCTTGTCGGTGTGGTAAAGGTCAAATGTGGGCCCCGAATGACGCTCAACATCGCCGATGTAGTCCTTGACCTTTGTCTCAAGCGACGACAAAAGCTCGATTTTGTCGCCCCTCATTTCGTGCGAGTCAAGCGTCCACGCTATCGCCACCTTTGTCCTGCTGGCCTTGAGGTCGCGCTTTTTGAGGGTGACCCGAATCTGGTCAATCAGATACTTCACATAGCCTTCGATGCCCTTGATGCTGCCATTAACGAGATACATCAGAGGGCCGGCGCCGTCAAGCGATGACCCAATTATGCGCAGGTCATAGAGCCCGCTGGTTACGTCGTCGATATAAATGTCGGCAAATGTGCCGCGCATGAGCTCGCTCCCGATGTTGATGTCGGCCGCCTTTTTGCAGATTTCAAGGATGCTTGCCATGCCGGAGTAGTGGCTCAGCGTCTTGATCACGTGTGCAAGTTCTGCGGAATTGACGTCAACAAAGCTGATCTTGCGCCGGGTGTCTGGCTCGTAAAGCATCTTGGACAGGTGGTTGTCCTGCTTTGACTTGACCGACCCTATCAGGGTTTCAGAGCCGGCGCTGGTAAAGGTGCTCATTGGAAGGTAATAGTACGATACGTCCTTGTCGACCGTCATGCCTGTCATGTGCTCTATAAGGGCAATGTTTTCATTGTTGCCGCCCACTCCCGTCGGGAGCATGTAGACGACGGAGGCACCGCGCTTGAGCGCCTTGATGGCGTCCTTGAACTTGGTCATCACGTCGCTCTTGACGTCGGGGCCGACCTTCCTCACGCGAGGAGCAAAGTAGACGTAGGAGGCGTTGCTTACTGCGACGTCTATCGGTTCAAGGTCAAGGAGCGGCTCGTCCTCAACGAGCGAGCTTACGTTCGGGTACGTCCGGGCAATGTCGGGCTTGAGCGAAATTGCCATCCTGACTGACTCGTCTATCAATGAAACCTTTGAGCCCTTGACGGCTATCGAGGAAGCTATTCGATACCCTTCGGTGCTTAGGCCATAGACTGCGACAGAAGATCCTGCACTCAAAGTGTCGACTGAGCTCCCCCGTTCATCCCTACGTTATACTTCAAGTGATCTACAAAAGGTTTTTCCATTGGCTTCCAACTACAAGTCATGCTTGAAGATCTGGTTTGACATTTTGACCCCAAAACAGGTCATGTTTTTCAGGCGCGCCGTCACGCTGCTTCGCAATTCCGGCAACGACGTGCTCTGTACTTCAAGGCAATACAGGGAGGCAGTAGAGCTGGCCAGGATCAAAAAGCTTGAGCTAACTATTGTCGGGAGCCACGGCGGGGGAGACAGGTACGACAAGCTGCGGGAAAGCTCCAGCAGGACGCATGAGCTGGCCGAAGTGGTGAAGCGCTTTGGGCCGGACGTGGCAGTCAACTTTTCGTCGCCGGAAGGGGCAAGGGTGGCGTTCGGCCTTGGCATCCGACACATTGGATTTAACGACTCTCCTCATGCAGTGGCCGTCGCGAGGCTCACCGTTCCATTAATGAGCAGGCTGCTCTGTCCATGGGTGATACCATACTCTGCCTGGACAGGATACGGCATTGCAAAAAAGGACATTACCCGCTACCGCGCTCTTGACCCGGCGGCATGGCTCAAGCACGACGAAATGCCTGGAGTCGAACAGGGCAAGAAGACAATCCTTCTCCGGCTTGAAGAAAGCAAGGCGTCGTACATTGCGGACAGAAAGCTTGGAACTGCTAAAATGATCGACGATCTTGTGAACGAGCTGTGGCAGTCAGCCAACATCGTGGTGCTCTGCAGGTACCAGGACCAGATAGCCGAAGTTGAGGCGCGCTACGGCAGCAAAGTGCAGATCGTAAAGGATGTTGTCGACGGCACCGCGCTTGTAAAATCCGTCCAGCTCTTTATCGGAGCCGGTGGGACGATGACTGCAGAAGCAGCGCTTTTGGGCAAACCCACTATATCAATCGCGCCACTCCAGTTCTACGCTGAGAAATACCTTCTCAGGTCTGGCTTGGTCAAGAAAGCGGTCAATGCAAAGTCGCTTGTCAAACTGGGCAGGAAAATGATCTCTGACGAGTGCTACCGGCGCGCGCAAAAGAAAAGGGCTGCGCGGATATTAGCAAGAATGGAAGACCCAACAGACAGGATGATCAGCGCCTTAAGATTATAAAGACGTGTAAGATAGGTGAAGTTACGCCCGGAAGCCCGGTGGAGGAAAAACTTTTTCCGCCGAATGTAGTGGCCAAGCATAAGGGCCTTTGGAGCCCTTGACCCCAGTTCGAATCTGGGCCGGGCTATTATAATTAAATAACAATGCAAATGCAGGTAGTGGTGCCGTGAGCTACAAGGTCTACATGACGAGAAAGATTCTGGAGCCGGCCCTCTCCATGCTCTCAAGAGAATGCCAAGTCACTCTGAACAAAAAGCCCAGGCCACCAAGCAAAGCAGAAATGTTGAAAAACGCCGCCGGCAAGGACGGCATCCTGTGCATGCTCTCAGACAGGATGGACGCACAGGTGATGGACGCTGCAGGCCCGAGCCTGAAAGTGATAAGTTCGTACAGCACGGGCTTTGAGCACATTGACGTCAAGGAGGCCACTGCAAGAGGGATCTATATCACATACACGGCTGACATTCTGGCAGAAGCTACGGCGGACTTGACGTTTGCGCTCATCCTTGCCTGCGCGCGCTGCATCGTCAACGCGGACAAATACGTCAAGGATAGCAGGTGGAAGGCCGGGTGGTCCCCGGACCTGATGCTTGGCTACAACGTGCATCGCGCGACCCTCGGGATAATCGGGCTTGGCAGGATAGGTGCCGCAGTGGCGAAAAGGTCAAAGGGGTTTGACATGAAAATACTGTACTATAGCCGCAGCAGAAATCTGCAGCTGGAATCAGAGCTTAGTGCCAAATATGCAGATCTTGGCGATCTGCTGGCGCAGAGCGACTTTGTGTCGATACATGCCAGTCTGAACAGCGCGAGCCACCACCTGATAGACAGGAGTAAGCTCAGGCTGATGAAGAAAACTGCGTTTCTGGTAAATACCGCACGCGGCCAGGTTGTGAATGAAGCTGACCTTGCCAGGGCACTCAAGGGCAGCCATATCGCCGGCGCAGCTCTGGACGTGTTTGAGGAAGAGCCGCTGGCAAAAACAAGCCCGCTCTTGAAAATGAAAAATGTCGTGCTCCTGCCCCATATCGGGAGCGCGACGTACCAGACCCGCTCCAAGATGGCTGAAGTCGCGGCCAGGAACCTGCTCGACGTTCTGGCGGGAAAAGAGCCCGATCCCAGGTTTCTGGTAAACCCGGAAGTAAGAAACTTGCACCCGCTGTAATTACTTATTAGGCTTTAGGTGCCACTCGCCGGTTTCGTCTATCCACAACTTGCAGTCAAGTTTCTTTTCCATCTCGGTCAGCAGCTCTTCGGTCGTAAGGTTTTTTGACAGGGAAATTTTCGTGGTCCTTAGTTTTTCAAGAAATTCGGGAGTTTCGCCCTCTATTATCAACTACTTGATTGACTCCCACGCTTTCTTTTTTCTGTCGTATTCTGCGCGGCTGTACGCCGGCCGGGCTGGGTGGCCCATGACAACAGTATCGGGCGGGACATCCTTTGTGACTACCGCGGCCATTGCGACGACGCTGTTTTTGCCGACGCGAACGCCGGGCTTGAATACCGACCTGCCGCCAATTATCGCGCCGTCCTCCACAATAACGCCGGCCATCTTGGGACTCATCGGGTAGGGGTCGTTTGTGAACGCGGCCGCCGGCCCAATGAACACGTTCTTACCTATAACCGTGAGAGGAGGAATGTAGACCGACCCTTCAATCCGGGTGTTGTCCCCGATCTTGACCTTGTAGTCGACGTGGGTCAGCGAGCCTATCATGACGTTGTCGCCGATCTCGGCTTCGCTTCCGACGGAGCCTTCGAGGAACATGCGCCCGCCGACCAGGTTCGCGCGAACGTTGGCGAGGTCGCGCCGCCCCTGGACCTGAGCGAGGACGAACTGCTCTGCATTTCACTGGCCGTGCTCTTGCTGGACGCTGCTTGACGAGCTGCTGCCTGCTGGATGGCCCCCAC
>Ga0209431_10005220_pt1 | contig 10147 bp, 8 predicted proteins | sample RifCSP13_3_FD_184021 | JGI IMG/M metagenome (GOLD analysis project Ga0209431, IMG submission 184021) | Soil microbial communities from Rifle, Colorado - Rifle CSP2_sed 13_3 (SPAdes) (version 2) | ecosystem: Environmental > Terrestrial > Deep subsurface > Rock core/Sediment | place: Rifle... | reverse complement strand
AACTTTGCAAGAGAACGTAAGGTTCCTTTCTTTGGAATATGCCTTGGAATGCAAATGGCTGTTGTCGAATTTGCGAAAAACGTATGCGGGCTTTCTCTCGCTCATACAAGCGAGTTTGAATCTAATACTCCGCATCCCGTCATAGACCTAATGGAAGAACAAAAGGCGATTAGTGATAAGGGAGGAACGATGCGTCTAGGCGCATACCCTTGCGTTCTAAAAAGAGGAACACTAGCTCACAGTGCTTATGCTACTGATCAAATATCTGAACGCCATAGGCACAGATACGAGATTAATAACCACTACCGTAAACTGTTTGAGGCAAAAGGCTTAGTTCTTAGCGGTCTCTCACCTGATGGAAGACTAGTAGAGATGATTGAGATAGAAAACCATCCCTGGTTTGTAGGATGTCAGTTCCATCCAGAGTTTAAATCCACCCCTCTCAATCCACATCCACTTTTTAGAGACTTTATAAAAGTGGCAATGGAGTATAAGTCGTCACTTGCAGTTTGAGCTAAACGTCTTTATTCTGTCTTTGATTGCCACTAGAGTGAAGAATGATCTGACCTTCGCAAAACCTTTTTCTATATGTTTATGGTTTATTGAGAAAGGAATTGTCATTGCGAGCGATAGTGAAGCAATCTAGTCTTTTTGGGGATTATATATTCGCAGAGTTAATCATTTTACTGAGCTCATAACGAAATCCTGAGCGGAGTCCAAGGGTTCCTCGCAGCTCACATTATGCAAAATCAAACAATGGAATTGATATAAGCCTTTTTGCTTTGCTCAGAATAATGTTTTACCTGGATAGTTTCGTGTACGAGGACAAGATGTTTCTTTTTTGGGCGATTTTCCATTTTTTCCTCTTGAATTGAAATTAGACTTGTTATAGCATGAATACTAAACGATTTGCAGTATAACACCACTGATATGGAATTATACTGCATTTTTGCAGGCTAATTAATAGTTAGGTGAGACACGGTGGGGGGCATGGTACGCCATACCGACAACATTCCCTGGCAAGCCTGTCAAGCCCGTGGAGAGGAGGTACTATCATGCGAAGAACAGCTGTCTTTTTCATAGCCCTGGGTGTCGCCGTGGCCGTGTGTGCCGCATGGGCATCCTCGTCGGATGCCGCATGGGCATCCTCGTCGGAGGCAAAGCCGAAGGGTCCAAAGGTCCTGAGGAGCGGAAAGATACTGTTCGGCGCTCACGGGACCACCAACGGCCAGGCTCCCTTCCAGCTCTTCGTCTCGGACGCGAAGGGATCCGATCTCACGCAAATCTCGGGATGGCTCGTCACCGGAGGAGAGGACTACAGCACACCCGACATCGGGAAGGCCGCTGGCGGCGGCTGGCGGATCGCATGGGGCGTCGACGGCTTACATATATTCGACACGGCCACCGGCGCGATTGTAGGGAACGTGAACCCTGGCACGCGAGCCGATTTCAGCTCTGATGCCAACACCATCGTCTACCAGTCGGGCACGACAGAGAACAACATCTCGAAAGCCAGCTACGACGGCAGCAACGTTACCCAGCTCACGTTCGTGACCTCGGGGAACAACGCCGAGTGGCCCTACTTCGTCCCCCAGACGGGGCGAATCCTGTTCTTCAGTACTTTCGGGCTTTGTTGCCGGCATATCATGGACGCGGATGGTTCGAACGAGCAGGTGATCGCTTGGCCGGGGGGCGACACCGTCTCCCACTTGGGAATGAAGTCAGACGGCTCAGAGTTCGTCAACCCCGACAACCTGACGAGCTACCTGGTCTCATCAGGGGCGGTCGGCACGATCAACGACCTCAAGAACACGACGACGCTGCTCAGTCAGCTCAGCAGTCTCGGGTTTGAGGAGGTGCCTTCGACCATTTATCACGGGCAAGGTGGCGCCGGCACTTTCGCGCTCTCCGTGGACTGGTCAGAAGACGGGGAGAAGCTGGTTTTCGACGCTCTCGTCGAAGAGCAGGCAACGGGGCAGTACGGTATCGCAATTTTCGTGTTCGATCTGACAGAGAACAAGTTGTCGTTGGTCTACGGACCAGAACCCCTGGAGCCCTCTCGGACCAACAACTACAACTACTCCATCCACACGCCGAAGTGGATTCCCTGATCCCAAGACGGATGCATTCGCCGCCCGACACCATCCCTGCATCCGACCACGGCCATGCCATGGTTCGGCGACTGAGAAAAAGGGGTCATGAGAAAAAGGGGGCAAGCTTGAATTATGAATCTCGCGTTTTTTGCTATCAACACGATCTAGACGATAGCGCAAAAGAGGAGCTAATGAGCTTGGGTTAATATAAGCCGTCCGATTATTGAATAAAACGAGCCATAATCCATGTAGGTTCCGATGAGAGAATTGGCGCTTCCAGAAGGCTGGGATAGACCTGGGGATGACGTGGAGCAGCCACATCCCTATCCTGAGCCCGGGGCGAGGGATTTAGCTGGAGCCGTGCAGTTAGTGCAATTTCTTTTTAAGACTCGTGAAAGCCGAAACTGATGCCTGTGGTAATCATTGTTGAGGTTAGGCATTTCTTAAATTACCACCCTGTGCTATACTTTAAACTTCTGTTTGTTTGAGTTAAGCTGCAGAATAGACTTTATTTAAGGTTTTGGAGTATTTCATGAAATATAAAGACATAATTACAATTGAACCTGGTAAACGCAGTGGAAAGCCTTGTATCAGAGGCATGAGAATTACAGTCTATGAAGTTCTTGACTATCTTGCTTCTGGTATGACTTTTCAGGAAATCCTTGATGATTTCCCCTATCTTACAGAAGAAGACATTTTGGCTTGCCTCAGTTATGCCGCTGAGAGTGAGAGGTATGTTGGGAGCCACTAAGACACGAAGGCACGAAGTAAAAATTAATTCTTAAAATTAACTTTGTGTCTTATTCCCTTTGTGGCTAATTCCTCTTTGTAAATCCATCCCTCTTCTTTAAAATATAATCGAAGCTATGATTAAAAAAATTCCAAAGATTAATGAAGTTGTGGTCTTCAGAAAAAGAAGCGAGCCATCTTTTGGGGTTCTTAGAGAGTCTCTGGGTGAAAGGGTCTCTGTGTTCTCTGAAGAGGGAAAGGAAGTAGAGGTAGATTTTAGCAAAGTAGTTCTCTCAACTGGGATTAAACTTGGTAGTGAATTAACCCAGTCTGAGAAAAAGCTCAAACTCAGAGGTATCAGAAAAGGACTCGATGAAAAAAAGAGCACTGTGGATTTAAAAACCCTCTGGGGATGTGTTGTTGAAAATCAAAAAGAATTGACCCTAGATGAACTAGTTGAAATTTATTTTGGAAGAGATGGAACAGAGGCTGAAGGTATTCTCCTACTTTTCTGGGCTGTTGAAAAAGATGATCTTTATTTCAAAAGGGGAGAAAAAGGATATACACCTAGAACCTCGAAGGAAGTTGAGGAAACGCTTATTCGCAAGGATGCCGAAGGAAGAAAATTACTTGAGCGTAAAGCCGCAATAAAATGGGCAAGAGGCATTATAGAGGGTCGTGAAGATGAACTGGAGTTTGATTTTAAAAATTATCTTGAGCTTATTAGGGGCTATGTGATCCACCTTGATAAATTTGAGAGGGCAAGTGAAGCGAAATCGTTTATGTCAGAAGTAGGGATAAGAGATGTAGAAGGTGCAATTGAGTTTCTTATCAAGGCTGGAGGCTGGAGAGAAGATGAAGACCCGCTCTTTAAAAGGCTTGGTCTTAAAGAGGGGTTCCCAAAAAAGGTATTGGAGGAAGCTAAGAGGATTATCGAGGAGCCATCTGTTGATGAAGGCATTGAAGACCTTACCAACCTAGAGACCTATGCTATTGATGATGAAACTACTGAGGATATAGACGATGCAATTTCAATCTCGGAATCACAGGAAGGCATTATGATAGGGGTTCATATTGCAAATGTTGCGCGTTACATACCGAAATGGAGTCTTCTTGATGAAGAGGCTGTAAAAAGAGGGGAGACGATATACCTACCGGAAGGGCATGTGCATATGTTTCCACCCGAATTGATAAGAGAGAAACTAAGCCTATTTGAAGGAGCACCCAAGTATGCATTATCTCTTCTTGTTTTATTTGACGAAAGATTGAACATAAAGAGCTACAGATTTACTAAATCAAAGATCCTAGTAAAAAAGAATCTTAGCTACACTGAAGCCGAAGATTTTCTTAGTAGTAAAAGTTCAATTGGGCCAAAGTTAATTAAGATAGCCCTTGGGCTCAGAAAAAGGAGGATTGAAGCTGGGGCTTTTGTTCTCCAACTTCCAGACATGAAGATCAGGGTAAGTGAAGGTGGAGATATTGAGATAAGGAAGATTCACATGAATACAACTGCTCATATTGTTGTTTCAGAATTTATGATTCTTATGAATTGGCTTTCCGGTAGGTTCTTCAAAGAAAAAGGAATCCCCGGTATATTCCGCTCACAACTTGAGCCAGTTTCTGAAGATGCGAGGTTGTTAGATGAAAATGACCCATTATTTCCACTATGGGCTATAAAATATCTAAAACCATCAAGGATAGGACTATCTTCCGAACCTCATTTTTCCCTTGGCGTTGATGCTTATGTGCAGATAACCTCTCCAATAAGAAGGTATCTGGATTTGGTTCTCCAAAGGCAAATCATTGGGGAGTTAGATGGTCAAGGAGCTCCATATACGGAGGAGGAACTCGAGAGATTATATCCACAGGTAGAGGTGGGGATAAGAGAAAAGAAGATGGTTGAAAGAGCTAGGGAAAGATATTGGCTGTTAAAGCACTTGAAGGGGTTAGAGGGAAAGGAGATTAAGGCAATCGTGAGTTCTTTAAGAGACAGTACAATATCCATTTATCTTTTAGATTACCTTCTTGAGGTGCCGGTTCCATATTCCTCTGAGATGGCTTTTAAAGAGGGGGATACAATAACTCTGACTGTAGAACGTGTTGATCCGCTTAGAAGGAAGGTTGTTTTAATCCCACGTAATTCATAAATTATATCCAGTGAAAACTATCGGTTTTTTTCAATCTATGGAATCAATGACTAGCGTCAAGAGAGAATAGCATGAGGCACATACAAGCTTGCCACCTTGTGATGTACCATCTTCTAGCATATACACATCCAAGCTCTCGCACTTTGCGCATGCCGTAGTAGGTGCAAGCGGATCTCTTTCCTCGGTTTGAATATCTATTCCTTCCAACACCCCGCCAACTGTCTCCGTCAAAAGTTGAAAGGTTGCATAACAGGAATCGCAGATATGATTAAAACAACACTTTGGCTCACATGTATATGTAATATTTTGAGACCCACAAACCGGGCAAGAAACCTTGAGCGGTAAAAATTTCATAGTATATGCGAATAGAAATTATAGCTGTGTTGGAGAGCGTTAATCAAGAATTTATTCTCATATCTATTACCGTATCATTTGTTATAGTCAGCTACAAAATCTCTTGACTGGAAATACGATTAGCAATATTATGATTGAAGGAAGTAATTTTCTTTGATAGGAAGCGTGATATGAGGGGTAAAATCGCTGTTTTTGCACTTATTGGTATTTAGTATAATGTTTCTATCTGCAACCAGGAGTGCTCTGGCATGTAAGGGTAGTCAAGTCCTTTACGAAGATAATTTTTCAACGTTAGACCCAGACTGGGGAGAAAAAAGTTCCAACTTAAGTGTCAATAACGGCATGTTTATCATTCAACCCGAAGTAAACAAGGGTTACTCAGTCATAAACCAGGGAAGCATCTTCGAGGATATGGACTTCTGCGTCAAGATAACCCTGGCAAAGACAGAGGACTTAAGTGGGACGAGCCAAGGTTTTCTTTTTTGGGCTAAGAGCTATGATGAGTTCTACTACCTGTACGTGATCGATGGTAAATTTTCCGTTGCGCGCTGGGTAGGTGGCCGCTGGTTGTACCCTGTGCCTTCGCGCGAGAATGCCGCTATCAAGAAGGGTATTGCAGAGTCGAATCAACTACGTGTTGTGACAAAAGGAAACCAGGCAACGGTTTACATTAACGACACGGAGGTTGTGACCTTCAAGGGCCAACCCCCTCAGGGTGGTAGCTTTATTGGTATGCGTGGTGAATCACCGTCAAATTCCCAAGCTGTATGGGAATTTTCCGATTTGAAAGTCACAAAATCGTAAGAATAAATTGTAAAGATTGAAATTGAGGTAAGTTTATTTAGGTTGGGTAATACTGAGATATTACACTTTATTGGCCCGAACGTTCGAAAGGTTCTAATTCTTTCTGTCTCCTCCTTTATCCTATCACTCATAATCTTTTTATCTAATATTTTAGGTTTATTTGAACTCAAAGCCTATGACCTGTTTTCAAGATACCTCAATCCAATAAGGTCTTCAGGCAATATCATTATTGTACAGGTTGATCAAGAAAGCATAGATGCGTTGAGTAAAGAAGGCATCACCTGGCCCTGGCCAAGACAGATCTACGCACCGATAATAGAATATTTGTCTCAGGCGGATGCTGTATTTATAGACATACTGTTTACAGAACCATCTTCTTACGGTCAAGAAGACGATAAAATCCTTACCGATGCATTTAAAAAGGCTTCAAATGTTTATCTGCCTATTTTTCTGTCCCGCCAACAGGAAAGCATGCCTTCTGAAGAGGAAAAGTTTATTAAACACATAGCAATCAAAGATAAAGTATCCGCAGGTTTTATATTTAATTCTATTATTAGCCCGATCGATATATTCAAAGGTGCTATCAGGGGAGCGGGTAACGTCACGATTTCTCCAGACGAAGATGGCATCTATAGGGGGATACCTCTCTTCTTTCAATTAAAACAGTTTATAATCCCTCATTTTTTACTCGGTTACCTTATAGAGAAAGGCGTGATTAAGATTGAGCAAGACACGCTCTACGTTAATGAAACCGAGATACCTATGGTAGATGGAAAACTCATGCTCAGATATTATCGAGGAAATAACCCCTTTAAGGTGCTTTCAGCCGCAGAGATACTTAAGTCGTATCTTGATAGTAATGCATCTATAACTCCTGCTATACAAAAGGATTTTTTTAAGGGAAAGGTTGTATTTATAGGGCTTACCGCTGCAGGCTTATATGACCTTAAACCGACATCGGTTTCTTCTATATCTACAGGTGTACTCATACATGCAACGACACTAGATAATATACTCAATAAAAGTTTTATTAGGCCTATAAATGGCATTTTTATAATTGCCTTTATGCTACTGATTTGCCTCTTGATCAGTTACTCTGTTTTAAGATGTTATTCCCTTCATATAAATCTATCCCTTTTCATAATATCACTATCCATCATATTGCTAATTACCGCCGTGTTATTTAAGAATGCCTTGTATATGAATATCATTCCTCCTGTTGTATCCTTGATGATGAGTTTTATGATCTCAGTTGCCTACAGTTATGCTACAGAAGGGAGACAGCGGCTTTTCCTCAAGAGAACCTTCTCGCAGTACATGGACAAAAGAATAGCAGACTACCTTCTTGAAAATCCATCCCTTATAAAACCCGGCGGTCAGAATAAACGACTAACAGTGTTTTTCGCTGATATTGCGGGTTTTACATCTATATCGGAGAAAGCCTCAACTGAGAAAATAGCTACGATGCTCCATAGGGTTTTGAATTCGCTTACAGAGGTCATTATACAGAATAATGGAGTCATCGATAAATACATAGGGGATTGCGTAATGGCATTCTGGGGTGCTCCGCTTGAAACGGATAAAGACGAAATAAATGCGTGCTATGCTGCAATTCGATGCATAAGTTCTATCAGTGAACTAAATAATTTATTCCGAGCAGAGGGCTTTCCTGAAATAGCCATCAGGATTGGAATCCACTCAGGTGATGCTATAGCTGGTAATATTGGAAGCGACAGGCTTTTCCATTACACAGTCATAGGTGATACTGTTAATCTTGCATCAAGATTAGAATCTGTAAATAAATTCTTTAAGACAAGGATCATTATAAGTGAAGATACAATCAAAGAAACGGACAACCATTTTTTCACAAGAGGGCTCGGCCTAATTGAGGTAAAAGGAAAAACCCTGCCAATAAAGATATTTGAGCTAATCGGTGAGAAAGAAAATATTGCACCTGATAAAAGGGAACTGGTCACGCTCTTCCACCAGGGGATTACATTTTATGAGGATCGTAAGTGGCGCGAAGCCTCTCAAATATTCGATGAAATACTAGAGAAATATCCCAATGATGGGCCTTCAGAATTTTATAAGAGTCGGTGCGAATATTTAATATCAAATTCTTTCTTGACAGAGGATTGGAATATAATAAAGTTTACTGAGAAATAAACATGAAACTACCTTTTATAAGCCTTTTTATTATAATCGCAACAACGGTATCTCTTCATGCCGAGACAGCAACTGTTATTACTAAGCAAACCGCCATAAGAGAGTCTTGCAGGTTTTTCTCACCGGTTAAGGTAACTGTTCATTATAATGATGTGCTTGAAGTTATTTCAAAGGAGGGTGACTGGTATCAGGTTAAGTTTAAGGGAGTCCAGGGATGCATTCATAAAAGCTCCATTGAGAAAAAATCTATCTCGTTGTCTAAACTTGTTGGGTCAGAGAAGCAATCTACATCGGGCGATGAGGTTGCTCTTGCAGGAAAGGGATTTAATCCCCAGGTCGAAACGTTATATAAAAAGGAAAATCCCCAATTGAATTTCCAAGCAGTTGACAGAATAGAGAATTATAATATTTCTGAAAGCAAACTTATACAATTCATTCAAAGCGGAAAGCTTAATCTACAATGAAAGAACATTTGTATTTAAAATTAATATTAATCCTTTTACTAACTGGTTGTTCCAATGTTGACATAGGGAGCATAGGAAGGATAGCACAAGAGACCTTTAAAGCTGCCACACCTCTATCTGACGAAGAAGAATATTATGTAGGCCGTGCAGTGGCAGCGAGGATTTTTTCATCTTACCCTCTTTTAGAAAATAATAAACTTACAGAATATGTTAATCTTGTGGGCCAGACTGTAGCAATTTATTCTGATAACCCAATAACATATGGCGGGTATCACTTTGCCGTACTTAACTCTAACGAGATAAACGCCTTTGCATGCCCTGGGGGAATCATATTTATAACAAAAGGAATGATTAACGCAGTGCAGAATGAAGATGAGCTTGCAGCGATACTTGCACATGAAGTAGCACATATAAATCATCGTGACGGTGTTTCCTCCATTCAAAAGGCGCGCTTGACGGAGGTTGCGACCGTTATCGGTACTGAGGCTGCTCAAAGATATGCCCCTGCACAATTATCACAACTTGTTGGTCTCTTTGAAGGCTCTGTTGACGATGTTTTTAAGACCCTCGTTGTTAATGGTTACAGTAAATCGCAAGAATACAGAGCTGATGAATCTGCCCTATCCTATCTATCAAGAGCTGGATATAATCCCTCAGCATTAGAGGATTTCCTTCAACGCCTTATGAATCAGGGCCAAGCAACAGGTGGGGGAATAATGAAAACACATCCTGCAACAGCAGAAAGGATAGAAAAAGTCAAGAAAGAAATGCCTTCGGCAAAGGTAGATATATCTTTTGTTCAGTTAAGAAGTAAGAGATTCGAGAAGGCACTAAAATAACTAACGACCAATCCCATGATTACTTGGCTTGAGAATTCCCCAATATTTGCTACATCCCTTATAAGTATATTTTTATTATTTGCCCTTTTAGCCCTCGGCTGGATACTTAGAACCCGCTTAAAAATAAGTCTTGGCTTATTATATAACATTTATTCACTCTTCGCCGTCGTCGGTATCTGGATTTTGCTAAACCACAAATATGGTTTATTAAAAAGTCTGGGCTTACACTCGTTTGCTAAGTGGTATGCAGCAATAATAATTTTCTTTGCTGTTATATTTTTGATCAAGGTTTTCTCGGTTTTTTTCTGGGATTATTATCTTTTTCAATACCGCAAAACCCATGTCCCTGGACTCCTCAGGAGTGTAGTTAGCGTTCTAATCCTAATCATTGCTATATTAGTTATTGTTCGATATGTTTTTGACAAACAGCTATCGGGGCTTCTTGTTGCTTCAAGCGTAACGGCTGGACTACTCGCCTTTGCACTACAGGATTTTCTGAGTGGTATAATTGCTGGAATTGCACTTAACATAGAGCCACCGTTTCAGGTAGG
>Ga0209431_10005214_pt1 | contig 10152 bp, 11 predicted proteins | sample RifCSP13_3_FD_184021 | JGI IMG/M metagenome (GOLD analysis project Ga0209431, IMG submission 184021) | Soil microbial communities from Rifle, Colorado - Rifle CSP2_sed 13_3 (SPAdes) (version 2) | ecosystem: Environmental > Terrestrial > Deep subsurface > Rock core/Sediment | place: Rifle... | reverse complement strand
TAGTTCTTCCAAAAGAACTGAAAAAAGCCTTTGCCAAAAACAAAAAAGCGGCCGAAGGCTTCGAAAATTTTTCTGTTTCAGTGCGCAAGCAAATTCTGTACTTTATTTATAGTGCTAAGCAGAGAGAAACTAGGGAAAAGAGGGTTGAGAAACTGCTTCCGAGTTTAGAAGCAAACAAAAACCCGTTTATTTAAAGACGTCTAGTGCTACAATTAAATTCCGATGGCTGAAAAATACTGGTCAGAAGAGGTAACCAAGAAAAGTATTGCACTAGATCTTGAAGAAGGTGTATTTACTTGGAAGGATCCAAAACGAATTGCCCTTTCGTTGAAAAAATCCGCTGAAGATTCCACGCGTCGCAAAGGCACACCTTTTCAATCCGCTATGAGCATGCTCAATTTCTACATTAATCGTGCGGGGAAAAATCTGGACCCGTCCCAAAAAGAAATCCTCGAAAAATCCAAGACCGAACTGCAAAATCTTTTTTCCAAGTAAGTCCCCCAAACTTGTTTCCTGGAAATTAAACAGCTAAAATCTAAGCCTATGCTAAAAATTGGAATAGTTGGGTTGCCAAACAGTGGAAAGTCGACGCTTTTTAATGCGCTGATCCAGCGGCAGATCGCCAATGTGGCCGAATATCCGTTTACCACCATTGAACCCAATGTTGGTGTAGTTGCGGTACCAGACAACCGTTTAGAGTCCATTTCAGAAGCTACTGGAATAGAAAAAATCGTCCCAGCAGCAATTGAATTTATTGACATTGCCGGTTTAGTAAAAGGAGCACATCAAGGAGAAGGGTTGGGAAACCAATTCCTTGGCCATATTCGTGAGGTAGACGCGATCTTGCATCTCATTCGGGGTTTTCACAGTTCAAATGTTCCCGGTAACTTAAATCCAAACGAGGATATAAGGACTATCGAAGAAGAACTAAACCACGCCGGTATAGAAAAACCAGCCATGTATGTGATGAACGCAGACGAAACCGATTTAAAAAATCCCGAAGTTCCACTCACGGGAGCCCTCAAAATAAGCGCAAAACTGGAAAATGAACTCTCTGAACTCTCAAGCGAAGAGCAAAAAGCCTACCTTAAAGAGCTTGGTATCGAACAAACTGGGCTGGAGCGGGTTATCCGGCTTTGCTACGAACTTCTTGATCTTATTACTTTTTTTACGACCGTAGGAGGTAAACAAATCCAAGCTTGGCCGGTGAAAAAAGGGACAAAATCTCAAGTAGCAGCTGGCTTGGTTCATACTGATATGCAAAAAGGTTTTATTAAGGCAGAAGTAATAAATTGGAAAAAATTGGTAGAAGAGGGCTCATGGAAAAAAGCCGCCGAGAAAGGACTAATTCATTTTGAGGGACGTGAGTATACGGTTGAGGATGGAGATGTTATTGAGTTTAAATTTAATGCTTAAAAAACTCTAACTTGAATGCTGTTTGATCCCTATGATATACTTGCGCGTAATATAAATATTTGAAGGAATAACTTGGCTGATGAACGAGTACGAATTAGCGGTGATGGCTAAAATTAGTACGCCGCAAGAAGAGAAAAATTTTATCGAAGAGATTAAAAGGTTAATAGAAGCAATTAAAGGTGAGGCTATCGAAATATCAGAACTGGGTAAGAAACGGTTAAGTTTTCCAATTAAAAAACAAACAGAAGGTAATTATTGGCAAATAAGTTTCAGACTCTCCGGGTCTCTTCCCGATACTTTGAATAAAAAAATAAAAATTATGGAGCCTCTTCTTCGTCACATGATTGTGAAAAAAGAAAAAGTGAAGGCAGAAATAGTATCTGCGCAGAAAACTAAATGATGTATCAGGAGGTACAAAATGGCAACAAGATCATTGAATAAAGTGATGTTGATCGGTAATTTGACAAGGGATCCGGAACTGCGTTACACGCCAAACGGCACCGCCGTTTGTTCTTTTGGTTTGGCAACAAACCGAAGTTGGGTTCCATCTGATTCGAGTGAGAGGCGCGAAGAAGCCGAATTCCACAGAATTGTCGCTTGGAACAAACTGGCCGAGCTTTGCAGCCAACTTCTAACTAAAGGAAGAAAAGTGTATATAGAAGGTAGGCTGCAAACAAGATCTTGGGAGTCTCCTAATGGAGAAAAAAGACAAGCGACAGAAATTGTGGCTGAGGATATGGTAATTTTAGATTCTAGAAAGACTGAAAGGGAATCTGAGGAAATTAAAGAGGGAGAAGTAGCTGAGGAACCTAAGGAAAAGATAGAAGGAACATCTGAAGGCGAAGAAGAAACTTCTGAACCGGAAGAAAAGTCTAAAGACTCTCCTAAAAAGGGAAAAGAAAAAGCAGTAAAAGAAAAAGAAGAAACAAAAACCGAAGACGAAATTAATGTGGATGATATTCCATTCTAAACAATCAAACTTCGAGCATTAAATTATGGCGTTAAATACTGTATATAGGAAAAGGTTTTGCCTTTTTTGCAAGGAAAACAAAACACCAAATTACAAGGAAACAGAGACTCTTACACGCTTTACCACGGAACGCGGGAAGATTTTACCCAGGGCAAAAACTGGTGTTTGTGCAACCCATCAAAGAGACTTAGCTAGGGAAATAAAAAGGGCTCGGATTATGTCTCTTATGCCCTTCACAGTTACGATAAAATAAAATAACAAGCTGTAAACTCCCATAATGATGAGTAAACCAACAAAATTTATTACTATTGATGTTGGAAATGGTTGGACTAAAGGCTTTGTTTTGGAGATCTCAAAAGAGGATAATCTCAGACTTCTGATTTCAAAAAAAACCTCCCTGCCAACATCGGTCGGCGATTTGAATCTGACTGTGAACCAGATCCTAGATTCACTTGATGCTAAAAGAGATAACGATACTGCTCTTGTTATTACAAGTTCCCTGGAAAATGCAAAAAGTTTGGCGGAAAAATTAGGAGCTAATTTTGCACTATCAGAAGTTGCAAAAGAACATTTTTTGGTATGGTTGGATGGAAAAGCTTCTCTTTCCCAAGGTACTATTTTAGACGCTGGAGCAACTAGTTTCTCTGCTTCCTATGAAGCTTCTGAAGTGGGTAAATTTATACTGCATAAAACAACCGCTGTTGAAATAGAGAATTATTTTGGAAACAAGAAAATAAGACCCCATAAAATAGCTCAAAGCCCCAACGAAGTTGATCTGGAAGAGGCTTTTTTTAGATTAGCTGCATCTAGGAAAACTTTAAATTTTGCCACAAAGGGTAGTAAATCTATAGTTTTGACAGGCGCTATTTTTTCATATACGCCAAAACTGACGAGAACTGCACTGATTATTTTGGATACATTACAATCAGGCGTTACGACACAAGTTCTGATAGATACGGAACTTTTTCTGGATGGTTTTGGTGCATTACTGGCAGCACATCCTAGTTTAGATAAAATGAATTGCGACTTTCTACAAAATCTTGGGGGGTTTGTTTCTTTGGGAGGTTCTGGTACTCTAAAATTGGATTATGGGTTTTCACAGGTACAGGAGATCAGCGTTAATCAAGAAGAGATTGCAATTGTTCCCGCAAAGAGCGATCAGTTAGTTGAGGTTTCAATAGATGGGACAAAAGAAGCGGATAAGGTTTGGGGAGGATCTTTTGGAATTTTAATTGATGGTAGGGTTAAACCGCTTAATCTTTCCTTTGGCAATGAAGAATCTCGCCAAAAAATTACAAGCTGGTACAATTCTTTAGAAAAAACGGAATTTATTTAAAAATGATTTGCCCAAGTTTTATCCGAGTTCAGGATAATATAAAGACAGATATAGAGAGGAAATTTCCAGGCCCAACCAAAGCAACTATAAAGAGAGGGGATAGCGTAGAACCTGACGATATAATTGGTCATAGCGAGGTTTCGGCAGGGCAACGTTTGGTAAAAGTGGCTTCAATTCTTGGAATAAAAACCTCAGAGGTAGAGAAATGCTTACTAAGAAAACTAGGCGATAGTATTTACAAAGGGGAGATAATCGCTAGGAAACGCGGATTTTTGGGTGGTAAAAAAGACTTAACATCGCCTACCGACGGCATAATAAACGAAATAGACAAAAACGGAGATTTGATTGTAAAGTTTCTACCAACTCCTGTTAGAGTAATAGCTGGAGCTAAAGGAATTGTAGCCGAGGTTGGTGAAGGATCAGTAAAAATCGCTTCCACAGTAGATAAATTAACTGCTTTTGCAGGTTCAGGAAAATTAAGAGAAGGTATAATAAAAGTTGTCGCAAAAGCATCTGAATTTATTTTACCGGCCTCGATTAATACAAGCTGTCAGGACAAGATAATTGCAGGAGGAGCTTTGGTCGAACGAGCAGCAGTTGAAAAAGCAGTTACAATTGGTGTGCGTGGGATCGTGACCGGAGGAATAAATTGGCGGGATTTTCTCACATTTGGAATCGGTAGCGATATCGGTTTAACTATTTTAATTACTGAAGGTTTTGGTAATTCTCCGATGGGCGCCGATGTATATGGCTTCCTTGAAAGAACACAGGAGCGCTTTGCTTTTATTTCGGGGGAGGAGAAATCTTTGGTTATTCCAACAGCCCAAGAAAGTCCAGAGGAGAAGAGTCAAGAGAATCAAAGTTGGATGGTTCTAAAAAAAGGGCAGAGAGTAAGGTTTTATGATCCGGAGAGAAAAGACTTTATCGCAAGCGTGCTTGAAATATCAAAAGAGCCTAAATTACTAAATTCTGGATTTTCAGCCGTGACGGCTGAGGTTAAATTTGATAGCGGGGAAACCTTTGAAGTAGCGGCCGCAAACTTGGAAGTAGTAGGATGAATGAAAAATTAGATTTACAAAACAAAGAATCTGAATCAAAGGGATTTAAAAGACCCTCTAAAGATTTCTATTTGTCATTTTTAATACTTGGGGTGATCCTTTTTGTACTTGGTTTAATTGTTGGCCAAAATTTTGTTTTACCCTTCGGAGTAAATCCTGAAAGAAAAATTACAATCACTGGAGAAAAAACGCCTGCAAACATTAAGGTAAATTTTTCTCCTTTTTGGGAAGCCTGGGATTCCGTTACTAAAAACTATTTAGAGCCCGGTAAAGTTGACCCCCAAAAACTTTTATATGGTGCAATTTCTGGTATGGTTGGAGCAGTTGGTGATCCGTACACTGTTTTTCTTGACCCAAACGAAAATAAAGATTTTAATTCTGAGCTGGAGGGAACATATCAGGGAGTAGGCATTCAACTTGGATTTAGAGATTCTAAACTAGTTATTATTGCACCACTTGATGGAACGCCAGCGAAAAATGCAGGTGTACGTCCTGGTGATGTGATATTAGGAATAGATGATAAAGACACCTCAAACCTTACTTTACCGGAGGCGGTTAAACTAATTAGAGGCGAACCTGGTACAAAAGTAAAATTACTTCTAAAGCGAGAAGGTAGGGCAGAACCACTGGAAGTAAATCTTGAACGATCTACTATAAAAGTTCCTTCGGTCGTATTCGAAAATAAAGGCAACGGTATTGCTCTCATAAAATTGTCTAGGTTTGGTGAATCTACAAAAAGTGAGTGGGACAAGGCTGTTAACGATATTATTAACGGTGGATTTAAAAAAATGATATTGGATGTCCGGAACAATCCAGGAGGACAACTTGATGTTGCCGAATATATCGTTTCTGAATTTGTTGTTAATGGAACAGTTGTTGTACAACAAGAGACTTCAGGTGGGCAGAAGATTTCAAAAAAGTCCGAAAGAGAAGGGCGATTACAAAATGTAGACACAATTGTTTTGATAAACAAAGGGAGCGCCTCCGCTAGCGAAATAGTAGCTGGAGCTTTGCGAGATCTAAAAAGATTTAAGTTAATTGGAGAAACCTCTTTCGGAAAGGGAACCGTACAAGCAGTAAACGAACTACCTGATGGTTCGGCACTTCACATAACAACTACAAAATGGCTAACGCCAAATGATACATGGGTAAACGGTAGCGGTCTTAAACCCGATATCGAAGTAAAATTCACCGAAGAAGATTTCAAGACTAATAAAGACCCACAACTTCAAAAAGCCCTCGAACTCATAAAATAAGCCGACCTAACAACCTATGACAGGGTTCAACCCTGTCATGCAGTCGTTGGTTTTTCTTGACTATAAGATAATTTAAGAGTAATATCTGCGCCATCCTGCCTATATAGCACATAAAATTCAAACAGTTCACATATGGAGGTGAGGTCATGGCTGAACCGATCGAAGTCATTGTTGCTGGGTTGCCTGGCAACATGGCCACTTTGGTCGCCCGGCAAGTCGCTGCTGCGCCCGACATGAAGCTCATCGAGCTTGGGTTGAGCAAGAGAGCGGGGATTACCCGGGCAGGCAAGTACACAGTACTGCAGGTTATGCGTCGCTACCATAGGGAGGTTCTGGGAAAGCACCCAGAAGCGATCGTCGTGGATTTCACGGCTCCTAAAGCCGTAAACCGCAACGCGCAGCTTTATGTGCGCACCGGCCACCCGTTCGTGATGGGGACAACCGGTGGAGACCGAGAAGCGCTTATCTCTACAGTGAGGGGAAGCAATGTCTCGGCCGTCATCGACGTCAACATGGGCGTGCCCTTGGTTGTCCTCAAGGCGATGGTGGAATGGGCCAGTAAGCAATTCCTTGGGGCCTTGAATGGATACCGACTCTCGATCACCGAGGATCACCAGGCGAATAAGCTGGACACCTCCGGCACTGCACTCGCGTTCAAAGATCTGTTCAGCCGGCTTGGAGCCAAATTGACAGGGAAGATCAAGAGTATTCGTGACCTTGAGGAAGGCCACGGCTACCACTGGTTCACCCTTCGCAGTCCAGACGGAACCGTCGTCATTGAATTGAATACTAAGGTCGAAGGCCGGTTGGTCTACGCTCTTGGTACCTTGGCGGCGATCCGCTTTTTGCACCAGCGGGTGCAAGAAGGATCAGTTGGCGAAGTTTTCACCATGACGGATGTCATTTCAGCCAGAAAGGAGGCCTAACATGGCAGAGATCGGTCGATTGCTCACCGCGATGGTGACGCCTTTCGACGAAGAGGGTAAGGTGGGCTACGAGCAAGCCCAACGGCTTGCTTTGGCGCTTCTGGACTCGGGGAGTGATGGTGTAGTCCTCGCCGGTACGACCGGTGAAGCCCCTACACTGAGCCATGAGGAAAAGATAAGACTCTTCGGTCTGGTCAAGCAGGCTGTTGGAGATCGGGGTGCGGTGATCGCCGGCACGGGCACATACAATACGGCAGAGAGCGTCGAGCTCTCAAGAGAAGCCGAATTTGTGGCTCAGGTCGATGGTTTGCTTCTGACTTGCCCCTACTACAACCGGCCGCCACAAGGCGATCTGTACGCGCATTTCTCCCGGATCGCTAGCTCGGTGCCTATTCCCTGCATCCTCTATAACATTCCCAGCAGGACTGGGGTGAACATGACAGCGGAAACAACCCTCAAGCTGCTCGAGGACATTCCGAACATAGTCGGGATCAAGGAAGCTTCGGGAGACCTGGGTCAGATCGGCCGAGTCATCGCTGGTGCACCAGAAGGCAAGTACGTCTGGAGCGGCGACGACCAGCTGACCTTGCCGATACTGTCGATAGGTGGCCACGGTGTTATCTGCGTCGTCTCACACCTTTTCGGTAAGTCAATGAAGCAGATGATACAGGCCTATCTGGAAGGCGATGTGGTGACAGCTCGGGACACACACCTACGGTTGCTGCCGTTCATGAGTACTTTGATGACAGCGGCTTCCAATCCAATCCCAATCAAGTACGCTCTCAACGAGATGAGGGTAAGAGTTGGTGGGCTTCGTCTCCCTTTGTCGGAAGCGGAAGGAGAGGTAGCGGGGAAGATCCAGCAGGAGTTACTGAAGGCTCTCCCTGTCGACATTGCCTATCCAATTCCTGCCTAATCTTTGGTAGAGAAGATCACACAGGCGACCCGATGGGCCGCCTTTCTTTTTTCTTAAAACTCTGCTATATTGGCCTTGCCAACTGCCATTAGTTGGCAACTTTTATTTATATAGACTATGCCGGCAATTGAAAGATACAAACACCCAGGACTTTGGGAAATATGGATGGTTGGTGAAGGGGACAACCGCTTCAAATATTGGTTGCAAGTCGAAAAAGCAGTTGCAGATTCTCAAGGCAAAATGGGTTTGATTCCAAAATGGGCTGCCAGCGCAATACAAAAAGTCAAAAATGTTGATCCTCACCAAATACGTCGGGAAGAAGAGAAAACAGATCACGATTTAACAGCTTTTCTCAATGTCGTTCGAGCTGAACTTAAAAAGTTAGGGAAAGAAAAAGCCGGCAATTATCTACATTACAAACTCACCTCATATGACGTTGAAGACACAGCCCTTGGCCTAATGTTAAAAGAATCGGTAGATATCCTTATTTCCGAATTAGATAATCTTGTCAAATCAGTAAGAAAAACCTCTTTTGAGTATAAAGATACCACAGAGATTGGAAGGACGCATGGCGTGCACGCTGAAGCTATTACGTTTGGTTTTAAACTTCTAAATTGGCTCGACCAGTTAGAAAGAAATCAAGTGGAACTTGAAGAAATGAAGGAGAAAGTTGGGGTTGGCAAAATTTCTGGGGCGGTTGGAATTTACACTCTTGATCCAAAAGTTGAGCAGTTGGTTTGTAAAAAACTAAAGCTTGAGCCAGCTAAGATATCAACCCAAATCCTGCCGCGGGATATTTACGCCGATTACATCCATAGATTGGTAGTGGTCGGTTCAGTCCTAGAACGGGTCGCTACTGAAATTCGCAATTTGGCCAGAACTGAAATTGCCGAAGTGCAGGAACCATTTAAAGACACTCAAACCGGAAGTAGCGCCATGCCGCATAAAAGAAATCCGCACAAATCTGAAAGAATTGTTGGATTAGCAAGAGTGTTGCGGAGCAAAATAGCTCCTATGTATGAAAATATCGCTACTTGGCACGAACGAGATTTAACAAATTCAGCTTCTGAGAGGTTGACAATAGGAGACGCTACAAACCTACTTGGATATATGATTCTCCAAATGACGAAAGTTGTTCGTGGAATGAAGATTTATCCAGAAAATATGCTTGCCAATTTGGGAAAAACCAAAGGAGCTATTTTTTCTCAGGGAGTTCAAAGCTTGATGAAATCAAAAGGAATGAAGGCAAACGAAGCTTATGAATTGACAAAAAAATATGCGTTCGAAGCAATTGAGTCTAATTCAGATGATCTAAAGGAGCTATTACTTAAGGATAAAAAGGTAATGAAATTGGTTTCCGAGAAAGAATTAGAGCAAATTTTTGACTATAAAAACAACTTAAAGTATATTAATAAAATCTTTGCCCGTTTTAAGAAAAAATGAATTATGGCACGAACAAAGATCCAAATTAAGCCAAAAGTTAGAAAAATTGCAGAAGGTAAAACCAAAATAATTTACCCGTTTCCAAGAAATAAATCTTTAGTGCGAATTGTGCATAAAGATGATATTACGGCGGGGGACGGAGTAAAACGTGACATCTTGCCGGGAAAAGGTGTTTGGTCATCTACAACAAGTTCCAATTGCTTCAAATTGTTAACTGCAGCCGGCGTCCCGAATCACTTTGTTGAGGATGGAAAGTCACAAAACGAACAAATCACCAAAAAAGCAGACATGATTCCCCTTGAAGTTGTAGCTCGCAGAATTGCTACGGGCAGTTACTTAAAACGAAACCCACAAGTATCTGAAGGTCATCGATTTGAAGATTTGGTGACGGAGATTTTTTATAAAGATGATTCAAAGCACGACCCATTGGTAGAATATGACGCACAAACAGGGGAATGGGTTTTTTTCAACGCTAAATCCCCAAAAAGAGCAGGTTTTATGGAAACAGTGAAGCAAATTAAATTGCAAACTGGCAAGATCATTAAACCTGAAACGGTTGATGAAATGTTTACAATTCTCAGGGACGTTTTTATTATTCTTGAGCATGCTTGGGCAAGCCACAACATCACTTTGGTTGATCTGAAGATAGAGTTTGGTTTCGATACTAAAGGGAATCTTTTAGTTGCCGATGTTATTGATAACGATAGTTGGAGACTTTGGCCAGCTGGTAAAAAAGAGGCAATGCTCGATAAACAGGTTTATCGAAACCTTGTTTCGTCTACTAAAGACGACCTTGATGCGATTGCTCGTAAGTATCAGTTAGTGTCTGAG
>Ga0209431_10005213_pt1 | contig 10153 bp, 7 predicted proteins | sample RifCSP13_3_FD_184021 | JGI IMG/M metagenome (GOLD analysis project Ga0209431, IMG submission 184021) | Soil microbial communities from Rifle, Colorado - Rifle CSP2_sed 13_3 (SPAdes) (version 2) | ecosystem: Environmental > Terrestrial > Deep subsurface > Rock core/Sediment | place: Rifle... | reverse complement strand
AGTGAGTCGGCCAGGAAAGTAGATTTCAAAATCTTGGCCAAAAACTCCAGCGACGCCTTGGACAACCTTATCGCCAATCCTGACAAAAACTCACCCGTAGTTCTGGGGGTCAAAATCACTAATGAAAGCCTTGGTAAATTGGTGGACGTCATTCAAGGTCTCCCTCCCGAGCAGGCAGACCAAATTAAATCCGTAGTTTGTGGAGCCGCTCCTACCCCCTGAAGCTCCAGGAGGCGGTATAATTCCTTCATGACCGACCTCAAATCCCGTCTTCTAGACTCGCAGTCTCGTTTGAATCAGATCTTAACCAAACTTGATCCGGAAGTGATGGCCAAAAGCATTCGCGAATTGGAGGCCAAATCCACCCATCCGGATTTTTGGTCCAATTCCCAGGAAGCTCAAGCGGCTATGAAGCGATTAGCTTCTCTCCAATCCGAGCAAAAGCAATTGGGGAATCTGGAAAAAGAGATAACAGACGCCATGTCGGTCGTCGAAATCTTAGACGAAAAGGACGTGCAGAAAATTGCCAAAAAATTAGACCAATTAGAAGTCAGAACTTTCCTAAATGGCCATTACGATGCAGACAACGCCATCGTTTCTATACACGCCGGCCAAGGGGGAACGGATGCAATGGATTGGACAGCCATGCTTCTACGGATGTATCTCAAATTTTGCCAATCTCGGGGTTGGGAGACTGAAGTCGTGGATCAAGCCCCGGGCGAGGAAGCCGGACTGAAATCGGTGACCTTCACTGTTACTGGCCCCTTTGCCTATGGCTATTTATCCGGGGAGCGGGGGACTCATCGGCTGGTTCGCCTATCACCGTTTAACGCCGACGCTTTGCGCCAGACCTCATTCGCCCTCGTTGAGATCCTGCCTGAGCTTCCAGAAACGGACTCCCAAATCATCATTCCCGAGGACGAGATATTATTCGAGGCCTTCCGCGCCACCGGCCATGGCGGCCAAAATGTCAACAAGGTTTCTACCGCCGTCCGTCTCACCCACAAACCCACCGGGATTAATGTCCAATGTCAAACCCAGAGATTTCAGGAGCAAAATCGTAAGATTGCCTTGACTCTTCTCAAATCCAAACTCTGGCAGAGAGAGCAGGAGACCCGGGCCGCCACTCAAAAACAGCTCAAAGGGGATTACAAAGCCGCCTCGTGGGGCAATCAAATCCGCTCTTACGTTCTCCATCCTTACAAATTGGTCAAGGATTTAAGGACAGGTGTAGAAACCTCCCAGGCTGAAGCAGTCTTAGACGGCGATCTGGATATGTTTGTTGATGCCCAGTTGCGTCAATTGTCATGATTTATGTACGTTTCTCGAGCCGGTGAAAAACTAGCCCACGCTCTCGATTACTGGCACATCAATGTCACCGGACAAGTTTGCGCGGATCTCGGGTCTAGCACCGGCGGGTTTACCGATTGCTTGCTGCAGCACGGCGCGGCCAAAGTCTATGCGGTTGATACCGGCTATGGCGTCTTAGACTGGAAATTAAGAAACGACTCCCGCGTTGTAGTTATGGAGCGCACCAACGCTCTCCATGCCCGGCTGCCCGAAAAGGTAGATTTTGTATCTATCGACGTTGGATGGACGCCGCAGTGGCTGATTTTACCCGCGGCTCAAAAATTATTAAAAACCGGTGGCCAAATTGTTTCACTACTCAAACCTCACTACGAACTCAAAAAACCCTACCCCACACTGCTAGAATCAAAAAGCGTAGCAGAAAAATTCAGGAAAACGGGTTATGAAGTAATTAGATCACCAATTTTAGGCGAAAAAGCAGGTAACGTTGAGTATCTAATGCGTGTGATATACTAGCCTCATGCCCGAGGAATTGATTCACCAGCTTCCGGATTCACAACCAACTTTCCGTCTCTCTTCCCCCAAAGTCATGATCGCAGCCGCAGCCCTGATTATTGCAGGAGTAGTAACCGGTTTTCTTTTAACCAAAGCTCCCAAAAACCAGACTCAGGTTAAAGGAACCGGGGCCACCCCAGCCATGATCAAAACAGACACGGAGGTCGGTTCTACTGACACCAAGACTTTCAGGGATACAGCTACTGGCGTCATCGAAGCAGGCGGCCTAAATGGTGAAGGCACTCACAAACTGATAAGAGACGGTGGCCCCAGCAAAACTGCCTACATGATTTCCTCGGTTATAGATCTAGATCAATACGTGGGTAAAAAAGTCGAGATCTGGGGAGAAACTCTCAAAGCTCAGCGCGCACCTTGGCTCATGGATGTCGGTCGCCTCAAGCTCGTCGAATAATCATGGTAACTACTTTAGGACTGACCAAAAAATTCGGTGACATACGGGCGCTATCCGACGTTACTCTCACCATTTCCGAAGGCGAATTTGTTTTTTTGACTGGCCCTTCCGGATCGGGGAAAACCACTTTTTTGCGACTTATCCTTCGCGATCTTAAGTCCGACGCCGGCACACTCAAAGTGGGGGGTCAGGATGTTTCTCAGATTTCGCAGTCCAAACTACCTCAATACCGCCGCCAAATCGGAGCTGTTTACCAGGATTTCAAACTTTTGGCTGACAGAAATATCCGGGAGAATGTAGCTCTTCCTTTGGAAGTTCGCGGAGTTCATCCTGACAAGTACACCTCTCCCGTCAAGGTGGCCATGGAATTAGTCGGCTTAGGGTCAAAAGCCCAAATGTTCCCGGCTCAATTATCAGGCGGAGAACTCCAAAGAGTTTCTCTAGCTCGTGCCATTGTGGGCAAACCCAAGCTGCTTTTAGCAGATGAACCCACCGGCAATCTCGACCCCAAAACCGCCCGATCCATAGTCAAGCTCTTAAGGGAAATTCACTCTCAGCTAAAAACAACCGTCATTATGGCCACTCACAATGCCGATATTGTCAACGCTAGCGTCCAACGGGTTATCACCTTAGAAGAGGGTAAAGTTATCAAAGACTCTCCCAAAGGTAAATATGATTAGACACTTAAAAACCGCACTCCTTCGCCTCAAACGCTCTCCATATCAGGCCCTATCCGCCATTTCTATTATGACCATGTCTCTTTTTTTAGCCGGCTCGTTTTTTCTGCTGGCTGCCGGTAGTGAAGCAATTCTGAGCTACTTTGAGACCAGACCTCAGATAAACGCTTATTTTCCCCAGGACATGACTCCGACACCAGAGCAAATCGACGCCATTATTTCCCGCCTCAAGGAAACCAAAAAAACCGATGTTATTAAATATGTCTCCAAAGAAGAAGCCCTCAAAGTATATAAAAGCCTCAATTCCAACGACCCCCTACTTTTAGAGGCTGTAACTGCCAGCTTGTTGCCCGCTTCAATAGAAGTCACGGCCCAATCCCCGCAAGACTTAAAAGATCTAGCCAAGTTTCTCAAATTGGAGGAGAGTATCGAAGAAGTTCGTTATGCCGAAGATGTCGTCGGCGCTCTGTCTCGTTGGATTTATTCAGTTCGGTTGGTCGGCGCGGTTCTGGTCGGGGTCCACATTCTCATCACCTTTACCGTCATTCTATTGGTCGTGGGTATCAAAGTTGCCAACCGTCGGGATGAAATCCAACTTTTTCAGTTGGTCGGAGCCACTCCTGCCTACATTTCCGCCCCGTTTATCTTTGAGGGCATCATTTATGGAGTGGTTGGAGGATTCATCGCTTGGGGGATTTCATATTTGATTATTCTCTATTCTATGGGATTTTTGGTCAGTTTTCTTACCGGAGTCATTGCCTTACCGCCCTCTATCGTCTTCATGTTGGAGCTTTTAGCCGGCCTTTTGGGACTGGGTTCACTTGTGGGCGGAATGGGAGGGGCTGTAGCGGTCCACCGTTTCCTCAAACAATGAAGAAGTTCTTACCTCTCTTTGTCTTTTTGTCTCTATGTCTCTTCGTCTCTTCGATCCGGGCCGATACTCTCTCTGACAAACAGCGCCAGATCGAGGAACTCGAAAAAAAAATAGTCTCCCTCCAATCCCAAGCCAAAACCCTCGCCGGTCAGATTGCCTATTATGACAGCCAAATCACCCTCACTACTCTGAAGATTTCTCAGTCCGAGGAATTGATTTCTTCACTATCTACTAAGATAAATGTCTTAGAAGGCCACCTCCAAAAACGCGCCACCGTTCTGGAAAGACAAATTGTTCAGACCTACAAACTGGGAAGATTGGACCCATTTCAACTTTTTCTTTCCTCAAGCAATTTTTCCGAAATTATCACCCGTTTCAAGTATCTGCAGACAATTCAGCTTCATAACCGCAGGTTTCTTCACGACACTCAAGTCGTTCAATCCAACTATACCCAACAAAAAAACCTTCTGGAGGAGTCAAAGGTTCGACTCAAATCTCAAAAAGAGTCTTTAGCTAACCTCAGAGCTGATCGGGATAATCTTTTGACTCAGACCAAAAGTGACGAAGCTATCTATCAAAAACAGCTAGAGCAAGCCCAGCTGGAACTTCAAGCTATCGAAAAAGCTCTGGCGCAGGGTAAACGCGAAGGTCCGGTCAAGGCTGGAGACCCCATCGCCCTCATGGGCAACTCCGGTTACCCAAACTGCTCAACCGGTACCCATCTCCATTTCGAAGTGCGTTCCAACGACACTTGGGTTAATGCGGAGGGCTACTTGAAAAACATTACCGACAAATGGGGTTTAAAAATCGGCTCTGGAAATTGGGACTGGCCCATACAAGGGGAAATCGAAATCACTCAACGTTATGGCAAAACTCCCTATTCCTACGTCTATCTCTACAGTGGCGGCATCCACACTGGTATCGACATGGTTAGCAGTAACCCGGTAATCCGGGCCGTAGCTGATGGCACCCTTTATTCATATACCGGCAAATGTGGTTCCTCGGATCTCAACATCAAATACATCGACCACGGCTCCGGTCTCAAAACTTTGTACCTCCACGTGCAGTAACTTGATATATTTATATTCATGAAGCGGATGTGGTTGGCGACCCTCGCTTTGCTTTTCACTCCCTCCTCCGCCCTAGCCTCGTTTTCATTTAGTCTGTCTTCGACTGGCCCAATAACCATATCCAACAATACTCAAGAAGTTCAAATTAATCTCTCCATCACAGATTTACCTAGTAGCTCCTATTTCCGGGTCGCTTTTCAAAAACAATCAGGCGATTCCTACTTCGGCCAGATCAAAAACCACTTGGGCGATTGGGTAAATGTCCAGCCGTTCAATGCCGATTGCAGTAACTACTATTCCGTTTCGGATACGTCCGCGACATCGGCCGCCATATTAATCAGGGTAGGGGAGAGTTCCACTGCCCAGGCTGGGGAATATCAACTCAAAGCTCATCGTTTTACTCAAACTGCCTGCAGTTATGCCGAAGCCCAAAATTCTTTATCTGCCACTGTTGTTATATCCACGCCTGTTTCCACAGTCGTACCCTCTCTGTCGCCATCGTCGACATCCAAGCCTCCCACTTCCACTCCCAAACCCTCCCCTACAACTGTCGTCACAGCCACTCTTAAGCCGACTTTCGCCCCAACTACCACCACAAAGCCAATTTCAAACCCAACACCCGAAACCGTTTTGGCTACAACCGACTTTTTTTCACCCCCACCATTTTCACAGTTATCTTCCACTTCACTTTCTGTTCCTACACCTCCCCCCAGTGACACCGACTCAGTTTTAAATAAATGGCCTGCTATAGGCCTAGTCAGCCTAGGACTAATCGGCCTGGGCTTTTCTTTTTTACTTCTCTCTAGGCCTCTCCCCCGTATCCCATAGCAAAACCTCTTTTAGTCCTGTATAATGTCCGCCTGTCCGCCCGCCAGCGGTTTTTTAATTTCTTATGCTACCACGACTGGATATCATCGTTCCTGCCTACAACGAAGAGAAAAATATCCGCCCATTGGTCGCCCGGATAGTTCAAGCTTTTCGTTCCACCCAAATACCCTATCGAATTTTGATCGTCGACGACCGCTCAACTGATGCAACTGCAAAGATCGTTTCTCTGTTAACTTCAAAATACCCAGTCTTCTTGCTTTCCAAAAAGGGCCGTCAAGGCAAAGCCTACTGCATACTTGAAGCCGCTCGCTACTCACAGGCGCCATGCCTGGCCATGATCGACGCCGATTTACAATACCCCCCCGAAGCTCTGCCCCAAATGTACAAAATTCTCACCACTTCAAATTCCGGCGCCGTAGTGGCCAACCGTGTGCAGGCTTGGCCGGGATTGCGCGGGTTTCTTTCCCGCTCCTACCGACAAATCTTTGGCCAACTCGTTCTCGGCTTCAATTGCGATATTCAATCTGGCCTCAAAGTCTTTCGAAGAGACATAGTAAATCACCTTTTGGAAAAAGATATCACTCCCTGGACTATAGACGTCCCCCTTTTACATACCGCCAAAGAATTGGGATACACCATCTCTTCCGTGGATATAAACTTCTCTCCCAGGCAATCTGGAGTATCCAAAGTAAACATTCTGCGGGCTATTCATGAAATAGGCGTGGGGGCGATCAAAACCAGGCTTTCTCTACCAAAAGTTTACTCAATCATCACCGATATACCACTTCATTCGGGTGTTATTTACAAAAAGAACAAGTTTATTACCCATTCACTCCTACCGCACCATCTCTCGGCCCTAGTTACTTTCACCTCATGGCAAAAAATCACTCTAGCAGCAATATTAACCCTCTTTGCCTTGGGATTGTACGCCACCCCACTATTAGCAGCTCAGTCATTTATCGGGGTCTTATCGCTGGTCTACTTCATCGACGTGGTCATAAACGCCATCTTAGTTTTCAGAAGCCTCCGTTTCCCTCCCGAAATCACAATCCCTCCCGACCAACTTAATAAAAAGCTGCCTGGTCAACTTCCTATCTATTCCATCTTATGTCCTCTCTATCACGAAGCTAAAGTTCTCCCCCATTTTATCAAATCAATTTCTTCCCTGGTTTGGCCAAAAAATAAACTGGACGTAATCCTACTTCTCGAAGAAGACGACACCGAAACCATCTCTGCCGCCAAATCTCTAAGGTTACCTGACTACTGTCGCACTCTCATCGTCCCCCACTCCCAACCCAAGACCAAACCCAAAGCCTGCAATTACGGCTTGGCTCACGCCCGGGGAGAATTTGTTGTCATTTATGACGCCGAGGACCATCCTGACCCCGACCAACTTAAAAAAGCCTATCTGGCCTTTCAAAAATCTCCCTCCAGTACAGTCTGTCTTCAGGCTAAATTAAACTATTACAACCCCCATCAAAATTTTCTTACCCGCCTTTTTACCGCCGAGTACTCTCTTTGGTTCGATGTCGCCCTCCCCGGTCTTCAGACCATCAATACTTCCATTCCCCTGGGTGGGACATCTAACCACTTTCGCACCGGGGTCCTGCGTCATATCCATGGCTGGGATTCTTTCAATGTTACCGAGGACTGTGATCTGGGCACCCGACTTTTCAAATCCGGTTACAAGACCGCCATTATCGATTCGGTAACTTTAGAGGAAGCCAATAGTCACCTGGGCAATTGGTTGCGTCAACGCTCCCGCTGGATCAAGGGCTATCTTCAGACATTTCTGGTCCACAACCGTCACCCTTTGCGTTTCCTAAAAGATCACGGTCTGCACGGACTTCTCTTCCAGCTCAACACCGGGGGAAAAATCGCCTTCATGATCATCAACCCTATCCTTTGGGCCACAACCATCTCTTATTTTGCCTTTTATCCCATTGTCGGTCCGACCATCGAGGCACTATATCCCCCTCTGGTTTTATATTTAGCCGCCTCATCTTTTATATTCGGCAATTTTCTTTATCTCTATTACTATATGATCGGTTGCGCCCGTCGTGGCCATTGGGAACTGATCAAATATGTATTTCTCATTCCCTTCTACTGGCTTTTTATTAGTATTGCCGCCTTCAAAGCGGTATTCCAATTAGTCTTCCGGCCTCATTATTGGGAAAAAACCCATCACGGTCTTCATATTTCCCCATCTCGGATCTGGAATCTCAAAACCGAAGGACTATTACTGATCGCTTCCACGATGGTCAGCAATTTTCTCAACTTTCTTTACAACGTTTACTTGGGGCGGCACCTCTCGGCTGAAAACTTCAGTTTAATCGGCCTGATGGGCAGCTTTCTTTACCTGGTGCAAATTCCGGGATCCGCCTTGGCCAAAACCGTCTCTCATCAAAGTGCGTATTTAGGAGGTCAAATGCGAGCCGAAACCCATAAGTTTTGGCGGTTCGTCAGAGGTAGGTCCACTCTCATCTTTTTCGTCTTGAGTATCTTGTGGGTCGCCGCTTCCCCACTTTTAACCCGGACTTTTAAGACCGACAGTATTTGGCCCCTTGTCATTTTTTCCCCAGTTTGGTTAACCGCTGTTTTATCCTCGGTTGATCGGGGTCTTCTCTCCGGCCACCACCGTTTTGGCACTTTGGCTTTCCTATCTCTCACCGAGGCCGTGATCAAATTCGCCTCCGCCGTAATTCTTGTAAGCATCAACCAGCCCCAATACGTCTATGCCTCTTTTCCGCTCACTTCAATTCTTTCATTTGCCATTATTTGGTTGGTAGCCAGACCAAAAACCCCTGAGCCGTCTGTGCCACTTTTGGATTATTCACCTGAGCGGTTTCCGTGGAAGTTCTTTTCTACATCTATTACCTCCCGCATGTCCACCTTGGCTTTTTTGAGCCTGGATGTCATCTTTGCCAAAATGTACCTTCCTCCCGAGGTCGCCGGCCAGTACGTTCTCATTTCCCTGGCCGGAAAGATAGTTTACTTTTTGGGCTCCTTGTTTGACCCGTTTATCATTCCGGTGGTCAGTCGTTCCCAAGGGGAAGGTAGGAACTCCCGCCAGCCCTTTTACCAACTTTTCCTTGGCAATGCAGCCTGCAGTCTAATTGGTTTTATGGCTCTAGGTCCCCTGGGAAATACTTTTGCCCCCCTTTTGTTTGGGGAAAAAATCGTTCCTTTAATCCCCTACTTAACCGTTTTTAGCCTGGCCATGGTCAACTTTACTCTCGGGGGCAGTGTCGTCAGTTATCATCTGGCCAGGCGAGAATTCGCTTTTCCAATAATGGCGCTTTTCGTCTCTCTTGCCCAGCCAATCCTCTTCTATTTTTTCCATGGCAGTCTTTGGTCATTGGTCCACATCATGCTCTGGCTGAGCGTGGCCTACGCTCTCACCCTCTTTTTCATGCATCTGTTGGTTCATTACTACGTGCCAATTTCAGGAAATCTCAACGATCTTTTGGGTTTGTTTACTCGTTTGTTTTTCCCCCGTCGTCCTCTGCCCGTTAATAAATTGCGAATTTTAGTCTTCAACTGGCGCGACATTTGTCACAAATGGTCTGGCGGTGCCGAAATTTATGTTCATGAATTGGCCAAAAATTGGGTCAAAGCTGGTCATCAAGTCACCGTCTTTTGCGGCAACGACAGCAAATGTCTCACTCACGAACGCATGGATGGTGTGGAAGTTATCCGCCATGGTGGTTTCTTCATGGTCTACGTCTGGGCGGCCATTTATTATCTTCTCAAACTTCGTGGCCGTTTCGACCTGGTGATTGACTCAGAAAACGGTGTTCCCTTTTTTACGCCTTTGTTCGTTGGCGTGCCCAAAATCCTCCTCATTCACCACATCCACCAGGAAGTCTTTCGCCGTCAACTTTCTTTTCCCATGGCTCAAATCGCTTTGTTTCTAGAGTCCAAAATCATGCCTTTAGTTTACAGTGGCCAAAAAATCATCACTGTTTCCGAGTCTTCTAAAACAGATATTCTCAAAGTTTGCCGCTGCCGACCCGAAAATATCTCAGTTATTACTCCGGGAATTGACCCCACCCAATTTGTTCGCGTCTCCCCCAAAACGCACCACCCCTCCTTTCTCTATCTAGGTCGCATCCGTCCCTATAAGAATTTAGACATAGCTATCAAAGCCTTTGCCGAAGTTGTCAAAACTTACCCCAAGGCTCGCTTGAACATCGCCGGTGGAGGGGAGGGGATCAAACAATTACGGGAGCTCGTCGAAAGACTAAAACTTTCCCGCCATGTGTATTTACTGGGGGCCGTCTCAGAAAAGGAAAAAGTCCAGCTATTAAGTGAATCTTGGGCCATGCTCCAGCCCAGCTCCTTTGAAGGTTGGGGTATCACGGTCATCGAGGCCAACGCCTGCGCTACCCCAGTTATCGCCTCAGACGTTGTGGGACTGCGCGATTCG
>Ga0209431_10005212_pt1 | contig 10154 bp, 15 predicted proteins | sample RifCSP13_3_FD_184021 | JGI IMG/M metagenome (GOLD analysis project Ga0209431, IMG submission 184021) | Soil microbial communities from Rifle, Colorado - Rifle CSP2_sed 13_3 (SPAdes) (version 2) | ecosystem: Environmental > Terrestrial > Deep subsurface > Rock core/Sediment | place: Rifle... | reverse complement strand
ATTTTATTAAATCCTTGACGACTTTCATCGAAGATGAGGATCAAGAAAGACTGGCGTTATTAGAAATTGTATCAAAAAAAGGGCTTAGAGTTTTAACCATGGAGCAGTTAATGCGCCTACAAGCATTAGTGGAAAAGAAGTACTATGGCAATAGCAAAAAGGTGTTAAAATCAAAAAGGAAACTACTTGAAAAAATTTCTTTTGAAATCTATAATAAAGAAAAAGGCGGATTCTGTATCTAATAGATCAGCAGATAATAATACTATTTAGTTACAATGTTATTTTATTACTTGTGAAAGTAATTGATGTCATAAATCCGCAAAGAATCAATAAAACTCCTGACAAAACGATTGTATTATTGTCTGGTGGTAATTTTACTGAACAGGGTTTTACTATAAAAGATATTCAATTATGTCTTTATCTTCAAAAACATGACGAAAAACTCGGTCCTTATTCCTTGATGACGGTTTTGGTTGAGACTGACAAAGGAGAAATTGAGATGACCTATGATGAGGGATATAGAGGCAAAAGTGCATTGGAAGAAGCTGCAGGATTTCTAACTGCAAATCTTGGATTGTCCGGTTTGATTTTACGATCTATAATACAACTAAAAACAGAATTAGAAAAGAAAAAAATCTAATATTTGATTTTTTTAAATTAAGCTTCAAGAATGTAATACATTACATATTTCAGATGCATCTCTGATTATTTTTCTTTATGACAACTACAGTGCTTTGACCAGTGTACAGCGCATCCCACCAAGCGATGATCCTTGCAGCCACAAATAAGACATTTTTTCATAATTTTACTGTGCTATTGTTTCCAAAGGTTTTTCTTCATTAGAGTTACTTGCCTTTCTCTGTTGTCGCGCACGTGCAAGCACCATGTATAATTGTGCTGCCTGTACTTCATCAATAGTATCACACATAATCGCATTTTTTATCTATATACTTAAAAAGTCTGTGTATGATAGATTCGAAATTATCATATCTATAAAGAACATATTTTAAACTGATGGCCAATAACAAAATAATGCCTGAAATTCCAAAAGAAAATAATTCAGATTCTGATCTATCAGTAAAAGCTGAAGAATATCTTGAAATAATAAGTACGGAAGATGAACGAATTAAAGTCATAGGCGAAGAACTTGCTAATGATACAGGAAGAGCAATCTTTGGTAAGGTCTCTCAAGGCATTGCAAGTCCTAATGATTTGGCAAAGGCGCTTAACATTTCTTTACCATTGATTAATTGGCATATTAACCGCCTACTAAGTGTAGGACTGGTCAGAGTAGAAAAAATAGAATTAAGCTCAAAAAACAAAGAAATGAAGTATTATGGCCCTGTCAAGACTGCACTTGTGATAATTCCGCCAGAAGCGCTGGTGATTAATGGAACCAATTCAAGACCAGGAAGGGAGTCTGTTTTATTAAAACTGCGTCAATACATGGCAAGCTTTGTAGCTTTAGCTATTAGTGCCCCAATAATTTATGCCACACAAAAACTCGCAAATAATGTGAATCCAGATGTTGTACCACCAGGCGCAGAAACTGGACCGGAAATGATGATGAAAACTACCGAACCTGCCACCACTGAATCTGTACCATCCGCAGATACTCTCCTAAGTCAAGGTGGGGCAATTCCAGAGCCGTCAATTTTTTCAAGCGAACCAACTATGATTTTAATTGCGTTGCTTGGTGGTGCAGCAATATTTCTCGGTGGATTTTTAATAACAAGATTTTATCTTAAAAGAAAAAAGAAAGCATTAGCATAGAATTAATGATTCTAGATTATTTACCTGATTTTTCTAGAACTCTGTCAAAAATCTAGGGGACCGAAAAATCCACATGAGATATGATCATATTGTAATTCGGAACAGATTTAGAAAAAGAGCTTAAAAAAGCTAGAGCAAGATCTTCTCAAAGAAGAGATTATTAGAAAGAACGGCATCTAAAGGTCAAAATGAATCAGACGCTTCCATCTGAAGCAATCAATTTAATTCAAAATTCTAATCCTTTTCTTGACCTTACTGTGCAGTTAATTGCTACTTTAATCGGAGCTCTAGTAGGTCTTACCTTAGCCATGGCATACGATAGAAAAAAGAAACAAGATGATATGAACGAGACAAAAAAACTCACCATCGCTGCAATTAAAGATGAAGTGAATGAAATTAAGGATAAACTCGATAATCCACAAAGAAAAGGAGATTGGGTGAAAGCGCCATCGTATAAATTTGAAATTATTAAATTGCCCATAGGTGCTTACGAAAGTGCTATTAATTCAGGAAATTTCAGTCTTTTAGCATCTGAAACACAGCTTGGTATCTCAAAACTCTATTTGGACATTCAATATTGTAATTCTCTTGTAAAACAGATTACTGAGTTTTATGGAACTCAAATATTTGGTTTTAATCGTCCTGAAGGTGACATAATAGCCACTAGTTTGTATAATGAGTTGAAAATAAAATATTATCAATTACCTGCCAGCATTGACAATATGTTAAAGAAACTACCATCCGAAAAATTTTGAAATCAATAATTCTTTTTGATGTACTTATTTGTATCGTACAACTCATTCATCTTTTCCTAGCTCAAAACCATTTGCTAATTTAATTTCATCAAAAAGTTTTTTCTCACAATTACAAGAACAAAAAATATATCCATCAGTGAAAGTAATACAATCATCACAATTATTTTCTAAACAACTTTCACACATTCCAAAACCAAATTGAACAAAAGATTTCGATGTGTTCAATTCAAATTTAATCAAAGCCTATAAACACTGCAAACTATACTGTGCTAATGACAACAAATCGAAGCAAAATCATGTTAGTAGCAATTGCAGTAATTGCAATAATTGCAAGCTCAGCTGTTGCTAACATGCAGACATCTGAAAATCAGGCCTTTGCTCAACAGGTCATACCGCCTTCAAGAGAAAAAACAATTTCAGTAACTGGCACGGCATCAACTTCGGTTGATCCAAATCTCTTAAACATACAGTTTGGCGTGGAAACACAGGCAAAGACTGCAAGTGAAGCAATTGATACAAACAATGAATTGATGAATCAAGTTGTTGATGCAATCAAAACACTAGCAATTACAGACGATGAGATACGCACATCAAGCTTTAGCATCTATCCTATCTACGACAGCATCACTGATCCAAAAACAGGGATATACATAAGATCAGAGCTGACTGGATATAGAGTGTCTAACATCTTATCTGTAAAAACTGACAAACTGACCATAGGCGGCGACGTTATTGATGCGGCAGTGCAAGCAGGAGCAAATAGAGTAGACAGTGTATTCTTTTCACTCTCGCCAGAAAAACAACTTGCCGTACAGGACGATCTTATTGGAAAGGCAGTAACGAATGCAAAGTCAAAGGCTGAACTAGCGCTAGAACCTCTAGGACAGAAAATAATTGGAGTAAAACTGGTATCACTATCAGACTTTGGTTACCCACCACCAATTCCATATTATTCACGTGCAGATGCAGGAATGGAGAAGTTATCCGCACCAATCTTCCAGTCTGAGCAAGATGTCACAACAACTGCAAACGTACTCTTTTTGATTGGAGATAAATAACTCCATTCCATCTTTTTTATTTTTTAGTATAACCATAGTTAAAAGAAATTATGCGCTAATGAATGGAAAAAGCGGTAGTATTCAAAAAAGAAAAACTAGTTCAAAACTGATTCTGCACTGTATTAGGTATTTTTATAGAACTTGATATTCACAATATTGGATTAGATTGGATGCAATGCTTGAAGAAGAAATGATTGATCTATTAACATTTTGTTTACAAAATGATCCAGAAGGAAAACAATATCCTGAGAAGAAACAGAGAGTGAATGAAATTGGAAAAGAATTATTTGCTGATGGTGGAATTGATGCAATGGAAAACATGTACTTTTCAATAGAACAAAGAATTACAGAAGAAATAAAAAAAGATCCAAAAACTTATCGTGCTTGGTGGAACAATATAACAAGCGCATGGCAATACTAATATTAAATTCATCTAATTCTAAAGATATTCTAATGTCGCTAACACCAGAACTTCAAAAAATTATTGAAGAAAATATACATATGATAGTTATGAGTATTCCAAAACTCAAGGAAGAATATTCTAAATTAAAACATGATTGGAAGTTTGAACACGAATATGACTTTCTTTATGGGAGCATAATTGGTCAGATTCTAGGAAGTACCATGACAGCATTCAAACTTGAATATCAGCGTCAGGCAACAACAGAAGAAATGATGGCGATTGGCGAGATAATAGAATCTTATTTTCCATTGATTCGAGAAACAATTTCTCAATAAAACCTGTTATTTGTAAATGAAATCTGATTTACAATTTTTCCACTATGGATTTCAAATGATCTGGTAGATCTTGAAGCTCCCCAGTATGGCTGATATTGTTTTGTAAAACATCTGGACCAATTCTGCGAACCTTTTGTGTTCCAATTAAAGTGTCGAGTGTCCTTTCGATCTCTTTTTGTGAAAGGATGTCTTTGAGTTTCTCAATTAGGACATTCTCTATTTCATATTTGTTTATTGCATACTGAAGCAGGATCAACTTGTCGTTTGGAGAAATCTCTGTCATTTCATTATGATATGAATTTTGAAATAAAAAATATTGCTATAATGAGAGTCAATGTATACATGAATATAGGCGATTTTTACAGTTTAATTTAAAATGATGGTGATTTAGATTGGATCCGCTCGAATACTGTGATGCATGTTTCTTTAGAGGCATGCCTAATCTTTGTGAGACCTACAAGGGAACTTTTACCAAGGTCAATTCCATCCATTTTTCTCAACAAAACAAAATTGATCGCATTCTTAATAAGCTAAACGCCAGACCTAAATTAATAAACCGACGCTGGACTTGTATCTTGGATAAATCCAATCGCGAGGATTTTCTTGGTTCACTTTGGGGCACAGGAGTTACGGTTCATACTTTAGAAGATCACGTCAAAGTTTTAGTAAAACTGTATAGGCCTGAGATACGAAGACTCGGAGAATTATCTGAAATTGAGATTAACCCGCACGAATCTTGGCAAGAGTTTAATCCACAAAAGCGTACTTGGCAACCACTTGATGTTTCAGGGAAAAAATCTATAATCAAAATAAAACTTGGTACAGTGCTAATATCCACTGATCTTGAAACTGAGAAATATTTTAGAATCATTACGAGTGATGAAAAACCAGTCTTGGCGCCATTGGAAAAACGTGCTGCGTATAACATCATAGTAACACAGTTTGAACCTGCAAAGGCATTTTGGCAAACAGACAAAAAAAACCAAATCGGGTTTATCAAAACTGATTATCTAGAGAACCTCCCCGAGGAAATTTTCAGCACTCTTCTTAGATTTCAATCAGATAAAAAAATATCTGACTATATGAGTTTTGACGAAGAAGATTATGAATTAGTAAGATCAGTTCTTGCATCTGCCAAAATTGAACTACAACGTTCATCTGAAACAATTGATCTGTGTGATGAGAAAAAAACAGAAGCAATAACAATACCGGTTGATAAAATCGAGAAAGATCGAATTGATGCTTTTATTGCGATGATAACCGAACTTGGAGGAAAAATAGGACAAGATGATGAACATCTAAACATTACTGGTAAAGTGGATTCAGTTAAACTAAGTTTTATTCAAAGTGAAAAAAGTAATCAAGAGGGAAAAATAATATCTGTCTCAATGAGTGCGTTAGAAGATCCACGCAGAATTACCGAACTTTTAGCGATGCTTAGGAAGCGTCTTGGATTATTACCAATGTCTATAGAAAATCTTGTTTGTCGACACTGGCCAATACTCAAAGATTCTGACCTGCAATATACAGTACAATCTCTTATAGAATATTGGAAAATTGACAAAAACCTAGCAATAAGTGTCATAGTTGATAAGAAGAAATTTGACAAAGTAAATGAATGGAATGTTAAAATCAAAACAGGAAAAATTAGATCAAATCTCGATACGGTAGCGCTAGGTAAGATCCTAAAATCGAGACAATAAATCAAGAGAATTCAATAGGAAATATCAATGGATTATTATTGATACAAATATCATGTTTATTATTGGAAAAAGGAAATGTGTTTACAATCAGAATGGATAAAAAACTAGCGAAAAAAACAACAAATTACTTTGTGGGGCGCGTCCTGTTACAGGACATATCAAAAGTAATAAGATCAAAAGAAGAGAAAATTTATCATGTGACTTTCAAAAGTGGAGCAAGAACAAAAATCCATTATCATCAAGCAGGTCAAACGCTAATTCCTACTGGTGGCAAGGGTATGCTTGTGATGTTTTCTAACAAAAATACTGGTTCTACTGTTAAAATCAAAAAAACTGGAAGCATTGATCTTACAAAAGGTGATGCAGTTTACATACCAGCACAGAAATTACATTGGCATGGCGCTAAAGGTAAAAACGATTTTTCGCACATTGCAATAAATGCAAAATTACCTGGATACATAGAATCAAAAACAATTTGGTACGATTCAGATTTTCAAACATTTGCGAAAAAAATTAAGTAGGTTTAAGTAACCTGTAAAAAGCATTTTAAGAATTGACTGATGCAAAATTTAGAGAAAATAAATTACACGATATCATTCATTTTGGAGTTAGAGCAGTTGTTGGTACAATATTCATAGCTCATAGTTTAGGAAAATTTAATCCCGGTTTTGTCGGATTCTTAAACCAAATAGGAATTCCGGCGGAAATGCAGTTTTTAATTGCACTTGCAGAGTTTGTACCTGGAATTCTTTTAATAATTGGAATTTTGACAAGAATTTCTGCCTCTATATTATCTGTAGTCGCGCTTGGAGCAATTTTTCATGTAAAACACGCTACAAACTTGACAGGACAAGGTGGTTATGAACTAGAACTGTTATTACTTGTTAGTGTTTTATCTATCATCGTTGTGGGGCCAGGAAGGGTTTCATTATCTCATATTGTCAAAAAAATTCCTAGATTCTTACAATGAGTCTCAAGGAAGTTCTTTAGTTTCTGCTGCGCAGTATTTATGAACCCATTTTCCAGTCTGATCTCTTGCAATTTCCTTACCTGTTTTTATTTGGTCACCACACGATGTACATGAAGTGTTAAACTTTGCTTTCATGATATTTTGTTGTAGTAAATATCATAAAAATACTGGCATTGAATCAATGCCAACTAAAAGCTAGCTTTTGACGCATTTATTTACTGAAATCTTCATATATACAAATTTGTCATTCAAAAGACTCTTTTGTGTAAATCAAGTCTTGAATAATGATGCATGAATTTAGTTTAAGACATCTAAGATGTGTTAATTGCAAATCTGAATTAGAGTTACAAGTATTTGATGAATCTAATGAAATTGATGAGGGAATAATTTTATGTAAAAACTGTGATTCAAAATATCCAATTATTTCTAAAGTGCCCATCTTGTGGAAGGACCTTGTGTCTTATCTTTCCAATAGGGCCCAGTTAGGAGGTCATCTCATGAATAATACAAAAAATTTGATATTGAAAACCATGATAAGAAATTCGCTTGCAAAAATAAACAAAAATACTGACGATGTGACTGACTTGGAAAAACGCTGGGTTGTTACTTACAAAAACAGCTTAAAATCACGATTCTACTCACACATAAAAAACTCACTTGAAAAGATTCCTAAATCTAAACTTGTTTTGGAACATGGCTGTTCAATAGGACAGGTCACAAAAATTTTAGGGCAAAAACACGAAATTGTATTTGGCATAGATCAGTCATTTGTAGCTATCATGGAAGCCAAAAAAAATAATCGTAAAAACATGGATTTCTTTGTAGCAAACTCACTTTTTCCTCCATTTGGGGATAGAAAATTTGACCTGGTAGTAGGGTTAAACGTTTTGGAACTAATTGAACCCCTTGATTTTCTCAAAGTTGTCGTATCTCAACTTGAAGGAGTACTGATGCTTTCTGATCCTTATGATTTTGAGCGAGGGAAAAATTCTGGTAGAGTTAGATTAGATCCAAATTCATTACGGGATGAATTGAAAAAACATGGTTTTGTTTTTATTCATAAAACAGAAAATCCATCCTTTATACCTTGGAAATTAAATATTAATAATCGTCTAAGCCTGCATTATCAGGTTGATCTGATAATTGCAAGAAACTCCTCGAGGGGTTCTTTTGGTTCATAGTCTTCCACGTTTTCTTCAATTGTTTTTATGATATTTTTATAAGAAGCACCAAATAGCTCCTTTAATACATCAGCTAGATATTCTGGATTGTCATAACAGTCAATTAAATAACAATGATATTTTGAATATAGGTTACTACATACTTGTTCCAATACAGGCTTGCCTACTCTTTCTAGTACCTTTGCTATTGCAATGACTGCATCATTTTTTTCATATATTGGTATTATCTTTTTATTTTTTATTTCTGAAGTTAGTAATGTAGATGTGACTGTTCTTTTACGTTTTTCAAACCATATATCTGGTGGAATTGGAAATAGTTTTAGTATGTGCAATTGATATGTGCATTGCTGATGGAAATCTTCTTCTGTAGTATTTCTACACATCATACATATTCGCTGTATTGTCTCTCTACATATAACACATAATGAAAAATCTAGTAACGTCTCTCCACATTTTCTACATAATTCAGTCATTTGTCAATCTTTTATTCTACTGGCAAATTGATAAGACAAGCTTTCCAAAACTGCAAATATTCAGCTTTTTTGTAAAATTGGATTATTATCATATTGTTGCCATATTCTTATTGATGAAACTAGGTGGTGGAAATTATGTACAAAACTGAGATTGAAGGTGGTAGTGGTGGAACCGTTATCTGATAAAAAACATCGTATTTCTCTTCCACAGGTCTGCCAGCATTGAACTGTCTACATACCCAATTCGTATAAAATTTCAACTAAATATCGAAATTTGTGGATATGCTCGCTTAGCTATAGATACAACTAGTTAGCTACGACGTTAACTTGGACTAATATCCCAGTCTTTTCGAAAACGATTATGAGTAAAACGACAGTAGAATGCGAGAGCTGTGGCTCTAAAAATGCATATGTTATCTTAGATCCAAAATATCACGGATACAGAGGTATATGCCCTGAATGTGGCTCAAATTGGCCAGAATCATGATTTTACATAATCTTTAGATTTGTTATTTTCAATACTAGTATGTGCATGCTAACAAAATAGCACATGATTTTTTGGAGTTTGCTAGTGAGCAAAGGCTAGAAATAATACTTAGTCTCTCTATAAAAAAATCAAAAGTTTCTATTATTGCTAAAGAATTGGGTGCTACAGTACCAGAAGTATTTAGAAATTTTCAAAGACTTGTAAAGGCAGGCCTGATTGAAAAAGACACAGATAGAAACTATTTTCTTACCACATATGGTATGACTGTACGTAATCAAATTCCAGCTTTGGCTTTTGTAGCAGAAAATAAAAAATATTTTAAAAATCATGATTTTGGTGATCTGCCACAAAAATATATTCAAAGAATTGGCGCACTAGAACAAAATCAATATGCCAAAGGATTCGTCAAGGTCATGGAGCGATGGAAAAATATTATCGAAAATGCAAACGAGTACATTTATGGGATTTTATTGGAAGAACCATTAGATCTTATCGAACCGATTGCAAACAAAGCAAAAAAAGGTGTGAAAATAAACTCTATTTTTTCTGAATCTACAATTATACCAAAAGGCAGAAAACAATTGATTGACAAATTTGATTTTAAGACATTGACAAAAAATGGTCTTGTTGAAAGAAAAATGAGAAAAGATGTTAAGATAGGAGTATTCTTAAGCGAAATTGAAGCCTCTGTGATGTTTCCTACTCTGGATGGCGAAGCTGACATTGGTGAGATGTTTTATAGCCAGGACAAAGCGTTTCATGAGTGGTGTCTTGACTATTTTAGATTTTGTTGGTATGGCTCAGAAGCATTCAAAGAAAATAAACTCAAAGAATAGGTAGTACAAAGATTTTTTAAAGTAAACTTTTGATGAATCCACACACGTGGCAAAATGAAATCCATTAACTACACTTTACTTGGGGATGAAGCAATTGCAAAAGAATTTGGTAAAAAGGGAACTGCTACAGATATTACAATATATGACAAAAAGGAATCAGAGTCGATAAAGACCTGGACT
>Ga0209431_10005209_pt1 | contig 10159 bp, 9 predicted proteins | sample RifCSP13_3_FD_184021 | JGI IMG/M metagenome (GOLD analysis project Ga0209431, IMG submission 184021) | Soil microbial communities from Rifle, Colorado - Rifle CSP2_sed 13_3 (SPAdes) (version 2) | ecosystem: Environmental > Terrestrial > Deep subsurface > Rock core/Sediment | place: Rifle... | reverse complement strand
GCCCGAACTTGTAATCTGGCTGCCAGCCTGCCTTGTGGCAGTAGGGGCTCTCACGTGGTATGCGAAACGCATACCCAACAACGCGCCAGTACAACCCGGGCTCAAAGTGTCTTGGCGAAAGCTTGCGCCGGTAGGTGTCTCAGTTCCACTCGCTTTCTTCTTCCTGTTCAACAGCGCACTGATCCCGATACCTGCAATCACCATGCTCATTGGAATCTTGGGAGTTCTAGCCTACGAACGGATTCTTCGCCGCTGGGCGCACGAGGGGTTTACCGACCTTCAGAGACTGGGTCTAGCGGGCGGCGCGCTGGGGTTCTTCGTATTCTTCGACTGGATTCTCGAAATCAACGGCGCATTAGGCATGAGTGCTGTTGGGGTCGCATTCTTCCTGTTCATTCTACGTCTTCGACAACGAATACGGCTTCGCTTGCAGGCTCCCGCGCAAAGTCCATCCCTTAGTAGCGAATTTTCACCTCCCCGACCAGCCTTCCGTTAGCTTTATCACCCCACCACAAGACCCTCCAGCATGCAACCGAAACCACCCAGACCAACTGGAGTCACAATACTCGGCGTGCTAGCCATTCTTGGAGGAATAGCGGGGCTTTTCGCCGGAGTAGCACTAATCGGTCTCGGATTACTCGTAGGCACACTGCTCGCAAGTCAAATCTCAAACCAGGTCACCCTCGCAGGCTACCCCGGTCTTTCGGGGCTTGAGGCTGGTCTGATCGGCACGATAGTCATGGTCATTGGAGTAGTCGTGCTCCTAATGGGCATACTCTATCTTGCTGTCGGAATCGGTTTCTTCGGAGGCAAAGGATGGTCCTGGACCCTTGGAGTCATCGTCAGCGTCATCGGAATAGTTCTAGCGATCGTACAGGTAGCCTTCGGAAGCTGGGGAAGCATAGTTTCACTGTTGATCGGCGGGTTGATACTGTACTACTTGATGCGGCCCCATGTCAAGACCTTCTTTGGAAAAGGCCAGGCTGCGGCTCCAATGCCGACGTCAACCCCTGCACCATGAAGCATCCTAGTCGGGACAATAGCCTCTAGCTCTGCCAGCCGGCTAACCGAAGACCCTCTTTCTTTGACGCTTTCAGCGAAAGCTATCGCGAATTGACCTCCGCTCCATTTCCCCGGTAACACTCGCTTCAACTGTTCGTCGAGGGTAGGCCGCGGCTCATGCAATCGACAAAGCCACCTCGGCCAATCGGAGTAACCATCATAGCTATACTCGCCATCGCAACAGCCGTCATCGGCCTAACATTCGGCGCTTTGCTTATCACTGGTTCAGCGCTCCTAGCCAGCATAGGTCTCTTCGGAGTGGGAGGAATACTCGCCGGCATTATGCTCGTCTTCGCGGGGATCGTCATGTTCATTGCTTTCCTCTGGCTTCTCGTCGGATGGGGATTCCTCAACGGTAAGGGTTGGGCACGAACCTTGGGGCTGATCTTCAGCTTTCTCGGCGTCCTCTTCGCCATCGTCCTGGTCGCCTCGGGCTCGTACCCTGCGATTGTCGGGCTGCTAATATGGGGCTTGACGATCTACTACCTCTTCACCGGACCCGTCAAAACGTTCTTTGCCAGCGGACCAGGCGGGAACCCATCCCTTGCCAACCCAACCAAGACAAACAGACCATCGTTCTCTCCAACATCCTTCGCGGGTCCCAGCGTAGCCGGCACATCCACAGGATCTTGGGGCACATCGCGCACAAACACACCTCAGACAAGCACCTCTCACGCGAGCAGCAACACGGCAAGGTTCTGCAACAACTGTGGAGCAACAATTGGCCAAGGCTTGACAAAATGTTCTAGTTGCGGCGCACCCCTCTAGAATCCCCTTCCCAAAACGCGGCTTTTTCTTTCCTTTACCGTTCAGCGGAGACTATTTTCACAGTATGAGCCTCTCGGCCATGCTGAGGGCTGATACTGTGGGAGAATGGACAATTCTCCCGGACCGGAGAAGGCGGTACGCCTCTCTCACGCCTATGATCCTGAGCTCCATGTTCTCGTAGGGCTCCCGGTGCACCAATCCCTTCCTCAAACCCTTAGCAAGGTAGACGTGCGCCCGCTGAGACGTTATTCCCGGCAGCGTGTGGACCCAGCCCACCTTTCTCCACGACCGGGCAGAGTACCCTGTCTCCTCTTCAAGCTCCCTCCTCGCGCACGCGTCAGGGTCTTCGCCTCCGTCGACTAGCCCGGCTGGAAGTTCCAGCTCCCAGCCCTGTATTGGGTGGCGGTAGTTCCAGATGAAGACCAGGCGGTCATGGTCCAGCACTGGGATTATGATGGCAAAGTCGTGAAGGGACAGCCTAAGGTGGCTGGTCCGGAATCCGGACTTTGAGACGATGCGGTCTTGGTGAAGCTTCACTTCGCCGAGAGACACGAGCTTCCTCGTGCCAAGAGTCTTCCAGGGCTTTGGGGTTTTGCGGAACGCCGGGGTTCTAGGCCTGGGCGTGGAAGGTTTCAGCTCGGGGAAATGGTCCGTCGCATCAAAAGATAACTAGCTCCCAGTTGGGCGACCGGCTTGAACTTTTCTCTCTTAAACATGCCCGGGGTTCCGAACCAGATCCACTGTGATTCCGCCAATATTTTCTTGGAAACGACAGGATAAGCCTCGACTATTCCGCCTCCCTGTTTCCCGATGGACTCTAGTGTTGCCCTAAGGGCTGTGTTGGCAATGCCTTTCCCGCGGTGGTCTTTGTCGACAAAGAAGCAGGTTATTCTCCACAGTTTCTTCTCTGGGGGAAGGGGGTCTACTTTGCGGTAGTTGCGTCCCGCGTCGATTCGGGGCAGTTCCTCTCTAGGACCGTACTGGCACCAGCCCACGGGGGTCCTGCCTTTGTAGACGATAGTTCCATGTGACTGGCCTTCGTGGACGAGGCGTCTCTTGTCTTTCTTGTTCATCGCTGTTCGCTCTGTTCTGGGCACTTTCGTTCGTATGGGACGGGGTCGCTGGTAGTACATGCACCAGCAACCTCCTTGGACGCCGTTGTGTTTCTCGAAGAGTCTCTCGAAATCAGGCCAAGTGTCAGGACCCAGCGCTTTGGTGGTGTAAGCGACCTTGCGTTCCCCTACCAAACTAAATCTTCTTCCTCCTATTGTTAGCCCCGCGTTTCACAGAATAGGTGGCTCTTTGTATTCGCCGAAGACCTTTCGTCCCACGTCCATGATCTCGCCAAGTGTAGCGTAAGCCCTTACCGCTTTCACGATAATGTACATAGAGTTGGCGTCTTCGTTTTCAAACGTTCTTCTCAACTCATCCAGGGTCTGTTTGACCTTCACCGTATCCCTTGTCTGTCGCACCTTGTTTATCCTATCTACCTGGCGTCGCTGAGCTTCTTGGTTGATCTTCAACGTATCTATGGGCATCTTCTCCTCCACGTGGTACTTGTTGACCCCTACGACAATCCGGTCTCCCCTTTCCATCTCCTGCTGGTAACGGTACGCGGTCTCAGCGATCTCGCGCTGGATGAAACCGGTCTTGATGGCGTTGAGCAGGCCTCCTGCCCGTTCTATCTTGTCGAAGTACTGGTAGGCTTGTTCTTCCATCTCGTCAGTCAGCCATTCCAGGTAGTAGGAGCCGGCTAACGGGTCGACAACATCCGTGACCCCGGTTTCCTCGGCGATGATCTGCTGGGTCCGCAAGGCAACTGTCGCGGCTTTCTCGGACGGTAAGGCCCAGGCCTCATCGTATGAGTTAGTGTGGAGCGACTGTGTCCCGCCGAGGACTGTGGCCATGGCTTCGATGGTGGTCCGGACGATATTGTTCAACGGTTGTTGCCAGGTCAGCGATGCTCCTGAGTTCTGGGCATGTGTCCTGAGGAGGAGCGACCGTGGGTCTTTGGCCTTGTACCTCTCCTTCATCACGCGTGCCCATATTCGCCGTGCGGCCCGGAACTTGGCGATCTCCTCGAAAAAGTCCATTCCGCAGTTCCAGAAGAAGGAGAGGCGTGGGGCGAAATCGTCCACCTCTAGGCCCGCTTCTATTCCTAGGTCGACGTAGGCGAATCCGTCCGCTAGTGTGAATGCGAGTTCTTGGACCGCGCTGGACCCTGCTTCGCGAATATGGTAGCCACTGATGCTAATGTAGTTCCACTGCGGCATCTCCTTGGTGCAGTAGGTCATCATGTCGCGTATTATTCGCAGATGGGCCTCTGGAGGAAACGCCCATTCCTTCTGGGCGATGTATTCCTTGAGAATGTCGGCTTGAACTGTGCCGCGGAGGTCTTTCGGCTTAAGCCCCTGCCTCTCAGCAACCCCGACATACATCGCTGTCAAGACCGAGGCGGGCGCGTTGATAGTCATGCTGGTGCTAACCTTCTCCAGGGGGATTCCCTCCAGTATGATTTCCATGTCTTTGAGTGAGCCCACTGAGACGCCGCAGCGTCCCACTTCTCCCTCTGCTCTTGCATGGTCAGGGTCGTACCCGTACAGTGTGGGCATGTCGAAGGCTATGCTGAGACCAGTCTCGCCGTGCTCTAGCAAATAGTGTAGGCGTTTGTTCGTGTCTTCAGGGGTTCCGAAGCCCGAGAACATGCGCATCGTCCATAACCGTCCCCTGTACATTGTGGGGTATACTCCGCGAAGGTAGGGATAGTCGCCGGGGAAGCCTGCGTGTTCTAGATAGTCATGGTGTGCTATGTCTTCTGGTGTATAGAGGCGTTTCAGGGCTATGTCTGAGAGGTTTCGGAATTCGTTTCTGCGTTCTGGGCTGTTGCGGGTCCAGTCTGCCAGAGTCTTCTTTTCCCATGCTGCCGTTTGGCGTCTGACACCGGCGAGGTATTGTTCGTTAAACGTGGACGGTTTAGCCTTACGCCGCTGTCTTGTCTCCTGTAGCAGGGTCTTCCAGTAGTCCTTTGCCAAGAATCTCACGAAACACTAGTTGACGCTGGGATTTTCCTATTTCTCCATTATGCTGGCCTGGTCCGGCTGTAAGGGTTGAAATATGGTCCGGGAGGGTTCCGGGTCAAGATTCTGCTTTGGGAGATCTTGCTTCTCAAGTGTTGAAAGGCGACCACCGGGCCGTAGCCCAGGCCATTACGGTCGTCGAGGATGGTGGAGAGGCCTGCCGCAGCCTCATGCGTGAACTGTATCCGCGGACAGGTAAAGCCTACACTATCGGGTTCACAGGGCCCACCGGGACGGGGAAGAGCACTCTTGTTGACAAGGTGATTGAGGAGTACCGGAAGAGGGGGAAACGTGTCGGGGTTCTGGCCATAGACCCTACCAGTGCTTTTACGGGTGGAGCCCTGCTGGGCGACAGGCTGCGCATGGTCGAGCATACTCTTGAGAAGGATGTGTTCATTCGAAGCATGGCCTCACGGGGGGACCTTGGCGGTTTGGCGAGGGCTGCGAGGAACACGATTCGCGTCCTTGACGCGGCGGGTATGGATGTCGTTGCTGTGGAGACTGTGGGAGCTGGCCAGGCGGAGGTTCAGGTGGCGTCGACTGTTGACGCTACTGTTGTTGTTCTGATGCCTCAGCTCGGGGATGAGGTTCAAGCCTTCAAGGCGGGCTTTGGCGAGATAGGGGATGTTTTCGTCGTGAACAAAGCGGACCTTGTTAACCCGTCCAAGACCATGTTCAACATTGCCAGCGGGTTGAGGGAGAAGGACGGCTGGAGGCCGCCCGTGTTGAAGACTGTCGCGTTGAAGGGAACAGGAATTCCAGCATTGGTTGACGCGCTTGAAAAGTTTCGGGACCATTTGGAGAAACGGGGGTTGCGGGAGAAGCGTCTGAGGGGAATGATAGAATCGGAGTTGATTGAAGCTGCTTTCTCTGACTTCTACAATGAATCTGTCCCGCGGCTCAAGAGTCAAAGGGAATGGGACAGGCTTGTGACCATGGTCGTGAAACGTGAATTGGACCCTGAAACCGCGGCAGCGAAACTTGTCAAGACCATTGCCAGACTTGGGGCCTAAGATTTGACAGAACAGATAGCGACTGACTCTGGAATGCCAGTGAAGAAACTGTACGAGGGTCGAGATGTTCCTTCGAGCTGGGCCCGTTCTCTCGGTAGACCTGGAGAGTACCCGTACACCAGGGGAATCTACCCGGGGATGTACCGTGACCGGCTTTGGACTATGCGGCAGTACACGGGTTTCGGCTCGGCACCCGAGACCAACCGGAGGTTCAAGTATCTCATATCCCACGGCGAGACGGGTCTGAGTACCGCGTTCGACCTGCCCACGCAGTTGGGCTTGGATTCTGATCATCCTCGGGCTGCGGGCGAGGTTGGAAGGGTGGGCGTTGCGGTCAGCTGCTTGGATGACATGGGCAGGCTGTTTGACGGAATTGACCTTCGAAAAATCAGCACGAGCATGACCATCAACTCAACAGCGCCGATTCTGTTGTCGTTGTACGTGGCCGCTGGCTTGGAGCAGGGCGTACCTCAACGCGAGTTGAGAGGAACCACTCAGAATGATATTTTGAAGGAGTACATCGCCCGAAATACGTACATCTATCCGCCTCAGGCTTCTCTAAAGCTGGCCGTCGACCTGATAGAGTATTGCGCCAGGCACATGCCTCGCTGGCATCCTATCAGCATCAGCGGCTACCATATTCGCGAAGCAGGGTCCAGCGCCGTCCAGGAGCTGGGCTTCAGCTTCTCCAACGCCATCGAATACGTCAAGACGGCTCTCGGTAGAGGGATGAAGGTGGACCGGTTCGCCCCGCAGCTCTCTTTCTTCTTCGCTTGCCGGAACGATTTCTTGGAGGAGATTGCCAAGTTCCGGGCCGCACGCCGCATCTGGGCCCGGATAATGAAACAACGGTTCAAAGCGAAGGACCCTGAATCGTGTAAGTTAAGGTTCCACACTCAGACCAGCGGCGAAACACTCACAGCTCAGCAGCCTGACAACAACATCGCCAGGGTTGCGATTCAAGCTCTGGCGGGTGTACTTGGCGGGACTCAGTCTCTTCACACGAATTCCCGGGACGAGGCTCTCAGCCTGCCGACAGAAGAATCTGTGAGGATTGCCCTGCGGACCCAGCAGATCATCGCCTATGAAACAGGCGTGACCCGGACCTCCGATCCTCTTGCCGGAAGCTACTATCTCGAACATCTTACCAGGCGCATGGAGAAGAATGTCACGGCGCTAATGGAGAGAGTCGAAGAGCTCGGGGGCGCGAGAAAGGCCATTGAGTCAGGTTTCGTGCACCGGGAAATACAAGAGAGCGCGTACCAGTTTCAGCGAATGGTCGACGAGGGAAAGATGATCATCGTTGGTGTCAACCGGTTCGCTGAAGGAGATGGCCGACAGCAAAGAATTCATCGAATTGATCATAGAATAGAACTAGGTCAGATACGACAGTTGCGACAGTTCAAAACATCAAGAAACAAGACGAAGGTCAAGCAGTCCCTAGGAAGGCTGGCAAGTAGTGCCCGGAAGCAGCAGAACCTCCTACCTGACATTCTAAGAGCAGTACAGGCCAAATGCACACTCGGAGAGATTAGTGATATTCTGAGAGAGGCTTACGGGGAATACAGGGTCCGACTGACAGCTTAGTTGTCCCATCGCTATCTCAGTGGACGCAGAAGCGATTCTGTTTGCTAGGAGAGCCGGCCGTTCCGAAGAACTATCCTTTGTAGAGATCTAACAGGCCGCCGAGCGTGGGGTCACACTCGCAGGACCGCAACTATTAGCGGAAGAGGGACTGGCGGAGGCTGTCTAATCCTTAAGCCGCACATGTGGCAGAAGTTCGCGTCCGGTCGGATGGATACTCCGCACTGCGAGCAGTAGGGCAATTCAGGATAGATATTTGTCTTCGGTATTGATTAATGTGGCGGAACATGGCAGTAAGGCTGAAAGGTAGCATTGAGATGGTCTTTGGTGATGGTTCATGACGGATGTTCGTGTCTCTCCCGGCAAGACTATGGCTATTGGCGAGGTTTCGGTGGAGAACAAGACTGGCAATTCCATAATGGTCCGGTACGATAAGGCCCGGAAAACCGTCCTCTTGGTCGATTGTTGTCTGGAAGAGCAGGGCAAGTAAAAGTGCCTCACAGGATAGAAGTATTCACCGGCAATTGCCCGCTATGCCAGGAAGTTGTTGACGAGATTGAGGTCGGGAAATGCGCGGGCTGCCAGCTAATCGTCCACAACATTGCTGAATCGTCCGTCCTAGCAAAGAGGTATCACGTGAAAGTTGTTCCTACAGTCATCATCGATGATGAGGTCAAGATAGAGGGAAGACCCGGCATTCCTTTTGTCTGCAGTGCCGAAACCTATGCCTACTTCAGAGAGCATTATCCAATAAAGCAATCCTAGACAGAGTTCTCTCACTGCGTCGATTACTACGTTCGCATGAGTTGGATGACAGATGATCAATATTCCCGACCTCGCCCATCAAGTCCTCGACGTCTGCGCATCCCTGAAATCAGGAGAGCGGGTGTGGATCAACAGCTGGGATCACACCGTTGACCTAGCGGCTGAGCTGGCTTGGGAGTGCGAGAAGAGAAACTGTCCTGTCGTCGTGACTGTTCAGCCTGAGGACTTGTGGCTTCGTTCTCTCATAGAGGCACCGTTGGAGGTGGTCGATGGTCTTCCTTCTCACCAGGCTGCTCTATTGAGAGAGACAGATGTCTACATTTACACCCTGGGGCCGCGAAATCCAATTCCATGGGACAAGATTCCAGAAGACCGACAAAAGCTCGCCACCTTCTGGTTCTTTGAAAAGAACAGGTTCGTTGAACAATGGAAGACTATCGCCCGACAGAGAAAGGTACGGATGCTTGGAATCGAAGCGACACTCGCCACACCCGAGCGGGCCAAGGCCTTGGGCCTAGATTTCGAAGAATGGAACCGCGTGATGTTTGATGGTTGTATGACGGATTACCGTGACATCGAAAGACGCGGAAAAGCTCTGGTACCTCTCCTGTCAGGAGAAGGTGCGGTACACATTACCACTCCCCACGGGACAGATATTCGATTTAGACTCGACAGTCGTCCCGTTGATTCTTCATACGGCCTTGTAACCCCGGAGAGAGTAGAGAAAGGAAATGTTGTCTTTCTCCCTTCAGGCGGCTTGGAAGTTACAGTCGACGAGGAAAGTGGGACTGGAACCGTGGTTTTCGACGTTCCGGTTCGCACCGGAAAGGGAACGATAGAGCAACTCACCTTGGAACTGAAAGGCGGACGAATAACCCATGTTTCCGCTGAGGCAAACCAGAAGGTCTTCGAACGATATCTGAACGAGGGTAAGGGTGACGTTGACCGCCTCGGTTTCTTTGGTTTCGGCTTGAACCCAAAGCTCCTGTATGGCTTTACTCAGGATGACAAGGTCTTGGGGAGCGTCACGATAGGCTTTGGCGACAACGAGGACAAGGGTGGCAGAAACAAGGCCAGCGACCACTGGTGGGCGTGTGTTAGCAGTTCTACTGTGACGATTGATGGCACGCAGGTCTTGAAGAACGGCAGCTTGCTAGTGTGAGCATCAGATTTTCTCGCCGAGTTCCTTGGAAAACTCCATCAATAGCTCCCGCTGTTTTCGGGAAAGGTCCTGGGGAATGTCCACGTCAACACGGACCAACTCGTTTCCTCGACCCCAACCCTCGATTCGTGGAAAGCCTTTCCCTTCTAGTTTGAAAATCGTTCCTGCCTTGGTGCCGGGCGGAATCTTTACTCTAGCTCGACCGTCGATACAAGGGACCTCAAGCTCTCCTCCAAAGACTGCTTTCGGAAAACTGATTTTTGTCTCGAAAAGAACATCATCTCCGTTTCGCTTGAAGGACGGGTGAGGCTTGAGATGGATTCGAACGTAGAGGTCTCCTGCCCGGCCGCCTTGGACGGCGTTTCCCTCGCCCCTTAGCCTGAGGCTCTGGCCCTCATCGGCCCCTGGGGGAATCTTGACCTCGAGCTTTCTACGTGTTCTCTCAAGGCCTGCTCCTCTACAGTTCCTGCAGGGCTTTTCGATGATGCTCCCTTCGCCTCGGCACTTGGGGCAGGTGGTGATCTGGACGAACTGGGCGAAACGTGTCCCGCGAACATGCTGGACCTGTCCGCGGCCTTTGCATTCAGGGCAGGTCCTTCTGCTGCTTCCCGGTGCTGCTCCTGTCCCGTTGCACGTGCCGCATTCTGAGAGTCGTGGTACATCAATCTCCCGTGCTGCTCCGTGCGCCGCCTCGTCGAAGCTAATCTCAAGGTCGTAGGCTAGGTCTG
>Ga0209431_10005208_pt1 | contig 10159 bp, 9 predicted proteins | sample RifCSP13_3_FD_184021 | JGI IMG/M metagenome (GOLD analysis project Ga0209431, IMG submission 184021) | Soil microbial communities from Rifle, Colorado - Rifle CSP2_sed 13_3 (SPAdes) (version 2) | ecosystem: Environmental > Terrestrial > Deep subsurface > Rock core/Sediment | place: Rifle... | reverse complement strand
CCCTACTACCTGTCGAATATTGGCATCCTTGTCCAGTCTTCTGAAGGAACCGACATCCACATCGATAACCGAGACTTCGTGCTTTTGAGAATATAGCCAATTGGCTACCAAGGCCCCGATTTTACTGCATCCTAAAATCACTACTTTCATTTTCCCTTTCTGATTTATGCTATATATTTACCATTTGGTTTGCTTTCTGTCAACTTTAACTATAGTGACAATTTTTCCATATTAATCCGGCAATTTATCCAACAAAACCTCACAGGGAGCCCTTCTTAACAATGTATCTGAAGTCCGGCCTAAGAAGATATGTTGAGCTCCCTTTAAACTAGGTCTGATTCCTACCACTATCAAATCAACCTCTTTTTCTATAGCCACCCGGATAATCCCTTCCGCCGCTTCCCGGGCTCGTTCTAATAAAGCAATGGGAGTTAGGTCGTGCAAGTATACAATCTCTTTGGCTCTATCTAAAGCCTGTCGCCCTTTTTCCTCTGCTTCCGCTAAGGGAACCCCTAAAGGCAGGGTTCTGGGAACCTCTATTACATAAGCCAAGACAATTTCCGCATTTTGCTCTAATCCCAAACGACAAGCCATCTCAACTCCCCTCTCCGAGTATGGCATGCCGGCTGTGGGGACTAAGATTTTTTTGAGAGTGCCCAATGACCTCCGGGCTTTGGCAACTGCCGCTCCCACCATCGCCGGTGGATGCAGCATCCACCATAACAGTCCTCCCAAAGAAAGGGTAAAAATTAAAGCTAAAAAAGCACCCAAAAAACTGATTTCTAATTGAGCCATTTTAATTTCGGAAGAATTTTAAGATGTATTTTAAGCGGGAGAGCCCTAAGATTATGAAACCTAGGCTTAAAATCAGAGCCGGCACAGTCGACTTTCCCAAAAGAGAGCGAACTAAAATTACCACACCTAAAATTATAAACAACAAGGTGGTCAGAATTTGGAAATAATTCAGGAATTTAGCTTGACTCATTTTTTCTTTTTCCGGGCTAATTTCTCTTTTTCAGCCAAAGAGATTTTGTATTGTTCTAATAGGTCAAATTCTTCGGCACTGGTTAATACTTCAATCTGTTCTTCTTCCCAGTTTCTTTTCAAACTGCCAAAGACCGGGTAACCCGATTTTTTGCGGTACCAGACATAATACACAAAGCATCCTATAACCCATAAAGGTCCAGCTATTCTTCCGATTTTATTGGTTATTACCAACTGGAAAAAGATGGTGGCAACCGCTAACATACCGATTACCGCTAGAATGGGAAATTGAACTTTTAATCCTTTGAATTTAAAGTTAAGATTTAAGGGCATCTTATAGGGACGGGGAGAATAGGGGTCGGAAAAACGTAATTTAATTAAAGCAATAAACACTAAAGTATATCCCAAAGTTGCTCCAAAAGCATACATAATAGCCAAAGTTTCCATTACTGAAGGGGTTAAAAAAGATAAAATAGTTTGAATTATTCCTATGAAAGAAAATACTAAAATGGTTCGGACTGGGGTGCGGTATTTACGGTGAACCTGGTCAAACCAGGGTGAGATGACTCCATATTGGCTGAAAGAGTAAGTTAATCGGGAGGCACCCATAATTCCGGTGTTAGAGGAAATAAACAGAATCAAAGCTCCAATCACGGCAGTTAATGGTCCGGCTATTAACCCCACCAAAGGGAAAGAAGAAGCCAAAACCGCTAAAGGATTATCCACATTGGCAGCAATTTTCTGCCAGGGGAGAACTCCTAAACACAGGGTGGAGAAAAAGACTGCAAAAATGAAAACTGAAAAAGTTAGAGCTAAGCTGGTGCGGGGGATAATGGTGGCTGGTCTTTTGGTCTCCTGGGCAGCCTGAGAGATAGATTCTAATCCGATGAAAGAGACGATAGACAGAGAGGCACTGTAAAGAAAATTATTAAAAGTGGGGAATTGGGTATTCCATTGCAGAGCTAAAAGTTCTGGTTTCCAGGCAAAAACAAATCCTAAGATGATTAAAGCCGATTCTAAGACAACTACAAGTATACCAATAACTTCATTTAAAAAAGAGGATTCTCTGATTCCCTTAATATTTAACCAGATCAAAAGTAAAATCAGAAACAGCGTTTCTGAACCCCACAGCCAATTTATCTGAAAAGGTCCTAAAGCTATGACGAACTGCTCAATCTCTTTTCCTAAAATAAATGGCATAAAAAAGTTCAAATAACCAGCTGAAGCTACAGCAAATAAAGCAATATCAATGGTGTAAGCTAAAAGTAAACCTGAACCGGAGATGAAACCCCAAAAATCCCCTAAACTCCTTAAGGTAAAATAAGGACCTCCTCCAGCTACCGGATAGGTGGAAGCCAGCTCCGTGTAAGCTAAGCCAATTAAAATGTAGATTAAGCCAGCTAAGGCAAAAACAATACTGGCAGCCCCTTGAGCATAAGCCATCACCAGCCCCAAAGCCACAAAAGTATTGGCTCCCACGTCGGCATACCCCCACATGTAGGAGCCCCAGACCGAGACTTCTCGTCTCAATTCTATTTTTTTCTCCGGCTGAGCCGATATTTTTTCTTCTGGCATTTATGCTGAATTTATTGAAGCATATTAAAGAAAAAAGACCATAGAATTTTCGATGGTCTTAAAATTCTTACTTAAGAGAGTTTAATTTTAAAAGTTACTAAGCATCTGTTTAGGCACTCGGCCTACGAAAATTAGTATACGAATATATGCATAGAATGTTACCTGTCAAGTTAAATTTAACTTAAAATATTAAGCCACTAAACTTAATGAGCCATAGCAAGTTAGCTTGGGGATGAAAGGGCAAACCAAAAAGAATGAGGGTGGATGGGATCGAACCATCGACCACTTGCTAGAATATTCAAACATTGCTAATTTCGAAGGAAATAGAGACTAAGAATTAATAATCTCCAATGATACCTTCTGGCCTACGTTTTTCTGTGATTCCATATGCATCTTTGTATTGCTTCCTGGCTAAGAAAAAACACAGTAAAACAATAAGTAAATCACCAGCAAGGGACATCAAAATAACGCTTGTTAGACCTAAACAGTTTATTAATCCAATAATCAAAAATAAATATACAAAAGTCCAAAACCCCCACACCAAGATTGCAAAATACATTGTTGCCTCGAAAATACGGTGGACTCTTGGAATCTTTAGTGGTAGAGGCAACGCCATAAATCCTTTAAACTCTTTTGTGTCCTTTGGGTTGTATTCATTGAGATTTAGCTTTTCAGCTATCCATTGAACAGCTTTTATATGATTCGCGAACTCAAGATTTCCTTTAACAATTGCAAAAAGTACAAAAATGGCTGCTAAAGCAAAAAAAACAGCAATAAGCCCATATAATTTCAACAGATGTAGAATTGGTTGAGCAAAAATATTTTCTGCGGTCGAGGGTATCTTGGTTAATAAAAAAGAGATTGCTGCACCTGAGCCTACCCAAAAAAAAGAGAAATAAGAGTTTCTATAATGTGCTTCTTGTCTCGCGTGTTCCCAATTCTGCTTAAGGGCACTTAGAAGGGCATCTTCGCTTGGTCCATCAATACTCTTGTTATTTCCCATTTCTCTTTTAATCCCCCATGAACATCAGCTTGGCTCGCTGAAAAAAAGAATTTAACTGAGGGTGGATGGGATCGAACCATCGACCACCTGCTTAAAAGGCAGATGCTCTACCACTGAGCTACACCCCCGGATTTAAGTGTTTAGTGACTAGTGATTAGTGGCTAGTCACTAAGTTTGGCTACTGCCATCCCGTAGGGATTTGAAAAGCTAAAATATAAAATTTTCAAATTTTGTCAATCCAAAATGATTGTATCTTCCCTGCGGCATCCGGTGGAGATTAAAAAGATTTTGGCTTCGGTATTTTCCTGAATGTAATCTAAGTATCTACGGGCATTGAGGGGTAATTCTTCAAGTTCAGTTAAACTTTGAGTGGTAGTTTTCCAGCCCGGAAGAGTTTGGTAAACCGGTTTACATTTTTCAAACAGATTTTGGTCCTGGGGAAACTCATCCAAAATCTCGTTTTTATATTTGTAGCTGGTGCAGACTTTTATCTCATCTAAATTATCCAGAACATCCAATTTGGTTACGGCTAATTTGTCTACTCCATTTATTCTGGTGGCATATTTTAAAACCACCAAATCCAGCCAGCCGCATCTGCGGGGACGACTGGTGGTAGCTCCAAATTCATCTCCTTTCTGGCGCAGAGAGTTTCCCAGAGAATTATTCAATTCCGTGGGAAAAGGACCGTTCCCCACTCTGGTGGAATAAGCTTTGGCTACGCCGATGACTTCATCTATGGCTTGGGGAGGAATTCCCAGACCGGTGCAGGCGCCACCGACTGTGGTGTTAGAAGAGGTCCCGAAAGGATAGGTCCCGAAATCTATATCCAGCAAAGTCCCCTGGGCTCCTTCCAAGAGTAGGTTTTTATTTTGTTTCAGGGCTTTATTTAAAAACAAAGAAGTATCCCTGACATAATTTTTGATTTTATTTTTAAAGCTTAAAGCTTTTTTCACAATTTGGGCCGCTGAAAGTTTCTCTTTTGAATTTTTCAAAACATTTTGCTTGGATTTTAAATTCTCTTTGACTTTAGATTCAAAAATTTTTACGTCCCACAAATCTGAAATCCGGATGCCGACTCTGGCGATTTTATCCTGGTAAGCCGGACCGATTCCTCTCAATGTAGTCCCGATTTTCTCTTTTCTCTTTTGTTCTTCATATGCTTCCATAATTTTATGATATGGCATGACCAGATGGGCTGACTGCGAAATCCAGATACGGCCTTCAGGGTTAATGCCTCTTTTTTTCAGCGCATCGATTTCGGTAAAAAAATATTCCAAATCGATTACCACTCCATTGCCGATGACGCACACTTTTTCAGGATGTAAAATACCCGAAGGGATTAAATGCAGGATAAATTTTTGCTCGCCGACCACGACGGTATGCCCGGCATTGGCACCCCCCTGATAACGGGCAACAATATCGGCCTGGGAGGTCAGAATATCTACAATTTTTCCCTTCCCCTCATCCCCCCACTGCATCCCCACTACTACTCGAGTTGTCATTTTTTGTCTCCAGACATACAAAACCCCCATAACGGGGGAATTTTTATCCTAAAGTAAAATAGCAAATTAAATCATTAAAGCAAGTGCTTTATCCAGCTTAAAATTTTATTTCCACCGGCTTTGGTTTTGGAAGAGAAGAAGAGGAAGTCTTCATGGTTTAGAATCTGCTTAAACTTTTGGGCGTTGTTATGCAATTCGCTAGAGGAAAGTTTATCGCTTTTGGTAAGAACTACCAAATATTTTAAATTTATAAAATCCAGAAACTCCAGCATCTCCCAATCATCTTCGGAAGGAGGATGGCGGCAATCCAAAATTTGAATTAATCCTTTCAAATTAGGAGAGCTTTTTAAATAATTTTCAATCAAATCTTCCCAGCCACCCTTGACTGTTTTGGAGACTTTGGCAAATCCGTAGCCCGGCAAGTCCACAAAATAAAATCTGTCGTTGATTTTAAAAAAATTCAAAGCTTTGGTCTTTCCCGGAGTTTTAGAAATTTTGGCTAAGTTTTTCTGATTGGTGAGGATATTGATTAAAGAAGATTTGCCCACATTGGAACGGCCGGCAAAGGCAATCTGGGGAAAATTATCATGAGGTAAGTCTTTTAAGTCGAAGACCGACTTGAAATATTCTGCCTTTTTGATTTCCATCTCAATTTAAGCACTTTTCCTCTCCGCTTTTACTTTAGGGACAAACTCCGGCCGGGCTTTTTTGGTAATCACTTCTTCGCTAATTATACATTCAGCCACATCTTTCCGGGAGGGAATCTCATACATAATATCCAGCATGGCCTCTTCCAAAACAGAACGCAAACCCCTGGCGCCGGTTTTTCTTTTTTGAGCCAGTGCCACAGTGGCTTTCAAAGCTTCAGGTGTAAAGGTGAGCTTAATCCCTTCCATTTCAAAAAATTTCTGATATTGCTTGGTTAAAGCGTTCTTGGGTTCAGTCAAAATCAAAAGCATGGCTTTTTCATCTAATTCTTCCATCGGGCAGACCACTGGCAATCTACCGACCAATTCCGGAATCAGACCATATTCTAATAAGTCCTCCGGCTCGACTTGTGCCAGAATTTCCCCAATTTTTTTCTGGGTAGCGCTGGTCTTAGCGGCAAAGCCGACCTGTTTGTGACCGACTCTGCGGGCAATAATTTTTTCTAATCCATCGAATGCTCCCCCACAGATAAATAAAATATTTTTAGTGTTAATCTGAATAAAGGCCTGCTCTGGGTGTTTTCTGCCGCCTTGAGGAGGGACATTAGAAACAGTCCCTTCTAAAATTTTTAACAACCCCTGCTGAACTCCTTCGCCGGAAACATCTCTGGTGATGGAAGGATTAGCTGATTTTCTAGCAATTTTATCTATTTCATCGATGTACACTATTCCTTTTTCAGCCGCAGCCAAATTGTAATTAGCAGATTGCAGTAATCTAACCAAAATATTTTCCACATCTTCTCCCACGTATCCGGCTTCAGTCAGAACTGTGGCATCTGCAATGGAAAAAGGGACCTGCAGCATTCGAGCTAAAGTTTGAGCTATCAGCGTTTTTCCGGTTCCAGTGGGACCCAAGAGTAAGATATTGGATTTTTCTAACTCCACCTCTTCTTTACTCGAATTGGAAAAAACTCTTTTGTAATGGTTATAGACCGCTACCGAAATCATCTTTTTGGCTCTGTCCTGACCGATGACATATTGGTTTAAGAAGGTCAGAATTTCAGCCGGTTTGGGGAGTTGGAAATTGGACGGTTCAAAACCTTTTTGAGATTGTCTTTCTAAAAGCTGATAACAGAAACGGATACAGTCTTCACAAATTGTGGCGTCTTTGCCGGAGAAAAGATTTTTCTTGGGCTCGATTTTTCTGCCGCAGAAAGAGCAATTTTCCGGAACTGGGTTTTCAATTTTCTTTTGCATAATTTATTCTTGAAATTTAGGTTTAGGAAATACTCCTACGATTCTTATTATTTTTAAACGCTTCTTACTGCCAAGATAACTTAATTATCTCCTCTTGGTATCATACACCATATCAATAATACCGTATTCTTTAGCTTCCTGGGAAGACATAAAGAAATTCCGGTCAGTGTCCTTTTCTATTTTTTCCATGGGCTGGCTGGTATGTTTCACTAAAATCTCATTTAAGGCTTTCTTAATAGTGGTCAGCTCACGTGAAATAATTTCAATATCAGTAACCTGCCCTTGAGCACCTCCCCAAGGCTGGTGAATCATAATCCGGGCATGCGGCAAAGCCGCTCTTTTACCTTTGGTACCGGCAGCCAGAAGTAAAGCACCCATGCTGGCTGCCTGCCCCACGCAGGTGGTGGCAACCGCGGGCTTGACAAACTGCATGGTATCATAAATTGCCAGACCGGCCGGGACGATTCCACCCGGGCTGTTGATATAAATATGAATATCTTTCTCCGGGTCTTCGGCTTCCAGAAAAAGCATCTGGGCTATAACCACGTTGGCTACTATATCGTCAATCGGCTGTCCGATAAAGATTATGCGGTCTTTTAGCAGCCGGGAAAAGATATCATAAGCTCTTTCACCTCTTCCGGTCTGCTCCACTACAAAAGGGACTAAAGTCATAGGGCTCCTTTCTATCTCTTTTATTTATTACGACAAATTTAAAAAAAGTTTTACTTCTTTTCCTCTTTGATTTTGGCTTCTTTTAATAAAAGGTCCAAGACCTTTTCTTCTATGATGGAATCCTGTAAATCACGGATTCTTTTTTCTGAAGTAAGATACTGGCGGGCCTGGTCTTCCGCTAGATTATAAGCCGAGGCAAACTGTTTGATTCTTTCACCGATGTCGGTCTGGCTGACCTGGATTTTTTCCTGCTTGGCTATCTGGTGAAAAATGAACTCCCATTTGATGCGGGCCAAGCCGCCGGCTTTATTTCTTTCCCTGATTTCCTTCTCATCTGCTTCCGGGTGTCTTCTTTTGACCTCCTGCACTACGTAATCTAAATAAGAGTTAAGCATCACTTCCGGAACGGTAAAATCATTTTTTTCCACAATCTTGACAGCCAGTTCGTTTTTCAGCTCTTTTTCTGTTTCCTGTTCTAAGCTTTTTTGTATATTTTCACGGACTTTCAGCCTCAACTCCAATAGGGTCTGAAAATTTCCTACAGTTTTGGCAAAATCATCATTCAAAAAAGGTAAAATTTTTTCTTTGATTTCCTTTACTTTGACTTTATAACTTACTTTTTGACCAGCTAAACTGGGATTGGGGTAATTTTCCGGGTAAGTTATCTCAAAAGATTTTTCTTCTCCTATTTTTAATCCGACCAGATTGGTCAAAAAATCTTTGAGCAAAGTTTTTTCAGAAAGCTCCAGCATCTGATTCTCAAATTTTTCCTTTTTGGCCTGATTATTCTCGGAATAGCTTTCTTCAAAATCTACAATCACGATATCTTTCTCTCTGGCTTCTCTTTCCACCGGTCTTAATTCGGCATTTCTTTCCCGCAGGTACTCTACAGTTTGGTCCACCTGCTCATCTTTGACTTCTTCCACTTTTTTGACCAGGGGAATCCCCTTATAATCTTTGACTGTAATTTCCGGCTGAACTTCCACTTCGGCTGTGAATTTGAGAGGCAAGCCCGGCTCAAACTGAATATCTTTTACTACCGGTGAACCGATAGGACGAAGCTGGGTCTGGTCTAAGGCTTCTTGATAGCCTTGGACTAAAAGAGATTCCAACACATCCCCGAAAATCTGCTCTTTATAATGTGATTTAACCACCTCTAAAGGGGCTTTGCCGGGCCTGAATCCGGGGATTTTGGCTTTGGACTGGTATTTTTTGTAGGTCGAATCAAGTTCAGCTACTACCTTATCCTTCGGTAGCTCAATATCTAAAACCCGCTTCCACCCATCCTGGTTAGTCACATTTACTTTCATTCTTTTCGAACCTTTCTCATTTTCCTGTTTTACTGTTCATGCGAAAGGGGGGAGTCGAACCCCCACCCCTTGCGGGACTGGATCCTAAGTCCAGCGCGTCTCCCAATTCCGCCACTTTCGCAAAAATTTGAACAACTAAATACTGTGGCAAGATAAGTAAAGTTGGTGAAACTGTCAACCAAAGGAAATAAAAGCGATTTCAACCATAGAAATAGACTGACCATAAAGTTCAGCTTTTCTCTCACTTTTTCTCAAACATTTACCCTAATTTTTATGTAAATTAAACTAGCAGTTGTTTTTTTTAAAACTCTAAATTATATTATAAAACAGTAACCATAATCTAAGTTGTCTAAAACATTAGACTTCAGTTCATTGAGGGGCTCTAAATCTTTCGGTAAAGAAGAGGAAGTTGAGACTTATTAGCATAAATTAAATGAGAGGAGACCTCCGGAAATGAGCTTGTTATTGAAATCAAAATATTCTTGGAGTTGGATTTTTCTGCTTTTATTAATATTTCTAATTGTCGGTTGTTCCAAAAATCAAGGTGGTGGTTTCGCACCCCCGCCGACTCCGGTTGAAGTAGCCGAGGTCATCAAAGGAACTGTAGCGGACCGGTTTGCAGCTGTCGGTACTCTGGAAGCGGTCAATGCCATTACCGTGGTTTCCCAAATTGATGCTGTGGTTCTGGAGATTCCTTTTCTAGAAGGTTCCCTTCTGGCTAAAGGGGATTTGATTGCTCAGCTGGATGACGCCCAATTGCAAGCCCAGAAAGCCCGGGCAGAGGCCTTACGGGACCAAAGAAAGATCAGCTACGACCGGGTAAAGTCCTTAGTAGACCAGAAACTTGCCGCAACCCAGGAGTTAGACGACGTTTCCGCAGCTCTGAAAATTGCCGAAGCGGATTTGGCTTTGATTCAAGCTCAACTATCCAAGACCAAAATTGTAGCCCCTTTTACCGGGCTGGTGGGAACCCGCCGGGTCAGCCCCGGAACCTTTTTGCGCTCTGGTGACCCGATTACCGATTTAGCCCAGGTAGATGAGCTTCGCGTAATTTTCTACGCGCCGGAACGTTACCTGCCGGAGCTTCGGCCCGGGGCACAGGTTACCGTCTCTACCACCGCTTATCCGGGTTATGAACTTAAGGGGAGAATAAATGTAGTCGAGCCGGTGGTCGACCCTGCCACCAGAACCGTAAAGATTACGGCCAAA
>Ga0209431_10005205_pt1 | contig 10163 bp, 10 predicted proteins | sample RifCSP13_3_FD_184021 | JGI IMG/M metagenome (GOLD analysis project Ga0209431, IMG submission 184021) | Soil microbial communities from Rifle, Colorado - Rifle CSP2_sed 13_3 (SPAdes) (version 2) | ecosystem: Environmental > Terrestrial > Deep subsurface > Rock core/Sediment | place: Rifle... | reverse complement strand
CTGAGGTTATTGACTCAACGCAGCGGGCGATCTCTTACTATGAGAACCATGCTGAATATCCGCCCGCGCCGGTGTTAGCTGACCTGGCGCAAGCTTTGAATGTTTCCACTGACGAGTTGCTTGGTGTGAAGACCAAACCAAAGATGGCGCGCGCCAAGAAGGTGGTTGACACCGACGATCCGGAGATGCGCCGCGTGTGGAAAAAGTTTCAGCAGTTGATGAGCCTTCCCGAAAAGGACCAGCGCGCCGTCATCCGCCTGGTCAACTCTCTCGTCTCTTCACGCAACAACGGCAACGCTTAAACAAAGCATAATAAACGGCGCTGGTCTACTTGGCCTACTCTTGACGCGCAGTCGGGGGCGCGCTCCAGAGAAGTTTCCCGCTCCTGCTCTCACGAACTTCAATCGTTCCATTAATCATAGATCCCAGTTCATTTGTGCCTATCGTAACGGCTTCATCTCCAGTCGGCCCATTAACCGATACAATCCCACCATCGTCGTCCGCGGAAAGTTCAACCACGCGTTTGCCGCGCTTTTGGCTGAGAAGGCTAATGCTTCCTCCCTGGTCATGCCCCGCGAGCTGAAGTACATCGCCCGCGCCTTTTCCCGAGCTTAACCCAATCAGGCCTCCGCCCCCGTACGTGGATGCTCCGATCGTAACGGCGACCTTTTCTGACGTATTGTAGATAACCAGGAAACCACCACCCTCGTCAGCATCCAGCTTTGCCGCAAGTTTTCCCTCGCTAGTTTTGAAGAGGAGGCCACCCTTCGGCAGAGTGATCTGATTTACACTCGGAAGTTGCGAAGTGCCGTTGCTTGCCTGTCCCCAGCTTCTTCCGGCAATCACGCCGACTGTTCCGGCAACCATCATCACGAGAGCCATCAAAGCGTACTGCCCTTTTCCGACAGTCCACCGGCCCGGCGTATGGGCTTCGTTAACCATAAGAACCACCTCGCTTGAAGTCATTTGATTTTGGTTCCTTCAACACTGAGCTAGTATCTCACCTGCTCCGAGCACTGTATGATTTGATCAGCGTATCGACGCGATGCGGCAGTCAGTGGCCCGCTGCCTCCTTTGTACTTTCCTAGCGCCGTTCGCAGGTTTCCGCCATTCTGATTGAGCAAACCGGTCAGATACCCCGTCCCTGTGGTAACGTTGGTGGCTACGTCTGTTAATCCGAAAGGATCGACTCCCAGACTTTGTGCCGTAACCGGCTTAATTTGCAACAAGCCAATTTCCTCTTGCAGCCCGACTGTTGTTTCGGTGAATCCTGAGCTAGCGGCTTCCAGATTGAGAAAACTACTTTCTTGCGACGCCTGACAAAGCACCACCTCCGTGCTGATATTCGAATTCTTGTTGTTATTGATCTCGTTAATGAAGTCGTTGTAGCGCGACCCCAGGCGATCCCTCAAGCGTGCAATTTGGTCTAAGAGTTCTCTCACATGGTCTCGCCGCGGTCGCCGCCCCCTTTGCGCTGCCATGAAACTGGAAACCGCTCCAACACCGCTGCCCGCCTCGGGATTCCACGGTCGCGTGCCAAAGACGCGCGGATTAAGCAAACCGATAATGCTTTGCGCCGAAGACACAATGCCACCGATTAACTGAGCGTACCTTAATATATTCGGATGAAAGGCAGAGGCAATTAACGTTGCCGAGGTGCCCGCCAGGATTATGCCGGCCTTGATGAAGAAGCCAACCAGTGCTCCCCCTGCTTCCTTAATGGCCCAGTAGAAAGCGAAACCGGAGGCTATTCCCGCAGCTATTCCAACGACCAGAAGCACCCACTTGTTCGTTAGAAGCTTGCCAATCCCTTTGAAGATCTTCTTCAAGAAACTGAAAAAGCCAAGTCCACTTGGGTCTGTGTGGTTGATCGGATCATTGGTGCAGTAGGCGTACAGATTGAGTGTCTGCGGACTGCTGAGACTAGTCGACCTCATCCCGATGGGGTCGACTTGGGTGAACCTGCCCTGTTGCGGGTCGTAATGACGGTTTACGGCATAGTCCAAGCCGGTTGCGCTTGATCGATCATAGGAAGTAAAGCGGCGAGTGGTTGAACCAGTCGATTCGGCATTTAGCGGGACGCCAAATGGCAAAGTCACCTGTTCGAAACTTGTCGTATCTTGGGCATTTGTAACTAGCCGCGTCCCCAACCGATCAGGATGATGATACTGAACGAACTCGCCCCCCGAACCATTCGGGGTCAAGGTCGAAAGCAGTCGCCCGGCCAGATAAATATGGCTCTTGGACTCATACTTAGCCGCACCAATAGTCGTGTCAGACGCAAGCTGCACCGTTCCCAACGTAACATTCTCAATTAGTGATAGATCTGTGGTTTCTAAGGGAATCGGTTGCTCCTGAGGTGCAGTGACTGTTACGGTCGCTAGTTGGACTGGATTACACCCTGGAGCTCCGTACTCGCACGGGTTGTTTATCGTAAATTGCTGGGGATCTTGATCCATGAGCCCGTTGGGATCGACCAGCCTTGCTGGATTATTGAGTGCGTATGAATAACGATTCCAACTTTGAGGAGTCGCACTCCCGGCGCTCGCCATGAGCGGATCAGCGCTAGTGAAGCGCCCCTACGTACCTGAATAGAAACGAGCCCCAAAGTAATCCAGCCCTGTCTCAATGTCCCGTTCTTTTTGGGTGAACTGCTGCCGCGAGGTCTAAGGTTATGAGAAGTAAAAGCGCTCGATTAGAAGCTTGTTACTCTCCTTCCATTTGACCCAGCCGTATTCAACCTTCTTAACCTTGCCCTTGCCTTCGTCAGTAACATTCCAACTGACCTTCAGCCACTTGCCATTGACCTGACGCGGATGAAACATCACGTCACGCGGCAATCGAACGGCTCTTGCGGGCTCTCGTGGCGCTATGCGTAAGGGGTTCTTAATCGGATCAAAACTAACCGCAAACAGATCGAGAATGTGCTCTTCCCAACTCTGAAACTTGAAAACAAGGTCGTCCTTTCTGATGAATCTTATTAACTGGGTTTTCTCGTTTACAACTACCTTGAAACGGCTGGCATCCTGGCCCACACATTTTAGAGCCAAGACAAAATAATCCTGATGGAAAGCAAAGGGTCGAAAATTCGCTTTCGCCTGATCGAACTTGAGATCATTGTCGTCGTCATAAAAAGAGAATTCGTACCATAAGCTTCCATCTTCGTTGAAGAACCGAAACTTTTCTGCTCTGCTCGTCGCGGTCTTCTCGTTCAAAGTGATTACCCCAATCGTATTTTCTATTGTAACCTCGTTTACTCTTAGTGGGGTTGAGGTGACTACCGAGCTTGACGAGTTCAGCCCTCTTGAGTGACCAAGGAGACGCAGATTTAAGCTGCTTGAGAATAGAACTAGTAAGACAAGTAGCACTCTGGCTGTGAGCATCAAACTTCTAGTCGCGTTTTCCATTTTCCACGCATCATCGTCACAAGGAATCGATCACGGGACTCTGGTCCAAGTCCGCGAACCGTCCGGGTTGATTTGTACAGTGTGTCTAATTATTGTGGCATCCCCACGATTGAAACCAAGATGGCCATGATCATTGTGACCCCTTAAAGGTACGGCATTGTTCATAGCTGGCCCATTGGTGCCATGGTAATTTGTCGTAAATCCAAATCTAGTAGCAGTATCGTAGAGAGTACCGTTGTTTTGTTGACTAAACCGCGCATCGGTGGTGGCTGTCCGGCTCTGAAAAGACACACCATTTCCATTCAAGTATCTGAAGTCTATGTCCTGACCGCTTCGGTTTGCGTTGTGTCCATGTCCGCCGTGATGTACTTCACCCGGTTGCCACGGGTCACTCCCATTGGAGGACGACATATCACCCAGGGAAACCGTGAAACTGTTGTCATTGCTTAGTACATTTGTAAGTCCAAATAATGCAGCAGCGACTATGGGCTGAACAAAGTGATCGCCAGCACCCACATTTTCTCCCGTTGCTGGATCATTGCCCCCCTGTAACCAGTCACTGGATCAGTCCACGACAAACTTCCATTCACGGTTTGCTCGACGTTTCTCACACGCAGCAGTCGCGACAGCGAGTCGTATCCAAAATAACGAAGCTGTGCGCCCTGTTCCACCTTTCTTAGCTTGTTGAGAACGTCGTAGGTGTAGTTCGTCTGATAGGCCAACCCATTCGGATCTTCAATCACCTGAATGAGTCGTCCCTGCGCATCACTGATCGCCTTCCTTGCCTTGCCTCGTGCGTCGGTGCCGGTAACCGTGGTGCCGATATAACTGCCAGTGAGACTCGCACCATAAGCGGTGGTGGCGACAGATCCGTCAGTTGTGGTTATCGAAATAACGCGGTTGAGATCGTCGAAACCACTTGTTGCCCAGCGATTGCTTGGATTGATTGCGTCATTTAGCGAAGTGGTGCGGTAGGGATTGGAAACTCTCCAGGCGCGACCAAGATTGTCGTATTGCGTGTCGCCGGTCAGGTAAGTGGCGCCTTCCTTTACGAAACTGCGCGCGGCCCGGCCCATCTTGTCGAAGAATTGATAAGCATCCGTGATCTGCTGCACGGGAGAAGTCTGTTGCAGCGTCTGCGTGCGGACATAATTGTTCCCCGGAAGATCGCTGTAACTGGTGCTGGTCCAGCCGCCATCCGGACGGTTCACCTTCGTGAGACGATTTAACGAATCGTTGTATTCGAATGATGTGATGCGTCCATTTGCATCGGTGGTTGAGGTGACGAGTCCAGTGTTGAAGTCATAAACGGTGCTGCTAGTTAGTCCCCATGTCTGACCGTATGTTCCCGATGGATCCGGCACAGCAGAAGTGGAACTCGTCGGGTAAGCGTAGGCATAAGTTGCCGAGTACTCCACTTGCGATTGCCGATTCAAAGGATCCCAGGCGTAACGAACTTTCCCGCACTGATCGTATTGCGCATGTGTTTGTATCCAGGTTGGCGTGGGGTAGTTAAGCCACTGGGCACTCGTAGTCGGATTACCGCGATAGGCTGTCTGCGGATCAGTCCAACCGGTGACGGGGCCGAATTGAATCAGTGGATAGGCGGCTTCGTCATAGCTGACCGTTGATTGCGCAACTGTATTTGAAGAGGCATCCAGAACTGAAGTCGAAGTCACCAGCCCCAGAATGTTCCGGTTTCGGTAATTAGCGTCTGAGGTGAGATACGAATTCTGGATGGTTCGGACTATCGGGCCCAGCGGTACGGAACTGATGGCGCCTGTCTGAGCTGTCGTTTGATCAATGGTCGTGTATCCATATTCACTTGAACTGGTTAAATCTAAACCCACAGAGAACTGATACGTCGTGTCGTATTGAGAAGTGGACACAGAACTCAAGGCATTTCCGCCAGTATCGAGGATCAAGTTCACAGCTTTGGTGGGTCGCGGATTTCGGTGAGCGGTGTAGGTGCCGGTTGCTGGTGAGGGTCTCGCGAAAGTGGCGCTCGCCTGTTCATATTCAGTTAAACTTCGGCGCAACATTGCTCCGCCCGACGCGAAGACCCTTTCCTCGAAGGGAAGGCCATTTCTCGCATCCTCATATCCGAAATTGTTGTTGGGAGGTAATTATTCACCAGACACGTTTCCGTTCTCACACCGTTTGGCGCCGTTGCAATTAGACAATACGGATTTACGCCTGAAACGAAACCATAGGTCCAGAGAGACTCATCTGTTCCACCAGTGCCGTTTGGACTAAGCCACCGCGATGCAAACCCGCGGGACGCTTGTGTGTAGGGAAAAGATACCTGACCCAAGGCCCAAGTAGTGGCGTGCGCAAAACGTTCGTAACCGCCGGTCGGATATATGACCTTATCCAGTTCGCCATAGTTGTTATAGTAGAACTTGTAATTCTGGCCGTTCGGCAGAACAATCTCCGCAAGCACTACCGGATCAAAAACGCTCGCGCCCCATTGCCCCCTACCGAGTACATACGTGTAGCTGTTCTCTTGCTCCATGTCAGAGTAATCAGAATAGAACATGCTTGACACACCTGTCGGCTGCGGAAAGTTGTAACTGTCCCAATTTGTGGGGGCACTAGTTGCATAGGGAAGATAGTAGTCTCCGATGGGTTTTAACGCTGGTGAGCCAGGTGACAAAACCTGCGAAAGGTTGCGAAACTTCAGTGTGTAAACGATGCTGGTACTGTTAATGCCCGGCAACGAGTACGTATAGTCTGTCGCTCCGGGGTTAGCCGGCCAAGGCATCCCGATGGTTCGACCGAGCGTATCTGTCCACTGCCGAGTCGCGCCGTTAAAGTTGAGCGTGTTTCCATTGCGATCGATATATTGACCGGAACTTCCGCTGAGCACGTATCGCGAGCCATCTGACAGGTAAAGAGTGCCCGTAGTCTCGCCAGTGCTGTCATATCGCATGCGAGAACTATCGACCGCATAGAAGGTGCCCGTCATATCAATCCAACCGCTGCTTTGATACGGCTGATCGCTCTTTCGTAATTCGTGGGTCGAGCCATCCGGCATGTGAATGTACACTCTTGCAATACGATAACTATGTATGCTGCCGGAAAAATTGGGCTTTCCCGAATACGCATAGAAGTCATTTGCCCCCGGCCATTGCACTTTTGGAAGATCCAGACTTGTGGTCCAACCCGCAGTCGAGTGCTCGGCGTAGATCGCCTCAGTCACGGCGCGAGCCACGTTATATCCCCCTACGTTTGCATAGGGTGAGCTGATATATCCAATGCGCCACACCTTCGACGAATAGTTCAGCTTCACCGGCAGACTAATTCCACGACCTGGATAATTAGCCAACGGCACATTCAGGGTAACTGTGTTAGCAGATTTTGAGCCTTGAGTGAACTCAATCGTCTGCGCATCTGAACTTCCCGTGCTCAACCACAAAATCAGACCCAGAAGAAGGCCTCTGATAACATGATAACTTGGCGAATATTGGCGTTCCCTCTGTGGGCGAATGTCCGGCAGAGAAGGGATAACCTTTATGCGAAAGCCTAGAGAGAGCGTGAGGAAACAAAAAAACGGCAAGTGGCTTGCACGTCTGCAATACTACGACCACGAAGGCAAGCGGCGGAACGTAAACCGAACCGCTGATACAAAGAATGAGGCTGAAGATAGCCTCGCCAAGTTAAAGCAAAAGCATCTTTCTTCTGTGTCCGGTGATAAGACCTTCTCAGACATCGCACTGGACCTAAAGCAAAAGAAGTACACAGACCCGGAGTACAGCGAAACCGGGGAGCTTACTAGGGGCGTAAGAAACCCTCGCAAGGCGCATAGCATTATCGATTGTCTTGAACGTGCTTTTGGCAATAAGACTCTAAGCGAGATTCGACTAGCGGACCTTGAGCGGTATAGAGACGAACGCCGCAAGAAGGTCACGGTCGCAACCGTCAACCGCGAACTGAGTCTCATGAGAGCGGCCTTTAAGTGGGCCATGCGCCGCGAATACGTCAGCAAGTCGCCCTTTGACCTTGCTGAGCCGGGTAAGTTGATTGCAGTGTCGGCAGAGAGTAAGCGTAAGGTCGTTGTCACGCCGGAACAGGAAGAGGCGCTACTAGCACAGTGCAACACTGAGAGGCGCCGTCACTTGCGAGCGTTGATTATTACGCTGCTTGACTCTGGTTGCAGGCTTGGCGAAATTCTTAATTTACGCTGGTCTGATATTGATTTTGCCAAGAGTGAATTCACGGCAGTCAGCTATAAAGGCAAGAATCGAAGTGAGCGTAAGGTGCCGCTTACTTCTCGCGTCCGCGCTACTTTTTTAGAACTACGTGAAAAGCCCTCGTTACATTCCTTCCGCAAGAAAGACGCGGACCAACACCTAGTTTTTGGTATTGTGTCGAACGTTCAGAAATCATTTCACGCTGCCCGCAAGGCCGCTGGTCTGAGTCATGTAAGACTCCACGATTTACGCCACACAAGCGCAACGCGCCTTGCAGAATCAGGAATGAACCTGTCACACGTCGGAGCTATTCTCGGACATAGCAACCTTCAAACGACTATGAGGTACGTAAACTCGACCGATGCCGTTGTACAAGCAGCGAGGGAAATCCTAGAACGGAAGGCACGGTGACTATGTTTGAATTCGTCTCAGTTCAAGAACCGAAATTTACCATCAAACAAACGGCGGAACTGTTAGGCATTGACCAAAGCACAGTATCCCGGTTGTTGTCCGGTAACAAACTAGGTCATTTCAAAATCGGGTCAAAGAAACTCGTTGCCGAAAGCCACCTAAAAGATTATTTGAAGTCTATTGAACGTCTAGCCAAGAAAACCGTCTGAGTTATTTTTGAGTTATCCGGCCATGCTAAACCTTTACCTCAGCCCTCTAACCCCTGTATTTATTGGTGCCCCCGGCGCGATTCCAACGCGCGACCTTCCGCTTAGGAGGCGGACGCTCTATGCAACTGAGCTACGGGAGCACGAACAAGTAAATAGTAAATGGTGAATGGTGAATGGTAAAGCAGTGCAAGCTAGTAGTTCTTGGTTCGTAGTTAGTTGTTCGTAGTTGGTTGTTCGTAGTTAAACAACGAACTACAAACAACGAACCACCAACTACAAACTACAAACTACAAACAACGAACCACCAACTACAAACTACAAACTACGAACAACGAACAACAGCTTCGAACCAGACACCAGCAGTCGACCCGTCACGATTGGTATTTTATGAGCGACCGCACATCGTAACCACTTAGCTTTGTTCTACCAGGCAGGAACTCGAGTTCAACCACAAACCCTAGCCCTACCACTTCGCCGCCAAGACCCTCTACCAGATCCACGACTGCCTTCGCAGTGCCGCCAGTCGCCAGAAGATCGTCTGCAATGATCACGCGATGCCCATTGCCCACAGCATCGCGATGGATCTGGAGCGTGTCCTGACCATATTCAAGGTCATACGAGATGGAAGCGCATTCAGCCGGTAGCTTGCGAGGCTTCCGCACCGGTACAAACCCGGCCCCGAGGTGATAAGCCAGGGCTGGTGCAAAGATGAACCCGCGCGCTTCGATACCAATCACGGCATCGACCCGTTCTCCCTTGAACTGCTCGGCCAGCGCGTCCACCGTTTGACGCAAGCCTTCGGGATGCTTGAGGAGTGTCGTGATGTCGTAAAAGTTGATGCCCGGCTTGGGAAAATCCCGCACCTCACGAATTAGTTTTCTTAAATTGTCCATAGAAGGATGTGGTTCCCACGTATCAAGTTTTGAAATACTACCGCTCAATTCTAAACGATGAGAATTGCCCGGTTGGCTCCAGGCTAATCTCCTCCAGTTGTTGCACTAGTGCGAACTGTGGACCGGTAGCGAGATCGTGCTTGAAAGCCTCTACATTCTGCGGTGGCCCTTCCGCAAGCGCTTCCACAGTGCCGTCAGAATTATTGCGAATATAACCTACTACCTGGTGACGCGCCGCAGCTCGCTGTCCAAAGAAACGATAGCCTACCCCTTGCACGTCACCGCGTATCAAGAATTTCCTTGCCACTTTCATCTTCGTACTCCCAAGATCGCCAACCTATGCATTGCAAGAATCAAAAAATTAACTTTCACGTTTCGAACCGCAACATTCTCATTCTACACACGACTTTTCGCTTGACTAAGTCCCCTCAATAATTTAAAAACTGTTTGTCTTTGTTGATCTAACAAGACTCCTGCCTTTTCTTTTCCCGACCTGTTCCGACAACTCTTCCGTTCGAGGTGCACAATGTCCTTCCCTCTTCTCTCTGGCTTCCGCTCAAGTGACCTGGCCATCGACCTTGGAACCGCAAACACACTCGTCTACGCCAAGGGGCGCGGCGTTGTGCTCAGCGAGCCCTCAATCGTGGCCATAAACAAGATCAACAATAATGTCGAGGCAGTTGGTAAAGACGCAAAGGAGATGCTCGGAAGAACGCCGGGCAATATTGTTGCCATTCGTCCCATGCGGGATGGTGTAATCGCGAACTTTGAGGTCACCGAGAAGATGCTTCAGCACTTCATCCGTAAAGCGCACAACGGCAGAAGTTGGGTGAGTCCCCGCGTGGTAATCGGCATCCCCAGCGAAATCACTCAGGTGGAGCGCCGGGCGGTCGAGGATTCAGCCTATCGCGCGAAAGCCTCTGAAGTGTATCTGGTTGAAGAAGCCGTCGCGGCCGCGATCGGAGCGGGCCTACCAATAACTGAGCCTCAAGGCAATATCGTCGTCGACATTGGCGGGGGCACCACTGACATCGCTGTCATTAGCCTCGG
>Ga0209431_10005202_pt1 | contig 10164 bp, 11 predicted proteins | sample RifCSP13_3_FD_184021 | JGI IMG/M metagenome (GOLD analysis project Ga0209431, IMG submission 184021) | Soil microbial communities from Rifle, Colorado - Rifle CSP2_sed 13_3 (SPAdes) (version 2) | ecosystem: Environmental > Terrestrial > Deep subsurface > Rock core/Sediment | place: Rifle... | reverse complement strand
CCCGCCAGGACCACGCCGCGGACGAGGTGATCGAGGCCCTCTGCACGAAGCTCGAGCGCCTCCTCTACGGGATCGCATACACGGAGGAGATCACCCCGCGGACGCGGGACTTCGCCCTCTCCTTCGGGGAGCGCCTCTCGGCCCAGGTCGTCGCCGCGAACCTCCGCGAACGCGGGCTCGACGCCGAGGCCTTCGAGGCGGACCAGGTCGGCCTCCTGACGGACGAGACCTACGGGAACGCGACCGCGCTCCTCGAAGAGACGAAGGCTCACCTGGCCCCCTTCCTCCGCCGGCAGGCGGACGCGGGCCACGTGAGCGTGATCACGGGCTTCTTCGGCCTCTCCCCGGAGGGCAAGACCGCGACCTTCGGCCGCGGCGGCTCGGACTACAGCGCCGCGGTCGTGGCCCACGCCCTCGCCCTGCCGACGATCGAGGTCTGGAAGGACGTGGGCGGGTTCATGAGTGCGGACCCGAAGATCGTCCCGGAAGCCTTCCCCCTCGCCGTCCTGTCCTACGATGAAGCCGCAGAGCTCTCCTACTTCGGCGCGAAGGTCCTCCACCCACGGGCCGTGCAGCCCGCGCGCGCAGGGCGGGCGAGCATCGTCCTCAAGAACATCTACTCCCCCGACGACCCGGGCACCCGGATCGGGCCGGACACCGTGGACAAGAGCGGGGACGTGAAGAGCGTCTCCTACGTGCGCGACCTGGCCACGCTCAAGGTCTACGCGACGGGCGCGGGGTTCAAGGAAGGCCTCCTCTCCCAGACGGCCACCCAGCTCTCGAACGCCTCGGTCGACGTGTACAGCGCCGCGACGTCCCAGACGTGCATCGCCTTCTTGATCGAGTCCGACGCGGTCGGCCGCGCGAAGAAGGCCCTCTCGAAGCTCGCCGCGGGTGTGGCGGACCGGATCGAGGTGAGCCCCCACGCGAGCCTCATCTGTTTCGTCGGGGAGGGGCTGGGCTACGCCCACGGCGTGGCGGCACGGGTCTTCCGGGCGGTCGCGGACCTGGGCATCAACGTGCAGCTCATCTCCGCGGGCGCCTAGATGGTCGCGTACCACTTCACCGTGGACACGAAGGACCTCGAGCGAGCGGTGCAGGCCGTGCACCGGGAGTTCTTCGGGGATCACCCGAAGGCCGGCGGCTCGCACGCTGCCGTTCCAACTCCCGCTCCGGGTTCGGCGTCCTAGTCCAGGACGGGCGACGTCACTTCGACTTCCTCGCCTTCCTCGATGCCCGAGGCGAGGCTCCCCCAGCGCCCGATCGCCTTCACGATGTCGTACGCGCTCAGGACGCCCACGACCTCCTTGCCGTTGAACACGGCGAGGTGGCGGAGGTTCGCCCGCTTCATCAGGCGGGCCGCGTAGGCCACGGGCACGCCCGGGGTCACGGTCACCAGGGGCGCCGTGGCCACGTCCCGCACGAGAGCCACCGTCGGATCCATCCCGTCGGAGATCGCGTCGACGATGTCCGTCGAGGTCACGATTCCGAAGGGCTCCTCCCTGCCCTCGGGCCGGACGATGAGGCTGTTGACCCGCGCGTCGGCCATGCGCTTCGCGGCGGACTGGAGCGTGGCGTCCTCGGAGATCTCGAAGACCTCCGTGGACATCGCGTCCCGGACCTTCACGTATCGGCCCATCCGCCCTGCACAGGAGGCGGAGAGGGAAATCTCCTCCGCCCGTACAATACGTTCTCCGAGGACGGCAATGTTCGTCGCGGCGGATTGTAGATATGTCACGATGAATAAAATACAATAATGTATTAATATTATACATAGCATCCAGAAAGGAACATGCGGAGCTCGTCATGTCCTCTCTAGGCGTCTCCCGCCGAGTCCGCCGTTTCGAGGGCCCCGGCGGCCGCTTCTTCTTCCTCGCGCTGGACCATGGATTGCCCGCAGGCCCACTCCCGGGGATCGAGGAGCCGCGAAGCCTCGCGTCCCGGCTGCGGCCCGCGCCGATTACGGGGGTCATCGCGAACCCCGGCATGGTCCGCCACCTCGGGGCGGCGATCCCCGCCCTCGTCGTCCACCTGTCCGCGGGCACGCGGCTTGGTGCGCATCCCACGTCGAAGGTCCTCTCGTCCACGGTCGAGCGGGGACTCGCGCTCGGCGCGGACGCGGTCTCCGCCCAAGTCCACTTCGGCGATCCGCAGCAGGATCGCATGCTTTCCGACGCCGGCGCGGTCGTGGACGCCGCCGGGGACGTCGGGTTGCCCGTCCTCCTCATGGCCCATCCTCCCGCCTCCGCTGCGGTCGACGTCGGTGCGGCTTGCCATGCCGCGAGGGCGGCCGCCGAGCTCCGCGCCCGCATCGTCCAGACTCCCTACACGGGCACGCCGGAGACGTTCCGCGAGGTCGTCCGGGGCTGCCCGGTCCCTCTCCTCGTCGCGGGCGGGCCCAGGGCCTCTCCCCCGGAGACCTTCCTCGAGACGGTGAGGGGAGCGATCGCCGCCGGAGCCGCGGCCGTGGAAGACGCCGTGGCGGGCAGGCAGCGGGCGGACGTCGTACCGGCGGAGGAATCCCCGCATCGCGGGCAGGGCGAAGAACACCTCTGCGAGCGCGTCATTGTAGGCCGGAGCCGCGGGCGTCTCCGCGGGCCGCAATCTGTTCCAGCATCCCGATCCCGCGGCCCTTGCGACTCGCGTTGGTGAGATTCTGTTCGGCCCGGCTCCGAGGATCGGAGGCTGACCTGTGAAGCGCGTGGCCCTCGATCCGAAGCTGGATCCCTACGCCCTCTTCGCGGCCTCGAGGGACGAGCATCCCCACGCGTTCCTGCTGGAGAGCCTGGCGGGACCCGAGCGGCTGCGGGAGCACACGTTCGTGGGCTTCGATCCGGAGGTGGTGATCTCCTACCGCGGCGGCGTCCTCACGACGAACTCGGAGACGACGAAGACGGACCGGCCCTTCGACGCGTTGCGTCGCATCCTGCAGGAGCATGCGACCCCAGAGGTCCCGGGTCCGTTCGTCGGAGGCCTCGTGGGCTACGTGTCCTTCGAGTTCGTCCACAACCTGGACCGCGTGCCGACGCACAACCCCGCGGCCTTCCCCGAGTTCGAGTTCGGCCTCTACCTGGACGGGGTGATCGTCGATCATGCCCGCGGGACCGCGGAGTACTTCACCCACGGTGCATCCCGGGTCGACGACCTGCCCGCGGCCCGCGCCTCGGACCCCGCGTTCCGCGTGGATCCGGCCCGCCCGGAGGATCGTCCGCAAGCGTTCCTGTCCGCGGTCGAGCGGGCCAAGGCGTACATCGAGGAAGGCGAGGCCTTCCAGATCGTCCTCTCCCGCAGGGAGCGGGGCACGATGTCCGGCGATCCCCTCGCCTTCTACCAGGCCCTGCGGGAAATCAACCCGAGCCCCTACATGTACTACCTCGACTTCGGCGCGCGCCGAGTGATTGGCTCGAGCCCGGAGATGCTCCTCCGAGTCCAGGGCCGGTCCGCGACGACCTTCCCGATTGCGGGTACCCGGCCCATGGGTCGGATGCCCGAGGAGACCGGGCGCCTCGCCGCGGAACTCTTCTCGGACGAGAAGGAGCGGGCCGAGCACAACATGCTCGTGGATCTCGCGCGGAACGACCTGGGCCGGGTCTGCGCCTTCGGCAGCGTGGCCGTCCCCGAGTACATGAAGCTCGAGCGGTACAGCCACGTGCAGCATCTCGTCTCTCGCGTGGAGGGCGAGCTCGCCCCGGGCAAGGACGCGCTCGACGCCTTCGCCGCGGTCTTTCCGGCGGGCACCGTGTCCGGCGCCCCGAAGTCTCGCGCCCTCGAGATCATCCACGAGCTCGAGGGTTCTCCCCGGGGACCCTACGCGGGCGTCGTCGGCTACTTCTCCCTGAACGGGAACATGGACACCGCGATCACGATCCGAACCCTCTTCGCGGATGGCCCGACGTACTACCTGCAGGCGGGCGCGGGGATCGTCGCCGACTCCGATCCGCGGCGGGAGTTCGGAGAGACGGAGCAGAAGCTCCGCGGGCTCAAGGCCGCCCTCCAGGAGGCCGCCGCGTGAACGTCCTCATCCTCGACAACTACGACTCCTTCGTGTACAACCTGTACCAGCGGCTCGGGGAGCTCGGAGCCCGCCCGGTCGTCGTGCGGAACGACGCGATCACCCTGAAGGAGGTGCGACGGATGGCTCCCGACGCGATCGTCCTCTCCCCCGGTCCGGGACATCCGCTCCACGCCCGGGACTTCGGCGTCTGCGCGGAGGTCCTCCGCGAAGTGAGCCCGGGCACTCCCACCCTAGGCGTGTGCCTCGGCCACCAGGGAATCGGCTCCGTCTACGGCGCGAAGGTGGGGCACGCGGCCCGCATCGTCCACGGGAAGGTGAGCCGCATCCGGCACGACGGGCGCACCCTCTTCGAGGGCCTCCCGAACCCCTTTCCCGCGGGCCGGTATCACTCCCTGGCGATCGAGCGGGGCAGCCTGCCCGCGGACCTGGAGGCCTCGGCCACCTCGGAGGACGGCGAGATCATGGCCGTCCGGCACCTGCGCTATCCCATCGAGGGCGTGCAGTTCCATCCGGAATCGATTCTCACCCCGGACGGCCCTGCGCTCCTCCGGAACTTCTTGAAGGAGGCGGCTCGCTGATCCGTGAGGCGGTCGCGGACCTGGCCGCGGGGAGGTCCCTGGGCTTCGACCGGGCTCGCGACGCGATGGCGGAGATCATGGAGGGGATGGCGACCCCCGCCCAGATCGGCGCGTTCCTCATGGGCCTCCGCGTGAAGGGCGAGGGCCCCGAGGAGATCGCCGGCATGGCGACGGCGATGCGGGAGCGATGCGCCGCGATCCGGCCCGTCCCGAACGGCCGCGTCGTGGACCTCTGCGGGACGGGAGGCGCGCCCCTCCCGACGTTCAACGTGTCCACGATCTCCATGTTCGTCGTCGCCGCCGCAGGCGTGACCGTGGCGAAGCACGGGAACCGCGCGATCACGAGCGCGTGCGGGAGCGCGGACCTCCTGGAGGCCCTCGGGGCCCGCGTCGACCTCGATCCGCCCGAGGTGGAAAAGATTCTCCAGGCGAGCGGCCTGTGCTTCATGTTCGCGCCGAAGTTCCACCCTGCGATGCGCCATGCGATGGGGCCGCGGCGGGAGCTTGGCGTCCGGACCGTGTTCAACATCCTGGGCCCCTTGACGAACCCCGCCGGCGCGCGATCTCAAGTCCTCGGTGTCTACTCCCCGGACCTCGTGCCCGTCGTGTCCGAGGCCGCCGCGCGTCTCGGAGCCGAGCATGCCCTCGTCGTCCACGGCCAGGCCGGAGTCGATGAGATTTGCCTGTGCTGCCCGACGATCGTCGGCGAGGTGGCCGACGGCGAGACCCGCGAATTCATCCTGCGGCCCGAGGACCTCGGATTCGAGCGTGCGGACCCCCGGGCCCTCGCGGGCTCGGACCCCGCGACCGCCGCACGGGAGGCCGTGCGGATCCTGCAGGGAGAACCGGGTCCGAAGAGGGACATGGTCGTCGCGAACGCGTCCGCGGGCATCTATGTGGGCGGGAAGGCCGAGTCCCTCGGCGCGGCGCTCCCCCTTGCGCAGGAGGCCCTCGACTCCGGGCGGGCATTCGAGCGCCTGCGGGAGTTCGTGCGGGCCACGGGCGGGGACCTTTCCAGGGTGGATGACGATGGACGGGCTTAGGCGGCTCGTGGAGAACGCGCACGCCCTCGTCCGCGAGGGCTACTACGATGCCCCGGAGAGCGCCGCGAGGAGCCCGTCCTTCCTCGATGTGCTCGGGACCGCGGACCAGCCCTCCGATGTCATCGCGGAGATCAAGTTCGCCTCGCCGACGGCGCGCAGCGGGAAGTCCCCCGCCGCCTTCACGGAGCTCCTCAACCGCATCGCGGAGGCCCGCCCCCTCGGCCTCTCCGTCCTCGCAGAGCCTCGCATCTTCGGAGGGAGCCTGGCCTTCGTGCGCGAGGCCGCTGCCAAGGGCCTCCCCGTCCTCATGAAGGATGTCGTGATCGACCCCGTCCAGATCAAGGCCGCGGCCGCCTCGGGAGCCTCCGGCGTCCTCGTGATCGAGACGCTCTTCGCGCGCGGGCTCGTCCCGGGCCCGTCCCAGGCCCTCGTCGATGCGGCCCATGAACGCGACCTCGACGTCGTCCTCGAGGTGCACTCCTTGGCCGAGTGGGACGCGGCGGTCCGCACGGATGCGGACATCCTCGGGATCAACAACCGGGATCTTGCCTCGATGGCGCTGGACCCGAGCACGACGCCTTCTCTTCTCTCCTCTCGTCCCAAGGACCGTCCGGTGATTGCGATGAGCGGCATCGACGGTAGGAGTCAGGTGGACGCGATGCTCCGCGCCGGCGCGGACGCCGTCCTCGTGGGCTCGTCGATCATGGCGCACACGGACCCTGCGCGGAAGCTCGAGGAGCTCCTCCATGGCTGAGGCCGTGTCCGCCCGGGGTCGGTTCGGGCCCTACGGTGGCCAGTACGTCCCGGAGACGCTGATGCCCGCCCTCCTCGAGTTGGAGGTGGCCTACGACGCAGCGAAGGCGGACCCCGCGTTCCTGCGGGAGCTCGACGACTACCACCGCCATTACGGCGGCCGGCCCACGCCCCTCTATTTCGCGAAGCGGCTCACGGAGCGGTGCGGCGGCGCCCGCATCTACCTGAAGCGGGAAGACCTGTGTCACGGCGGCGCCCACAAGTTCAACAACGTCATGGGTCAGGCCCTCCTCGCGCGGCGTATGGGCAAGGCCCGGATCATCGCGGAGACCGGCGCGGGCCAGCACGGCGTCGCGGCGGCGATGGCGGGCGCCGTCCTCGGCATCCCCGTCGAGGTCTACATGGGCGCCGTGGATGTCGAGCGGCAGGCCCTCAACGTGTTCCGGATGAAGCTCCTGGGAGCGACCGTGCGGGTCGTGGAAGGGGGCACGCGGACCCTGAAGGACGCGATCAACGAGGCCCTCCGGGACTGGGTCACGAATGTCGAGACGACGTACTACTGTCTCGGGAGCGTCGTCGGCCCGCATCCCTATCCCACGATCGTCCGGGACTTCCAGAGCGTGATTGGCCGCGAAATCCGGGAGCAGTCCATGGGCCGGATCGGCCGGCTGCCCGGTCTCCTCGTCGCGTGCGTGGGCGGGGGAAGCAACGCGATGGGCACCTTCGCTCCCTTCCTCGAGGACCTCGATGTCGGCCTGCTCGGTGTCGAGGCCGGCGGCGACGGCCTCGACACCGGTCGCCACGCGGCCTCCCTGAGCGCGGGTCGCGTGGGGGTGCTCCACGGGGCGAAGTCCTACCTGCTCCAGGACGAGGACGGACAGGTCCTCGACACGCATAGCGTCTCCGCGGGTCTCGACTATCCGGGCGTCGGTCCAGAGCACGCGTTCCTCAAGGACACGAAGCGGGCGGCGTATGTGGCCGTCACAGACCGTCAGGCGTTGGACGCCTTCCACAGCTTGGCTCGCCTCGAAGGGATCCTGCCCGCCCTGGAGCCGGCGCACGCCGTCTTCGCCGCGATGGTGCGGGCCCGGGAGATGGACGCCGACGAAGCCATCGTCGTCACCCTCTCCGGCCGTGGGGACAAGGATGTGCACACCGTGGCGGAGTCGATGGGGGTCCGCGTGTGAGTCGTCTCCGCAACGCGTTCGATGCCGCCCGCGGGCAGGGACGCGCGGCACTGGTCGCGTACCTCATGGCGGGGGACCCCGATCTCCCCGCCTCGGAATCGCTCGCCCTGGCCTGCCTCCGCGGTGGTGCTGACGTCCTCGAACTGGGCCTCCCGTTCTCGGACCCCATCGCGGACGGACCCGAGATCCAGCGGGCGGGGCAGCGCGCGTTGCGAGCGGGCACGCGGCCCAGGGACGTGCTCGAGATCGCGGGCCGCCTCCGGGAGCGGACGGACGCCCCGCTCGTTGTGATGTCCTACCTGAACCCGATCCTCGCGCTGGGGCTCGAGGACTTCGCCGGATCCGCCCGGGACGCTGGCGTTGACGGCCTCCTCGTCCCCGCCCTCTCCATGGAGGAGTCCGCGGAGGTGCGATCGTCCCTGGATGCATGCGGCATCGATCACATCCAGCTCGTTGCACCCTCGACATCACCCGACCGCGCGCGGGTGATCGCCGCCGCCTCGCGGGGCTTCCTCTACGTGGTCGCCCGGTACGGGACGACCGGGACGCGCGAGGAACTTCCTCCGGAGCTTCCGTCCCGGTTGCACGTCCTCCGGTCCGTCACGGATCTGCCGCTGGCCGTCGGATTCGGGGTGTCAACGCCCGACCATGTGCGTGCCCTCTGCCGCGCGGGTGCCGACGGGATCGTCGTCGGCAGCGCGATCGTGCGCCGGATCGGGGAATCGCCCGATCCCGCGGGCGTGGAGTCCTTCGTCGGCGAACTCGCAGGCGGCCTTCGGGCGGACGCGGTCACTTCCCCTGTTCCTCGAGGCAGCAGTCCGTGACCTCGAGGCCCTTGGCGGTCTTGCGGAGGAGAATCGAGTTCGCAGTGCGGTTCGTGACCTTCGTTCCGCCGAGCTCCACGGTCTCGAGCGGCCGTACACGGAGGCCAGAGGGGCGGGTCTTCGTCATCCTGGGGGCAAGCGTACGCGGCCCTAAGAGGCCTTCGGCGTAGTCGCCGGGCCATCCGATTCAGGCTCGACGCTCAGCGACCGGATCCGATGTCGGCCAAGTCGGAAGACATCTCGGTATCCATGGGTCTGCCCGGTGCGGGCGTCCTCCACCCGGATGCGCGCGGTGACCGAGTCTCGGGATTTCTTCAGTTCATCGATGTGGATCTCCATCGGGTCCCTTCGACTCGCGAAGAACGCCGCGATTTCCCGTATGCCCCTCCGCCGTCTTCCGTCCTCCCCGAGGAGGGTCGCGTCGGTCGCGAAGGCATTCAGCGCGTCCACAATGGCGCCCCGGCGGAGCGCATCGAAGTAAGCACGGACGAGAACTTCGTTCGCACCCGGGCTCAAGGACCTTGGTTCCGACGTCATATGGCCTGACCATCCCACGAGCCGGAGATGTCCGTTTCCCCCGTAGATTCCGGAGAGCTACGGAGACCCCGGGTCCAGCAGGACGGCGAGGTTGATCGCCTGCTCCGCGATGTCCGTCGCGTAGCTCGCGGTGCGGCTCAGGCTGTCCACGATCGCCCCGAGGGCAAGGAGCTCCTCACCCTTCTTCGAGGAGACGTGGTGGGAGAGGGCGTCGATGAGCTTCTGGTGATGGATCTGGGCGTCGATCGCCTCGTTCGCGGCGTCGATGTCACCGGAAACGAGGGCGCCGAAAGCCTTGTCGAGGATTGCGATTGCCGAGGTGTCCGCGGCCTCGAGCTCCTTCACGAGCTTGGGATCGAGGCTCCTCTCCGCCACGAGAACGTCGAAGGTGCCTGCGATCCTCTCCGCGTGATCCCCGACCCGCTCGAGGAGCTTCGCCACGAGGCGATGGGCGTGGATGCCCGCCACGGAGGGCCGGTCCACGGAACCGGGCGGCGCCGTGTGCGCGAGGTGGTACTGCTTGGCGACCATCCAGTAGAGCCGGTCCACATCCTGGTCCCGCTGGGTCACGTCCCGGGCGAGCGCATCGTCGCGGGTCCTCAGGGCCTGGATCGCGTCCTCGAGCATGGCCCGGACCGTGAGGTGCATCCGTCGCAGGCATTTCTCCGAACTCAGCTCCGAAGGATCCGAGAGGTCCTGGATGACGATCGTGTTGCGCGTCTCCTCGATCATCTCAGGGCCGATGACGAGACGGCAGAACTCGCGGGCCACACGGCGTACAAAGGGACCCGTCTCCGGCTTGAATCGCACCTCAATCAGACCGAACCCGGAGATGTAGGCGCCGATGAGCTTGCGGAGCAGGTGCTCCCGCATCTCCCCTTCTCGCTCGTCGAAGACCTTCCGCCGGAGAGCCGGCCGCTCCGCGGGTCGGGGTCGGACCGTCACGGATCCGTCCGAGACGATCTCCAGGAACACGGTGTCCCCGGCCTTAAGTCCCGCTTCAACGACCCAGCGCTTCGGCAGGGAGACCACGTAGGTCGATCCGCCCGTCAGCTGCAGCTTCCTGCCTTCCATGCTCTTCCTCTTCGGAGTCCTTCCACGGACTATAGAGAGATAAGCGTTAACCCAATAGACTATATAGACCTCCGACCGACAACCGCTGTCAGCCGAATCTCCGTCGGCAAGCGACATACTCCCCCGTCCGGGTGGGTGCCATCCGGAGACTAC
>Ga0209431_10005199_pt1 | contig 10165 bp, 6 predicted proteins | sample RifCSP13_3_FD_184021 | JGI IMG/M metagenome (GOLD analysis project Ga0209431, IMG submission 184021) | Soil microbial communities from Rifle, Colorado - Rifle CSP2_sed 13_3 (SPAdes) (version 2) | ecosystem: Environmental > Terrestrial > Deep subsurface > Rock core/Sediment | place: Rifle... | reverse complement strand
GAGCCGGTCAGCCCAATGAAAGCGGGGTCGAAACCGGCCAGATATTCGCGCAGCCGCTCGGCCGTGTCGCGCTCCGGGTCAACCGTCACCAGGACGAAGCGCACCCGGTCGGCCTCGCGCCCCAAATCCGCGCGGACTTGCCTGAACTGCGCCAGCGTCGCCGGGCACGCATCCGGGCAGGAAGTATAACCGAAAAACATCAAGACAATTTTTCCGCCCTGATCGCTCAGGCGAAAAGGCCGGTCGTTTTGATCCCTGAGCCTGAAATCGGCGGCGGCGATGGGCGGCTCAATCACCGAGCCATTAAAGGTGTAAGGCCGGGAGAACCACAGTGTCCCGGCCCCGATCAGTGTGACGCCGACGGTCAGGCCGATGCTCAGCAAGACGAACTTGGACTTCATTCTGTCAATATCAGCCAGCAGCCACGGTCCCGATCAGATACAACGCCGGGTAGAAGAAAATCCACACCACGTCCACGAAGTGCCAGTAATTCGTGCAGGCCTCCACCGCCCAGTGCCGCTCGGCGGAATACAGACCCTTCCGGCCATTGCGATACACGATGCTGAGGAAGAGCACGCCCGTGAGGACGTGGAAGGCGTGCATCCCGGTCATCATGAAGAACACCGCGCCTTCCGGGCCGGTGTCCGGGCCGAAGTGCTGCCCGGCCAGCGGCCACTCGACGCCCACGACGCCGACCAGGAAGGTGAGGCCGAGGAGCATGGTGATGAGCGTGCTGTTCAGGAAGCCTTTGCGGTCGCCGTGCGCGATGGAGACCTCGGCGCGGTTCATGAAAAAACTGCTGATGAGCAGGACCGACGTGACGATCAGGCCCAGTATCTGGTTGAGTTCGGGCCGGTGCCCGCCCAGCAGGTAAAACCGCGTGACGAACAGCCCGATGAACAAGAAGGAATCCGACAGGATGAACAGCCACAGCCCCAGGCGGTTATTGCCAAGTTTGGAATGGTAATCGGCGTGAGGCGCAGCCGCAGTGTGAGCCGCCATTAGTGGCCTCCGTCGCCCGAGGTGACCCGCGAGAGGTGCATGTAGTATTGCAGGACCAGGCTGGCCTTGAGCAGCGCGATGGCGGACAGCGCGGCCCACAGGCGGGTGGCGACCGCCATCCAATATTCCGCGCCGGTCAACACCGCGAGGACGATGAAGATGATTACGCCGTAGAGCAGTTCTTCGTCTTTTTTCATTCTGAAATCTCCCTCACTCCCCTGCTCCCTTGCTCCCCGGCCCGGATGCGAGGCGGCAGGGGAACGGGGAGCAGGAGGGGTGACATGGATCAGTCTCCCGCGCTCGCCGGATGCATGTTCACGTACACCGAGCCGGGGAGGCCGTAATCGTACGGCTCGCCCACGACCTCGAACGGCCGGTCGTAGTTGTGCGCCGGGGCGGGCGAGGGGATCTGCCACTCGGGCGAGCGCGAGCGCCATACGTTCCCGGCCGCCGCCTCGCCCCGCCGCGCACTCCAGATCATGTTGATCAAGAAGATCAACACCGAGGTCGCAATCAGAAAGGCGGCGATGGTGATGACCAGATGCGTTGTGTCGAAGCCCAGGGCCGGGTCGTAGTCCGCGATGCGTCGGCGCATGCCCAGCAGGCCCACCCGCATCATCCCGAACGTCACCACCCAGAACGAGGGCGTCATCAGCCAGAAGTGCAGCTTGCCCAGCGTCTCGTTCAGGCGGCGGCCCGTCATCTTCGGGTACCAGTAGTAGATCGCGGCGAAGAACGGATAGACAAACCCGCCGAACATCGTGTTGTGGAAGTGGCCGACGACCCAGTAGGTGTCGTGCAGGTGCAGGTCGGTCGCCACGGTGCCGTTGGGCGGCCCGGTCAGCCCGCCGAAGAGAAACACGATGATCGCCCCGATGGTGAACAGCATCGGCGTGGGGAACTCCAGTTTGCCGCGCCACACGGTGCCCAGCCACGAGAAGAACTTCACGCCGGTGGGCACGGCCACGAGCAATGTGCTGTACATGAACGGCACGCGCAGGTATTCCTCCATGCCGGAGGTGAACATGTGGTGCGCCCACACGAGGAAGCCCACCGCCGCGATGCCCAGCGACGACATGGCGATCCACCGGTAGCCGAACAGCGGCTTGCGCGAGAACACGGGCAGCAGCTCGCTGATGATGCCCAGCCCCGGCAGGATGAACACGTACACCGCCGGGTGCGAGTAGAACCAGAACAGGTGCTGGAACAGGATCGGGTTGCCGCCCTTGGCCGGGTCGAAGAAGCCCATGCCGAACAGGCGCTGGAACGACACCATCTGGAACGAGAGGCCGATGAACTGCGTGGCCGTCAGCTGGATGAGCGCCGTCGCGAAGGCCGCCCACACGAAGATCGGCATGCGCCACATGGTCATGCCTCTGGCGCGCATGCGCAGCACGGTCACGATCAGGTTGAGCGATCCGAAGATGGACGACAGGCCGATGAGGTACACGCCCCAGAAGAACATCTGCATGCCCAGCGGCGCGCGCGCGCTCAGCGGCGGGTAGCCGGTCCAGCCGGTGTCGAAGCCGCCGAGGAACAGGCTGCTGACGACGAGGAGCGCGCCGGGCACGTTGATCCAGTAGGAAAAGGCGTTGAGGCGCGGAAAGGCCATGTCCTGCGCGCCGATCATGAGCGGCACCAGGTAGTTGGTCATCGCGCCCACGCCCAGCAGGATCGCGGCGATCATCACGATGCCGTGCAGGCCCATCAGCGTGTTGTACAGTTCGGTGGAGAGGAACTGCATGCCCGACGCGGCCAGCTCGGTGCGAAAAGTGAGGGCGAACAAGCCGGCGACGATCAGCAGGGCGACCGAGGTCGCGCCGTACTGGATGCCGATGATTTTGTGGTCGAGCGAGACCCCGAAATATTTCTCCCAACCCCGGGGGTCGTCCCCGTGATGCTCAGGCGTCGCCTCGCCTCTCGCCCACTTGAGCCAGTCGCTGAGCACGCCGACGCCGAACATGAAGAAGATGGCGCCGACCAGGCCGCCGCCGACGACATGCGGCTCCCACGCGGCCAGGCCCGTCCCAGGCCGTGTAGCCGGGAGGCCCACCAGCACACGGATGCCGGTCACCAGCCCCATGCCCACGGCAGTGCCCAGAATCTGAGCCAGCAGTCCCCGCACAAGTCCCAGTTGAATAATCTTCATATACGTCCTCCTGATGGGCAGATGGCGGATGGCTTATGGCCGATAGCCCTTAGCCATCTGCTATCTGCCATCTGCTTTCCGCTATTTCAGGCTCTTGATGTACTCAATCACGTCCGTGATCTGCTCTTCTGTCATGCGCTGGCCGAAATCCGGCGGCATGACTCCGGCGGCGAAGCCCTGCACCACCTTGGCATTCGGGGCAACGATGGACTCGCGCAGGTAAGCGTCGTCGGCCGTCGCCGTCGTCCCGTCGGCGAGCGTTTCCTGTTTGCCGTACAGTCCCTTCCAACTTGGCCCCACTTTGAGGGTGCCGTCAATGGAGTGGCAGGCATCGCAGCCGAACTGCGCCGCCCACTTCTTGCCGCGCTCCACGGGATTATCGGAGACGACGGACTCCTTGGCGATCCAGGCGTCGAAGTCGGCTTGGTTCATCACCACCACCGGGCTTTCCATGTAAGCGTGCTGCCGGCCGCACAACTCGGCGCAGCGGACTTTGTATGCGCCAAGCACAGTCGGCGTGAGGCGCAGTTCTTTGACGAGATCTTTGCCGGGCAGGGCGTCCTGCTTGACGCGGAACTCCGGGACCCAGAACGAGTGGATGACATCCGTGGAGGTGAGTTTGAGCAGGACTTGCTTGTTGACGGGCAGGTTCAGCGAGGTCGAGGTCACGCCGTAGTCGGGATAGTCATAACTCCACGACCACTGCACGGCTGTCACGTTGACGACCATCGCCTGCGGGTCCACCTTGCGCGTGTCGGCCAGCGCCTGCGCGCCGAGATAGGCGAAATAGAGCACGGTGGCGAGGGGGAGGATCGTCCAGGCGATTTCCAGCCCGGTGTGTCCCTCGAAATGGTCGCCGTCCTCGGTGTCGCCCGGTTTGCGGCGGAAGACGACGACGCTGTAGAGCAGAAAGACGACGACCAGCGCGAACAGAAACGAGATGACCTTGAAGTGCAGGTTGAAGAGACGGTCAATGACGCCGGCCTGCGCGCTGGCCGCCACGGGCAGCAGGCCGATCTGATCGAGCAGCAAGCTCACCACGACCGTCACGACGACGATCAGCACGCCCACGATCACCAGGTGCCGCCGGTTGGCGCGGCCGGCGGCGGCTTTGGGCGCTTCATGAGACGGATATGCCATAGCAGTGATGCCTCCCAGCCATTCTTCCACTTGAGAGACGGCCAGCGTGCGACGGTCGTAGACCACCGCCGGGCCGGTTTCTTTGAGCGAGACCAGGACCACCCGCATGGGTCCCGCGCTTTCCACAAAATAGGCCAGAAACTCCTCGCGGTTTACCGCCTGGTCGTCGTAATCCACGATGACGATGTCGGGCGCGAGGGCCTTCAACGCCTTCGCCGCCTCGTCGGTCGTCGCAGCCAGCCCGACCACCTCGGCGGTGGGCGCCACCCGCTCCTGCAAAAGGCTCCGCAAGCCCTGGCCGAACAGCGGGTGGCTCGAAACAATCAGGACGCGCTGGCGGCGGCGCGCGTAGGACCAGGCCATGTTCAAGAGTGTACTGAAGGAAACCGGGCTGTCTATCACCCGGCGTGGGTGAAATGTGGGTGAGGCATTGGGGCAGAGGCGTTCACCCGCCGCCGCGGCGGGGTGAATGCTCGTTTCGCCCAGAATTGAACTGCGGGCGCAGTCGGGGCCTGAACGGGCGGAGGGACAGAGGCTAATTGAGCGGCAGCCAGCCCCGGGCGCGGGCCAGCGCGGCCGCCTCGCTCCGGCTGGTAGTGCCTAGTTTTTCAAAGATGCGCGCGAGGTGAGTCTTGACGGTGTTTTCGGAGACGCTCAGCCGCGCTGCGACTTCGCGGTTGGTGAACCCCTCGGCGACCAGGCGCAGAATCTCGGTCTCACGGAAACTCAGCGGCGTATCGGCCCCGGGCGAGCCGGACCGGGCCGCATGCTGGAAAAGCCGTTCGACGAGCGCCGGATCGAGCACCGCCTCGCCCGCCGCGGCCCGGCGAATCCCATCGTAGAGTTCCTCGGTTTCGGCGTTCTTGAGGAAGTAGCCCCGCGCCCCGGCCCGGATCGCGCCGAGCAAATCCTCGTCGCTTTCAGAAACGGTCAGCATGATCACCGGCACGGCTGGGGCCACCTCGCGCAACTGCTGGACGGCCTCCACGCCTCCGCCCCCCGGCATGTGAACGTCCATCAGCAGGACGTCCGGGCGCAGTCTGGTCGTCAGCCGCACGGACTCCGGGCCGTCGTTCGCCTCGCCCACTACCGCGAACTCTTTTGTCTCGTTGAGCAGGCTCACCAGTCCGCGGCGGAAAAGGGTGTGGTCGTCGGCGATGAGAACGCGAATGGGAGACATGGTGAATGGCGATGCGCTTTTGCCGCCTGCCATCTGCTATCCGCCATCTGCTGTCTGCCATTGTCTATCGGCTGCCAGCGGCAGTTCCACGCAAATTTGCGTCCCTGCGCCGGGCGCGCTGGTCACACTCAATTCTGCGCCCAGCAGGGCGGCCCGTTCGCGCATCAACTGCAAGCCATGACGCGAGACGGGCTGGTCCGCGGCGGACGGGAAGCCCTGACCATCATCTTGAATCCGCAGGCAGAGCCGATCGTCCATCGTCGTCATATTGAGCCGGATGCGGTCGGCGCGCGCATGTTTGCGGATGTTCGCCAGCGATTCCTGGACGATGCGGAGCAAATGAGCCTGCGCCGGGATCGAAAGCCGCGGCTCGGCCTCGAGGGACATCTCGACGGCCAACCCGCTCTGGCTCTCGAAGACGCTGGCGAGGCGGCGGAGCTGCGCCGCAAAGTCCGGGCTGGCGTGCGCGGCCAGTGGCAGGCGCAATCCGTCGAGGGTTGTGCGCAAATCGAGATACGCCTCGTCGGCCGTCTGCGCCAGTTCGCGCAGCCCGCTCCCGGCCCGCTCCAGCTGGCCGGACTCCAGCCAGCGCGCGATTTGTCCGGCGCGCAATTTGAGATAGCCCAGCGTTTGGGCGAGGCCGTCGTGCATCTCGCGGGCCAGCCGGCCGCGTTCGGCCAGGATGGCCTGGTGCTCGAGACGCGCATACAGCCGCGTGTTTTCGACCAGCAGCGCCGTCTGCCCGGCAATCGCCGAGACCAGCCGCGTATGCTGGCGCACGAAGGCCTCGCGGCGGCGGCTGCCGAGGACGATCACACCCAGCGGCCCGGCGTCAGCCAGCATGGGGGCGCACAGCACCGAAATCGTATTCGGATCCTGAGTCTGCAAGTGGGCGACGACCGGCTCACCGCTGGATTCTTGCAGCGCGCCGGACGCCAGGCTCTCGACGAGCGGCAGGGGGCCCGGCCCGCGCCATTCGCCCGAAGCCGCGTAAGGCTTGAGCGCTCCATCCGGCTCGCGGAGCAGCAGCAGCCCTGCGTCGGCGTGGCTGGCTTCCATGGTGCGCGTCAAAATGCTTTTCATCAACCCGTCGAAATCCAGGCGCTGTTGGAGCGCCTCGTTGATGTCATACAACGTGACCAGTTCCTGCGTGCGCAGCCGCGTGTTTTCGAACGCGATGGAAATCTCGGCCGTCAGCGCCTCGAGTAGGTCGCGTTCGGCCTCGGTCAGTTCTTGTCCCACGGCGAGGAACAGCCCCAGGATGGCGAACTGCCGCCCGTTGCGCTCAAGCGGCAGACAGATCATCCGGTCAGTGTTAGAGAGCGGCAAGTGCTCGTAGACCGCGCAGGCCTGCCCGGGTCGGGCCGTGCGCACCCGGCACGCCTGGCATTGCAGCCGGACCGCTTCACTGGAGAGATGCCGGCGCCAGGCAGTCAGGGCGGTTTCGTCGAGCGCGCCCCGATATTCAACCGGCATGGGCTGGCGGTGCTCGTCGAACCGGATCAACGCGCAGCCGGCGACTGCTGGCACGGCCTCACCCGGCAATTGCAGGGCGAGCGCAGCCAGGGTTTCCTCGTCCGCCGCCTCGCCGAGGCGCTGATTGACTTTCAGCAGAAAGGAGACGCGCTGATTGAGGTGCGTGAGTTCCGCGTGCGCGCGGACCAATTCCGCTTCGGCGGCCTCACTGAGCCTAGCCTTGTGCTGTATCCAACCCAGCGCCCCCCAGACGACGACTGGGCCGGCCACGCCGTACACGATGAGCTCGATGGCGAAGCTTAGATTTGCCGGCAGCGCGAACCAGAAGTGTTTGGCGGTTTGGAGGGCAAGCACCGCCAGCAGCGCGATGAGGGGGACTTGCCAGCGCAGGCGGCGGATGTGTTGGCTGAGGCGAGTGGCTTGGCGCCCGGCGCTCGTACCTGGACGCAGACGGCGCGCGGCGCGGGCGAGGAGTGATCTCATAACGGGTTATGAGAGTCTATAGTATATCAATCGCACAGAAACCGCAAAGGATACGGGTCAGGAATAATTCTAACTTTGTTGACACGCATAACCCGAATATGTTAGTCTGTCATTGCCACTGTTGCCTCACGCACGGCTTGGAGGAGATGCATCTGAATCGCGCCGATCTATTCTGTCGTCACGCACAGGCGCGTTTTTGTTTTAACGCCGTTGTTCCATCACAAGACATGCAGCGGCTGCCTGACCAGGTCGCTTCGACTCGTTCGCCCGCGCCGGCCGGAGCGCGGCGTCTTAGCCAAACTAAACACTCGGGAGCCAGAAGATGTCACGCTTCATTCGAATCGCCCTTGCACTCGGCCAACTTCTACTGTTGCTGCACCTGCCGGATGGAACGGCTCAGGCAGCGGACGCCAACGCGGAGCAGATCGCTCTCGGCCTCAAGGATTTTGGGCTGAGGCTGAACGAGCTCGGCGCGTTCGAGGAACTGGGCGAGGCGATCCCGCTGACGGCGCTCAGCCCCGGCGCCAATGAGGCGCTGCGCCTCGGCAACCTGTTTGGCGCCGCCTTCGGCGGATTGACCACAGCCCACGACGACCTCGACGCTCTGGCGGGGGCGATTGATAGCCTGGGCGGCGACGTCGGCGGCGTGGATTTCGGTTTTAGTTCGGTCTCGGTGACGCCCAATACCAACCCCGATCTGATTGACGTGACCTTCACCGTGACCGCGACCCGCGTGGTCACGCCCTCAGTGGTCTTCTCCAACGAATCGGTCAACTTGAACGGCGGGGGTCTCCCGATCCACCTGGGCCTCGCCTCGACGCTCGCCTTCCAACTGGATAAGACGCAGCTCCCGGCCAACCCCACCCTGGCCTTCTACGTGGTCGGGGAGCCGGCGATTGACCTCACCCTCGATGCGAGCGGCTCGATCCTGGCCTTCAACAGCCGCGTTGGCTTCGCCGACGTCAGCGTGACCGGCTCGACGACGCTGAACGGCGATCTGCAGGTTGCCTTTAACGATCCGGACAGCAACGGGCGCATCACCAAAGACGAATGGAACAGCACGGCGCTCGTGGACCTGGTCGGCGTGGCATTCGTCAACGCGCCGGGCGACGACGTGGCGGCGACGCTGAACTTCGAGACGAGCGCCCCTCTGAACGTCCTGAGCGGTTCAGTAGCGCTCGCCGATGCCAGCCTGGCCGATGGTTTCAACCCGGCCGTCACACCCAGCCTCGGCCCGGTGGGCGACTTCGCCAACATGGACCCGGTGCAGATGCTCAACGGCGTCGGCCAGGTCGCTGCGGGGCTGATCGCCTCGCAGGCCGCGGGTGATTTGCCCCTCCCCTTCCTGCAGCAAAGATTCGGCGACGCGTTCGCCTTCGCCCAGCCCCTGATTGAATTTCTCCATCAACAGGGAGATGCAGCCATCGTCTGCGGCGTCACGGATACCGATCTGCCCACTGGCGACGTCTCGAACCTGTTGGCCAGCGACACGGTGTATTGTCAGGCCGTCACGTTGCAGAATCCCATTTCGGTGACCTGGACGATTGCCAACGGGACGGTGGGCGCTAACGCGACGGCCACCACGACGGTCGGCATCAACCCCACGGTCAACGCCTCGTTCACGCTGACTTCCGCTGGCCGCCCTCAGGTCCAGGTTCAGTTCAACGATGAAGGGGGCGGCTTCCATACGGTTTCGCCGATCTTCCGTTCGGCTCAGGAACTCGCGAATAAACTCCTGGACCTCGCCGACCTGGACTCGGTCGGCCTCAACTACGACTCGGGAACCAAGAGCCTGACCTATCACGTCGTGAAGAGCAGCGACCCGGCGCCGGTAGGCGGCAAGCTGGACTTCGGGGACCAGATCAGCGCCACGACCCACCTGATCGGCCTCAGCCCGGACAGCGGCGCGAGCGTCGCGATTGACCCGAACAACGTCCAGGTAGACATCACTTTTGGCGCAATCCTGGTCGAGAATCCGGCGGCCATCACGCCGGGGGATGAAACAGCTTTCCCGACCGGGGACGAGGACCGCTTCTTCATTAAAGTCCGCACCGGCCCGAATGAACACGAACTGCAGGCCGATGTGCTGGTCACGGCCACCGTGGCGCTGAAGGGCCGGCTTGGCTTCCTGGATGTCAGCATCGTCGGCGACGGCGCGCAAAACGCCGTGAATCCCGGCGCGGCCTTCCAGCTCGCCCGGGCCGACGCGTCTAGGCCGATGCTGGCGGTGGACATTAATGCGCCGGGTATTCCGGTGGACACTGGGGCGGGGGTCTCCACGATCCAAGACGCCATCCGCGTCCGCCAGTTGATTACCGAGCTGGTGACGATCGTGGACCCGGCCTGTAATGTGAGGCTGTCGGCGGGTCTGCAGGCCACGGCCTCGACCGGCGAACCCGCCACGCCGCTGGCCTCGGCCGGGGTGGCCATGAATTGGCCGAACGTCTTCGACGCCAGCTGCGCGCCGATTACCTCCGGTCTCCTCGTCACGCCCACCGCCGATTTCAACGACAGCCTGAAGGTCTTCGACATTGATCCGGACAATCCCCTGGCGTTGCTGAGCATCATCCTCGACAATCTCGACACGCTGGTTTCGCTGGCGGACGATCTGAGCGGCGGGGCGCTCGACACGGACCTGCCGCTGGTTGGCGTCAGCCCGAAAGACCTGCTCACGCAGTTCCAAGACATCCAGACGGCCCTGGACGAGATCCGCCTGGGCGTGCCGGATGCGACCC
>Ga0209431_10005198_pt1 | contig 10167 bp, 7 predicted proteins | sample RifCSP13_3_FD_184021 | JGI IMG/M metagenome (GOLD analysis project Ga0209431, IMG submission 184021) | Soil microbial communities from Rifle, Colorado - Rifle CSP2_sed 13_3 (SPAdes) (version 2) | ecosystem: Environmental > Terrestrial > Deep subsurface > Rock core/Sediment | place: Rifle... | reverse complement strand
ATCCAACGCAACAACACTATCTGAATCTGTATAAGCTGGGTGAGGGACCGTTATACTGCTTTTACACACCTTATCATCTGTGTCACTTGGAGGTGCCAACTACAGTCGCGCGCGCCGTTCTGTTCGGCGACGCGGCAATCACACCGATTGGTGCTCCCATGGTAGACGTGGTAGCGACCGCGAAGATCGATCTGGTAGCTGGCCAGCTGCTGGATGGGATTGGTTTTTATATGACTTACGGCCAATGCGAGAACGCGGATATTGTCCGGTCCGAGAATCTCTTGCCGATGGGGCTGGCAGAAGGTTGCCTCCTTAAGCGTGATATCAAAAAAGATCAAGTGCTGACTTATGACGATGTCACCCTGCCGGATGGACGGGTATGTGATAGCCTGCGGTCAGAACAAAACAGGCATTTCTCGTAGCAAGGCAGGCCATGTGACAAGCGTGGATTGTGATCATGAATAACAGCAAATCAGGAAATGAACATGGCTGAAGCGGCCGAGCGAACTGTAAAATATATTCGTATCGAGCCTACGAAGGGCTGGGCGCGTATTGGATTCAGAAATTTGTACGAGTTCCGAGGTTTATTGTATTTCCTCGTGTGGCGCGACATCAAGGTTCGCTACAAGCAGACTGTGATGGGTGCCGCGTGGGCCGTCATTCAGCCATTTTTCATGATGGTGGTATTCAGTATCTTCTTTGGAAGACTCGCAAAAATCCCTTCGGACGGAATACCATACCCATTGTTTACATTCGCCGCTCTCGTGCCGTGGACAATGTTTGCGACTGGCCTCAGTAACGCGTCTAACAGCGTGGTCAGCGACTCAAATCTGGTTAAGAAAGTCTACTTCCCCCGTCTGTTGATGCCGATTTCGGCCGTGTTGGCCAGCGTTGTCGACTTTGTAATCGCATTTACTGTGCTCGTATTGATGGGTTTCTACTATGGAATGGCACCAACCACGGCGGTATTTTGGCTTCCCTTACTGGTCCTGCTGGCGCTGGTAACATCAATGGGAGTGGCCTTCTGGTTAGGAGCTATGAACGTACAGTTTCGTGATGTGCGATACACGATACCGTTCCTGGTTCAGTTCTGGATGTTTGCGACTCCAATTGCCTATCCGAGCAGCCTGATAGAGGACACAACCATTCGTATGGTATATGCGATAAATCCAATGGTGGGCGTGGTGGAAGGTTTCCGCTGGGCCCTCTTGGGTTCCGGTACCGCACCAGGACCCATGATTCTGGTTTCCGCGATCACGGCGATCATACTTTTTGTTACGGGTGCGTTCTATTTCAGGCGCCTTGAGAGATCATTTGCTGACGTTGTGTAGGGGATAAGATGGCCACCACTGCGGTACGCGTCAGAAATGTCGCAAAACAATTTCATATTGGCGGTGTGCAAGCTCCGTACAAAACACTGCGAGAAAGCCTTAGCGGCGCCTTAATTGCGCCCGTGAAGCGCGCAACGAACCTGATTCGTGGACGCGCAACCGGGGCTGCGGATCTCGACAAGTCTTTCTGGGCATTGAACGATGTGTCCTTTGATGTCGCACCTGGGGAGATTGTAGGAATCATAGGCCGGAATGGGGCGGGAAAAAGTACATTGTTGAAGATATTGTCACGGATCACGGAACCGACAAAAGGATATTGCGAAATACAGGGTAGGGTTGGGTCGTTGTTGGAAGTCGGTACCGGCTTCCATAACGAGTTGACAGGACGCGAGAATGTCTACCTGAATGGATCGATACTGGGCATGACGCGGGCAGAGATCAACAAGCGGTTTGATGAAATTGTTGCCTTTTCTGAAGTCGAGACTTTTCTGGACACACCGCTCAAGCACTATTCAAGCGGGATGCAGATGCGGCTGGCATTCTCTGTAGCGGCACACCTTGAGCCGGAAATACTGATCATAGATGAAGTTCTGGCCGTTGGCGACGCTGCGTTCCAGAAGAAATGCCTGAGTAAAATGGAAGATGTCGGCAAGCAGGGAAGGACGGTGCTTTTTGTCTCACACAACATGCCGGCCGTTACCCGGCTGTGTAAACGCTGCGTGCTTCTCGGCAATGGTACGGTTATTGCTGACGGGCCGGCGCATCACGTAGTCGGCGCATACCTCACAGAAGGAGCAGGAACATCTGCCGCACGAGAATGGCCTGATCGCAGCAAGGCGCCTGGCGGCGATGTGGGAAGACTCAGGGCGGTGCGCATAACGAACGAAGATGGAAAAGTCGCCGATTCAGTTGACATTCGAAGACCATTTTTTGTGGAAATGGATTATGAAATCTCACAGGGCGGCTACGTACTCTTGCCCCATTTTAGTTTTTATAATGAGGAAGGAATTAAAGTGTTCGTAACGCTTGACCAGGACAAGGCATGGCGTCGTCGTCCCCGCCCTGCAGGACGGTATGTAAGCCGTGTTGAAATACCGGGAAATTTCCTTTCAGAAGGAACAATCTTCGTAAATTGCAACCTGATCACCATAGATCCCCAAATTGTTGTGTTCTCAGAATTGCAGGTCGTCGCGTTTCAGGTCATTGACCAGCCCGGAGCAGATACGGCGCGTGGAGACTGGGCGGGGGAGCTGACGGGCGCCGTTAGGCCGCTTTTGAACTGGAATACCGAATATAGGCCGGAAGACCAAGAGTGGTAGAGGGCGAAAATACGGTAACACTCAATTGTGCGATGAACGGCTAAGGGCCCAGAGATAGAAGAACGATCACGCAACAAGAGTCAATAATTGACGGGATATGCGGAACTACAGCTTTTTCTGACTCCCAACGGAAGTTATCCCATGATGTTTGCTGGATAATGCTGTCGCAATTACCAGTAACGCTTAGCGTATGCATGATACGTGTGCCACCTAACAGAGATACCAGAAAACCAGACCGGTATCGGTGTGGTGGGAGCGATGCTCTACTGCCTGCGTAGCTGCAACCAGCGTCAGAAATAATCGGCTTTGAAAGCAGAAGAACGGAGAATGGAAAGATTACTTGCTAACGATGCAAGCATCGAAGACCCTGGATCGGGCGAGTTATGCAAAGACCTTTCATTAACAATAGTAGTTTGAGCTGAAATGCAAAAATTTATTCTTGTCATGACATTCGCAGTTGGTATTTTACAAACGTATCAGGAATATGATAGCGCGCTCCAGGTACACCACTGACGTATGGAGTTAGTATAATATCAATCAATATTATAGTTGCGCAACGCAGCTTGCGGATATATCTGGAATCTGACAACGAATGAGGCTCCTATGTTTGTAGACGCAAGGACAGTGTCCTCAGAATCAATCATTGAGACCGATATTTGTGTTGTCGGTGCCGGAGTCGCAGGGATTACCTTAGCGAGAGAATTTCTTGGCACAAATACAAGCGTAACGATATTGGAGAGTGGCGGATTCGAGGGAGACAAGGAAACGCAGGATCTATACAAAGGCGAGACCGTCGGTCACCCATACTATCCACTAGAAACTGCTCGTGTCCGCCAGTATGGTGGATGTTCGGAGAAATGGTTGCTGGAATTCGGGCAGGGAGTTCTGGGGGCGCGGCTCCGGCCGCTTAGCGAAATCGACTTCGAGGAGCGGGAATGGGTTCCATACAGTGGCTGGCCGTTCAACAAGGCACATCTCGATCCATACTATGAGCGCGCGCAAGCCGTGTGTAAGGCAGGACCGTATATATACGATATTGATAGCTGGGGAGAGACGCAAAAAACACCAAGGTTTCCGCTAAAGGGGAATCGAGTACAGACAGTCGTCTACCAGGGAGTCAATCGCGATCTTTTCAGGCTGGATTATCGCGAGGAGCTGAAAAGATCAGATAACGTAACCGTCTATCTGCATGCGAATGCGCTGGAGATCGAAACGAATGACGGCGCGGATGAGACAACCGGAATCCGTGCCGCCTGTCTCCACGGCCCTCAGTTTCGTGTTCGCGCCAAGGTCTACATTGTAGCAGTCAATGGCATAGAGACACCACGACTGCTGCTTCTATCGAATCGCATTGAGAAGGCAGGCTTGGGAAATCGCCACGATCTGGTGGGGCGGTTCTTCATGGAACACCCCCATTTATGGTCTGGACTGTACATTCCTTCCGACAGGAAATTGTTCCGCACTGCCGGCCTTTATGATCTGCATATTGAGAAGGGTGTACCCGTTATCGGTCAGCTCACGATTTCGGAAGATGTGCTGCAACAGGAAAAGATGCTCAACTATTCTGTTGTGATCGAACCAAGTTTCCGGCCGAGTCCCCACAAGCAGGGTGCACTCGCACGCGGCAAGCAGACCTACAAGGCCTTGGCATCGGCATTGCTGCACGGGGACATGCATGCCTTCACGCGCCAAATGAGCACACTGGTGCCCGTCACGAATGCATTGTCGGTTGCGGTTTACCGGAAAGTAATGAGGATATTAAACAGCCTCCTGAAGTTGCGAAAACACGAAGTGTTCCTTTTGAATCATATGGTTGAGCAGGTGCCGAATCCAGAAAGCCGTGTAACCCTCGGCAACAGCATGGATGCCTTCGGACAGCGCTGCACACGTCTGGACTGGCAACTGAGTCCAATCGATATCCGCAGTATCGTGAGGGCGCAGGAAATTATTGACGAGGAACTGCGCCGCGCAGGGCTGGGTCATTTGGAGATAGAGCTGCGCGGAGAAGTGCCGCCGCCGGACCTCCACGGTGGCTGGCACCAGATGGGGACGACGCGAATGCACAACGACCCAAGAATGGGCGTTGTCGACAGCAACAGCCGGGTGCATGGCGTCTCAAACCTGTATATTGCGGGACCCTCAGTGTTTCCCACGGGGGGGTGCGCCAACCCGGTCCTCACGATCGTTGCTTTGACGTTGCGCCTGGCAGATCATTTGAAGAACACGGTATTTCACAAAGTCTAGGAAAGGTCTTGCCAGTCATCAAAGACGTGGTTAAAGAAAGCAATATTCTATTATATGCACAAAAGTCTGAGCTATTTGTGGGCGCGCTTCTGGATGCTCTTTGCAGGAAGGAGCGGGTTTGGCCGCGTGGCAGCACGATTGGCGTCGTGGTTTGCGCCACCGCATAAGGCAAGAACTTATCTCGCTGGCATGAATAGGCGCGGCTACATCGCTCCAAGTGTAACCATATACCACAGAAATCTTACGCTGGGAGAGCGGGTGTTCATCGACGAGCGCGCCGTATTGTTTCAAAGGGAGACGGGTGGACCGATACGTATTGGAAATGATGTTTGCATTTACAGGGATACGATCATCGAAACCGGTGCTGGTGGCAGCCTGGTTATCGGCAATGAAACGAGTATACACCCGAGGTGCCAGATTAACGCATATGTGTCTTCGGTCGAAATAGGCAATGACGTCATGATTGCGCCCAGTTGCGCCATTTATCCATACGATCATGGCATAGCACCAGATCGACCGATCAGTGAACAATCACTGGAGAGCAAGGGTGCTATTGTAATTGGTGACGGCGCATGGTTAGGGTATGGAGTAATCGTTCTTGGTGGTGTAAGAATTGGAAAAGGGGCGGTGATCGCTGCCGGCGCCGTCGTGACGGCTGATGTGCCAGATGGTGCAATCGCTGCTGGAATGCCGGCCCGAGTAATAAAAATGCGTCACGACATAAATTAATACTATAACGCAAGAACAGAATGGGTTCTGGTGTTGATTGTCTGTGGGCGACGAGCATTTTACGAATGAATACGTGGGGCATGGCTGCAACATGAGAAATGAGAATAAGGAATTCGAATGAGAATCGAGAATCTCCGATCCGAGACGAGGCAAGGCAGAGCACGCATTGCTGCGACAGTAATATGGGAAGACTGCAATCGGCCAGCCGAGGAGGTGTATTTCGAAACGGAAGAGCAGTACGCCGGTGGGTTGTCATGCAACCCTCATGCGTTTCTGGTTGGTTGCATAGTACCGGCGATGCACTACGGAGAGAAACGTGTGGCAATGGATGCCGAGATCTGCCCCCGACTGCGATCTGGTGTGATCACAGCCCTGAGCTGGCTTCGCCACTGGTACTATGGATCGGACAGGGAACTTGTCCAAATCGAAACGAGGATACAATCCCGGCTACCAATGCCGAGCACACCAGAACGCGCTGGTGTATTCTATTCTGGTGGGATTGATTCCTTTGCAGCTTTGCGGGATAACCGTCTCAACTTTTCCGCGGAACACCCCGGTTCGATCAAAGACGGCTTGCTTGTATATGGGCTCGAGCTGGATGATCACAAGGCCTTTGAATACGTCAAAGACTCACTCACCGGTGTGGCATCGGAAGCGGGACTCACTTTGATCCCGGTTTACACAAATGTGTACCTGAATTACCGCGATGAGGACGCCCGGAACGATTTTAAATTCTGGGCATCCGAATTCATGGACGCCGCCCTTGCCTCCGTCGCACACGCGTTTTCCAGGCGTCTTACAACGGTTTCCATAGCAGCTGGGGATAATATCACGACGATGAGACCTCACGGATCTCATCCGATGCTAGGTCCAAACTACAGTAGCCATGATTTGATGATTCGGTTGGAAGGATTCGCGCAAACCAGGCTGGACAAGACGCGTTTGCTTTCCGACTGGGATGTGGCATTGCAAAATCTCAGGGTATGCAACCAGTCCGTACTTTATAATCAAGATAACATAAACTGCGGCCATTGCGAGAAATGTATCCGTACGATGCTGGCGCTAATGGCGCTCGGAGCGTTGGATCGCTCCCGATCCTTTAAGGAAAAGGACATCTCTGCAAAACAGATCAGAAAAGCCGTGTCAACAGATGAGAGTCCATATATAGAAAAATGCTACATGGAGCTGGTTGAGCCGTTAAGGAAAATAGGGCGACACGATTTAGCGGCAGAAATACGATACAAGTTTACGCTAGGAAAATCCTTGAATAACATCAGCAAGAGTATCAAAAGACTTGACCACATAGTATTGAATGACGGGTTAAGAAGGCTCAAGCAGAGCATCATGCCAACTAAATGACCGTAACGAAGAGAACTGTCTCCCACATCAAGACTGACGGACATGAGGTAGGGTTCAAGATTAACGGTCGTGCTTTGTCTCGAAGTTTCGCTGATTCACAAAGGTAAGCCCCCGGCTTTGCCCTGATCTTTACCCAGAATCGATTCTGCTGGACACGGTCGTTTGTGTCGCATCTGTCACCAAGCGCCACATGGTGACGATGTCATCAAGACGCTGCAATCCTATCCAAAGGGTTTGCGTTCCCGGTTCGCCGTCACTCTTGCGCCCGAGGAATCCGCCGAGACTGGCAACGCGGCGGATGGCTTCACGCAAGGTGGGCGGTTGGGCAGGAGCAACGGGGTTGTTCGTGGTGAACACCATCAGCGCCTTCCACTCCGCCTCCTCGAAATACACCGTACAGGGGGCCTGCGGAACCTCCCGGCCGAGCTTGTTCAGGTAATAGATGCGCCAAGCCACCACCAGATCGATAGCCAGGCAGGCTTCGATTCGATCTGCGTTTGCCAGTTGTCGCTGCTCGATGCGGCAACCGCTTTTTAGCGTGCGATGCAGCACTTCGATGCCCCAACGGCGCGTGTACCACATCAGTTTCTCAATGGCCTGCTCGGGTCCAGTGACCGGCACCGTGGTGAGCAACATCCACTCCAGTGGTTTCGTTCCGGTGGGAGCCTCCCGTTCCTGCGCCAGGACTGCCCACACCGGGATGGCCGGGCCTTTGTGCCCGGTCGGCGCGACCAGGCTGACGGCGGCATGGCGAATGCACAGGTGGGCGGTGCGCGCGGCGCGGCTTCCTTGCCGGGGTACCGGCAAGGCCTGGAGGCCGTCTACCGGTCGAGATTGCATGGTTTCCCACAGGCGCTGCTGCTCTGCTTGCAGTTGGCGGTTATGCTCCGCACGCACCAGCAATTTCGGTCCGTCTGGCTGTGCCGTCGCCTCGGCAAACAGTTCGTAGAGGTCCGCCTCGCGATCGCCGACGCTCACCAGGGTGGCGCTGGGGCAGCGTGCCTGGACAGCCGCGACCGCCCGGAAACTCTTCAACCACTTGAAGCTTTCTTTCTCTTCAATCGGCACGCGATGACGCTTCGCTTTCTTGCCAAAGTCAGCCGGATCGCGTGCCCAGCACTGCACATCGAGAAATCCCAAGGGCGTGCCCTGTGTGCTGAAGGCGAGGGTCGAGTGCAGATGCAGTCCCTGCGGCCCGTTGACCGACGATCCGATGGGCCCCACACCCTCGGTGGCCGCATGCGCCGTGTAGTTCAGGCTGGTCGTGTCTTGCACCGCCAGCACGATCGATTCTGCACGCACGCGGACTTCGGTCGCCAGAAAGTGGGGTTGCAACAGGGTGTCCATCGTTGTTTGCCCGTGATCCAGGAACCGGTAGGCCGCCTTGGTCTTGGCGCGGGTCCCACAGGCTTGCGCCACGTGGGCCGTAGGTCGCGCATAAAAATCCCGCACCATCGACAGCAGGCGTGTTTGCAAACGTGCATCCGGCAACGCGCAGCCGCCAAATTCTTCCTCCGCCCAGTCTGACGGCCCTGGACGACGGGGCGGCGGTGCGCAACCGTTGGCCTGCAAGTGGGTTCGCCACTGCGTGTGCAATGGATAAACCCAAATGTCCTTGATGGCTCCGTTACGGGCATGCCGTCGGTCCTGTCGGCCCCGTCCCTGCGTTTGACCAAGGAGAATCCAGTTGGCGGCCCGATAACAGGTGCCGCGGTGGCGGGCACGATCAACAAAAGTTTCCACCAGTACCGGCGTGATGCCATAGCGCAACTGCCAATCCCTTGCCAGGCGCTTGAGCGCCTGGCTCAGCACGTGCGAGGCCAGGTGGGGAACCCTGACGCCGGGTAAAATCAGAAATCGGCTATTGGTCACCACTTTGGACAACCCTGCCTGGCGGGTTGCATCATCCCAGCCAATCCAGGCATCGCGCGGGGCCAGTCGCCACGCCGGAGCACTAAAGCTCAAGGCGCCCACCAACCCGGCTTCACAGGCCACCAGATAACGGAGCTGAGCCCCGCACAACGGTCCCGCACCCAATGGATGGTGCGCCTGCATCATCGCCCACCACGTCTTCGACAGCTCTGCTTGTCCGCTATCGACCGGTATCAGCCATACTCGACCCAGTTCCGCCAGTTTCGTCTCAATCACCAGCCAGTCCTGCGACGCAGAAACCGCTTCCTCGGTCCGTTTGGCAAATGAAACCACCTTCCCTGCGGGAAGCTCAATGAGCCCGCGTCGGGCCAGCTTGAGCAAAGCCACCCGACAACTCATGTCTTTCGGCTGTCCATCGGCGCCTTGCCATCCCAGCCACGTACAAACCTCCCGCGACAGCGCCGTGCGCGTCAGCGCAGGATCGCCCTCTACCCGCAAACGAATTCGCGCAAGTATCTCTTCGGAAAAATCACGGCCTGCAACCAGCATGAAAACAGGTTAGCGAAAACTTCGTCCCGTGTCCAGCTAAAAATGTGGGACACGATCAGGGCAGAGCCGGGGGTTTCCCTTTGTGATTGAATCAGGCCATAGATGCACTGAAGCCATTCACCCTTTTGCCGGGCTGGCGGATACAAGCAGCGCAGTGACTGGCCGCGTTTATCTGCGCCCATCTGTGGCTGACTGCTTTTTCCAGGTTTAAAGGTAGCGCGCCTCAGATCCAGCACCAGAAAGTACAGATGCAGCAGGGCCACGAGCCCGACAATGAGATTCGCGAACAGCGTCCACGCCGGTGTGTTCATGGCAGGTTCTGAATGAGCTGCTGCGCCGCTTCTTCAACCACGCGCCGGAAGGTGACCGGCATTTCCGCGCTGCTGTCGTAGGCGTAGCTCAGTTCCTCACTGCCTTCCCATGCGATCGTTCCCGCTTCCGCATCCCAGATCTGCATGTATAGACGGATGTTGGCATGCAGCGTCTGGAACAGGCGCACGCCAAAGATACTGATGCGTTCGCGCATGTCCTGGCTGAATGCCGCCAGCTTGAGCTGTATAAGGTAACGCGTGCCAATGGCGCGCCCGACTTTAGTCAATATCTCGCGCGGGAAAATTCCGGTCTCACGGTAATCCTCTACCATCTTGCGATACTCCGGGGCGAGACCGGCGCGATTGATGGCCCCCAGCGATTCCGGCAAGGAGATGACACGCACCGCCGGCAGCTGGGCCCGCATGTGCTCGGCAAAAATGAGGGCCACTGCC
>Ga0209431_10005193_pt1 | contig 10172 bp, 5 predicted proteins | sample RifCSP13_3_FD_184021 | JGI IMG/M metagenome (GOLD analysis project Ga0209431, IMG submission 184021) | Soil microbial communities from Rifle, Colorado - Rifle CSP2_sed 13_3 (SPAdes) (version 2) | ecosystem: Environmental > Terrestrial > Deep subsurface > Rock core/Sediment | place: Rifle... | reverse complement strand
GAGTCAGGCTTCGGGCTAAAGCAACGGGGCTGGCTGTCAAGAAATTTTTCAACTGTAGCCAGGTCGGTAGAGGTTTTTCTCTTGACATCCCCTTTCATAGAACTATTAATTAACCCAAGCTGCTAGTTGTTTAACCCATTTTATGCATAAACCTTTAATGCTTCCATTATCCTAGAAATACCAAGCTTTGTCAAAAAAAATTCCTTTCTAACCAACTATTCCTTAGTGAAAAACTTTTTTGCATTCACGCATAGCCATACGTTTAAGTGGTTCCTACACCTTTTTACTTAAGCAAACCGCTTCTTTTAAAGGCGTTTCTCCTTTGTCCTTTTCGCTTTCTTTTTTCTTTCCCCTCTGTTATGTAACACAAGCTAAACCTTCAAGCCTTCTATCTGCCTTATTATCCCCCCTTTACAAATCCAATCTTCTTTACGCTTTAAAATAAACTTCCTCCCACCCCCTAATTAGCTTCCGGTTCTTAACAAAAGGATTAAAAAGTTTATTTTATGTTCTAAAAGAATCTCAATATTACCGAAATCCAATGCTTTAAAGAGATAAGTATTAAACTCAAGGATAATGAAACCTAAGACAAATTATCGCTCCTCCTTGTAACTAAAAGCAGCATGATGATTTGTAAACAAAATGGATAATTGTGTCTCAGGATGAAATTAAAAAAGGTAAGTTCTTAGAATTCGATATTCATAACCATATGATTTTGAAACAAACTTTTGGTATAATCAACTTATCGAATCAAAAGGAACTTTATAATCTTGGTTTCTTTGTAGGAAAAGGGTTAACTACTACCACACCGTGCTCGGTTTTCAGTCCAGCATCAAATTAGACTTACTTATATCCAGCCCTCCTTTTGACAGTAATCTCTAACAGGCTCGGAAAATTTCACCAAACGGTCAAGTTCCTTGAATGCTTCAGGGTGTAAATAGTGGGTTGGATTCTGTAACGATATGTGTTCTGGGAATTGCTTAATTTTGTTCTTCCTGTACGATCCGTAATAAAAGTTCTTCCAAACAAGATGTTTACGAAGTTGGTTTTTAGACTTACCGAGTAAACTCTCAAGGAAACCGCCGGTAATTCGAAATTTGTGAGCGTCATTTAGCTTGTACCTATGTATGTAATTGAGGTTAAGTGGAAGAAGGTCAATAATTCCTGAATTCGTCTTCCTTTCGCCTCGCATGTAGAAGCAGTAGCGCCGAATGTGCCAGACCGTCCGATCTAGAGCGGGCAATTCATCTCCGATTGTGTACGCTGGATACTCGAAATATCGATTTGCTCCCTCACGGTTGAGGTACACGATAAATTTTCTCACGTCCTTTGGAAACTTAAAGGGAATGTCATTGATTGTTACGAGTTTGTTAAACCCCGCTTCGAGATCATGCCTGAGATTCTTAGTCGAAACGCCATTATAAACGAGGATTGCCTTTAAATACTTCTCGATAGCTTGGAGCGCAGACCACAGAAATTGCTGCCCAAGCTCGGAGCGGTACAGAACACGGGCTGAGATGTAGTCCCTGTCTGCAACGTCTCTGAAAGAACGGTTCGTAAAATCGATAACATAATTGCGAGTTTGTTCATCCATGCCATGGATCCTGTTTAAATACTTGTTATATAGAAATTCAACGAATAATCAGGTCCTAAAAACCATTATGTAAATAATGATAAGTTATATCGACAAAAGGTCAAGAGTAATGGGGTCAGGTCTTTAATCGTGCATTATCTCTGATTTACTATCCTGCTTACCCTAGTGTAGTGCAGCCCCACTATCTCTGCAATTTCCACAAGCGTATACCAGTGCTTCCAATGAGCCTCACGAATCAAATTATCTCTTACTGCATTAGGTTGATACTCCACATCCCTTAATAGCTCCTCTAACCCAGGCCTATCTACAAATCTCTGTCCTCTCGGCACCTCTTCCACTTCCCGTACCCTCTTAATATAAGGCTCAAGACTTGCGACAAAGGTGTCGTCCCCCAACAGAATCTGTCTTCTTGGAGAAAAGGGGACGGAGAAAAGGGGACGCACCCCTTTTCTCTGAAGATCCAATGTTTTTGTTTCGATTGGACTTCGTGAATATTACTTGACAAGTATAAAGGAATTGTTGTACTATCTTAACCGAATTGAGAGGGCGGGGTGAAGGCATGGAGGTAAGAAAATGCCAGTTTCAATATGTTGTTTTCCTTCTGAAAGATTCTCACATCTATCAGTTACAACCTCATCTACAATCTACATCTCTTCTGTTCTCAAGATACATTGCAAAATAAAGATTCTAAAATCTGAATCAAGGAGGTGTAACTATGAAAACCTTTGTTAGAGTTTTCATTATTCTAGGTGCAATAGGAGCGATGGTCTCAGTCGCCCTACCGGCTCTGGCAGGAGTCGCTCCCCCGGCGGAAGATGCTCTTTGTCTTGCGGATTGCGCAGATGCCTTCGGTGAATGCAAAAGTGCTTGCGGTATGACCTGCACGGATCCACAATGTGTACCTGGTGAATGTAGTGATATGTGCATCAATGACCTTGTGGATTGCGTTGCTATCTTTTGTGAATTTGTCCCCCGGCCGCGGTGTGGCGACAATAATATCGACCCGGGGGAGCAGTGCGACCCGCCCGGGATGCTTTGTTCCGGCATCCGGGTCTGCAATATTAACTGCAGATGCGTGCCTGTACAGGGGGGTGACTGAAATCTCATCGCCCTGCCAGAACGCTTAGGCACTTGTCCGTAATCAGAAGGCTATCAGACATTCTCCGTCAGGTGAGATATTGGTAAGCGGATTTGCAATGATCACGATTTCCCCTATCAGACGGCGTGGGTTAAACTAGCAATCCGTCTTCAGAAAACGAGCGGGGTCAGGTCTCAACATTTGACATAAACAGATAATGAATGTTGAAAGTTGAGACGCGACCCCATTGACTTTGCTTTCAACGAATCTTAAAAAGTGCAGAGTCAAGAAACAACCTCACAAATTAGTTAGTGAAATAAAAATTCACAATTCAAGACACACCCGAATTCTTTATTTTTCCCTCATTTTTGCCTTTGGGACGTGAACTCATCCGTCTTCACATTCCGTTAGCTGGCGTAATCGAAGTGGGCCACCGCCATGTTCCTCGCTCCGTGGGTAATCTTCGAGCCATTTTCGACCAGTTACTGGGCACCGATATAGAACTTCCCATCCCTCCGCACGCACCTCGACTTCTTCGAGATGCCCATCTGCATATTGCTTAGCCTCCTCGTCCCAAAGTTCATTTACGTCTCTACATTTGCATTTCATGGTACGGTACGTATAATAGCGTTTATCAATTCCTCTAAAGTCAGGTTCGGTACAACAAACTCCCGAGCACCATTTGCAGTTCGACCAAATCCGACGAAGCCAGGATTAGTTCTAAATATTGGTGAGGCAATGCCACTAGGTGTGTCGAATTCTATTACTGCAAACGGGCCACGGCGGAGCTCGCCCGCCTTATTAAGTAGGGTTAGCCTTTCAGCCAGAGCCTCGGATGACTGAATACCCATAACATCATCGGCAGCCGTAACAAAAACATCCTCGGCGTCGGGCGCACCGAGTCGAGTTGCTCCACGATCTATAACGCGTTTATCCACTACCCGCGCAACGCGTTTCGGTACAGGATTATTTACTACCTTAGTTATAGCGTTGCCAACACCCTTTGATATAGTCCCCGTCCCAAGCGCTTGTAGTCCAGGTATAGAACTTGCAACGATTGCTTCCGGTTCCACCGGCAATAGCAAATCAAGTAGCAAATTAGGGAGGAATCCTAATTTGTTCCTCAATTGCGTATTTAGCTTTACTATTCCTGAAACATTTACCGCAGCCTCCCCATCAGGGTCAACGTATCTAAAAGGGTTGTTTAATACGTAAGCATATCTATTCCAACTCTGTGGTTCGGTTATATCACCGTCCGATGGATCAACGGACATAAACCTTCCAAGTTCTGGATTGTAATATCTCGCTCCATAGTAGTAGAGTCCGGAGTCTTCATCTAATTCCTTCGCTGTGTATTCGTGAGTGTTCTGCAGATAATCGACATTCGGATCATTAAATCCCTCCCCATATGGCAAATACACCCTATCCCACTCCACCGTGCTTGTTGCATCGGTTATCGCTATATTCGACCCTAGATGGTCATTGTGATAGAACGTCTTGCTCTCAGGTGTCCCGGTTGCATCAAAATTAACCCTTGCTATATTCCTATTTCCCGCATATATGTAATCAAACTTCGGCACCCTCTGTCCGCTAAACTCTGTAAGCACATTTAGCCCCACCCCATAGGCATAGTAAGTGGTTTCACCACTCGTAACCCTCTTTATCCTTCTTCCATCCCCATCGTACTCATACGTTATTACATCTGTTCCATTTGGTACACTCACTAACCTGTTCTCAGAATCATAGGTGTATGTAAATGTTCCATCATCTATTATGTTCCCATTTGCATCATGAACTACACCGCTCAGACGGTTATCTGCTCCATATGAGTAGTTAACATTCTCCCCTGCTATGTCCTTGCTCATCCTATTCCCAACTGAATCATACGTGAACGAACCTGCACCCCAAGATCCATCTGCATTAGTTAATCTATCAAGACTGTCATACTGCATGGTACAGTTATTGGCAGAATCATTGTGGTCTATTACGCCCGTTACATTGCTAACCCCGTCGTAAAAGTATTCAAGGTCTATGAAAGCTGTGGGAGGAATCTGAGCAAAGGCATTTGATGCAAAAAGCACAGAAACCAAGATTAATCTTAAGGATTCAACATACGATGATATTCGACTGACTCTTGAACCAGTATGAGAACTTATTTTAATTGATATTTTGTTAAGGTTTTCCAAAGAATTAAGATGACTTTCCTCTTTGGTGATGAACTTACTTCTATTTGCGGGAGGATTGATTTCTTTTAAACCACTAAGACTTTCGCAGGTAGTGTTTGTTTCCCCACTTAAACAAGTATCTGTACCAGTTCCACCATCTAAGTTGTCCGTCCCAGACTGACCATTAAGCCTATCGTTTCCTTCATCCCCTCTTAAGGTATCATCGTTTTGTCCACCTTGAAGCGTATCGTTTCCCGGACCTCCATATAAACAATCATCCCCACCTTGCCCAGTCAAGCTATCATTACCTTCGAGACCGCATATGATGTCGTTTTTAGATGTTCCACGGAGGGTATCATTTCCACTGGTGCCAATAATCGCTTTGGGATCGCTACAAGCACAACTCTCCTCAAAGGTAGCGATACAAAACTTGTTTGTATCCATTGTAACTATTCCATCAAGACAGTCGGCGTCTCCGCTCCACCCAAGAAAAATCTCACTAACTCCATAAGGCACAGGTGTCAGCGTTATTTGAGCTTTTTCGGCAAAATCCTCTGTACAATTTGATGGGCAAGAAATGCCAGGCGGGTTACTAGTCACTCGTGCATTTGTAGAACCTGATACACTCACTGTCAAAGTGTACAACTGCGCGGCTTTTGTAAAGGTAGCAGTACAGGTTTTAGTTGCGTTCATTGTAACAACGCCGTCTGAACATTCAGCATCCCCGCTCCACCCTTCAAAAATTGAATCAGAGTTTGGAACGGCGGTTAGCGTTACTTGAGTATTCTCGGCAAAGGCAGATTTACTACTCAAACAAGCGGTTCCGCAGTTTATTCCAGAAGGGCTGCTAGTCACCATACCCGTTCCGTCACCGGACTTACTTAGAGTGAGATTAAATGTGTTCACTAATTCATAAACGGTTGACTGAATAACAGCCCTATCACCGTTTATATCTGTTTGTCCTTGCCGGTTAATTACCTGGATGCTCCACCATACGCCGTCGCTGCCCATTCTATAAAGAATCGAATCATCACTACCACGTTGATCAATAACCGCATAATCACCGCTTAGGTATGCATCTCCACCCTTTATTGACTGGACTTGCGCCCAAGTGCCGTTACTAGAACGCTTAAAAACCTTACCATCAACTATAGCTGTGTCCCCACTAATATTTCCCCAATCAAACCCAACATCTAATATTGACTGTTTATGACTCCAAACCCCATTAATATTTCTTTCAAAGAAATCGAGGTAAGCGTATAAAGGAGAGCCGCCGCTGTTATATTGTGTCAAAATCCTGTCCCCACTAAAAGCAACCTTATCAATTCCATAGAAGAAATCGGGCGGATTGGCAGGAATTTGATTGGGAACCGGGGAAAATAATTTTGTAACTTGATTCCATGTTCCATTTGCATCCAGCTCAAAAACATAGACTGCACCCTGCCCAATATTTGATCCAACATCGGCAGTATGTGCTCTAACAACAAGCCTGCTTCCACTTATAACGACCTCCTCTCCAAACTCATCGTTAAGCTTTCCGTCGCTTGCACTCAGTATCTGCTTCTGACTCCATACCCCATTCTGGTCTCGTTTGAAAACATATGCCTTACCCTGTTTTCCACTATCAGGATTGTTGGGATTAGAGACCTTAATACCGACTATAGCCCAGTCTCCGCTTGCCGATACGCTTGCTCCAAAATTGTCATCCATAGCGCCGTCGCTTGCAGTTAATTTTTTCACCTGCCGCCACACTCCACCGGCATCGCGCTCAAACACATAAGCCGCACCCTGTTCGGTTTTCTTTCCAATCTTCGCCAATGGGGCTCCCATTACGGCAGTATCTCCATCTATTGTGACACCGCTTCCAAACCCTCCAAGTGCATTCCCATCGCTTGCTACTAGTCTTTGAGCTTCTTTAAATACCTGATTAATTTCCCCTTCAAACAAAAATATTGCCGTACATGTCTTACTCGCATCCATTATAACCACTCCGTCTGAACAATCCGCAGGACCTTCCCATCCTCCAAAGATTGATCCGGAATCGGGTGTTGGCGTTAACGTTACCCGTGTATTCAGAGAATAACTTTGCGTACAATCGATTCCACAATAAATACCAGCAGGATTGCTGGTAACTGTACCTGTTAATGTTCCAGATTTTGTCACCGTCAAAGTAGACTGCGGGTTTGTTGTGAAATTAGCGGTACAGGTCTTATTTGCATCCATTGTAACCAAGCCGTCTAAACAATCAGCATCACCACCCCATCCTGTAAAGCTTGATCCGGTATTAGGAGCGGCGGTTAGGCTTACCTGCGAGTTTATATCATAAGCCTCTGTACAATCACTACCACAACTTATTCCAGGGGGATTGCTTGTTACTATTCCTGTACCAGTTCCAGATTTACTCACCGTGAGTGTAAACTGTGGGGGTTTTAAATTAAAAGTAGCAGTACATGTCTTACTTGAATTCATCATAACTACACCATCTGAACAATCTGCATCCCCGCTCCATCCTGAAAAGATCGAACCTGCATTAGGGGTTGGAGTTAGTGTTATTTGTGTGCCCTCGAAATAATTCTCAGAACAATCGCTGCCACAATTAATTCCAGTTGGATTACTAGTGACCGTTCCAGTGCCATTGCCCTGTTTTTCTAGCATAAGTGTGTGCCCGGGCAATAGATCGAATGTGGCAGTACAGGTTTTATTTGAATCCAATAATAAAGATATAGCCGACCCACCAGAGCAACTTCCTCCCCATGCTGTAAATTTAGAGCCCGGATCGGGAGTTGCATTTAAGAATAAGAGATTATTTGCCCCATAAACCTCCGTGCAGTCACCGCCACAATTTATTCCACCGTCGAGGGTTGTAACCTTTCCGCTTCCTGTACCGCTCTTTAGTACTGTAAATGTAAAAAATTCTACAAATGTGGCACTGCATGTCTTATCAGAATTCATCGTAACCACACCATCCGAGCAATCCGCATCTCCACCCCATGATCCAAATACCCCAGTAGCAGGAGTCGCTGTAAGGGTCACTGTTGTATTCTCGTTGTAATCTTCAGTACAATCACCAACAGTACCGCTACTACAGGAAATTCCAGCCGGATTACTAGAAACCGTTCCAGATCCAAATCCATCACTATTATTTACAACTCCAAGCGTATATTGTTGAGTAGCCAGTTCAAACGTAGCAGTACATGTCTTGCTTGCATCCATAGTAACCACGCCGTCTGAACAGTCAGGATCGCCGCCCCAACCTGTAAATGATGAACCCGCGTCAGGTGCCGGTGTCAGCGTTACCTGAACATTCACGTCGTAACCCTCAGTGCAGTCGCTTCCACAATCTATCCCCCCCGGGCTGCTTGTTACTGTTCCTCCCCCTGTGCCGGTTTTGTTTACTGTGAGCGTAAACTGCACTGGTTCCAAAGCAAAGGTTACAACACAGGTCTTGTTCGCATCCATAAGCACTACTCCGTCTGCGCAATCAGGGTCCCCGCTCCAGCCCACGAAGTTAGAATCAGGATCGGGAGTAGCGGTCAGGGTTATCGTAATGCCGTCTGCAGGATAAACCTGTCTGCAATCAATACCGCAATTTATTCCAAGAGGACTGCTTGCTACAGTACCACTGCCTAAACCCTCTTTTACCAATACTAACTCAGGAAAAGGCCTTGAAATCTTAAGGGATTTTAAGCGGTGATTACTATCATAAGTAAAGTCTGAGCTAACGCTATTGGCATTTATATAATGGGAAGGAGCCCCTGAAGGATGGTAGGAAATGTTGCCTACAAATAAAATGTTCGCCGAATCATATACATCTAATAATCTGTTTCCTGCATCATAATTGTAATTAACTATCTCCCCTGAAGGATATATTGCTTGAATAAGGTTATTTCTTTCATCATAAACAAAATCAACGCCATAACTTACACCACCTAAAATTACATTCTGTCTAGTCAACCTGTTCGATCGGTCGTACAGATAAGAATACGAATAACCTCCTGAACTGCCTTCCATCAAAGTTCTATTGTTTGCGTCATCATAGGCATAAGTAACATCATCCTCTCCTCCAGGATGATCAATAAATGTCAGACGATTAAGTGAATCATATTGATAATTGATTGTTTTACTGTCGGCATTTGTTTTTGATATAACATTTCCAATTTCATCATGTAGGTAAGTTGTAGTTCCGTTTTCAGGGTTATTTTCTGAAGCCAGGAAGTTTTTAGAATTATATGTGAAGACTCGATCACCACCTATCGGCAAATCCACACGGGTAATATTTCCAAGAAGATCGTGTTCATAAGAAGTTGTATTGTTTTGTTGGTCTTTAATGCTAGAGAGTCTTTTATCTTCAGGATCGCCAAAAGACTTAAAATTGTAAGTGGTGGCTAGGTTTCTTTCATTATTAATCGTAACGGTATTGCCTGAATAAGAATAGCTTATAGAAGTGTTGTCGGGATGTGTAATCCTTTTTACTCTTTCAAGCGCATCATAAGTAAAACTATCGCCTGTATTCGGGGTTGAGTTATCAAAGGCAAAGGGAAGCGATTCATATATCCTGCGGCCACACTCATCATATCTTATTTCGGTATCGACACCGACATTTGATTGAGCGCCAATAGGTTTACCAAAGCCATTTAAACTATATTTGACTTCGGAAATACCTTTTTTAATAATGTAATCCCGACCGCTTACGTTACCATAAGTAATTAAGGTTTGAGCCTCTCCACTGGGTGGAGGAGTTACTGAAGTTATCCTGTTTATGCCGTCGTAATTAAATAAAGTCTGATTGCCCCTTCCATCAGTTAAGCTTGCAATCGTCCCTTCCCAATTGATTGTTCTTGCCTCAGCATAAACAGAATCATCGGCTGATTCGGCCGACGAGCCATATTTGATAACTCCTGCAACTCCAAAATTATATTGATCAAAATGGGTGTAAAAACCTCTTGCATTCTTTTCCCACGCTAAATTTCCATCTGGATGATAAGAAAACACTGTAGTTACCCCATATTTATCTACTGAAATTAGGTTTCCTTTGCTGTCATAAGAGTTTGTTATTGTTTTGGTTTGAGTGCCGGATGTAAAAGTAGTAACTAAAGGCTTCCCGATAATATAATTACCTGGTGTAAGATCTTCAAAATAGGTTATATCTGTAGTTCTAGATAACTCACCGTTTTCTACTATTTGGGTGGGTGAATCATAAAACCTGTTATAGGTAAAATCTGTTGTATAACTAATACCGTCCCTATTTATCGTCCTTGAATTCAAGAGTGGCAAAAATGCCCCATTTATAAGGGTAATAGGATCTAAACCATTATTAGAAATCTGATATGAGACC
>Ga0209431_10005192_pt1 | contig 10173 bp, 6 predicted proteins | sample RifCSP13_3_FD_184021 | JGI IMG/M metagenome (GOLD analysis project Ga0209431, IMG submission 184021) | Soil microbial communities from Rifle, Colorado - Rifle CSP2_sed 13_3 (SPAdes) (version 2) | ecosystem: Environmental > Terrestrial > Deep subsurface > Rock core/Sediment | place: Rifle... | reverse complement strand
TATAATATATCCTCCAGTCTCTCCTTCTGAGTTTTTAAGAATAGATGAAGAAAATTCGAGGGTAAGATTTCTTCCGTCGTTTGTTGAATGTAGGCTCTCTTCGCTTCTTTTTGATAATAGTTTCTCGATGCTAAGCGTCGGTATAAGATTATTCAACTCTTTGCCCAATACCTTATCTTCACTCTGAATTCCAAGAACCTCCAGTGCTGTTTTATTTATTGATATAAGCCTTTTTTGAAGATCTAGGGTTATAACGCCGCTTATAAGATTCTGAAGAATGTTTTCATGAAGGTTCTCGAGAATTACAAGACTCTCTTTGCTTTCTCTAAGCTCTTTTCGAGTTAAGTGCATTCTTTCAGATAAGTATCCGCTAAGCATTGCTATAAAAAGAAAACCCGTTATTTTAAAAAAAGCATAAGCTAACTCTTTATCCTCCAATACTATAGGGGATAGGGGAAATTCTTTTATACTAAAGGAATGCTCCTGATGAAGCTGATATAACACGATTATAAGATACAAAGTGGCTGATGACGCAGCAGCGGCATAACCTGCCTTTCTTGTGAGCGTTATATTAGCAAATATTATGATAAGGACGTAGAAAAAGATAAATGGGCTTGATATTCCACCAGTGACATAAATCACTGCTGAGGCTATGATTATATCAAAAGAAATCTGGATTCCTTTAAATAAGTTAATAAATTTTTGAAAAAGAGGATACAGAAGCAAATAAAGAAAACTAAGGAAATAAACAATAAAGATGATGAAAGCCAAAAGCATGGCTTCATTTCTCAACCCAATTTTAAAATAAAAAAAAGCCCCTGTACCGACAAGAAGGGTAATAACTATAACCCTTAAAACTACAAAGATCTTGAGTCCTTTATCAGTGTCACTGCTATAGTTCATTCTGCTCAGTGATAATAAAAGTATTATTGAGCAAGCGTGGATACAAGCTTAAACATGGGAAGATACATAGCGATCACTATCACCCCTACAGTTCCGCCTAGAATAGCAATCATTACCGGTTCGAGTGCTGACATTAAGGCTGCGACGGCGACATCAACTTCTTCCTCGTAAAAGTCAGCAATCTTGTTGAGCATACCATCTAAATTTCCTGTTTGCTCACCAACGGCAATCATCTGCACCGTCATAGGCGGGAATATCTTGGGATTTTCTGATAGTGGCTCGGCAAGTGTTTTCCCCTCGGCTATGTCCTTTCTTACCTGTAGAATAGCTTCTTCTGTAACTTTATTGCCGGATGCTTTTGCAGTAATTTCTAGTCCGTCTAATATCGGAATGCCGCCTGCTGTAAGTGTAGCAAGTGTTCTGCAGAACCTAGCAAGAACGGTTTTAAGAATTAGGTCTCCTACTATCCAGATTTTAAGAAGGAAGGCATCGATGATCTTTCTTCCTCGCTTAGAACGTCTATAAATTGCAGCGATACTGAATGATAATAAGGCTACGGCTATAAGAATGTAAACAATATTATTTTTAAAAAACCTACTCACGTTCACAATAAATTGAGTGAGAGCAGGAAGTGTGGTGCCTAGGTCCTTAAAGAGCTCTGCAAAAACAGGGACAACAAAGATCATTATTATTGAGAGGACTATAATTGCCACAGCTATTACAACAGCGGGATAAACCATTGCCCCCCTGATGCGTCTCTTTAAATTCTCCATTTTCTCTAAGTATGCCGAGAGTCTATGGAGAATCGTATCAAGAACACCGCCTGTCTCCCCAGCCCTTATTAGATTTACAAAGAGGTCGTTAAAAACGTTAGGGTGTTTGGCAAGGGCATCTGCAAAGGTTGAGCCCCCTTCTACCGTTTCTTTTACGTTGGTTATTATATTTTTAAACTTAACATTGTTCTGTTGAATAATTAATGTATCAAGTGACTTAACGAGAGGGAGACCTGCATCGATCATAGTGGATAACTGCCTTGAAAATACTACGAGATCTTTAGTAGGAACACCTCCGAATTGGAGGTTAAACCTGAAAAGTTTTCCCTTTTCTTTAATCTTTTCAGGTATAGGCTGGATCTGCATTTGCCTCAGGCGGGTTATCACTGCAGATTTATTAGGAGCTTCCATTTCCCCCTTTTGGGTTTTACCGCCTCTTATCCTGCCTTCCCAAACATATACCGCCATCTTTCTACCCTCCTTGTTTTACATTTAAAGATTAATCTGACATCTAAAGTTCATAGCTATTGTCTAACTGCCCTCTCTATCCTGGCATTAGTTGCTGAAAGCAGTCTTTTTAATTCCTCTGGGTCCTGGCTTCTCAATATTGCATCATCATAAGTTATAAGTTTTCTCAAATGCAAATCGGCAAGACTCTGGTTGAGGGTCTGCATCGCCCATTTTTCCTGACCTATCTGCTGCTGTGAATAAATCTGATGCGTTTTATCCTCCCTGATAAGGTTCCTAATAGCGGGATTGGGAACAAGCACCTCTACACCGAGCACCCTCCCCCCCCCAATCTTAGGTATAAGTGTCTGACATAATATTCCCTCCAAAACAAAAGACAGTTGTGCCCTAATTTGAGACTGTTCGTGCGGAGGAAAAACGTCAATTACACGGTTTATTGTTTGAACAGCTGTATTTGTGTGAAGTGTTGCAAGTGTTAAATGTCCCGTTTCTGAAAGAACCAGGGCTATCTTGATGCTTTCAAGGTCTCTCATTTCCCCGATTAAAATCACATCCGGGTCTTCCCTGAGAACGCTTCTTAAAGCATCATGAAAGCTCTTGGTATCGCTTCCTACCTCTCTCTGATTTACAAGGCAGTTCTTATGGTTTAAAAGGTATTCAATAGGGTCTTCAATCGTGACTATGTGTTCATGGCGTTCTTGGTTAATCTGGTCTATTATAGCTGCAAGGGTAGTAGTCTTTCCAGAACCTGTAGGGCCAGTTACGAGCAAGAGACCCCTTGGTTTTCTTGCTAGCTCTGAAACAACAGGTGGAACTCCAAGCTCCCTAAGATTCCTTATGTTAAACGGAATCAGTCGAAAAGCCCCAGCGACAGCCCCTTTTTGCATAAAGATATTGCCACGGAAACGGCTTAGTCCCTGGAGGCCAAATGAAAAGTCAAGCTCCCAGTTTTCTTCAAACCTCTGTTTCTGCACATCCTTAAGGACACTATAGCACAAATCCTTGGTTTCAGGTGGAGTAAGCGGGGGGTGCTTAATAGGAACGAGCTTTCCATCAATCCTGATCATCGGTGGAGAGCCTGTAGTAATGTGAAGATCTGAGGCGTTACTATCTACAATTACCTTTAAAAGCTCATGAAGTGTTGCGGCCATATTAATACCTCCTAATTATCGGATGCTGTATTTCTTACTACCTCCTCGACTGTCGTTACACCATGTTTAAGTTTGATAAGGGCGCTTTGCCTAAGTGTTTTCATTCCCTGCCTTAAAGCTTCTCTTTTAAGATCAATTGCAGACGCTCCACTTAAAACAAACTCTTTTAACTCATCGGTTAGTACCATAACTTCATATACGGCTATTCTTCCTTTGTATCCGGTACCAAGGCATGCTTTGCAACCGTCGCCTTTACCTCTATAAACCTTATATTCGGATACCTCCCTCGGTGATACCCCTAAGTCTATCAAAACCTGAGGCGAAATGTTTACCTCTTCTCTACAACGTGCACAAATCCGTCTTACAAGCCTTTGTGCGACTACCGAGTTCAAAGACGCAGTAACTAGAAATGGCTCAACGCCCATGTTAAGTAGCCTCGTAATAGTTGAAGGAGCGTCATTTGTGTGGAGTGTCGAAAGAACTAGGTGACCAGTGAGGGCCGCTTTAATACCGATCTCCGCTGTTTCATAATCCCTAATTTCTCCAACGAGAATTATATCTGGATCTTGCCTTAAAAACGATCTAAGGCATGCAGCAAAAGTAAGCCCAATCTCTTCATGTATCTGAACCTGATTTATTCCTGAAAGGCTATATTCAATAGGGTCTTCAGCCGTAGAGATATTACACTCCGTACGATTTAGCTCTATAAGGCTTGAATAGAGTGTAGTTGTTTTTCCACTTCCTGTAGGACCCGTTAACAAAACCATGCCATAGGGTTTATAAATACTATCCTTGAACGCCGTAAGCTGTTCTTCTTCAAAACCAAGTTTAGTTAAGTCGAGTTGCAGGGATGATCTATCAAGAAGCCTGAGCGCGACCTTTTCCCCAAAAATCGTCGGAATGACTGAGACGCGATATTCCATAGTTCCCCTTTGACCGAACCTTAATTTTATTCTACCGTCCTGAGGAAGTCTTCTCTCAGCAATATCTAGGTTCGACATAATCTTCAACCTAGAAGAGATCGCGTTTTTTATCTTAAAAGGAGGTCGCATAGTGTCGTAAAGGATTCCATCAATTCGATATCTCACCCTATAGTCCTTTTCATATGGCTCGATGTGAATATCACTTGCACCGTGTCTTATTGCATTAACAAGGATGTGGTTTACAAGTTTAATAACAGGTGCTTCTTCTGACGCCTTGGCTAAGTCATCAACCTCCATCTCTTCCGTCTTACCTAGCTCTGCAATGAAATACTCAATCTCTCCCATTATATCATCGATTGATCCCCCAGTTTCTTCTATATGTATCCTCGCCCTCTCATTCTCCCTGTCTCCATAATGCCTCTCGATTGCGTTTTTAATTGAATCTTCTGAAGCAACTACCACTTCAATGTTGTGTCCAGTCGCAAATTTTAGCTCATCGATAGCAAATATATTGGATGGGTCAGACATAGCCACAACTAGTGTTACCCCTGACCGATTTATGGGAATAAGGGAGTGCTTAACTGCAGATTCTCGTGGGATAAATTTTAAAACCTCTGGCATTACATCGAATTCATCGAGATTAATGGCTGGAACTACGTATTGCTTACTTAGAAATGCAACTAGCTCATATTGACTTATGTAACCCAACCTAAGGAGGGTTTCACCAAGCCTTTTTCCGGTACGTCTCTGTTCCTCGATAGCGGTTTTTAGTTGATCTGGATTAATAACCTCTTGTTTTACCAATATATCGCCAAAGCGACTTCCTGACTGTTTTGTTTTTTCTTCCATTTATTCCATCCTTATATATAACATTTAGTAAATTAATACAATAATCAACAATTTTACTTACTTTTCATAATAAATGATACCCACAGCTTTTAACAGATATTTGGTAGAGTTTATCCAAACTGAATAATCCAATTCCTTCTGACTTTCCTCTATATCTTCTAAGCCTGACATAATAGGATAGTAACCATATTTTGAAGGGTTTCTGAACCCATATTTTGAAGGGTTTCTGAACCCATTGTTGTAGAATTTAAAACATTTCGTATTTTAAAGCCAATCCATCTTGTTTTAATCTTATTTTACAATAACATAACTCTTTACAAAAAGCATCAGAAATATTAAAGCTAGAATATAACTTATTGAAAACACAATAAATTTGTAAAATAGCCGTTTTAATCTCATTGCAAATTGATTAAAACTTTGTTTTGAGGACTAGGATAATATAAAAAATGGTGGGATCATTAATTTTGAATTCCGATTACAAAGTTGGATTGTATAAAATGGGTTTGAATCCATAAGAAGCTTAGTGAGTTAGGAACACATATTCCATCTTGCTAACTGAATGCTGAATTGAGTCAGAATTGTCATTGGGTAGAATTTTAATCTCGTGTCTAAAGAAAGAGTAGTCACAATAATTGGGGATGGCTTAACGGGAACTGAGTCAGCATATCAGGTTACAAAATTTGGCCTCAAGGTAAACCTCTATGAGATGAGATCTCAAAATCCTACACCGGCTCATAAAACAGATTATCTAGGGGAGGTTGTGTGTAGTAACTCACTTTTATCCAACTCGCTTGAAAATGCGAGCGGTATATCGAAGGAGGAAATGCGAAAACTAGTCTCCATAGTTATCGAAGCGGCAGATAATACAATTGTTCCTGCAGGAAAGGCGCTTGCTGTTGATCGAGTTGAGTTTTCTCAGTACCTGACAAAAATGATTGAAGAAAACCCACTTGTAGAAATTGTAAGAGAAGAGGTTAAAGAGATTCCTTCACCTGTAAGAGGTTCTATAATAATTGTTACCGGTCCTCTAACTTCTGAATCACTATCAGAGGAAATTAGAAGAATTACGGGCTCCTCTCATCTTTATTTTTACGATGCTATCTCCCCTTTAATAGATGCTGAGACTATAGACTGCGGCAAGGTCTTTCGTGCTTCGAGATATGGAAAGGGAGAGGAAGTGGTTCCCCGACTGCCCTCCCACAGGATCACTACCCAGATCCCGAAGAGGGAGATTATTTAAACTGTCCTTTAGGCGAGGATGAATATTACAGATTCATATAAGAGATCCTAAACTCAGATAGGGTCGAGACTAGGGATGTTGAAAGGGCGCTATACTTCGAAAGTTGCCTTCCAATAGAGGAAATGGCGGAAAGGGGACGAGATACATCGAGGTTTGGTCCCGTGAAGCCTATAGGGCTTACCGACCCACGTACTGGGAAAAAGCCTTTTTCAGTGGTTCAGCTTAGGATGGAAAACAAAGACGGCACTATGTATAACATGGTAGGATTTCAGACAAAGCTAACATACCCTCGCCTGAAACTGCAATTGGTGCGCTTATAAAGTATATCAATGACCAGGGTGTAAAGAATTTTCAGCCTATGAACATAAACTTTGGGCTATTTCCTCCTCTTCCAAATGGCGTCCCAAAATCACAGAGGAGAAAGCTTATCGTAGAAAGAGCACTTGCTAGAATATCTGAGCTGAATCCGTTTTGATATTTTTACTCGCTTGATTTACGCCTCTTGCCCCGGAGAGATATTTTAATTTATTCTCTAACACTGAAAAATGGTGCAAAGATTTCTGCACAATATCCCGGCGATTATACGGAAAAGTTCCGAATAATCATAGAAGGCAGCTTCTAGTATGCCCTTGTAAGTTAACAAACATGTATACCCTCACAAGTAGTCAAAAAGATTTGCTACGACGGATTGTGCGGCAAGTTCGTGAAGAAAAGTTGCCGGAAGAGTTTTCCATAACTTGGCGATCAGAGGGAAAAGGTTTCGTTTCAGTGTGGAAAGGCGGAAGTGAAGAGGATATCCCGACAGTAACACAGGGTGCATTAGACGCATTAGCTGCTGCTGGTTTGCTCCTCTGTGATATTGAGTACTACACAGCTCACTCTATTAAGACCGAACTGAGTCGAACATGTACCCTTCTCGGAAAAGCTTACGAAGCTGTAGACTCCGATTTCAATGCTCCAGACACATCCTTTGTTAAACCCCTGACCCCGCTAGCGGATATAACCAATCTGGATGCTGAATTAAAGCAACGTTGCTTACCTATTCTAGGTGCTGGGAGTACAAATCCAAAGCTATGGGACTCCGTTGTTCGTACAGCAGGGGTGATTTTGGAAGAACGTCTTCGTGACGTGGGTGGAATAGCCGATCCTAATCGAGCAGAACGAGATTTAGTTAACGACGTTTTCGGCTCAAGAGGCACGTTAGCAGCAAAGATCCCGGGCGCTTTCCGCAATCCTTATGCACATCGTCTTGTTGATCCCACGCCAGAAGATGGTGGTGCCTATATAGTCTTTATAAACCTATTATTGAAGATGCTGGAAGATTTAAGATAGTAAAAATAGCGTAATAATTTGGAGAATGCTGCCTAACCACTCGAGGTCGTTAAATGGTGGGGCTTATTGCGGCAGTTATAGGTACTCCAACCTCACCGTACGTTCAAAAAGGTTTATCATTGTCTTACACTCATAGACAAAGCATAGCGTATTTAATTTGATTTCCTAAAAATAATGGTATTATTTTATCTTTCCCTAATTATAGAACATAAATATGACTTTTCAGGACTTAATCCTAGCACTTGAGAGGTTTTGGGCAAGGCGGGGCTGTATAATATTTCAGCCCTATGACTTAGAGAAGGGGGCAGGGACATTTCATCCCGCTACGTTCTTGAGATGCCTAGGACCGGAACCCTGGCGCGCAGCATACGTAGAGCCCTCAAGAAGACCGACTGATGGGAGATATGGAGAAAATCCAAATCGTCTTCAGCACTACTATCAGTTTCAGGTGATAATAAAACCCTCACCAAAGAACATACAAGAACTATTTCTCGACAGCCTTCGCTCGTTTGGAATAGACCCTCTTGCACACGACATTAGATTTGTAGAAGATGACTGGGAATCTCCCACACTTGGGGCTTGGGGATTGGGGTGGGAGGTCTGGCTTGATGGCATGGAAATCACCCAGTTTACTTATTTTCAGCAAGCTGGAGGATTTGATTTACAACCCGTTTCCGCTGAAATTACCTATGGGACAGAAAGGATTGCCATGTACCTACAGGGTGTTGAAAGTGTATATGACCTAGAATGGACAAAAGGCATAACTTATAGCGAGATTCATCACCAAGATGAGGTCGAATTTTCAAGATATAACTTTGAGGAATCAAATCCAGAGATGCTTAAAGACCTATTTGATATGTTTAGAATTGAGTGTGAGAAACTGGTTGATAAGAAACTGCCCCTGCCAGCTTATGACTACTGTCTAAAATGCTCTCATACCTTTAATCTTCTCGACGCACGTGGTGCGATAGGAGTAGCTGAGCGTGCAAGTTTAATTGGAAAGGTTCGAACACTTGCAAAGATGTGCGCTGAAACATACCTAAAAGAAAGAGAGGAAATGGGGTTTCCCCTTCTTAAAAGTAATCCGTGGCAGTCTTTCGAGCGCAGTACAGCGAGAAAGGGTAATAAAAAGTAGTCTTTCGAGCGCAGTACAGCGAGAAAGGGTAATAAAAAGTAGTCTTTCGAGCGCAGTACAGCGAGAAAGGGTTATATAAAGTAGTCTTCTAGCCGTATTCTTTCTAGCGCAGTATTCTTTGAACCGCAGTGTGGTTCAAAGGGAAATGAGCAGTATTCTTTGAACCGCAGTGTGGTTCAAAGGGAAATGAAAAGAACGAGAAAGGGAAATTAACAGTAAAGCGAGAAAAAACTATAAAAAATAAAGAAACTATTCAGCCACTAAGGCTCAAAGACAAAAAGGTAAAATGGGTTTTAAAAATATAGATTCAGAATATGGAAGACAGAATGCAAAGGTTGATTATCTTCTGACCATCTTATTCTATATTCAAATTTCGTGCCCTGGGTGTCTTTTTGGCTAAATAATTACAAAAAAAATGGAAAAAGAACTAATACTTGAAATAGGTACAGAGGAAATTCCTGCAGGATTTTTAGGAGAGGCTATCAAGAGTTTGGGCAGTATAGCAGAGCGGGAATTTGAAGACAACCTCCTTACTTATAAGAATATAAATACGTTCGGAACCCCCAGAAGACTTGTACTATGGGTTTCAGGTCTTTCTGATAAACAAAGCGACAAGGTAGTTGAAATCGTTGGTCCCCCTAAACGGATTGCGTTTGATGAAAACGGAACACCAACAAAGGCAGCACTCGGGTTTGCAAAGGCTCAGGGCGTAGATGTAAAGGATTTGGTAGTTGTAGAGCGTGAGAAGGGCGAGCTTATAGCAATAAGAAGGAAAATCAAGGGCAAAAGAACCGAAAGGCTCTTGAAGGAGCTTCTTTCAAAAATTATACTCTCAATACCTTCTAGAAAATCTATGAGATGGGGAGATGGTGATATATCTTTTACAAGACCAATAAGATGGATACTTGCTCTTTACGGCGGGAAAACAGTTCCATTTAGATTAGAGGAGGTTAAAAGTGGTTCAAAGACTCAGGGGCATAGATTTATAGCTCCTAAGCCATTTCGAGTAGAAAACTGGAGTGAATATGTAAGTGGGCTTGAAAAGAGGTTTGTGATTTTAGACCAAGAAAAAAGAATGGAAATCATAAAAAGGGATATTGGTCAGATAGCAAAAGAAATCAGCGGAGTCCCACTACAAGATGAAGAATTGCTTGAAACCGTAACTCATCTAGTTGAATATCCATTAGTGCTTAAAGGCAACTTTGACAGAGAGTTTCTCCGACTTCCAAAAGAGGTTCTAATAAGTGTAATGAAAAATAATCAGAAGTATTTTCCTGTATTTTCAGATTATAAAGACCAAAGACCGGTGACCGGTGACCGAATGCTACTTCCCCATTTTATTTTTGTTTCAGGAACGCCGGTAAAAAATCCTGATACAGTAATTCGGGGAAATGAAAAG
>Ga0209431_10005191_pt1 | contig 10174 bp, 6 predicted proteins | sample RifCSP13_3_FD_184021 | JGI IMG/M metagenome (GOLD analysis project Ga0209431, IMG submission 184021) | Soil microbial communities from Rifle, Colorado - Rifle CSP2_sed 13_3 (SPAdes) (version 2) | ecosystem: Environmental > Terrestrial > Deep subsurface > Rock core/Sediment | place: Rifle... | reverse complement strand
CAAGAGATTAGAATATGAAGTAAATGGAGCAGAAACGTTTGGTATTTTGAGGAGATAAAAATAGTAAGAGATTTAAAAAAGAAAAAGAGAATGGAAAGAAAGTTGCTAAAAATTTCCATCGAGAAGGGAATAGAACCCTCAATATTAAGACAAAATATTGAAGCGGTAAAACATCCTTCTTCTTATCCTACAGAAGATTTATCCGCCCATGTGAGAGACAACCAACTTGCTATTGGAATGATTTCAGATACTTGTTTGAACAGCCAGTATACAAGAATGGACATAATTCATACAGCATATGATTTTTTTAAAAAAACGAGAGTCCCTTATGTTTTGCATTGCGGAAATATAACTGACGGCTATTTAAAAAGCAGCACCCATGTTGACCATATTCTGTGGCAAGATTACGGGGGAATGATGAGATATATCAAAGAAAATTATCCCGACATAGGCGTTCCAACTTATTTTATCGGCGGAAGAAATGAACGCACTTTTTTTAAGAGAATGGTTTACAATGAAGTAACGGAAGCACTGGAGAAAACTCATGTTTGTTATGATCTTGAAGATTTAAGAGATGATTTGATATTCTTGGGAATGCACAATGCAAAAATACAGATTGCTTCAAAAACAACTTTGGCTTTAGCAAGCCCAAAAGGCGGAAGCAGAAAGCCGTACACTATCTCTCATCCAATGCAGAAAATTTTGGAAAGCTACGGGGGAGGAGAAAAGCCTGATGTGCAGATTGTTGGATATTACAATCAACGCTGGAGCGGAGTTCACTTGGGCGTTAATGCCATCATGATTGGAACAACACAAAATCAGCCCCCAGAAGGATATTCCGATGCAGAACCCTCTCATACTCTTGGAGCATTAGTGCTAAAATTCAAATTCAATAAAAATGGCTCTATCGCAAATAACGGACTTACTGAGGTAGATATTCCATTTTATGATTAGGAGAATGAAATGAAAAAAGGAGATTTTCATAATCGGGAAAAGAACTCCCTCAAATAAAAATCAGGAGATTTTCATAATTAACACCCAAAAAAATACTAAACCGGAAAAATCAGATTTAAGATCTGAATTGTATCTAATCTCGCTTGATTCCGGAAGGTCTCTTGAAGATTTAGCCCAGAGTTATTGGAGAATAATGCTGGATAGTGAGGAAAATATCCCCGATTCAAAAGAAAGAGAGATACAGGCAATAAATTATTTAGACAGAACTTATTGCCAAGATATTCCATTCAAATAATTGTCAGCTTTCTAAATTATATTACTTGAAAACAAAAGAATAATGTTATGATTTATTACACTAATGTTTAAATATAGGATTAAAGTTTCTAAATTTTAATGAAAAGAGAGATAGCCGCTTTTTTGACCGGACTGAGTTTGCTAGGGTATGGAAATTTGCCGGCAAGAGCAGACAGCATTGATGAAAGTAAATCTCAAAAAATACAAGAATATTTTGACAAGCCAATGTCTGAGAGAGCTCCAAAAGAGAGTTATATTTTAGAGCCTTTCACAGAAGAAGAAACTTTGATTGAAAATAAAAAACCTTTAGCGCCTCCGGCTTCCGAAGAATTGCAACCAATGGTTCCTCTTGCCGGAACAGAAAGAAAAAGGCCGACACTTGACGACATAACAAAAGCTTTGAAAAATGACGGCTATAATTTTCAGGATTTGGAACACGCAATTCAAGATACCGGAACGATGTATATCGAAAGACCGCAGGTTGAGGTATTTGACGTTAAATTTTATCTTCAAAGGGTTTCTCACAAGGGAAAGAGCGAAGAACTCGCTTCAATTAATTCTGGTGGGGGCGGATTCAGTTTTAGAACATCTTTAGGAGAATGGGCGAGTCAAAAGTCATTTCCGACTTTTGATGTCAGATTTGATATGGAACTTACAAATTGGTTTAAGGAGCTCCGCGTAGGTGACAGTTGGAAAGCAAAAACGTCGCAAACTTTTTTGTGTCCTTCTTTCACGCTTTTGTACAGGCCGATAGATATAAAGTATGATGAAAAAGGCGTTATTTTTGGCGCCGATGCAATGTTGCTTGATACTGCAATTGGAGTGACTAACAAGCATTGTTCAAGCGGGGGGCTTAGTGGATTGAATGAAGAAGAGCAAAAAAAACTTTTAGAAAATCCCAAAATAAATTTTAATGAATTCAAGGAAAGGAACATGGTGATGTACTGGGTGGCTGATAAATATGCATTTATGGACGGAAAACTTAATGTGGGAGCATTGTTGGGCTGGATACCCTACGAGGCCGGGCTCAACGACACATTTACGGCAATATACAAGGTAGAAGACAGAAAACAGAATTATCCTTTCTCGATAAGAATGCAATTGGATGCAAAATATAATTTTTTTTCTTCAATGTATCTCATGGCGGGAGGATGGGCTGAAGCAGACGGCAGATTGCATATAAAACCGTATGAATTTAATGCAGGAATCGGATTGCTCTCGTATAAAGGAAAAGGGCTCAGTTTAACATGGGGAACTTACGGTGGAGAGGACAATACCCCTTATGTTTTGTGGAACGGCCCGCACGTTTCTGCTAAACTTTATTCAAGGCTTTCTTTCCATGCAGGATTCTAAGTCAAGTCAGAGATTTTCATTACAAATTCTTTCAAAAATTCAGAAAACTTAAAAGAAAAACTTTATAAAGCAAATTTTAGTCTCTTTTATTATCCCAAAGTTGTTAAAATAAAACAAAAGGTTTTTAAACCTATATTTATGCATGCATACTCTCCAACCGAAACATTCTAAACTCAGCGAAAAAGAGACCGAAGAATTATTGAAGAAACTGAATATTTCCAAATCACAATTGCCGAAAATTCTCTCCGGCGATGCTGCTTTGCCGGAAAACTGCAAAATTGGAGACATAATAAAAATAGAACGAAACTTCGCAGACAAAAAAACGATAATTTATTACAGAGTCGTAATTTAAATAAAACCCGGATGAAAACAACATGCAAGAAAAACATTTGATTGTAAAAAAATATCTTGAGGAACATTCATTAGTTGAATCCAACATTATTTCTTTTAACAACTTCATCGAAAAAAGAATGCAGGAGATTGTCAGCGAGATTTCTGAAACAATAAACAACGAGGAATTTGAAATAACTCTCGGAAAAATAAAAGTCGGCAAGCCAAACATAATTGAATCCGATGGAAGCTCTTCTCTGATAATGCCGTATGAAACAAGACTGAGAAACCTGACTTACTCCGCTCCAGTAACTCTTGAAATAACAATAAAGAAAGATGGACAGATTGATTCCGATAATGTTGAAATCGGCAGAATTCCCGTCATGGTTGGAAGCAAAGCCTGCAACACCAAAGGCATGTCTCAGGAAGAGTTGATAAAAAATTACAATGACCCTCTTGATCCGGGAGGATATTTCATAATCAATGGAAATGAAAGAGTGATGGTAATGTCTGAAGACTTGGCTGAAAACCAGCCGTTTATTGAGGAGAGCTCGAAAGGGATTTTGCATCTCAGACTTTTCTCATCAAAGGGAACTTACAGAATTCCAACTACAATTGCAGAAAACAAGGAAGGAATACTTGAAGTCTCATTCAGCAGATTCAGGGATTTGCCGGCTGTGATTATACTCAAAACTCTTGGCATGACTAAGGAATCCGACATTGCAAAATATATCGGAAAGGAAACCGACAGCGTAATTGTCAATTTGTACGAATTTGTAAATATCAACACTCCTGAAGACGCAATGCTCTACATTGCCGAAAAGGCTTCGCTTCAGGGAACAAAAAAAGAAATTCTTGACAGAGTAAAGGGAAGAATAGACTCATACTTGTTTCCGCACATAGGACAAAAAAAAGAAGACAGAGTGAAAAAGGCAATCACATTGTGCAAGTTTATAAAACAATTTCTCATTTCGAAAGAAAACCCGAAATTAAGAACAGACAAAGACCATTACGCAAACAAGCGCGTCCGCCTTTCCGGAGATTTGCTTTCAAGTTTGTTCAGAGTAAATCTTGGCGTCATGATAAGAGACATACAATATTCCCTGCAAAAATCAACAAAAAGGAAAAGATTATTCTCAATAAGAACGATAGCAAAATCCACGCTGTTTTCCCACAGAATTGAATCTGCAATTGCAACCGGCAGTTGGACTGGAGAAAGAAGCGGAGTCACGCAGAACATGGATAAAACAAATTATCTTGCAATAATTTCCCAGCTTCAGAGAGTTTCAAGCATGCTTCCGGCCGAACAGGAAAACTTCATGGCGCGAACTCTTCATCCGACACATTATGGAAAATTCTGCCCGATAGAAACTCCTGAGGGAACTGAAATCGGCTTGAGAAAAAACCTTGCAATTTTATGCAGAATTTCCACTAGAGTTGAGCTGGATGAGGACAAATTCCTGAAAAATCTTGAATCTGCGGGATTGAACAAAGAAGGAATTGAGGGCGCGGATGTTTTCTTTAATGGAAGATTTGTCGGAAGCACAACCAATCCTGTGGAATTCACTGAAAAAATCAGGGAAAAAAGAAGAGACGGAGAAATTCCGCTTCAGCTTAATGCAAGATACGATGACGGTTTTGAGATTATTTCAATTTCAACAGAACCTGGCCGGGCTTTGAGGCCTTTGATAATTGCCGAGAGGGGAATCCCAAGACTTACCAATGAACACCTGATTAAACTGCAGCAAAATGAAATGAAGTGGAACGATTTAATCAAGCAGAAAGTGATAGAATATCTTGACACTTCCGAAGAAGAGAATGCGCTTATTGCGCTGTTTGAAAACGAGTTGACTCCGGAGCATACGCATCTTGAAATTGACCCGATGGATATGCTTGGCGTTGTAACTTCTTTGGTTCCTTACGGGAATCACGACCAAAGCTCCAGGTTGAATCGCGGAAGCAAGACGCAAAAGCAGGCGCTTGGATTGTACGCAACAAATTATCTTGTAAGGCTTGACACTGACGTTTCAATTCTTCAATATCCGCAGAAGCCGATAGTAAAAAGTTTTGTTTATGACATACTCAATACATATCCTGCCGGACAAAATCTGGTTGTTGCAATTATGACACACGAGGGATACAACATGGAAGACGCTCTTGTGTTCAACAAAGGAAGCGTTGACAGGGGCGTCGGAAGAAGCTACTATTTTAGACCGCATTCAACTGTTGAAATGCATTATGCGGGAAGTTTGAAGGATGAAATAGTGGTTCCGGGAAAAGACACATCCGGATACAAAACGGAAGAAAGCTACAGGTTCTTGGATGATGACGGTGTGGTTTCTCCAGAAGCTGACATCAATGAAGTAGAGGTTTTAATAGGAAAAATTTCACCTCCGAAATTCCTGTCTGAAGCAAGGGAAATCTCCGTGAGGGCAAAAAAAGAATCTTCGGTTACAATGAGACAGGAAGAGAGAGGAACCGTTGAATCTGTTTTCGTAACACAGGACTCTGAAGGAAATAAAATCGTGCAGGTAAAAACCCGTGATTTGAGAATTCCCGAACTTGGAGACAAATTCGCAACATCACACGGACAGAAAGGAGTCATAGGGGCAATAGTCCCTGAAAATGATGTTCCGTTCACTTCCAGGGGAATCAAGCCAGATGTTATTTTTAATCCTCATGGTTTGCCAAGCAGAATGACTGTCGGATATCTTCTTGAACTATTTGCCGGAAAAGTCGGATGCCTTAGAGGAAAAGTCGTGGATGGAACCCCCTTTGCGGGAGAAAACAAAAGAGACTTGGAAGCGCAGTTGACTAATCTCGGTTTCAGATACGACGGAAAAGAAACTATGTATAATCCGATAACCGGAAAAAGAATGGACGCAAAAATTTTCATTGGAAACCTTTACTATCTTAAACTCAAGTACATGGTTGCAAACAAGCTTCACGGAAGAGCTTCCGGAAAAATCGCTTTGCTTACAAGACAGCCAATTGAAGGGCGTTCAAGAGGCGGAGCGTTGAGACTCGGAGAAATGGAACAGCAGGCGCTGGTTGCTCACGGAGCTTCTTTGCTGTTAAAAGAAAGATACGATTCAGACAAGATAGTTCTGCATATTTGCGAAAAGTGCGGAGCGATAGCCATTGAAGACACTATAAGAAACAAGATTTATTGCCCTTTGTGCAACAGCGAGGACACTGAAGCCGTTGAAGTGTCATATGCTTTCAAATTGCTTTTGGAAGAACTGCAAGGACTGCATATTCAAACAAAGTTTAAATTAAAAAACAAATACGAATAATATGACAAGACAATTTTCAGTTTTGGGAGAATTTCCTGAAGGAGTTGGTGAAAAAGTTATATCCGGAAGAGTGATTAGACCTATGAAATGTTATGAAGCAAATACTTTTCAGGAAGCATTGGAAAGAGCAGCACAAGAAGACGGACTGAGGTTGCCATTAAATTTCATGGAAGAATTAAATGCCAAGAAAAACGGGGCAAATATCCCTAAAAAAGAAGTTGGATTAATTTATGAAATTATGGAGATAACAAAATGCAAAAACAAATAAGAAAAAAAGTTGATGAGATAAGTTTCGCTCTGCTTAGTCCGGAACAGATTAAAAAAATCTCTGCGGCAAAAATCGTAACTCCCGAATTGTATGATATTGACAGCTATCCTGTGGATGGGGGATTGATGGATTTGAGACTTGGAGCCATCGACCCCGGAATAAGATGTCGCACGTGCGGAGGAAGATTGAAAGAATGCCTTGGGCATCCGGGAAGAATAGAGCTTGCGCGTCCGATAATCCATCTAAAATATGTCCCGTTGATTGAAACGGGATTAAGATGTTTTTGTCATGAATGCGGGAAACTCCTCCTTAATGAAGCTGAATTGAAAAAATATTCTTCAAGCGAGAGGGCAAAAAAAGCAAAAGATGTGAAAAGGTGCCCGCATTGCAATGCTGCCCATGAAAAAGTCAAGCTTGAAAAACCGACAAATTTTTATATCGGCAAAAAAAGACTTTCCCCGACGACAGTGAGAGAGATTTTAGCAAACATCGGGGATGAAGAACTAAAAAAAATAAATGTTGATCCTGAAAATTGCAGGCCCGAATGGGCGGTTTTGATTATTCTCCTTGTTCCTTCAGTAACAATTCGTCCAAGCATAATTCTTGAAAGCGGAGAAAGAAGCGAGGATGATTTGACGCACAAGCTGTCGGACATAATAAGGGCGAATCAAAGATTATGGGAAAATCTGAACGCTGGAGCTCCTGAAGTCATAATTGAAGATTTATGGGACTTGTTGCAGTTTCATGTAACAACTTTTTTTGATAATACAGTTTCAAAAATCCCTCCTGCAAGACACAGAAGCGGACAGCCATTAAAGACAATAACTGAAAGAATAAAGGGAAAGGAAGGAAGAATAAGAAAAAATCTTGCTGGAAAGAGAGTCAATTATTCCGGAAGGACTGTAATCTCTCCGGACCCTGCAATGGATTTAAATGAAGTTGGAATTCCCTACGAAATTGCAAGGGTCGTCACAGTAGCCGAAACAGTTAATGACATAAATATTGACAAAATCAAGAAATTAATTGAAAATGCCGAAAAGTATCCCGGAGCAAATTATGTAATAAGGCCCGACGGAAAAAAGAAAAAAATAACTCCTGATTTAAAGGAAGAGATAATGAATGAAATTTCGCCGGGATACAAAGTCGAGAGGCATTTGCAGGACGGGGATGTGGTATTATTCAACAGGCATCCAAGCCTTCATAAGACAAGCCTGATGGCGCATATTGTCAAAGTGCTTCCAGGAAGAACATTCAGGCTCCATCCCGGAACAGCATTCCCATACAATGCCGACTTTGACGGAGATGAGATGAACATTCATTCGCCTCAAACGGAAGAAGCAAGAGCCGAGGCAAGAATACTTCTTGATGTCAAAAAAAATTTAATGTCGGAAAAGAACAACACAAATCTCCTTGGATGCTCGCAGGATGCGATAACCGGAAATTATCTTCTTGGACTAAATGAGTTCTCAGCAGATTATGCAAATCAGCTTCTCTACAAAGCAAACATATCGAAACCGATATCCAAAAAAACAATTTCCGGATTTGAATTATTCTCCCAAATAATTCCCAACATTAATTTCTCAAACAACTCAATAAAAATACATGATGGAAAAATCATAAGTGGAAAGATAGACAAGACTTTATTTGGACAGGAAGACGGAGAATTAATCCGCGAATTAGACAAAAAAATCGGAAGAGATGACACCATAAAGACGATAAAACATGCATTTGACATTGGAATCAATTACCTGACGGACAGGGGAATCACAATTTCGCTTGAAGATTTAAATCTTAAAGACAAATCAATTGCAAGAGGAGAAGAAATAATAAAAAAAGCGGAAAAAAGAACCGATGAGCTGATTGATTTGTACGCCAAAGAAGATTCTGAAATCATACCCGGAAAAACAAAAGAGGACACGAGAGAGATAAAAATTCTGCAGGCATTAAATGAAGTCAGAACAAAAATCGGGGAGATTGTCAAAGAAGAATTCCCTGAAGAGAATTCCGTGAATCACATGATAACTTCCGGAGGCGGGGGAAACATACTGAACATCACTCAAATTGCCTGCTGTGTCGGACAACAGGCCCTTTGGGGGAAAAGAATTGATATTGGATACAACAAAAGGACGCTTCCTTTTTTTAAGAAAAATGAGATATCTCCGCAATCAAGAGGATTCATAAAGAGCTCATTCATGCGCGGTTTGCGACCTGATGAATTCTTTTTCGGGGCGGTAACCGGACGTGATTCCCTGATGGATACTGCGTTAAGAACCCCTAAATCAGGCTACCTGTACAGAAGGCTTGCAAATGCTCTTCAAGATTTGAAAGTGGAATATGACGGAACCATAAGGGACAGCAACAACAGCATAATTCAGTTCAAGTATGGTTTAGACGGGGTGGATGTTTCCAAATCTCATTTGAATGGAAAAATAGAGCCGGGAGAGGCAATAGGAATTATTACTGCGCAATCATTCGGGGAGCCGTCAACTCAAATGGCATTAAATGTTTTCCATTTTGCCGGCGTTCAAGAAATGCAGATAACCGCAGGTTTGCCAAGGCTGATTGAAATATTTGATGCAAGGAAAAAACCATCTTCCCCTAAAATGGAAATATATCTCTCAAAAGACTACAATAATGAAAAAGAAGCAAAAGTTTTCGCGGAAAAAATAAAAGAAGTGAAAATTGCGGAAACTGCATCGGAAATAAATCTGGATTTCACCAATAAAAACATTGAAATAAAAACGGACAAAAATAAGCTGAGACGCGCCCATACAACAATAAAAAAAATTATTGAAACACTGGAAGAATTCGGATACAAGCCGAAAGAAAAAGAAGAATTCATCATTATCAATGCATCCCATCTTGATTTCAAAGAAATGTATAAACTTAAGGAAAAAATAAAGAAAGAGATTATTTCGGGAATCAAGGGAATAAGCCAGATTTTGATAATCAAAAAGGAAAAAGATTATGTCATAACAACTCTTGGAACAAACCTCAAGAAAATAATTTTGTTGAAAGAAGTTGACAAAAGCAGGACAATATCAAATGATTTTCACGAGACTGCAGGAATATTCGGAATAGAAGTTGCAAGGCAATTAATAATAGAAGAGATAAACCGCGTTTTAAGCACGCAGGGATTGGACATTGACATGAGGCACCTTGAACTTATCGCCGATGCCATGAGCAATACCGGAGAGGTAAAAGGGATAACAAGAATGGGAATCATTGCGCAGAAATCTTCGATACTCGCCAGAGCAACATTTGAAACCCCGATAAAACAATTTGTAAATGCGTCGATAAAAGGAAGCAAAGACAAACTGGCAAGCGTTATTGAAAATATAATCTTGAATCAGCCAGTTCCGGTTGGAACCGGATTGCCAGGATTGTTAGTCAAGGTGATCGGACCTATGTCAAAATCGTCAGGAATGAAAAAAGCGAAAAAAGAAGTAGTTGAAAAAGTAAATGAATAACCTTATAAACATTTCTTAGATTTATTAAAAATGAAAGATAAATTTTTAGAGATGCAATTTCTTTTGGAAATTGCATAAGGCATAATTCATAATGATTGACACAATTAACATGCAGGAAATGAGATATCTGAACCTGTTTAGAAAAATTACCCAGATTAGCACGAGATTCTGTTTCAGATACAATTACTTCATAATTTTTGCCGTTCCAA
>Ga0209431_10005190_pt1 | contig 10175 bp, 1 predicted proteins | sample RifCSP13_3_FD_184021 | JGI IMG/M metagenome (GOLD analysis project Ga0209431, IMG submission 184021) | Soil microbial communities from Rifle, Colorado - Rifle CSP2_sed 13_3 (SPAdes) (version 2) | ecosystem: Environmental > Terrestrial > Deep subsurface > Rock core/Sediment | place: Rifle... | reverse complement strand
GTGGGTTGTCAGAATTAAGATGTGATCGTCGTGGCCCAGGCAAAGCAGCGCTGGCCTCAGTAATGGCCCCAAGGACAGATCGAAGGGGCGCCTGGCTTCCTCCGCAATCAGACGCGCGGTTTCCGTCTCGCGCTCAGCATAAGATAGCCGGTGAAGTTCGATCAGCGGTACCATCAGCTTCTGCGCGGTCGCAGTGACTTGTTCCGGTCGACCATCGACAACTGCAAACCTAGCCCGCAAAACCTCATGACGGAGAATAACCTCATTGAGGCTCCGCTCAAGCGCATCAGTCTTGAGAGGCCCGGTTAGACGCGCCGCGCGACAGATGTTGTAAACAGAACTCCCTGGCTCAAGTTGCTCCAAAAACCAGAGCCGTTCCTGCGCGAACGACAAAGGCGGTGCTTGATCCTTGGCGACTCGCCGAATGGGCGGGGGCGCAAAACGCAAAGCAGCATTGGCATTGTGGAGAAATTGGAGGATTTCTGGCTTTCGCTCGGCTATTTGCTCGCGCAGGGCTGCGGTAAGAGTTCCTTTGGGAGCGTTGACGCGCAGTCGTTCGCCTTCGGCAGAGAGCCGTATATCTAGACACTGGATTTGCGAGACGAAGTCGGCGATGTTTATATCTCGATCTCCTCTCTTTCCTGATCCGGCGTGGCTTGCGCAACGTGGGTGGTTCCTCGCAATACTTCAATTTGCCGCGCCAGACCCTGGACAGTTGGTGTTTCCAGGAAAGCGCGCAATTCTAAGGCGACCTGTAAGGTTTCCCTGACCCGCGCAGCTACCTGTGCGGCAAGCAGCGAGTGACCGCCCACATGGAAGAAATTGTCATGAAGACCGATCCGGTCCAAGCCGAGGACCTGTGCAAAAATATTGCTCAGGGCCTGTTCGATGTCGGTGCGTGGCAAAGCGGAAGTATCACCTTCAGGCGAAAGAAACTCTTCTGGCGGAGGAAGCCCCTGGTAGTCGACCTTACCGCTGGGGGTTAACGGCAGACCATCCAGCAGGATGATATAAGAAGGCACCATGTAACCAGGAAGTCTCGCGCTCAAGAAGCAACGTATTTCGTCTTTGGAGCACGGTCGATCCTTTTCGGCTGCGATATATGCCGTTAAACGCAGATCTGTTATCGAGCCTGGAGCAGACTCCTCCGAGACGAATTCCTTCGCAACCACTACGCTGCTTTTTACCGCCGGGTGCTGGCTCAAGACGGATTCGACCTCGGCCAATTCGACGCGAAAGCCGCGGACATTCACGCAACGGTCATTTCTGCCGGCCCATTCGACATTGCCATCAGGCAGGTATCTTCCAAGTTCACCCGTTCGGTACAGCCGATCACCTGCGTTGTTTGTGAATGGATTAATGAGAAAATTTTCCTGCGTCAGTTGGTCGTTGCCGATGTAACCCTCCGCCAGATGTGGACTTCGCACGTAAAGCTCCCCGAGCTCGCCGATCCCTGCGAGTTGGCGGCCTGCGGTCAGCAATAGTAATTGAACGTCCTTGACGCCGCATCCCAAAGGAATAGCTTGTTTTGCTTCGTCGTCGCTCATGGATAGTTCTTCCGGGACCTTGAAATACCCTACCGCACGCTGGGTTTCCGTAGCGCCGTAGAAGTTCATGACCTTGGCATGGCGCGCAAGCGTACGAGTCATCCCCACGTCGTGTTTTGTTAACGCGTCACCGGCAAAAAACACGCGCCGCACGGATGGCAGAATGCTTCCCGGGGCCATCTGCAAGAGCTGCCCCAGGGCGGGAGTAAGATGAAGGATAGCGATCTGGTTCTGCTGCAGCCATTCGACAAGTCTTGCCGGAGATTTTATATCCTCCGGGGCAGGAATATAGAGCGCTGCTCCTAAAAATAGCGCAGTAAAAACATCTCGATGTAACAGACTATAGGAAAGACCGGAAAGCAGGCTGAAGCGATCGGTTTCTCTCAGGTCGAATACTTCTTTTTGCCAGGGTAGAAAATGGGTCATCGGCCCATGCTTGCAGAGAACACCTTTCGGTTGACCCGTCGAACCTGACGTAAAAGCGATATAGGCGGGGTCATGAGCTTGGATTGCGATACCGGGATCGGTTTCGGGGTACTGAAGCAAGGGATTAGAGGCTGGATTTTTTTGGATCGGGAGATTAACTCGACAGCACAAGGAAAAGTTTTCCAGATAATTCTGTAGATCACCGTGCAAATCGCCGGCCGCCTCTATCTGCACCCAGCCCCGAGGCCGTGCGATGCGAAGATAGGAAATCAAACGGGAAGCGGGATAGGCGGGATCCAAAATGACAAAAGCGGCTCCCGCCTTGAGAATCCCAAGCAATGCAAGAACAAGAGCGGAGCTGCGGTGCGCGTAAATCGCAACTACGTCTTTTGGCTTGATTCCATTCGCCACCAAATAATTGGCCAGTTGGTTGCTGCGTTCGTCGAGTTCTTTGTAAGTCCAACTCTCGTCGGCATCGATCACCGCCAACCGATCCGGCGCTCGCTCAGCCTGAATGGCGACGAGTGTGTGGATCGCTCCTTCCCAGCTGTTATCGAGCCCTTCAGTGGGATCGGGGAAAACCGCTTGCGCGGCCGGGGTTACGAGCGAGTATTGATCGATCGGCCGCTCCGGGTTCTCGACAATCTGCGACAGCAGATAACTAAACTGTTCGAGCAAAGCGGCAATGCGAGCCTCGCTGAAAAGCTCGGCATTATAGACAATGGCAAGGTCGACTCTTCCGTCTATTTCCGGCGCGTAAACGGTGAGATCGAACTTCGCGCTCGGCGCGGCATGCGAGAGCTTAACGATCTCACAGCCAGGCAGTGTGAGAACACGCTCGGAGACGTCCGCCAAATTGAACAGAACCTGAAACAAGGGGTTGCGGCTGAAATCGCGCTGGGGATTTAATGCCTCCACGATTTTTTCGAAAGGCAGGTCCTGGTGCGTGTAAGCGTCCAGGCAAACTTCGCGCACCCGCTTTAATAAATCGCTGAAACTTGGATTGCCGGAAAGATCCGTGCGCAAGGCCAAGGCATTGATGAAGAATCCGATCACCCCATCAAGCTCCGGGCGATTGCGCCCCGCGATGGTCGAGCCGACGACGATGTCGTCCTGCCCGCTATGACGTGCCAGCAAGATATTGAGGGCCGCGAACAAGATCATGAACCGCGTGACACCTTCCCGGCGGCTCAGGTCCTTGAGATCCTTGGTGAGCTCTTCGGAAAGCAATTTGCTTAGTCGTGCGCCACGGAACGTCTGCGCCAATGAGCGCTCGTAATTCGTGGGTAGATTGAGCGGCGATACATCACTCAGTTGCCGTTTCCAGTAAGCAAGCTGAGACTCCCAAGCCGCGCCCTGGAACCAGTCTTGTTGCCAGAAAGCATAATCGACGTACTGAACCTGAAGCGGCGGCAACCAAACGTCTATTTCTTCCAATGAGGCTTCGTACAACGCCGTGAGCTCCTGGTAAAAAATGACCAGCGACGAGCCGTCGGAGACGATGTGATGAAAGTTCAGGATGAGCACGTGCTCTTGCCCACCGAGCCGTAACAACTTGGCCCGCATGAGCGGAGCATTTTGAATATCGTAAGGCTGGCGCGCATCGTCAATGGATAGCCGCTGAACTTCCACAGCTGCCTGGTCTTCCGGCAAATGTGACAAATCTACGACCGGCAGCGTGAATGTCACCAAAGGAATGATTTGTTGAACCGGATTGCCGTCGGTCTCACCGATGCTCGTTCTCAGGCTTTCGTGCCGCTTGATGATCGCATTCAGCGCTCGTTCCAACGCCGCGATATCCAGCTCGCCTTTAATATTGAAGACCGCCGGGATGTTGTACGCGGTAAAATCAGGGTTGAGCTTGTGCAAGAACCACAACCGTCGCTGCGAGAAAGAAAGCGGCAGCGGACCGTCCCGCGGTACAGGCACGATCCGGGGAATGGAGACGCCGCTTTGATTGCGGCGCCGGCAATCGACATGCTCCGCCAACGCAGTCACAGTCGGCAATTCGAATAGTTTGCCCAGCGGCAGATCGATGTTGAAGTTATTCCGCAAGCGCGCGACCACCCGCGTCGCCAGCAGTGAGTGGCCGCCGAGGTCAAAGAAGTTGTCATAGACGCCGATCTTATCGAGCTTAAGCACCTCGCGCCAAACTTGTGCTACGAGTTCCTCGATTTCGGTTCGGGGTTCAATAACCCCTTGGTCAAGTTGCGGCCGCTCGCCATCGGGGGCAGGCAGCGCATTGCGGTCGATTTTACCATTCGGTGTTAACGGCACGCTGTCCAAGAACACAAACAGCGAAGGAATCATGAAGTCAGGCAGCTTTTGATTGAGAAAACTACGTAGCTCGGTTGCTAAAGGCTTTTCAGTGTCTGACACAAGGTATGCGATTAAGTTGCGATCCGATTCCGAAACTCCTTCCCCCTCGACGGGGGAAGGCAGGGATGGGGGTGCCTGTTCTCGCAAGCTGTTCGTTGAGTGTATCACCCCCACCTTAGTCCTCCCCCGTCGAGGGGGAGGAAATAAAGAGGCGATTACCACGGACTCCTTTACCGACGGGTGTTGGTTGAGCGTGGCTTCGATCTCGCCTACCTCAATCCGATGCCCTCGGATCTTAACCTGGTTATCGATTCGCGCCAAAAACTCGATGTTGCCATCCACTAGATAGCGTGCGATATCTCCCGTTTTGTAAAGACGCGATCCGGGTTTGTCGCTGAAAGGACTGTCAACAAATTTCTCCGCCATGAGTTCCGGCCGGTTCAAGTACCCTCGTGCCAAACCATGGCCGCCGATATATAGCTCGCCATGGACTCCGATAGGAACAGGCTGCAAGTGAGAATCCAGTATGTAGATCTGCGTGTTCGCAATCGGTCGACCGATGGGAACGGCTATCTCTCCGGGTTCCACAGCGCATATCGCGGACCAAATTGTCGTCTCCGTTGGACCGTAAAGATTCCAGAGTTGACCGTGCTCACGCAATCGGGCTGCAAGATTACGCGACAGAGCCTCGCCCCCACAGAGAATCTTGAACTTCTCCGCTCCCAGCCATCCTGCGTCGAGCAACAGTCGCCACGTGGAAGGTGTCGCTTGCATCGCCGTCACCGAGTCTTCCGTTAGGCGCTTGAGCAGTCGCTCTTCGTCCACGGCTTCCTCGTGACTCGCCACGGCGACCCGCCCGCCAACCATCAATGGCAGGTAGAGTTCAAGCCCTGCGATGTCAAAGGAGATCGTCGTAACCGCCAAGAAGACGTCCTGGTTGGTAACCCCAACGCGTTGACTGATCGAGTGCAAACAGTTCACTACGGAGCGGTGCGAGACCTGAACGCCCTTTGGCTTTCCCGTCGATCCAGAGGTGTAGATGACGTAGGCGAGATCGTCGGAACTTGCCCCTCTCCCAGGCGTCTCTCGGCTCTGCGTCTCGATGAGATGCCAGTCGCGGTCGAGGCAAACGATTTTGAGCCGAGGATTGAGGATTGAGGATAGTGAATCGCGGCTGGGAGATCGATGATTGCCATCTTCGATCCTCCATCTTCCATCCTCGACCAATTTCTCCTGGGTTAGCAGCACCGAAACCTCGGCATCCTCCAACATGAACGCCAATCGCTCTCTGGGATAGCTCGGGTCCAACGGCACATACGCCCCGCCTGCCTTGAGAATTCCCAACAGCCCAATAACCATTTCCAGAGATCGCTCCAGGCAAATTCCAACTAATCGTCCCGGCCCAACGCCTAGTCTTTGTAAGTGATGCGCCAGTTGATTGGCTTTCGTGTTTAATTCCCGGTAAGTTAATCGTTGCCCTTCAAAGGTTACAGCTATAGCGTCAGGAGTTTGTTTCGCCTGCTCCTCGAACAGCTCATGTATGCACTTGTCTTTGGGATAGTCCGCTTCCGTATTGTTCCACTCAAAGAGCAATTGACGCCTCTCGGCTTCAGTTAGGAGGGGCAAATCAGAGATGCGCCGATCCGGATTTTCAACAATACCTTCCAGTAGAGTTTGGAAATGACCAACCATTCGTTCGATGGTCGAATGATCGAATAAATCCGTGCTGTACTCGAAAGATCCAGTAAGTTTTTTATCTCGTTCAGTTAACGAAAGCGTGAGGTCGAACTTGGAGGTACCAGCGTCAACTTCTAGCGGTTCTGAGGCGAGACCTTCAATTGCTGTGCGTGTCGATTCGGCAACCTGGAGTACGAACATCACCTGGAATAATGGGTTGCGGCCTAACTCCCTGTTCGGGTGTAACTCTTCTACCAGTCTTTCGAACGGCAGGTCCTGGTAGGTATAAGCTTCCCAGCAAAAATGTCTTACTCGAATCAGCAGTTCACTAAAAGTTGGATTGTCGGAAAGATCGGTACGCAGCACCAGGGTATTGACAAACAATCCTATCAGTTCTTCGGTCGCGCCCCAGTTTCGGTTTGCAATCGGAAAACCGACGACTAAATCCGCTTGATCCGTGTAACGGAAAAGCAAAGTCTTAAACGCCGCCATCAGCGTGTTGAATAGAGTCAAGCCAGCACGACGACTCAAGTCCTTCAGCGCCTCTGAAAGCGCTTCTGGCAACATCACAGACTGCCTTGCACCGCGAAAGTTCCCTAGTTTTGGTCTGGACCGGTCAGTCGGTAGATTGAGAAGCGGCACCCCACCGCCGAATCGATGCTTCCAATAGTTGAGCCGTGACACGAGGGGCCCGTCTCGCAGCCATTTTCGCTGCCAGACGGCGAAGTCGGAATATTGAAAAGGAAGGTCGGGAAGCGCTGGCCGTCGCCCAGCGGAAAATGCTTTGTAAGAAGTCCACAACTCGCGATAAAAAATTTGCATCGACCAACCGTCGCACACAATTTGATGTACCGTAAGGACAATGAGCCACTCTTGTTCATCCAAGCGGATCAGCATAGCCCTCAGGAGCGGACCTCGCGCCAAATCAAAGGGATGTCGCGCTTGTTCTTTTGCTATGTGTATACTTTGTTCGTATCGCTCAGATTTAGGTAATGGCCGCAGGTCGATTACCTCTAAACTCAGGCTCAAAACGGGAGCGACAGCCTGCGTCGGTTGACCGTCTGACGCAGGAAAAGACGTGCGCAAGATTTCATGACGCTCGACGATGCTATTCACACTGTTTTCGAAGGCCCCAACATTTAGCGTTCCTCTCAGATAGTGGGCCCTACAGATATTGTAGGACGCATTTCCAGGCTCCCACTGATCCAAAAACCATAATCGCTGTTGGGCAAAAGAAAGGGGAAGATTCTGATCCCGCGCGACGCGTTCCAATGGGACATCAATTCCACGCTCTGCAGAGTCATTCGTCATGGAAATAATTCGACTTAAACTTGCAATGGTCGGCGATTCGAAAAAACAACTGAGTGGCGTCCGCACGCCGAATATTTTCTCGACTCGAGCGACAACTTGCATTGCGGTTAGTGAATTGCCGCCGAGATCGAAGTGATTATCATGTACCCCTATTTCGCGTATTCCGAGAATTAGAGACCATAGGCTTGTCAACACTTCTTCGATCTGTCCTGTCGGAGGGACCAACGGAACATCGAGGACCGGTCGGGAGTCCGTAGGCTCAGGCAGAGCACTGCGATCGATCTTTCCGTTTGGCGTAAAGGGCAGCGACTCCAAGAAGATAAACGCAGAAGGAATCATGTAATCTGGCAGCTTATCTTTAAGAAAATTCCGCAGTTCCGTCACTCCAGGCGCTGACGACTTGTCTGGAACGATGTAGGCTGCTAAGTATTTGTCCCCTCTTATGTTGTCTCGGCAGAGAATGAGAACTTGATCCACCACGGGATGCCGTAGCAGCGCGAGCTCTATTTCGTTTGTTTCGACTCGATAACCGCGAATCTTGATCTGAGCATCCCGACGTCCAAGGTGCTCGAGGCATCCGTCGGCAGACAAACGTCCCCATTCCCCGGTGCGAAAGATGCGGCTATCGGAGCCGGCCGGCTGGGCACGAAACCCACCGTTCGTAAGTTCCAGACTTCGCCAGTAGCCAGGGGAAAGAAACCGACTTCGAACTGCTATTTCTCCGATCTGACCCGGGCCGAGATCATTGCCATATTCGTCCAACATGAGAATTTCCATGTCCGGCACGGGGTATCCGACCGGTACGATCCCCGTGATTTGAGTTTCCTTGTTGGCGATATATTGGCGAATCGTCTTGGTCTCCGAACTGGACAGCGCGTTGACGAAAATAGCATGTTTTGAGAAGCGCCGTTTGTACGACTCCAGATCCTTCCAAGAAACTTGTTCGCTGCCCAGCCTGATAATGCGCAGATCCGGAAATTCCTCCCCATCGCTTAGGTTTTTCACGAAATAACGGAACACCGTCGCCGCCGAGTGGTACACAGTGATCCTCTCTCGATGTAACCACCCGGCTATGCCGCCGAGGCCGTCCGATTTCAGATTCCAGGGATGAAGCGTCGCGCCGTTCAGCAATGCACAGTAGAAGTCTTGCATGCCCTGCCCCGTGCTGTAGGAGCCAAAAAGAGTAAAGCGATCATCGCTGGTAAGACTAAGACTATTGGTGTGATGCATGACGTTGTGAAGTTCATTGCGGTGGGTATGCACTACCCCTTTTGGCCGGCCAGTGGTACCGGAGGTGTACAAAATACAACTGATGTTTTCCGACGATATCGGGATCCCCAGATTCTCCGTCTCTAAAGACATATCGATCTGATCAACGTTGATAACGCGGGAGCGATCGAACACGTTGTGCGCGAGAGCCAAACGCTGATTGTTGGTGACAACGAGTTGAGCACCCGAGTCGACCAACATGTACTCAAGTCTTGAAAGAGGAAGCGCTGGGTCGAGCGGAACGAAACATTTTGCCGCTTTCAACACGGCAAAGATTGCGACAATCGCGGGCAGGTCGTGATCCAGTAGAAGCGCGATCGGTTGATCATTCGAAGAGTGTTGCCGAACGGCACGGGCGATCTGATTGGCCGATTTATTGAATTCCGAATACGTGATGTGCTGAAATCTCGTCTTGACCGCAATATGATCGGGATAAAGTGCTGCCTGTCGTTCGAAGCGCTCGGGGACGGACGTTTCGACGTCGTCTCGCGCAAATTCGACAAAGCGGCCTTCGGCTTGCATAACACTCCCCAATACCCGCCTTCTTTCCATAGGAATTATTCATTGAGTTTGGCCAACGCACCTTTAGCCTTCGATAGCCAATATGGCATCGACATCACCTTGTAAAGATCTACCGCTACGCCTAGCTCGGAGCGAGCCTTCGCAACGTTCTTCACCTGAGCATGGAGATTGCCGATGCCCAAGTGACAGCGCGCTTGCAAAGGACGCATTCTTAGTTCTTGAGCCAATGCCAAAGCCATACGGTAGTCTGCTTCAACCTGCTCCACGTTCAAAGCACTGCGCCGAGCTGAAAGGTCTGCGAGGATTGCCAGCAACCATGCTTGACTTCCTCGATCCTTGCTTTCGGCCGCCAGTTCCAGACCGCGCCTGGCTAGTGCCTCCGCTTCATCGGTTCGACCCGCAAGCAGATAGGTACCACTCAACCAGGCTACGCGCATCGCCTGACCACCCAGTCTTCTCATCGACGCGGTGTGCTCCACGGCGCTCTCTAGAAGCCGGTGGGCTTCGTCTAAGCGTCCTACAAAGGCATAGGCAGCACCTAAGCACGAAGCTACGAGCGGGCGCTGGACGACAATCTCTGCAGCATCACACACCGCCAAGCCACGTTCCAGCAAGGCGATCGCTTGGTCAAAGTCTCCCTTAACGAGGAAAAGTATCCCGGCCCCATAATATGCATAGGCAATACTATAAGGGTGATTACTTTCCTCGGCAGCGCGCATTGCGTCATCTGCATAAGGGGGGGCTTCATTAAACCTCCCTAATTGAGCGAGCGCGCGGACCAGCCACACCCTGCAGATCACATAGACGCTTCCGGTCGTTCCAAATAACTCAAATTTCCGATTGCCGATCAGTGGGAGTGCTAGTCCAAGCACCTCAACGGCGTCCTCGTATTGACCCAAATTGTGGTGCGCTACGCCAAGAAAATAGTGGGCGACAATATGAAGATCGATATTCTCCGGCGCCCGTGTATGGTCGAGGGCCTCTTTGGCCGATAGGATCGCCCGTTCCGAGTTCCCGGCAAGATTCCAATGGGCAGTCATCAAATTAAATATTGTCCCCAATCGTGCTTGATCATTGAGTGCGACGGCCGCTTCCTTAGCTTCT
>Ga0209431_10005189_pt1 | contig 10176 bp, 15 predicted proteins | sample RifCSP13_3_FD_184021 | JGI IMG/M metagenome (GOLD analysis project Ga0209431, IMG submission 184021) | Soil microbial communities from Rifle, Colorado - Rifle CSP2_sed 13_3 (SPAdes) (version 2) | ecosystem: Environmental > Terrestrial > Deep subsurface > Rock core/Sediment | place: Rifle... | reverse complement strand
AGCAGTAGCCATGTGTGCAAGAAAACCCACAACTATTGCATTCATTCCCTCTAATCCAGTCAACAATCCTATCATCTTGTAGAACGTGCCTGAGGGTACGCCAAGCTGTGAATCTATGCCAAAGATTAATGATACTAACGCCATGCCACCTACAATGCCAGCCATTGCTCCCCCTTTGGCATTGCTTAAAAGATCGCTTTTTGAAACAGCCATTGTCAGCTGAAATACGATACGTCATTTTAAGATAAAAACTAGATCCTAAATTCCTGGATATGAAAATATTCACGAAAATTATCTGCCAGAATCAATACACTCAATTCTTTATGCAGGCTCACTGAACCCAGATATTCGAGTCCTGCAAGACTCGGCACAAAATTCATACCTGAAATCGTAAGATATGTGTGGTATTACACTGTATTACTATTCACATATCAATGATAAAGAATATTATCACAAAGTATGGATGCAAGATAATGAAAGATGATCTATTTGGTACTGCAATTAATTGCATCGATGGCAGAGTACAATTACCTGTTTTAGACTGGTTGAAGAGAAATTATTCCGTAAGATATGTGGATACTATAACAGAACCTGGTGTTGACAGAGTTTTTTCTGAAACAAATGTGGATAGAATACAACAGTTAAAATCGAAAGTCATGATTTCAATGAATGCGCATGGATCAAGTATAGTAGTAATTTCAGGCCATCATGAATGTGCGGGAAACCCTGTTACAAAAAATGAACATCTGAATCATATCAAAAGTGCATCCGAGATTATCAAGTCTTGGAATCTTCCAGTCAAGGTAGTTGGACTCTGGGTAAACGAGAATTGGGAAGTTGAGGTAGTGACATAATAGGTGTATTTTTATTGAAAGACTATGACTACACACTAAAGTTATTATGAAAATGTCGCACGAATCCATAGGTCAATTTAGATACTTGTACTAGAACATATCAATCAAGTTACAGCGCCTGACAAATGAGGTCGCGTTGACTTTTGTATTGGTTGATAATGATTTTGACTCGATAGTTTCATTTGAAATAAGATTCAAGTGATTCATTTAATATTTGGAATAGGTAGATGCATTTGCACATCCATGATTTAATAGGATGCCAACTAATAGAAAATGATGGTTTCTGATATAACCATAAGAGAAATCAAGCCGATCAATATTGAAGGAGGCTATCTTATCGATGGCTTTCCTTATGCCGGACTAGCAAACGCAATTGCCACTGAATCCATGATAAATACGATACAATTTGAAATGGTAGGTGTACTTGATTCTGATCTTTTTCCCCCCCTTGCCATAATAAAAGATGGAACACCAAACTTTCCGGCAAGAATATTTGTAAATAATAATCTCAGAGTAGCAGTTTTTTCATCATACCTTACTCCACATGAATCACTTCACAGGCAGGTTGCAAAAACCATGTTAGAGTGGGCAAATAAACACAAGTGTGCCTATATTGTTAGCAGTTCTTCAATCAGAAGCGATGAACAGGACTCGGCTATCATCGGAGTAGGTAGTACAAATGACGCTAAAAAGAAGCTGTCAGATGCAGACATTCCACTATTATCTAATGGTACCATTCCAGGCATCCCAGGAATTTTGTTAAACGAGGGAGCGATATCAAACACAAATGTCATAGTGCTTTTATCTAATTCAAAAGAAAGAGGACCCGATTTTAAAGCTGGCGCACAAATTTGTATGGCAATGTCAAAGCTTGTACCAGGTACAGCTTGTGATTTAAAATCGCTTTTACAAGAAGCAGAAGTTATCGAACAAAGCATCAAAAAAACAGAGGAAGATGCAGAGCCACTAAAGGATGCAATGTACGGATGACATACCAAGAAAGAGAAATATCAAAAAATCAGCTAGAGAAGGCTATCCACGTCCTTGATCTAGACGAAGGAATCAGAATAGAAAATAAATCAAACATGATCTTCATAAATAAATCTGCAAAAAGATATTGCATAAACACATCTACAAAAGATAAAGAAGAATTTGTGTATCGTAACAGCGCTGCAGAAGTTCTTGATTTTCTAAAAGATAAGATAGATAAAGACTGCAAAATCTTTTCGTATTAAACCCTTATATCAAAACTTTATCTTTAAATTAAAATGGTGCAGCTTGCAGAATTTGCTGTTGCAGTTATAGTAATTTCTATCTCTGGAGTAATGTCACCCGGGCCACTTTTTGCTGCAAATGTAGCATATGGTCTCAGAGAGGGCACCAAGGCAGGATTAAAGATGGCATATGGTCATACGGTTGTCGAATTACCTCTTGTGATTTTGCTAGGAATCGGCGCACTCTCACTTGAGATACTACCTCAGTTTAGAGAAATAATTGCATTACTTGGCGCAATCAGCCTTTTTGTATTTGCAGGCATTCAAATCAGATCAGTTCTAAAAAAACCAACTACAGTTTTTGAAGGAAAGCACGGACCGTTTCTTGCAGGAATAATGCTTAGTGCATTAAATCCGTTCTTTCTTATCTGGTGGTTTACCATTGGGTTTAAGCTTATTTCGGATGCTCTAGTTATTGCATCATTTGCAGGAATTGGAATCATGTTTGTTTTTCACATATGGATGGACTATGCGTGGCTTTGTACTGTATCATTTCTTTCTTCAAAAGGAAAAAAAATTCTATCAAACAAGAACTATACCATGTTTATGATTGGAATAAGCGGAGTTCTGATATACTTTGGCATAGCTTTTGCCAAAGAAGCATTAAGTTAACCACAGTCTATTGGTTCAATTTCAATCCCACATTCTTCATTTAATTCAATTATTTTGTTTACAAGATTGTCACAAAGCTCTGGATCCAGTGATTTTTGATATTGCCCCAATTCATTTACAACAGTCACATGCTTTACTGGACAACTATTAACAAACCAGATATTGTACAAAATAATTACAGTCAAGACTGCCATAGCCACAATTATGCCATATTTTGAAAGAGTGCTCATTTTAGTTCCTAGAAACATCTATCTCCATAGTGGAAACGTTTCGTTCTCTTCCATCCAGTGAAGTCATACGCTCGGAAAATATTCGTACACCAGTTATTTTGTAACCCACCGCCTCGAGTCTTTTTACAATCATCTGTGAGACATCTACAGCAGTTGTTATGCTTTTGCCCCTTGCCTTTATGGTCACAGTGGGTTCGTTTGCAAGGAGGGTAAGAGTAGCATTGACATATGTCATGATAGGTTTCTTTCCAATAAAAATTATGTTTGGAGGACGGCTCACAGCCCATCTCAAGATGTGTTTTATTTAATGGTTGAGATTTTCTTTTTCGATAAATTTTTGTAAGATATTTTCTATTTCATCAGGAGATGAAGATTGTTTTATAGAATCTACCAATTCTTTTTCATCTATTTCATAGCAGTTTAACATCTCATTTTGATCTTTGAAAAAAAGCAGAACCTTATCTTTGAATATGCAGTGATATAGTTTGTCTATTTCCATTTTTTCAGGGTTGATTTTTACACCTTCTGATTCTGCAGTTACTGGATAATCCATGGTTTTAGCATATTTTTAGAAGATATTTAGATGATTTGATTCGATAATGTAATAAGCATTTTTCTAGTTTTAAAATCAGATGGAACAAAGAATTGTTTTTCATGTTGATTTCGATTATTTCTTTGCTCAATGTGAGGAGCTACGCAATCCAGATTTAAAGACAAAACCTGTTGCAGTTTGTGTGTTTTCAGATCGTGGTGGAGACAGTGGAGCAATAGCGACTGCGAATTATCTTGCAAGAAAATACGGAGTAAAATCAGGCATGCCAATTAGGTTTGCTAAAAAAAGGTTAGAAAGCGTCAAGGATGCAGTTTTTCTTCCAACTGACTTTGATTATTACTCTGAGATATCACAAAACTCGATGAACATAATGAAAGAATTTGCAGACGTCTTTGAATATGTTGGTAGAGATGAGGCGTATTTAGATGTCTCAAAGAGAACAGAAGGAAGTTTTGTCAATGCTGCACACTTGGCTCAGCAATTAAAAAATGCAATACGACATTCTGTAAAACTTTCATGCACTGTAGGAGTCTCATCTAATAAACTGGTATCAAAAATAGCCTCTGATTTTAAAAAGCCAGATGGATTAACAATTGTTCCACCAGATAATATTGAAGCATTCTTGGATCCACTTCCAATTAGATCAATTCCTGGCATTGGCAAAAAAACAGAAGAAAAATTTACAGAGATGGGCTTTCAGACCATTTCAGAATTAAAAAAACTCGATGTCTTTTCACTTAACAGTCAGTTTGGAAGAAAAATTGGAACTTACATTTACAATGCAGTAAGAGGAATCGATGACGAACCTGTCGCGCCAAGACAAGAAGCAACACAGTATAGCAGAATAACTACACTAAAGGAGGATTCAAAAGAATATGGTTTTCTTGCAAAAGAACTTGAAAGATTATGTATAGACGTTCATGCAGCCATACTAAAGGACAATTTAATGTTCAAATCAGTGGGCATACAGTTTGTACAATCAGATTTATCAAACAAAACCAAATCTAAAACTCTCAAAAACTCTACCTCAAGTCTTGACGAACTCAGAAAAACAGTTTTACAACTTCTTGGAGAATCTTTGGAGGATCAGAAAATGCTGATACGTAGAATAGGAGTAAAAGTGTCAGACCTTTCTGAAGTGTCCGGTCAGGACAGCATCACTAGGTATTTCTGATATCAAGCCCCACATGAGACGCTAATCTTTTGTGTTCTTGTGGTGTTATCCATTCTACAAAGAGATAATCAATAATTTCTTTATCGTTCATTCCCAATCGTTTTGCTTCTTTTACCGCTACTTCGTAGGCCTCAATTTCTGTTGGCCTATCAACGTATGAATATGATTTGTTATAAAGATCAAGACCGGCTCGTTGTTGTTTTACATGTACAAGCTCATGTACAATGTCAAGGTATAGAATTTTTTGGTCAGAATTTTTTAGATGATTAAATCCTATTACGATGGTAGCATCTTCATTTTTTACAAACATATAATGGTCTTTTTCTTCCACTATCACATTTATTTTTGAAAAGACGTCATCAAGTTCATTTTTTGTTTTGAACACTTCCATCAGAATTGGCGAGTGTTTTAATCCATCAAAAATATCATCGAGTGAATATGTTCCTGGTGTTATGTCTCTATTGATTTTTATCATGTTCTTTTGCAATTTCAAGTTTTTTAATTCGTTTTGTTTCTACATATGTTACTACAAGTAAGAAGATGAAAAGCCACGGTAAGAACATTATCTCTCCTGCTACAGAATGAAATTCTTCAAACTCTGCAACATTTGTTGATACTTTAAGTGCAAAAAGAGATAAGGAGAATATTCTAATCATGTTTACACCTATCGTGCCAATGATTCCCAGAATAAAATAGACCGCCTTTCTTTTTGGTGGAATGTTCATTTTAAACAAAAAGGCCATCATGACTAGTGAGTAAATTATGACGCTGTGTACGCCTGCAGAAGGCCAGAATACTTGCAGAGCAAATGGACCATGATCTCCTTTTAGAAACATTATGTTATCGCGTGCACTTGCAAAACCCAAATCTAACACATTAATGATCCACGCATTTGTTTTGACGAGATATGGAACCACGTATTGTAATGGACCTAGAGTATCATATGGAAAGAATGCATCAAGTGATAAAATTGCTGCAGTGCCAGCAATGAATATGGGTCCTGCAGGAGATATTCTGATCCATTTTTTGCCAAACAAAATACTCATTGATGAAACTAGAAATATTGCCATAACAACAAAGTCCCACAACCAAGTCCATGAATAGATAAGTTGAACGTTGTATTGTGGTGCAATTGAAATAATATAATCGCGTAAACCAAATTCAAGACTGACAAGATATATCATCGTAAGAGCTGCGAGGGGTATTACCGCAAGTAACTTCTTTTTTGGGATTCCAAGTTTCAATCCAACAAGTTCTGCAACCATGAATGCCATTGCAAAAAGAAACCCGCCTCTTCCTTGATTCCAACTCAAACTAAAAGAGTCTGGAAAAACAGCAAGAGTAAATATTGTAGGGCTAGAAAGTAATAAAATTGCATAAATTACTGTCTTGTCTTGCATCAAATACTCAGCAATATGTGTTAAATAAAAACTCTAGGTGTTAGAAAAAATCAGATATTGACTTTTGTCTTCTTGCTTTTTGCAGATTATTTTTTGCAAGCCACTCCTTTTTATCTATACTAAGACTCTTACAAGCAAAGTCAAGTCCTTCCTCAAAACTTGGTACGATGTTTGGATTTTGTTTCATTGCCAAGAGGTACAGCATATTCTGGTCGTATTTCACGCAACACCATTACTCCTGCCTGAACTTTGTTTTTGAAAAGATATTCAGCTACTCCAAGTCTTGATGCAAAGTGTGCTCCTGCTGTAGCAGGATAATGATCAAGTCCTCTTGCGTCTTCAAAATCAGAACCAAATCCAATGTTTCCTTGCTGATCATACCACGCTTCTTGCATCTCAAACATCCATCTACTTGGAAATAAAACTACAGCAAAAAAGTTACCAAGATGATCATATGTGAAAACTCGGCAGCTATCAATAATATCAAATCCAATTATTTCTAAAACCAATGATTTTGAAATTATATCGTCTGTTGCAGTAATGCTCCAACGAGTTGGAACAAGTCTTCTGTTTTTACCAAACATTCCAATGCTAAAGCATTTTTGAATCCGTGATATCTCAATACCATTGTTATATAATTGTAAAACAGAATCCTGAGCTAGCAAGTCTTTGTCGTAAAAGGCTTTTTGAATATTTTTGTCAGAGGATGAATTTGAAAATTTTGCATTCTTTATTTCTCCAACTGGACCAAAGGGAGCATTTTCACCATCAATTGATGTCATATGATTTGTCATTTTAAAAAACTCAATGTCAGAATCTATTGGTCTTGTTGCCATGGCAACTTCCTGCAAGTTTTCAATGTATTTTCCTTGTGGATTTGAGATTTTGACTTGCTGTATTCCTCTCACAAGGCTCAGTCTATAATTTACGATTTCTTCTATGCTTTTTCCTAACCAACGTTCTGGTAGATCAAGTATCATGGTATCACCATGTATTGGAGGCAACATTGGTCCAACTGCGACCTTTGGATATCCATATGAGCCTACAAAGACAGATGGAGGGGTAGAGCCACTAATAAAATCAGAAGAAAAGAGATTGCCGTATTTTGATAAATATTCATTCCAGTTAGATTCTATTGCTTTTCTTATTTCAGCTGCAGTTCTACCCAACAACATCTATGTTGTATAGCAAGTAATAATCTTGTACAATTGACTAACATTCACCACAAGTTAGTTTCTTTGTTATACAAAATTATAATCATGAATCAGGATCAACGTTCAAATTAATTTAATAGGTCCATATATCTGGAAAGAAATAACATGACTGACTCTGAAACTTTTGGTATAGAAAAAGGATACGGCCAACAAGCTATTGAATTTATGAATGAAGAAGCAAAAAAAGAAGGATGGAAATTCGAAGCTAGGCTGTATAATTATGAAATAGAAACAAAAAATTTCGGTCCATTTGAAATGTTTTCATGGATGGGCGATGTCAAGGCTGCACGCGACCTTGTTATAAGAGCAAGTAAACGCTTCAAAATCAAAGTAATTGAAGGTGCATACAAATCAAAACTCATATTGTTGAGGCGTAAAAAAACTGAATATGCATTAGTTAGAAAAGGTGATAGAATAATTGGCCACCTTGAATTTTCCGCGCCAAGAATCAAAAATAGCAAATGGATAGTAAAATTAGAAGAAAGAAGATAATAGGATCACAGTTTTGTTTTTGCCAGCATCTGTGCTACTCGGAGAGGTTCTGGTACAGATCCTTGAAGAGTCATAGCGTTTAGTAGATTTTTTGTTTCCTGTATTGTACATCCTTCTATCCTCACAAATACGTCATGTCCTGTATGAAGAGGAATTCTTGTTCTTTGACCAAGTCTGTGATATTCTTCAATTTTTAATTGATAGGAATCAGGAAAATGGTATTTTATAGCATCTTCTATTCCCTTAGAGTCTTCATATGTCACTCCGATGATTGGGATTTTTAACCGAGCCCAGATTTTTTTTATATCGACTATATTGTACATTGATATGATAAGACCTGAAATCATTACAAAACTAATATCATCGCGATTTAGTTTTTGATGCATTAGTAATATGGCATCAGTTGCATCATTTCCTTCTATTGTGCTATGCCCAAATACAAAACCGTCTATTATGAAATCCCGTCGCATTACAACTCCAGCTAGATGTGAGGTCTTTTCTTTTTCTTTAAAACTTTCTGCAATAGCTAGACCCCTAAGTCCTTTTTTTTCAATGTGAAGATGGTGCATCTTTTTTCATCTTGAATCTTCGATAAACCAAGCTTATTACTGTGAGAAATATTGCAGTGATTGCAGACCACGTAGCAAATGCGATAATGTCTGGATTCGCCATATGATTAAAATGTCATGTTCTTATTTTTAGTTATGTTGTCTTCCATCTCTTGAATAGTTTATGTTCTATATTGAACTGGTCAAGACATTTTCCTACAGTGTGGTTTACCAAATCATCTATTGTTTTAGGTTTGTTATAAAAACCTGGAATCGGAGGCAGAATTGTCACGCCGATTCTTGCCAGTTTTAACATATTCTCCAAGTGAATACTACTAAATGGTGTCTCTCGTGCAACCAAAACAAGTTTTCTTGATTCTTTTATTGTCACGCCAGCTGCTCTTGCTACAAGTGTTTCATCATAACCGTTTGCGATGGCAGACAAAGTCTTCATACTACATGGAATCACAATCATTCCATCGGTTTTGTGTGTACCACTAGATACACTGGCTGCCATGTTAGAATCATCAGAATAGCTGTCTACCAATGATTTTACATATTTTAGATCATACTTTGTTTCTAAAACTAAACATTTTTTTGCCCATTCAGAAATGATTAGATGTGTTTCGATTTTTAACCGCTTAAGAGATTCAAGCATTCTTATTCCATATATAATTCCGGTACTTCCAGTAATTCCGACAACTAATCTCATGAATATCTCACCACACAAAAAGAAAGAGTTTCTGCCATTTTAATTAGATTATTTTTCCACTACCAACTATTCTTATCGTTTGAGATTCAGGTTTAAGAATAACACAAATGTCATTTTTTTCAAATACAGTGGGCTTTCCTAATGACAACTTCATAGGATTCAGCGAGGTTATCTTTGCAGGTCTGATTTGCAGACCTATATTGGCTAGAAACATTTGATTTTCTGCCAGTTCTCCTTTGAAAAATGCACTTTGATTATAATCCATAGTTATCTCTTGTGCAATTTTCATAGAATCAGGTGTGCCTAGTATGTCCCCTCTTTGAATATCATCAGGTGTTATTCCTTTTACTGAAAGACCTACACGTGCGGGAGAAACTGCTTCGTCTACAGCATCATCATGCATTTGTATTGATTTTATTAGAACATCTGAACCTTTTGGCAAGAGTTTGAGATTATCGTATGTCTTTACTTTACCTTGTACTACTTTGCCTAGTATTACAGTTCCAACACCCTTGACATCAAAACAGTGATCTATCACAATTCTGACATTACCATCTTTTGATATTGGTTGTAATAGTTCTGCTTCTTTTTTTAGATCTGTAAATTCAACTAGCTTGTAATGTTCCACTACTGTTCCTTTTATCATAGTAAGAAGTTTGTTTCTATCAACATCATACGAATGGCTTAACAATCCTTGAGTTTTTTTTAAACTATCTAGTGCAACTATTTGTTCTCCTGTAAATTTATCAAGTTTTGTCACGTAAAATAGAACATATTCACCCATGTTTATTGCCTGAAAAAGTGGTTGAATCTTTTCAGGAAATCCAGTTGGCAAAGTCCAGGTCTTGACAGACTCTGAATCTTTTTTGTCATATATGGTAAGATCGGTAGTAGTACCTTTTTTGCCAAATTCTTTTGCGATTGTTTCATCACCAAGTAAAGTGTAGTTAATCGATTTCATTTTGTCACGTGTGTGGATTCATCAAAATTTTGCTTGTAAAAAATCTTTGTACGATCTATTCCTTAAGTTTACTTTCCTTGAATGCCTCTGAACCATACCAACAATATCTGAAATAATCAAGACACCACTCATGAAACGCTTTGTCTTGGCTG
>Ga0209431_10005188_pt1 | contig 10177 bp, 8 predicted proteins | sample RifCSP13_3_FD_184021 | JGI IMG/M metagenome (GOLD analysis project Ga0209431, IMG submission 184021) | Soil microbial communities from Rifle, Colorado - Rifle CSP2_sed 13_3 (SPAdes) (version 2) | ecosystem: Environmental > Terrestrial > Deep subsurface > Rock core/Sediment | place: Rifle... | reverse complement strand
GCCCCGGGACGCAATATCGGTAGCTACCAGAATGCGGTACTTGCCGGACTTGAAACCTTCTAAGGCCTGGCGGCGTTGCGCCAGACTCAGATTGGAGTGGATATCCGTAGCGGCGTGCCCGCCGCCTTTTATTTTGCGAGCCAAATTCCGGGCCCCGTGCTTGGTGCGGGTGAAAATTAAAACCGGACCATGATATTGCTTAAGCAACACCTGGAGCAGCCGGGTTTTAGCTTCTTTGCTGACAAAAAATAGTTCCTGTGTAACCTTTTCCGCCGCTGTGCCGGAAGGGGCAATTTCGACGTGAATCGGAAGCTCCATGTGCCTTTGGGCAAGAGCCATAATCTCCTGTGGGATGGTGGCTGAGAAAAGCATGGTCTGGCGTTCATTCGGGAGTGTTGCCAAAATTTTATTGATCTGCGGCGCAAAACCCATGTCCAGCATGCGGTCGGCCTCGTCTAAAACCAGGATGTGTATATCAGAGAGAGTAACGGTTCGTTGTTCCATATGGTCCAGTAAGCGTCCGGGCGTGGCGATGATAACCCGGGGTTTCCGTTGAAGTGCCTGGTGCTGGAGCGTCATGGAAGCTCCGCCAATTAGCACTGCGGTCCGCAGTCCGAAAGAGCGCCCAACTGCATGGAGGGCTTCATCAACCTGAATGGCGAGCTCACGGGTGGGGAGTAAAATCAGCCCGCGTCCCTTAATCTGAGCCAGTCGTTGTATCATGGGAACCCCAAACGCCAGGGTTTTGCCGGTTCCGGTCTGGGCTATAGCGATAACGTCCTTGCCTTCGAGGCCAATCGGTATGGTCCGGCGCTGGATAGGGGTCGGTTCGGTGAAGTTGAGGCGGGCAATGGCATTGAGCAAGCCGGGGGCGATGCCTAAGCCGGTAAATCCGTTGTGGGAAGACTGGTTAATCATGTCGGTCAATCTATCTTATCTTTAGGTGATTGTCCAGTGCAATTGTCCAGATATTTTATTTGTGCATCAGGATATTTTTCTTTGGAGTAGGTATAAGCCAAATCAGTAAGTACTCTGGTTAAGGAATTTTTACGAGGAGACCCGCGGATTATTAAAATTTTCATATTTATTCAGAATATCAATTTACAAAAAACGGGGAATCTAGGGCAACTTTAGAACTTTTATCCAAAAATGCTCATAGAAAAATATCGCGCATTGGTCATATTTCAAGTCGAAAGTCTTAGCTCAATTTAAAATCCTTATGCTTCTGAATATGGGCCACCAGCCCTCCGTCATTCAGAATATTAATCATCACTTTCGGCAATGGGGCAAAAGTCAATTTAAGATTTTTGATATGATTAGTAACAGTTCCTTTTTCTAAATCTATTTGTAACTCATCCCCGGTTTGAATTTTGTCTGTATCACAAATTAGAACTGGAAGCCCTACATTGATAGAGTTACGATAAAAAATTCGTGCAAAAGATTTAGCTAAAACCACAGAAACTCCAGCCAACTTTATGATAGTGGGTGCATGCTCCCTGGATGAACCTAAGCCAAAATTTTTACCAGCCACCAAAAAATCCCCTTCTTGCACCTTGGAGGCAAAAGTGGGATCTGCATCTTCCATCACATGTTTAGCCATTTCAGGCAGATTGGAGCGCAAGTGAAAATATCTGCCGGGAGCGATTAAATCAGTGGAGATATCGTCTCCAAATTTCCAGACAGTTCCTTTCAGAATCATAATTTTATTTTTTCTTCTTCTTGTTGGATGACTTTTTTGTACCTTTTTCGGAACCGGTTTTCTTGACAGTTAAGTACTCCCTGGGGTCGGTAATTTCCCCTTTGATAGCTGTGGCTGCGCAGACCGCCGGTGAAGCCAGATAAATATTGGATTCCGGATTCCCCATTCTGCCTCTGAAATTCCGATTCATCGTAGAAAGGATGTTATCCCCATCAGCACCGACACCACCATGCACTCCTACACAGGGGCCACAACCGGAAGGTAAAATTTCTGCTCCAAATTCCATAAAAGCTTGAATATACCCTAATTTCATGGCATCCAAATAAACTTTGCGGGAAGCCGGAGTGACGATTACTCTGGTATGAGGATCTTTTTTCTTCCCCTTAATAATCTCATAGAATATTTTTAAATCTTCTAAGCGGGCATTAGTACAAGTTCCCAGAAAAACTTGCTGAATCTTAATTCCCTTGGCTTGACTTAAGGAACGCATATTATCTACTGTGTGAGGAAATGAAATCTGGGGTTCTAATTTGCTTACGTCTGTCTCTATAGTTTTTTCATAAGTGGCATCTGAATCCGGCTTGATTTCTCTGTATTTGTTAGCCCTTCCCATTTCTTTTAAATATTTGAAAGTAACTTTATCTGAAACAATCAGTCCCACTTTAGCTCCTGCTTCCACTGCCATATTAGCTAAAGTTAGCCTTTGGCTTATAGTCATATTTTCAATAGTTTCTCCGCAGAATTCTAAAGCTTTGTAAGTGGCTCCGTCTGCACCAATCATTCCAATCAAATACAGCATAAAATCCTTAGCATATGCTCCAAAAGGGAATTCTCCACTGACTACAATTTTAAAACTCTCCGGAACTCTCAACCATGTTTTTCCTAACCCCATCGCCACAGCTACATCCGAAGAACCCATTCCGGTCGAAAAGGCACACAGTGCCCCGCCGGTGCAGGTGTGAGAGTCGGCTCCGATTAAGATATCTCCCGGGTTGACATAATATTCATTGATTACTTGATGAGAGATTCCTCCTCCGATATCTGAAAGCTGGGCACCGGTTTTGGCTACAAACTCACGGATGAATTTATGGTCATTGGAAAGCTCTCTGCGAGGTGAAGGGGAAGCATGGTCTAAGAAAAAGACTGTCCGGGAGGGATTAGCCAGTTTCTGTAAACCCAACTTTTCAAATTGCCTGATGGCCAGAGGACCTGTTCCATCCTGTAAAAGACAAACATCGACGGGAGTTAAAACAATTTCTCCAGCTTCAACATCACTTTGGCAATGTTCACTGATAATAATTTCAGATAACGTTTTCCCCATCTTTACTAAGCGCCCTCCAAAATTTCTCTCCATGCATTAAAGTTCACAAAACTTTATGTTTTTTTAGGTCTCTGACAACCTGAATTACATACAGCGCCAGTCCGGCAAAAATGAAAAAATTTCCTAAAGTTAAATAAATAAAAATCATTCCGGCTTTAGGATAAAAGAAAGCTAAAAGCCCTAAAATTATGCCTATGATTTCTGAAATAAAAACTAAAAGTAATATCATCCTCTCCTCTTATCATTCAGGGTGAGATGGTCCGTGACAATCTAAGCAGGAAACTTCATTCTTAGCAATTTCGCCAGATATTTCCTTATGAGTCGTCTCTTCTTCGTATTTGATTGCTCCCCCGTGGCAGCCCAGACAGTTATGGTTGGGGTAAGGTTTATAGAGTTTGGGCCTTTTGTCACCCTGCCCAGTGTAAAAAACATACATGTGCCTTAATCCTCTCATCTTGGCTTTTATACCCCCTAAGAGGGCATAGTCGGTGTGACAGGTGTAGCAATGTTTATCTCTGATCCAGTTATTTTGGGCGTGAACCGCCGATAGTGTTTTTATTTCGGGATCCCCTATACTCTTAAAGAAGGGGACCATGGTGTGGCAGGAACCGCAGAATTTATCATCTTTCATCCCTTCTAACAAAGTTTGGTCGGAGAAAAATAAAGTTAATAAAGGTAAGATTCCTGCCCCGGCCAGAAGTTGTAATTTTAGCTTGTGCCCCATTTCAGATTTTTTGTAACGAAATAGTAAAACCACCAGAAAAAATAATGAAACAAAAAAGAGGACCAGGCTAAACCATCGTAATATTAAGTAGCTATAATTGAGATGTTCCATGTTCAAATAGTCATCTAACTTTATTTTCTAGACCCCCCTTAAGATACTCGATTTCATCCTTTTGGCAACTACTTCCTCTTCACAGCCACCTTTATCCTGTTGGCCATAAGAAAAAACTAAGCTATTTTACTCTCTTGGAGCGGGCATCCACTTCTCTGATTTTCAAGTACAAACCGAAGGCTAAGATTAAAATAATAACAGCTGAACCACCCAAACCGATTCTTCTCATTTTCAAATCCATTAAAGCTCTCTGGCCCGACTGTTTCACAAATGTGGCTTTGCTGATTCCCTCTTGGGTCACTTCCGTAACTTTTGCTAAAGAGACCGAATGGATCAAACTTTGGATTTTGATCACGTCGTCTTTAGCCAGATTCAATTCAAATTTGGCTTTGCCTACGTCAATCCCGGCTTTCTCAGCTTTTTCAATGAGCAGTTGGGCTTGTCGAATAGAGTTTTTGAGGCTGTCCAAGTTAGCTTTGATCTGGAAAGCCACCTTATAAGGCTCGGATTCCGGCTCGGTGTGGCACTGCATACAAACCGATTTTTCCCCCACCCCCAACATTTCATCTGAAGTTTTGGCTACTAAATGATGGTCATGACAAGTGACACATTCCGGCAAGCCCGCCTCTTTAAAGATCTGCTTATGAGGTGATTCATTAAATAACTCCCGGTTACTCGAATGACATTCCCCGCAGGCACTGGCGATATCCCCCAAACCCGGCGGGATGGCTCCGTGATTTCCGTGACAGTCATTGCAGGCCGGAGCTGAACGGTCCCTATTTTTTAGCAATATCATGCCGTGTACGCTTTGAGAATATTTTTCAAACTGATCTGTGGGGATTTTATAATTTTTCATATGACTAGCGTCAGCATGGCATTTAGCACAAGTTTTGGGGACATTGAGGTCAAAAACCGGTGAATTGGGATCTGAAATCGGGAGAATTCCGTGTGAACCGTGGCAAGAGATACAGGTAGCTACATTTTTATCTCCCCCAGCCAAAAGTTTTCCATGCATAGAAGTTTTATAAAGCTGATGTTGGTCAACTCTCAACTTGGGGTTAAATTTTCTCATGTACTCGATATCGGAATGGCATTTGCCACAGAATGCTGGAATCTTAAAGTGGTCCGGGGTGCCTACAAATCCCTTCTGGGAATCCATACTGGCGAAGGGATCATCCATTCCTAGGCTGGCATCGCCTCCGTGACAACCATTACAGGAAATACCTCTCAGAAAGTGGATGTCTTTTTTGAAATTTTCTACGATGGCAACATTTTTCTCGTCTAATAATAGATGACACTCTATACAGGTGTCTTTTGACCAAACCGACTTAAGATTAAGATAAAGAGTTAAAAAGATGATTAAGCCCAGACCAACGAAAAAATTCATTTTTTTCAATTTCATTTTAAAGCAGCACCCCCCATAGGGTCATTAATATGATGAAAGCCACTATACACCAGCCAACAACAAGAAGAGGTCTGCTGGAAATTCCTAGATTGGCCTTTTTGTCCAGAAAGGGTACAAAAATCAAAATCCCGAATAAAACTGTGAAGAATAAAATCCCCAAGATCTCACCTTCAAAAAATAAGATTTTGGCTGGCAAAAACTTCAAAGTCTGAAACATAAACAAAAAGTACCATTCCGGCTTAATCCCGGCTGGAGCCGGAGCCAAGGGGTCGGCCTTCTCTCCTAGCTCCCAGGGGAAGATCGAAGCCAAAGCCACTAAAACACCCAAGGCTAAAGTCCAACCCAAGACATCTCTTAAGAAAAAATTGGGGAAAAAAGGGATATCTGCCGGAGCAGGATTGGCAGATTTCAGCTCCAGAGGCCGGCTCATTCCTTGCTTCTGTACCAGAAAAAGATGCAAAAGCAAAACCGCCGTAGCTATCATGGGCAAAACCGCCACGTGAAAGCCGTAAAAACGGGTTAATGTGGCTCCAGAGACTTCGGTCCCTCCTCGTAGAAATTTCAAAATGAAATCTCCCACCAGAGGTACTGCTCCAGCAATCTCAGTCCCCACTTTGGTAGCAGAATAGGCCAGTTGATTCCAGGGGAGTAAATAGCCGGAAAAACCGAAACCCAAAGCTAAAAAAAACAAGAATACTCCGGAAACCCAGGTCAGCTCCCGGGGTTTGCGATAGGCCTTCATAAAAAAGACTGAAAACATATGCAAAAATAAAGTGAAGATCATCAGATTGGCAGACCAAGAGTGAATTGAGCGTACCAGCCAACCGAATGTGACTTCTGTCATGATAAACTGAACCGATTCAAAGGCCTGTTCGGCTGAAGGCCGGTAATACAGTAAAAGCAAAATTCCGGTTACCACCTGTACTACAAATAAAAACAAAGTCATCCCCCCTAAGTAGTACCAAATCGTATGCTTATGCTGAGGGACAGTTTTATGGGCAGCTAAATCTTGAAATTTCTTTAAATCAACCCTCTCATCTAACCACTGATAAATTTTCTGTAATTTGATAGCTGTCTTCACCTGACTTAATTTTTAAACTAATTTCTTGCTCACCACGATTTCATTTCCTTTCACGAATACAGAGTATTCCTCTAAGGGTCGGGGGGGTGGTCCGGAAATATTTTTGCCATTCAAATCGTAATGTCCGTTATGGCAGGCACACCAAATATGGGAGGCATCCGAACGGTATTGAACGGTACAAGACAGATGCGTGCAGGTGGCCGAAAAGGCCTTGAATTCGCCGGTGGGGGTACGGATTAAAATTCCGGCTTTGTCTCCGAAGCGAAAAATTTTGCCGGAATTAGGGGGTAATTCGTCCAGATTCCCAGCCACCACCGAGGAAGCGGTTGCTTCAGGAACCTCCGGGGGAATCAAGTATCTCAACATGGGATAGATGATTGCTCCCCATAACGCCACTCCTCCGGCACTTACCAGATAATTTATAAAACCCCGTCGGGAGATGGTCTTGGGAGCTTTCTCTTCCATTTAGAATAAAGTCAATTCTGATGGGGACGATTTGGCAATTCTTTTAAATTTTCTCCTTCATTAATTTTTCGAACAGCTATCTTTTGTAACCTTGGTTGTATCTTTGGAGACACCACCAGTATCTTTTTTGGTTGAACTTTCTGATTTAGTTGCCGGTATAGTCATGGCTTTGGCATAGTTATAAACTGAATCTATCTCGGCTTCTTTAAGCTTTTTATTAAAAGCCGGCATTTTAGCTTTCCCTTCTTTAATGGCTTTTTGCCACTCCTTAGACAATTCAGCAGTTAAAGTTATCTTGGTGAAATCTCTAATAGGAGCTTTCAGCATTTTAGCCATTTTCTCTACACCTTTTCCATCTGCCCCATGGCAGGAGGCACAGTACTTTTTATAGAGCTCTTGGGAAGTAAGAGATTTTTGGGCCTTAAGATTTCCCTGAAATAATAAGAAAATAAGTAAGATGGATATGATAGCCATTGCCAATAACAGGACAGGTTTCTGGGGTTTCATGTTCTTCTCCTTTTAAAATTGATACGCTAATCTAAGTCCAAATAAGTGACCTTCATAATCCGGCTGGGTGGCAGCTAAAAATATCGACCTTATTCCCTGATTATTTACTCCTACCTCCTGGGGATTTATGTCGTCTAAGGCAAAATCTTTGATAAAATATTTTTCGAACCTATACTCTCCCCAAACCGAAACCTTTTCTGAAATCTTATATCTAATTAAGGAATTAGCAAACTGCAGTTCATTTTTAGTTATGGGCCAGGGAGCGGCATTACCGGCCGGTGCTCCTCCCGGAGTGAAATAATTCTCGTTTCTACCCCAACTGTAAGAATGGGTGTAGTTGACTTGCCAACTCAATTCTTGAGGCAAAATATCCAGCATAAAACCAAGTGAAAAGACATCCGTCAAATCTTTGACCTTGGTACCCCAGTCATCCAAAGTGTCATCCGTCCCGGCACCACCCACCACATTTCTATAACGGGATTGTATATCTGTAAACAAAAATTCTCTGGTGTAATCTCCATAAAAACTGAATCTGGAAACCGGATAAAAGTTCACTCCTACTGAAAGGGCCGTGGATCGAGCTTCTTTGACCCCATAACTGCTCTTTGGATAATCGTCCAACTGAATATTAGCTCCCAGCATAAAATCCACTTTTTCAAAGACCTCAATGGAAGCTTGAGTAACAAACCTATCTCTATCTCGGTCTGCCTGGTCAAATCTGCGCAGTTCTTCTAAGTGAGGATTGGCTACCGCTTCCCCTTCCGGGTAAGTTTCTTCCACTGCATCCGGGTCGTAAGCTGGTTTGGTTCCTGTTGAATCTGGTTCTCTTTTCGAGTGGGCATAGCTGGTGCGCACCGAGACCCAAGAGACGGGATAAGCGTCCAACGAAAATCCAAAAGTATTTTCATTAGAGTGTTCGACGTTGCGGTGGTCTCGGTCAAAATCTTCTTTTTTGTATTCGACTCCAAAAGCCAGCCGAGTGCTCGGTTTTACCCCAACTTTGAAACCGAAATTTCTTTTCTTGTATTCATATGGCAGACTGGCTCGGCCTAAGGTGTCGAGCGTGTGATCACCCTGTGCCACCCGGCCGGGGAAAATGATTTCTTCGGTCTGATTATCAAATTCATAGTATTTGAAATTAGCGTCCAGAGACAGCTCCTTAAGCGGTCGGGCACTCACAAAATAACTTCCGGTTAAAGTGCGGATTTCACCATCTAAACTAGATTTTGGTAAAACTAATTGTGAAGTAGGATCTGCAATAGCTGAGTTGATGGTGTGAGGTAAAAACTTTTCATCCTGTTTGGCTATTCCATAACCCAGGGTAGCTCGGGATTGAATATTAAGGTAGGGTATCTTGACAAAACCGGTAATACTGCTGTTTTGGGCCCAATTATCCGGGGCTACACCCATTCTTCCTTTAGAGGACCTCATGACACCGCTGGTTGTGTCGGTCAGCCGGAAGGGATTATCCCAGACTAAAGCTTCTAACTTATTATCAAAAACCGAAACTCCCACGTTGCCTCTGATCGACCAACTTTTTTGTGAATACTGTGCTTGAGCATCAACCTGATGAGTCAAAAAATCAATCGGCTCCGGTAGTTCAATCATGTTAAAAGCTCCTGGCGTCCCGCTGGTAGCTTTGTATCCTTCTTTTTTCTCATTGGAATAAGTGAGCTTTAATTCTATATCCCGAGTGGGAGCAATCTTTACCTCCCCGATAGCCTTATCTCTTCGATAGAATAGTGGAAATCTCTGGGCTTGGGAGAGGTAACTAGCCATCAAAAGACGGGTGGCTTGAGTATCTAAAGCAGCTGCCTGCAGACGGGCCTGGATTGAATCGGCCAGGATGTAGACTCCATTTTGGGTTTCAGTGAAGAAAAGCTTGGAATGGTTGCTAAAGGAGTGAGGAATCTGGTCCCAGCTTAAGTTTAAGTAATATCTACCATATTTTCCCAGACGCAGAGTAGAAGTTTGGTCTTTTTTAGCAATTCCTGTAGCTTTTAAATCCAGAAAACCGATTTTGCTTCCCAGAAAATAAGATAATCCATTTAAAGCAATTCCTTCTCTATAATCTTTGTATTCTAAATACTTGTTGGAAAGAGTATATCCGGAAATTTGATAAAACCCTATATCTATCTGTCCATTGGAAGTTGTTTGGCTCTTAATTTCTACTGAGAGAGCTAAAACCATGAATAAGATTATAAAAGTCAAATATTTTTTGTTCATTTTTTTCCTCCTATCTCTGAAATCTTACCCCAGATGGATGGTTAGAACCATGAATTTGAGAATGGCAGTTAGCACAGGCATGGTTCACGATATAAAGGTTATCTTCAGGCTGGGGGGTGGTGGGATGCCTGGTTTCAATATGGCATCTCTGACACAACCTGCGCACATGGGTAACTAACATCTTATTATGATTAGTCCCGTGTGGGTCATGACAATTCAAACAGTTCTCCATCACCGGAGGATGCGGCCACAAAAAAGGCCCTCTTTTTTCGGCGTGACATTTATAACAGGTTTCATTGACCGAGTTCTCCACTAACAGCTTATCTGTAGTACTTCCATGAGGATTATGACAGGAACTGCATTCTAATTTCCCGTCCCGGATACCCATGTGATAAGATTTGAGGGTCTTGGCTTTTTGGGACTTATGACAAGTGCCACATAATTCATCGGTCTCGGCCTTGGCTAACAAAAATCTGTCTGAACGGTTTTCTTTGATGTGGTGGCAGGTCGCACAAGCCAAATCTTTGGAATCATGAATACTCCCCTCCCAATTTAAATGAGTTTTCTGATGGCACTGCAAGCAGGCGTTATTCTGTTCTTCTACCGGTGTCTTGGTCTTTTTGGCAAAAGAGACCAAA
>Ga0209431_10005178_pt1 | contig 10185 bp, 9 predicted proteins | sample RifCSP13_3_FD_184021 | JGI IMG/M metagenome (GOLD analysis project Ga0209431, IMG submission 184021) | Soil microbial communities from Rifle, Colorado - Rifle CSP2_sed 13_3 (SPAdes) (version 2) | ecosystem: Environmental > Terrestrial > Deep subsurface > Rock core/Sediment | place: Rifle... | reverse complement strand
GACCAGGAACGCGGCCTGGCAGCAGATGCTGGTGGAAAGCGGTTTCTTCAAGTTCAACAATGTCGTCGTCGAGTACGCCCAGTTCATCGAGATGTGCCCTTATGCCCGGCAGGAGCTGCCCGGCGGGCGCAGCGGCAGCAAGCGCAGTCGCTGCCGCGACCAGCATGGAATCCGTGAAGGCGCGCGCCCGCGCGCGCAGTGCCGCATCGAAGAGTCCCGGGAAGCAGAGCACGATGAAGCGCGCGGTCGGGAGTGCATTCAGCCGCTCGAGGAGTCCCTCATGCGCGTCTGCATCGATCTCGACCGTGATCTCCCACAGTGTCCGGTCCTGATCGCGCCGCACGCTGTTCACGTGCTCGAGGACCAGCCCCGCCTCCGCGATGACGTTGAGCACGCTCGCCAGACCCCCCGGTGAATGAGGCGTTTCAACCTGCAGAATCTCCGGAATTTTCACGAGTTTCGCGCCGCGCCGCGCGCAGCGTCTCAGGGCTGTCTGCTGCGCCGGCTGCCGCCACGGACGGTGCGCTTCGCCGTCTCCGCCGGCGGGGTCCACGGCTGGCCGGTACGCTCCTCGATGTAGCGCCGGATCAGGCGACGGACGACCTGGGAGGGCGTCGCGTCCTCCTCCGCGCACAGCCGCTCAAAGAGCGCCTTCTTGCGCGGATCGATGAGGATCGTCAGTCGTGCGGTGCGGTCTTCGAGCGCCAAGGCGTGATCCAAGGCTGCAACATCGGTGTTGAGTACTATTATAATCGAACACGTATCCGACTAGCAGCCTCTGTGACATCTCCTCTCGACTCTCCGCTCACCGCCTGCCTCGCGCTCGTCGCCCTGTGGGGATTGATCGGGCTCATCGGCCTGCTGCGCCCGATGAGCATCGGATTTGTCGGGCGGACGCTGTTCCCGCTCGGCGCCCTCTGCGGCGTCGCGCTCGCCGTAGTGGCGGCGGTGAGCCTCGGGGCACCTCCCGAACAGGCCACGTTGCGCATCGGACTACCCGACCTGCCAATGCACGTGCGCCTCGATGCGCTCACGAGTCTCTTTCTGTTTCTGCTCGGGGCGGCTTCGGCGGGCATCTCGGTGTTCGCTGCGGGCTACTTCCGCCGTGGCCACGGCACCCCACCGGGGCTGTTGTGCCTGCAGTATCACCTGTTCCTGGCGAGCATGGGCTTCGTACTGCTCGCCGATGACGCCTATGCGTTCATGGTGGCGTGGGAGGTCATGGCGCTGTCCTCGTACTTTCTCGTCACCACGCAGCACGGCCTCCCCGAGATACGCCGCGCGGGGTTTCTCTACCTGCTGATCGCTCACATCGGTGCGATCGCGATTCTCCTGAGCTTTGGCGTGCTGCAGGGTGGCAGCTGGCAATTCACCTTCGATGCCATGCGCAGCGCGCAGCTCGGTCCGCAGTGGGCCGCAATCGCTTTCTTGCTCGCCCTGTTTGGCTTCGGCGCCAAGGCGGGCCTCGTGCCGCTGCACGTGTGGCTGCCCGAGGCGCATCCGGCCGCACCGTCACCGGTCTCGGCGCTCATGAGCGGCGTAATGCTGAAGACGGCCGTCTACGGGGTGCTGCGCGTCACCTTCGACCTGCTCGGCCAACCGCAGTGGTGGTGGGGTTTGGTGCCTGTTGCCTTCGGTCTCTTCAGTGCGCTTTACGGGGTGGTGTTCGCCGCGGCGCAGACCGACATGAAGCGCCTCCTCGCCTACTCCTCGATCGAGAACATCGGCATCATCTTCACCGGCCTCGGGCTCGCGATCGTGTTCCACGGGCTCGGGATGAGCTCCCTCGGCGCTCTCGCACTGATCGCGCTCCTCTATCACAGCCTCAATCATGCGTTCATGAAGAGTCTGTTGTTTCTCGGCACCGGAGCCGTGCTGCATTCAACCGGTGAACGCAACCTCGGGCGCCTCGGCGGGCTCATCCATCGCATGCCGTGGGTTGCCTGGCTCACCCTCATCGGTGCGCTCGCCCTGGCGGGCCTGCCGCCCCTGAACGGCTTCGTCTCCGAGTGGCTGCTGCTGCAGGCATTCCTCTTTGCGCACGAAGTGCCACGCACGTTCGTCAACATGCTGCTGCCCATGGGTGCGGCGGTCGTCGCCCTCGCGGCCGCGCTTGCCGCCTACGTGATGGTCAAGTTCTTCGGCGTGATCTTTCTCGGTCAACCGCGCGAGAGCTCGCTCGCCCGTGCCCACGATGCCGGCGTACTCGAGCGCATCGGTCTCGCCTGGCTGGCCCTCGCGTGCTTCGCGCTGGGGCTCCTGCCCACGCACGTCATCAGCGCGTTGCGCAGCGTGGGCGCGCAGCTGACCGGTGTGGCCCTGCCGAGCGAGGAGGCTCCGTGGTGGCTGCTCGTACCGCTGCCAAGCAGGCAGGTGTCCTATTCGCCGTTGATCTTTTTCGTTGCACTGACGGCCGTCGTACTCGTAACGATGCTTGCCGTGCGGCTCTTCTACCACCGCCGCGTGCGGCGCGGAGCGCCCTGGGACTGCGGGTTCGTCCGCCTGGATGCGCGCATGCAGGACACCGCGGAAGGCTTTGGTCAGCCGATCCGCCACATCTTCGGGCCCTTTTTCGCGATGCAGCGCGAGCTGCCCTCCCCGTTCGATCGCGCGCCGCGTTATCGCGTCATCGTCGGGGACCGGATCTGGCGCGGACTGTATGAACCGCTCGGCGCGATCGTGCAGCGCGTTGCGGATGCCTTCGCGTGGCTGCAGCAGGGACGCATCGCGACATACCTTCTTTATAGCTTCGTGACGCTCATCGTGCTGCTGGCGCTCGTCCTGTGAGACCGATCGAGATCCTCACCCAGGTGCTCGAGCTCGTTGCGGCACTCGCCGCGGCGCCGCTCTTCCTCGGGTGGATCAATCAGTGCCGCGCCTGGCTGCAGAACCGGCGCGCGCCAAGTGTCTGGCTCCCCTATCGCGGCATCCGCAAGCTCTTTCACAAAGACGCGGTAATCGCCGAGAGCGCATCTGCCCTCTTCCGGGTGGCGCCCTACATCGTGTTCGCTGCGATGGTGGTCGCCGCGGCCATCATCCCCTCGATGGGCACCCGATTGCCGATTACTCTGGCGGCGGATGCGATCGCCCTCGTGGGTCTATTGGCCACGGCACGCGTCTTTCTTTCGCTCGCGGCGATGGACATCGGCACCGCCTTCGGCACGCTCGGGGCACGGCGCGAGATGATGGTGGGATTCCTCGCCGAGCCCGCCCTGCTGATGGTCATCTTCGTCGCCTCCCTCATCTCGGCGACCACGGCGCTGCCGGCCATCACCGAGAATCTCGCGACACAGACCCTTGGCCTCTACCCGAGTCTCGCCTTCACGGCCATCGCCTTCACGATGGTGCTGCTCGCGGAGAACGCGCGCATTCCGATCGACAATCCCTCCACACACCTCGAGCTCACGATGATTCACGAGGCGATGCTGCTCGAGTACTCGGCGCGCCACCTGGCGCTCATGGAGTGGGCGGCAGCGCTGAAGCTCTTCAACTACGCCTGCATCGGCTTTGCGCTCTTTATCCCGTGGGGGATCTCGACAGGCGAAGGCGGTCCCGCAGCCCTGCTCGCCTCGATTCCGCTGCTCGCCCTGAAGCTCGTCGCGGCAGGCGCCGGGCTCGCCTTCATCGAGACGATCTCGGCGAAGCTGCGCGTATTCCGCGCCCCGGAGTTTCTCGCCGCCGCGTTTCTCTTCGCAGTGCTGGGTCTGCTCGTGCACCTGTTACTCGGAGCCTGAGCCATGGCCGGTACGCCCCTTGATCTGCAACTGCTGAACCTCTGTGCCGCGTTGTTACTGCTGCTCTCCTTCGCAATGCTGGCGCAGCGGCGCATCGTGACGCTCGTGAACCTGCTTGCAGTGCAGGGCGTGCTGCTCCTCGTCGCGACGCTGCTGCTTGCCTGGCGCACGGGGCAGAATCACCTGTACATTTCCGCCGCGCTCACCCTCGGGCTCAAGGTCATCTTGCTGCCCTGGCTCCTGCACCGTCTCATTCGCCGCCTGCAGGTGTACTGGGACACCGAGCCGCTGCTCAACATCTCCGGCACGATGCTCGTCGGCCTGCTGGTCGTCGTGTTTGCCTTCGGCCTTGCCCAGCCGATCTCCGCGCTTGCCAGCACCGCCACCCGCAGCGCGATCGGCATCGCGGTCGCCGTGATCCTCCTCTCCTTCCTCACGATGATCACGCGGCGCAAGGCGACCTCTCAGGTGGTCGGTTTTCTCTCGATGGAGAACGGGCTGTTCTTCGGCGCGATGAGCGCGACCTACGGCATGCCGATGATCGTCGAGTTCGGGGTGGCGCTCGATGTGCTGGTGGCCGTGCTCGTGCTCGGCATCTTCTTCTTCCAGATCCGCGAGCAGTTCGACAGCCTCGATCTGCATCACCTCGAATCGCTGAAAGAGAACCGTCCCACAAGCTCGAGACAGCCATCCGAGGGGGGTCACTGACGTGGAGTTTCTCCTGCTGCTCGGCAGCCCGCTCGCCGGCTCGCTCGTTCTCGGCGCATTCGGGGCCCGGCGCTGGGCGCCCGAGCTGAACGTGGCCATCAGTCTTGCGACCTTTCTCGCCGCCTGCGCACTCACCGCACGCGTCATCGGTGCAGGCAATCTCGTCGTGGCGCATGAGCAGTTCTTCATCGATCCCTTCAACGTCTTCCTCGTCGCGCTCACGGCGTTCGTCGGGCTCACCACTTCGCTCTTCTCTCGTCCCTACATGCGCGTAGAGATGGAACACGGGCGCATCAATTCGCGGCGGCTGCGCCTCTACCACAGCATGTATCAGCTCTTCATGACGACGATGCTGATTGCGCTCACGACCAACAACATGGGCCTGCTGTGGGTCGCGATGGAGGCGGCGACGCTCTCCACGGTGTTGCTCGTCACGCTTTATCGAACTCCGGCGAGCCTGGAGGCTGGCTGGAAATACTTCATCCTCTGCGGCGTCGGCATTGCCCAGGCGCTCTTCGGCACGATCCTGCTGTACTTTGCGGCGGAAAAGATTCTCGGCGCGGAAGGCGTGAGCGCCCTGCTGTGGACGCACCTCGATGCGGTCAAAGGGCAGCTCGAGCCGGCCGTGCTGAGTCTCGCGTTCGTGTTCCTCCTGGTCGGCTACGGAACCAAGGTCGGACTCGCCCCGCTTCACAACTGGCTGCCCGATGCCCACGCCGAAGGCCCGACCCCGATCTCGGCGGTGCTCTCGGGCCTGTTGCTGAATGTGGCGATCTACGCGGTCGTACGCTGCAAGGTGCTCGTGGAGGGTTCGCTGCAATCCTCGCTCCCCTCGCAGATGCTCATGGGTTTCGGCTTGCTCTCCGTGGTGCTCGCGGCGTTCTTCCTGTGGCGCCAGCGCGATATCAAACGGCTCTTCGCCTACTCCTCGATCGAGCACATGGGGATCATCACCTTCGCCTTCGGCATGGGCGGAGCGGTGGCGAACTTCGCAGCGCTGTTGCACATGACGGTGCACTCGCTCACGAAGTCCGCGATCTTCTTCGCCGTGGGCCACGCCGCCCAGAAGGCCGGCTCACAGCTGATCGAGGACATCCGCGGACTCATCACGCTCAGTCCCACGATCGGCTGGGGCTTGATGATGGGCTCACTCGCGATCCTCGGCATGCCTCCCTTTGGCGTCTTTGCGAGCGAATTCCTGATCCTCACCACGGCCATGAAGGAGCAGCCGTGGGCGACACCGATTCTGCTCGCGGCGCTCGGGGTCGCCTTCGCAGCGATCTTCGGGCGCGTTCAACCGATGGTGTTCGGCGAGACCACGGCGAAACGCCTGCCGCACCCACCCGCGCTCCTGCCCGTGTTCACGCACCTCGCCATCGTGCTAGCCCTCGGTATCTACGTCCCCCCCTATCTCGCGGATTGGTATCGCGCGGCGGCGCGCCTGATCGGAGGCGAGTGAGATGACGCTCCGAGCCTGGCTTGCGCGCAGCGAAGCACAACCCGGAGCCCCGGGGTTGCGAGCATTGACCGTCTCGCGTGAGCAGTGGCGAGAGGCAGCGCAGGATCTGGCCGCGGCAGGGGGGAGCCTTCTCACATTGTGGGCCAGCCGCGACGAGCGCGCGGCACCGAAGATTTGCGCCGCATTCCTCGCCGAGGGCGGTGGACTGGTGCTGAATCTACCGCTCGCCGATCCGGACGCGCTCTATCCGGGGCTCGAGGAGCTCTTTCCCTCCGCCGCGCGCATGCAACGCGCGATGGCGGACCTTTCGGGATTGCGCTCGAGCGATCCCGACATCCGTCCATGGCTCCGCCACGCGGCATGGCCTGCCACGTATCAACCGCTGGTCGATCCGACCGCCCCGCTCGGCAGCGCTGAGCCGGCGGTCGATGCTTACGAATTCGTGCGCGTCGAGGGCGAGGGCGTTCACGAGATTGCCGTCGGTCCGGTGCACGCGGGCATCATCGAGCCGGGCCACTTTCGATTCTCCGTGGTGGGCGAGAAAGTGCTGAAGCTCGAGGAGCGGCTCGGCTACGTGCACAAGGGTATCGAGCGGCGCTTTACCGAGCTGCCGATCCTGGAGGGACATCGGCTCGCCGCGCGTGTGTCGGGGGACTCGGCCGTCGCCTTCTCCTGGGCGTACTGCCAGGCGCTCGAGGGTATCTCAGGGGCGCAGATTCCGGCGCGCGCTGCGTGGTTGCGCGCGCTGTGCCTCGAGCTCGAACGCATGGCGAACCACCTCGGGGACCTGGGTGCACTCGGCAATGATGCGGGATTCGCATTCGGGCTCGCGCAATTCTCGCGCCTGAAGGAACAGCTCCTGCGTGCCACACACGAGACGCTCGGGGCGCGTTATCTGCTGGAGGCCATCGTGCCGGGCGGCACGCGGCTGGACCTCACACCTGCCGGCGCCCAGCAGCTCGGCACGTGTGTGAGAGCACTTGCCGCGGAGGTTCTCGCGCTGCGGGCCATCTACGACGAGCACGAGGGGGTGCGCGATCGCTTTACGGGCGCCGGAGCGGTGGCGCCCGAGCTCGCCGCGCGACTGGGACTCACCGGCCTGGCCGGCCGCGCGAGTGGCCAGGCATTCGATCTTCGCGTCGACCTGCCGTGCGAGCCGTACGTTGCGCTTGCGCCTGAAAAAATGGGCCGCAGCGAGGGCGACGTGGCCGCGCGCGTCGCCGTCCGCTTCGATGAGCTGCAGGAATCCTGTCGTCTCATTCACCGCATTCTCGAAGTATTGCCCCCCGGGCCACACCGCGGCGCCGTTCGAGTCCCGCCCGAGGGCACGCTCGGCGCCGGATTGATCGAAGGCTGGCGTGGCCCCGTGTTCATCGCGCTGGAAGCGGCAGCGGGCGGCGCCATTCGCCGCTGCCATCCGCACGACCCATCGTGGCAGAACTGGCCGGTGCTCGAGCACGCGATCATCGGCAACATCGTTCCGGACTTCCCGCTCATCAACAAGTCCTTCAACCTCTCTTACAGCGGCCACGACCTGTAGCTCGCACTCATGCTAAAGACACTCCGCCAAATCGTTTCGATCGGTATCGCCACCGAGCCGACGCCACATGCCGATCAGAGCTTGCGCGTTCGCGACGGCTTGCAGCAGCGCGTTCTCTCCGTTCTCGGCCGCGCGTTGTGTATCCGTCATGTCGATGCGGGCTCCTGCAATGGCTGCGAGCTCGAGATCCACGCCCTGAACAATCCGCTCTATAACATCGAGGGGCTCGGGATTCGCTTCGTCGCCAGTCCCCGCCACGCCGATCTGCTCCTGGTCACCGGCCCGGTGTCAAAGCACATGGAGGTCGCATTACGGCGGACCTATGAGGCGACGCCCGATCCGAAGCTCGTCGTCGCCATCGGTGACTGCGGCTGTACCGGCGGCATCTTCGGCGAAAGCTACGCCAGCCGCGGCCGCGTCTCGAACGTCATCCCGGTCGATGTCGCCGTGCCCGGTTGTCCGCCGAGCCCGACCCGAATCCTCGAAGGCATCCTCGCGGCCCTCTTGCGTTCGCCGACAGCGCCGAACAGTACCGGCCAAAGCGCGAAGCTTGCCGTCCTACCGCCGTCATGACCCTCGCCATGGAACGCAACATTCCCCCTCTTTTCACAGCTCGGTTTCGCGCAGACGCGAAGCCGAGATACCGGCCGTGCCCTCTTCCGCCTGGAGGCCGAAGCCATGAGCGCGATCCACACGCCCAGCGCGAGTTACTTACCGATTCTGGTGGTCGACGCGAATGGCCCGGCTGCACAGCAGTTGGCCGATCAGCTGCGTCACAGCGGCTTTCAGACCGATGTCGCCAGCAGCTATTCAGCGGCACAGACTGCGGTACACACCCGACATTATGGGTCGCTCGTGGTCGTGGCCGATCTGAGTCAGCCTGCCGACCTCGACTGCCTCGCTGCGCTTCGCAAGAAAGCACCCCGCGTGTGGATCATCGCGATCAGCTCGACTGCGCACGCGCCGGCACAGCAAGTGCTCCTCGACGGCGGCGCCGACTCGCTCCTCGTCGCCCCGTTTTCCGTGGAGGATCTCACCGCGCGACTGTCGGCATTCGCCCGCCGATCACGGCCGCCTTGACCAGCGCAGTTTGTCGCACGCGCGGGCAGGGCAGGACTCCTCGCGGCTGTTCAGGTGGACGTACATGAGCGGGCGTGTGCCGGGACTCCTCTCGATCGAGAGTCCGTTCCCGGAGGAACACAGCATGCTGCGCCTCTTGGAGGCGCCGGAGAGTTGCCGGGACTCGCTCTGGAAGCGGATCTTCGATGGGTCCTACGACAAGCCGTTCATCGTTGACAGCGGGCTCAGGCGCTTTCTGCATTTCGATCTCGACTGCGTGCAGAGTGCGATGTATCTGCGGGATCCGTACAAACTGAGCCTCGCCTACACGCGCAAGATGATGGCGTTCCTGCTTTTCAACAGCGCCCCGCAACGCATTCTGCTGCTCGGACTCGGCGGGGGGTCGCTTGCGAAATTCTGCCACCGCTGCCTGCCCTCGGCCGCCGTCACCGCCGTCGAAGTCAACCCGGATGTGATCGCACTCCGCGGGGAATTCTGCATCCCGACGGACGATGATCGCTTTCGGGTGGTTCGCGCGGACGGGGCAGCCTATGTCGCTTGCCTGCAGCATCACAAGGACGTGATCCTTGCAGACGCCTGTGATCGCGCAGGCATCGCGCCGCAACTCGACGCGCTCGAGTTTTACCGCAACGCCCGGCGTTGGCTGTCGGCAGAGGGCGTGTTTGTCGCCAACCTGTGCGGCGAGACGCACAGCCGCGCCGCGCACCTGGCGAAGATTCGAGCTGTATTCGGAGAGGGCATCGTGACGTTGCAGGTGAGACCGCAGGGCAATGTCATCGTGTTCGCGTTCAAGGAACGCGGTCCCGAGATCAGCTGGGAGCGCCTCAATGGCGCTGCGGTCGATCTCAAGCGGCGATTCGGCCTGGACTTCCCCAGATACGTCCGACGGATCGCGCTCGAGTGGAAGCTGCGACGATGGCAGCCCGTATCCCGATGAGAGCGCCCGCGACGAATCGTCTCGTCTGAATCGGAGTCTGGAGAGTATCAGCCATGTCCAATCGTCAAACGATCCGCATGCCGGCCCCGGCCCACGTCGAACACGAGCGCCTGCGGCGGTGGGTCGCCGAGATCGCCGCACTCACGCAACCCGATCGAATTCACTGGGCTGACGGCTCGCAGGAGGAGTGCGACCGCCTGTGTGCGGAGATGGTCGCCTCCGGCATGCTCATCCGGCTCAGCCCGCAGAAGCGTCGCAATTCCTACCTGGCGCGCTCCGATCCTTCCGATGTGGCGCGCGTGGAAGAACGCACGTTTATCTGTTCCGCACATCAGGCAGACGCCGGTCCAACGAATAACTGGGAAGACCCGGCGATCATGCGCAAGACCCTCACAGCGCTGTTCACAGGCTGCATGAAGGGCCGCACCATGTACGTCATTCCCTTTTCGATGGGACCCATCGGCAGCCCCATTGCGCACATCGGCGTCGAAATTACCGACAGCCCCTACGTCACCGTCAATATGCGCGCCATGACACGCGTGGGACGTGACGTGCTGAACGCCCTCGGCCGCGACGGCGAGTTCGTGCCCTGCGTGCATTCTGTGGGCGCACCGCTCAGGCCGCGCCAGAAGGACGACCGCTGGCCGTGCAACCCAAAGAAGTACATCGTGCACTTCCCGGAGACGCGCGGGATCTGGTCGTATGGATCGGGTTATGGCGGCAATGC
>Ga0209431_10005175_pt1 | contig 10188 bp, 14 predicted proteins | sample RifCSP13_3_FD_184021 | JGI IMG/M metagenome (GOLD analysis project Ga0209431, IMG submission 184021) | Soil microbial communities from Rifle, Colorado - Rifle CSP2_sed 13_3 (SPAdes) (version 2) | ecosystem: Environmental > Terrestrial > Deep subsurface > Rock core/Sediment | place: Rifle... | reverse complement strand
GTTAATAATCTATTTGCTGAACGGATCGGTCTTATCAAAGCATGATGGGCCTGTCTCCGTACTGCGTGCATTTAAATTAACGGAGCTAAAAAAGTTGCTTCAAAAAGCTCAAATTAAAGACTTTTCAATAAACCGGAAACTTGCATTTCGCTATTTGATAGTCGTAAGAACCGGAAATTATGAGGCAGGAGCGGGATAAAGCAACCGGAGTACTTATTGTCGGGGCAGGGCCAACAGGCCTTATGATGGCTTGTCAGTTAGCCCTTCGAAGTATCCCCTTTCGGATAATAGACAAAAAAGAATTTCGAACCAATTATTCCGGGGCGCTGATCATTCAGGCCAGAACTTTGGAAATATTTCATCAGATGGGCATTGCCCAAACTGCAATTCGTCATGGGATAATAGCCAATGAAATTAAGATCCGCTTCAACGGGAAAAGATCATTCAGAATTCCTGTAAAAAATATTGGGCAGGGTCTTACAAAATTTCCTTATTGGTTTTTATTGGAACAATCTAAAACAGAGAAACTGTTAACTGACTTCCTCATTAGTTTTGGACATACCGTTGAATACAAAACTGAATTGCAGCATTTCACACAGGATTTTGAAGGGATAACCGCCATGTTGAAAAACCCGGATGGCAATGAAGAAACCCTGAAAACAGGATACTTAATTGCGGCCGATGGGAGTACCAGTGCGGTTAGGGAACAATTAGCCATACCTTTTCGGGGATCTACCCACCCGGTATCCTTATTTATAACCGATTGCAAAGCTGAAGCGAATATACCCCCGGATACTATTTGCTTTTCATTTTCAAATGCTGCTACATTTGGTTTATTCCCGTTGACCCATGGGAGATGGCGTATAGATGGATTAATACCCGGGGGAACGGAGGAAAAAAGCTTATTTTCATTCCATGACATAGAAAAGAAACTGTTTGAAAAAACCCGGATGGAAGTAAAGCTACACCAACCCGAGTGGTTTTCAGTATTTCACTCCCATCAGCGTTGTGCTTTGTCATTTAAGAAAGATCGCTGTTTTCTGGCAGGTGATGCCGCACATGTTCATAGTCCGGTTGGTGCACAAGGGATGAATACCGGCCTGCAGGATGCTTATAACCTTGCCTGGAAAATCGCTATGGTAATTCAAAAGAAGGCAAAAGAAACTCTTCTTGATACCTATACATCAGAAATAGAAGGTATTGCAAGGAATACAATACGCTCTTCCAATACCATTTTTAAACTGGTGACCAGTCAGAATTTCTTTATTAAGATATTTCGTTTATATGCAATTCCATTTATCCTGGAATTGCTACGGCCAACCCTTAATAAGCAAAAAATCATTCTTCACTTCTTATTCAGAAAGATCTCAGAAATTGGGATTCAATATCGCAAAAGTCCGTTATCTCAGCAGGCAACACTTGGCAATTTTCCCTCTCAGGCTCCAAAACCGGGTGACCGGTTACCCTTTATTAACTTTAGGGAGGATGGCAAAGAAATGAATATCCATGAAAAATCAAATGGGACAGGTTTTCATCTTTTCATCTTTGCAAAGCATGGAGTTCCTGATGCAGTAATGAGGGTAGGTGATAAATACACCCACCTGCTTTCTACAGAGATCATACCCTTTACTCCTGAAACCAGGAACCTGTATGAGCGATTAGGAATTCAAAAAAGCGGATACTATCTTATCCGACCGGATCAATATATTGCATACCTGTCCTGTAAACCTGAAGCTGCCCATTTGGAACACTATCTGCAACAATTTCTGATCTCTACCTGAGTATGCGAAAGATACCATATGAACATGCACAGTATTTCAATTGATTATTGCAAAACCCTGTTACCAAACCGCAATAAATAGCGGTTCCTGGCTTTCTCGGCGTCAGCGCCAAGAGCTATATAAATCCTGGTTCGGAAATCAATTACAACCTCTTGTAATTTCGCCAGTTCAGGCGATTTAAAGCTGTTCTGTTTCTTTTTCATTAATTTAATATGGTTTATTTACTGTGTTGCACTTAACCGGATTAGTGATTATTTTAAAATAAATACAGGATAACCGGAAAAAGTTCTATAACGGTTAACATTACAAAAATGATGCCAGGTTTGCATTTTTGCTTGAAAATGAGTAAGTAGATCGGTCGCCCTTTTTATCATGAAAATGTGTGAATGATGTAACATATTTCAAAAGTTATGTAATACATTTTTGTATGAAGGACATCACCTTTGTAGCATAAATTTTTATTTATCGCAAACTTAATTTTATGGGGAATACACTTTACGTCATTGCAGTAGTATTGGTTCTCACCTGGCTAATCGGATTAGTCGGTTTTAATGCCGGAGGCATAATGCACGGACTTCTAGTTTTGGCAATAATTGCTGTGGTACTGAGAGTTATTCAGGGAAGAAGTATTTGAAATCATTGGAGGGTCAAGGCTGGCATGCATTTTATATTTTTATGTTATTTCGGATTAAGCCTTTAATAAATGAGTAAAAAGCGATTCAAAAAAGTTCCAATTGAGGCGAAATGGTACAATCATAAAGCCCGGCTCAAACAGAAATTTTCAAGCCTCACCGATGAGGATTTGCATTTTGAAACCGGTAAAATGGATAAAATGTTTGAAAAATTGAAGGTTCGGCTTGGAAAGTCGAAAGAAGATATGCACAGGATTATTGAGCACTTAAGTCTTCTCTAATGCCAGCACTCATTAACTGGCACTCTGGCTATTAAGTTCAAGGAGTCCCAGGCAGGTTGATATTTCTTAACTTAAAATAATAATACAATGAAAAACTCAATTTCAACCCTGTTTACAGGTATTCTGATGGCCACATTTCTTTTGTCGGGTTGTTCATCGATGAACAAAACTCAGAAAGGAGCAGTAATTGGTACGGCTGGTGGTGCGGCTACCGGTGCGGTTATTGGCCGGGCTGCCGGCAATACGGCCCTGGGTGCCATTATTGGTGCCACCGTGGGTGGTGTGGCTGGTGCAGTTATTGGCAATCAAATGGATAAACAAGCCGAAGAAATAAAGGAAGAACTTCCCAATGCCAAAGTTGAACGTGTTGGGGAAGGTATTGTCGTAGAATTGAGTGACAAGGTTCTTTTCGATTTTAATAAATCGGACTTGAACATGGCTGCACAAAACAGCCTGGACAAGATTATCGTTGTGCTGCAGAAATATCCCGACACCAATATTGAAATTCAGGGACATACCGACAGCAAAGGCAGCAATGCCTATAACCAGACATTATCTGTAAAGCGTGCCAGTTCGGTTTCCAGTTATCTGAGGACAAAAAATATTGCCTCTTCAAGGCTTTCCACAAAAGGATTTGGTGAAGAGGTTCCCAAGTATACCAATGACACTGATGAAGGCAGGACACAGAACCGCCGGGTGGAATTCCTGATCACAGCCAATGAAAAGATGAAAGCTGAGGCTCAGAAAGAAGCCGAAAAAACCAATTAATCATACAATAATTAATTAATAGAAACTGCAATATGAAAAAAAGAATAATTGCTTTGCTGGCAGCACTTACCCTGGTGGCTGCGATCTCCTTTGCACAGACTACCTTTGGTATTCGTGCCGGAGTTAACTTCCAGAATATTAATGGTAAAGATGAAGGCGGCGATAAACTTGAAAATGATCTGATATTGGGATATCATGCAGGTTTTAATGCAGAAATCCCGGTTGCACCTGATTTCTATTTTCAACCCGGCTTGCTTTTTTCCACAAAGGGGGCAAAAGATGCGGAGGATAACTTTGAAACCAAAATTAATCTTGCCTATGTTGAACTCCCGCTAAATCTCCTTTATAAACCTTTGTTGGGCAATGGCCATCTGATACTTGGTTTTGGACCTTATGTTGCATATGGCATTGGAGGAAAAGTAAAACTTGCTGCGGATGGTTCGGAAACTGATTATGATGTGAAATTTAAAAATAAAGTCACCTCCTCCGATGACGAAGATGTTCTTTATGTGAAAGGACTTGATGCAGGCGCCAATTTATTTTTTGGATATGAATTCCCAATTAAGGTGTCCTTTCAGTTGAATGCCCAGCTTGGATTGCTGAATCTTGAACCGGAATACGAAGGCGAAACGGACGCTGAAACCATTGTGAAAAACACCGGATTTGGGTTTTCTGTTGGTTACAGGTTCTGAAAATATGTCATGCTGACGAAAATGTGTGAATGATGTAACATATTTAAGAAGTTATGTAACACATTTCAGCGCTAAGACAATCAACTTTGTAGCATAAATAGATGCTCAAAAATAAGTTTATCTGCCGAGGTTGTTTGGTATTGGAATTATTCATAATTAAAAATTTAAGTCATGGGAAATTTGCTTTATGTGGTCGCTGTGGTTTTGATCATAGCATGGCTGATCGGATTAGTCGGATTTAATGCCGGCGGCATTATCCACGTACTTCTGGTTATAGCAATAATTGCTGTTCTATTCAGGGTTATCCAGGGGAGAAGACTCTGAAATATCAGGTTTGTGCCAGGCTTCAGTTGCATGGTTGCCCACAACCTTTGTTTATTTGTATTCATTATTTAAAAATTAAACGATGAGCTCAGGAAAATTATTATTAGGCGTACTTGCCGGCGTTGCTACAGGTGCATTATTGGGAATACTTTTCGCTCCTGAAAAGGGATCCGTTACCAGGAAGAAAATTGCCAAAAGCAGTGAGGATTATGCAGATTCATTAAAAGATAAGTTTAATGAATTTGTTGACAACCTCTTTAAGAAATTTGAAACAATTACTGAAGAGGTTGAAGGCGGAAAACCTGTTGCAGAGGAAGATAAGTGACCATTTTTAGTAAAGCTGCAGCCACAACATGCAAAATATGGAAGACAAAGCAAATCTACTGGAGTCACTGTTAGAAAGAGGTGAAGAATATGGTAAAACCAGCTTAGAGTTATTAAAACTCAAAGTGTTAGATAAATCATCGGGGGTGTTATCCACAATCGCATCACGTTTGGCCGCCGTTATTATCTTCTTCATGTTCTTTCTTTTGGGGACCATCGGAATTTGTCTTTGGTTAGGAGAAATCCTGGGCAAATCCTGGTACGGATTCTTTGTGGTTGCGGCATTTTATGGTCTTATATCGGTTGTTGTGTACTTCTTTTTGCATAAATGGCTAAAAAGACTTGCTGGCGATTTTATCATTAAACAGGTGCTAAAATAAAATCTCATGCAAAACATAACCTCCACAATAGGGCTAAAAGAGGCAATTCAGCAATTAGAAGATAAGCAAGCTGCTGAAGGGAAATTGCTGAAAGAACAGTTTAACCTAACCTATGCAAGTTTACAACCGGTTAACCTGATCAAAACTTTCACCGAAGCGGTTACATCACCCGATATAATCAGTAACCTGCTTAGCGCCTCCATCGGATTATCCGCCGGTTTTTTCTCCAGGAGAATATTTGCCAGCACCTCGGGTAATATTTTCAAAAAAGTTATTGGCAGCCTGTTGCTGCTCGGTGTTACCAAGATTATCTCCGGAAATTCCGGGGTTTTAAGAACACTTGGGCAGCGTATCATGCAGGGTGTTTTCAACAAAAAGGAAGCTTCCTCCTGATAGTATTTTTTCATTATACAGATAATTAAAATGGATAAAGAGCTGAAATTTCCATTTTATGCGAAGGCATCGTTATTTTTCATAGGTGCCTTTGCATTAATATCGATGTTGTACATTGCACGGGGTATAATTGTTCCTTTCCTATTCTCGATTATTGCTGCAATTGTACTTCATCCGGTTGTAAATTTTTTGGTAAGTAAAAAAGTAAACAGGGTAGTAGCCATTGGATTAACTTTAATCCTTTCCATTATAATTATTGCCGCCTTTAGTACTTTTTTATTATCCCAGGTAGATCGTTTTGTAGAGTCCCTGCCAAAACTGATAGATAAATTCATTGAAATACTTAATAATACAATAATCTGGATATCAGATCGTTTCGATGTAAGCCCTCGAAAAATCAATTCATGGATCAGAAATTCCGACGGTGGGTTTATCAATACCGACAGCTCTCTCATTGGAAGTACTATTGCCACTGTTGGTGGGTTGTTGGTAGTATCGTTGTTAATTCCCGTGTATGTATTTATGCTATTGTTTTACCAGCCGCTCCTGCTTGAATTTTTTCGCAGACTATTTGGTGCCGACAACCGCAAAGAGGTGAACGAAGTAATTACGCAGATAAAAACGCTAATTCAACGATACCTCATTGGACTGCTTATAGAAACAGCCATCATTGCAGTATTGTATACTATTGGCCTTTTAATAATGGGAATAGAGTATGCCATTGTTCTCGGAATACTGGGTGCGGTGCTCAACCTTATACCCTATATTGGTTCATGGATTGCCGCTTCCATGCCCATGATGATTGCCATAGTCACCAAAACATCACCCTGGTTTGCCTTATTGGTCCTTGCCCTGTATGTAGTCATCCAACTCATTGACAATAACTACATTGTTCCGAAAATAGTTGCTTCAAAAGTAAAAATCAATGCACTCATTTCAATCATCGCCGTGATTGCGTTTGGTACCTTATGGGGCATTCCGGGAATGCTGATGGCAATTCCGCTTACGGCTATTATTAAACTAATTTTAGACCACATTGAACCGCTAAAGCCATGGGGCTATTTATTGGGAGATACGATGCCTGAAATAGTTCTCTTTAAGATCAAACTAAAAAGAAATAAAACGGGTTGAAATACAAATTATATTGTAACCTGCTTGAGAATATAATAGTTGGAAGGACCATATGAAAAAGTTAAATCCTGGAAAAAAAGTTAAAAGTTTCGCAACCGGTCAATCCATTAAGTTCAGCGAAAAAACTTTTGAGAGAGTTGAAAGGGCAAACAGCTTTTTAACCGATATAGGAGGGTTGTCCTTATTTATAACTCAGATAGTAAGGGAAACATTCTCTCGTGATTTTGAATTCAAGGAATTTCTTCGTCAGTGTTTTAAAATAGGAAATAAATCGTTGCCCCTTATTGCCATTACAGGGGCTATTATGGGGATCGTAATGACCATACAATCACGCCCTGCTCTGGTAGAATTCGGAGCAGTCACCATGCTTCCCGGTATGGTTGCGCTTTCCATCATTCGTGAAATAGGCCCTGTAATTACAGCATTGATCTGTGCAGGGAAAATCGGTTCAGGTATGGGAGCAGAATTGGGATCCATGAAGGTATCAGAGCAAATTGATGCCATGGAAGTATCTGCAACCAATCCTATCCGGTACCTTGTGGTAACGCGTGTACTTGCTGCCACATTGATGCTGCCGATCCTGGTGCTGTTTGCAGACGCATTTGGAATATTCGGAAGTTGGGTTGGAGCAAATATCAAGGGAAATGTAATTCTTGTTTTATTTATTTCCCAGGCATTCAGTCCTATCGATTTTATGGATTTCTTTCCGGCACTTATAAAATCTTTTGTTTTCGGAGCAGTCATTGGCATAATAGGTTGCTATAAGGGATACCATGCCGGAAGAGGCACAGAAAGTGTTGGAATTGCTGCAAACTCTGCAGTGGTGGCATCTTCGCTGCTCGTCATTGTTGTTGATATGATTGCTGTACAGATAACCGATATGCTGCTATGAAGAACTCACCGGAAAATATAATGGCCAAAATTGCAGCCCGGAAAACATCCGGGGAACCGATGATTGAAATCAATAACCTGAAAATTGGATTTGACAACCAGGATGTGTTAAACAATTTATCCTTAAAACTTTATAATGGTGAGAATCTGGTTGTGCTTGGAAAATCGGGATCGGGTAAATCAGTATTGATTAAATGCATTGTTCGTTTACTCAAACCTGAAGGTGGAACCATTGACGTACTTGGCATCAGGGTGGGTTCCCTGAAAAGAAAAGAATTGGGAGATTTAAGAAGGAAAATCGGTTTTCTTTTTCAGGGTGGTGCCTTGTATGACTCAATGACTGTAAAGCAGAATCTTGAATTTCCGTTGCGTAGGATGAAAAAAAAACTGACCCAACATGAAATCAATGGGAAAATAAGTGAAGTACTGGAAAATGTGGGTCTTGCGGATACTTTGAATAAAATGCCTTCACAACTTTCAGGCGGAATGCGTAAAAGAATTAGCCTGGCAAGAACCATAGTAGTTGACCCGTTGATCATGTTATATGACGAACCCACCACCGGTCTTGACCCGGTAACTTCTGATGAAATAAGTTTGCTCATCAGGGAAGTTCAGAAAAAATATAAAACCTCTTCCATCATCATCACCCATGATATCGAGTGTGCGCGCAACACAGCTGACCGGATTATCATGCTTCACGAAGGAGAAGTATATGCTGAAGGAAAGCCATTCGCTTTCGAAAAATCATCCGACCCTTTAGTCAGATCCTTCTTCAAGTAATTTAAAAAATATAACCAAATGGATACGCAATCAACTCGATTTAAAGTACGATTAGGACTATTTGTGGCTGGAGGATTTGTTCTCTTTTTAATTATAATATTCCTGATCGGAAGACAGAAAAACTTATTTGACCCGGTGTTTAAACTCACTACAAACTTCTACAACGTAAGCGGCCTGCAGGTCGGTAACAATATCCGATTTTCGGGAATCAATATCGGAACCGTAGGAAGTATTATAATACTTAATGATTCGACTATACAGGTTGACATGATCATTAAAAAGAATGTCCGGCAATTTATTAAAACAGATTGTCAGGTTGCAATAGGTTCAGAAGGAATTATCGGTGACCGGGTTTTAATTATTACGCAGGGTAGTTCCGAAGCACAGTCGGTAAAAGACGAGCAATTTCTTTCCTCCATTGAACCCACCGAAACCGATGCGATAATAGCCAGCCTTTATATAACAGCCGGTAACCTGGAGATTATTTCAGGGCAACTGGCTGAAATAATGGTCAAGGTAAATAATGGAAACGGAACGCTCGGAAGACTCATCCAGGATTCAACGATATCGGAAAATATTAACCAGATGATCATCAACCTTAAAAAAAGCAGCAAAGGATTGGATGAAAACATGGAGGCAGCAAAAAGCAATTTTCTTTTACGGGGCTTTTATAAAAGGAAGGAAAAAGAAGCAGAGCAATTAAAACAGGATAAACTGGATGAAAGTAATAAATTGAAGGAAGAAGAGGCAAAATAAGCGCATAAGAAATGAAACACCGTTGGTTATGCACCGCAGATTTCTATTCATCATGGCATTGGCCCTATACTTTTGTGGGCAGGCAAAGGCACAGGAATTTGCGTCCAGTCGGGATTCAATAAGGATTGAAAAGGATTCAATAAGGATTGAAAAGGATTCAATAAGGATTGAAAAGGATTCATTAAGGATTGAAAAGGATTCATTAAGGATCGAGCAGGATTCGTTAAGGATCGAACAGGATTCACTAACCTACAGGGCACTTGAAAAGCGTTCGCAAAAATCAAAATTCACCCGGATCCTCCACCGAATGTTTTTCAGGCCTACTGATTCTGTAACGGACCGGCATCTGGAAAAGGAAAATATTGAAAAGTTAAAATCCTATCATGGAGCAGAGGGAAAGATTATAAGAAAGATTCAAATCATTACCCTGGACCCTTTTGGCTATCATATTCAGGACACTTCCAGGCATCCACAGAACTTTTTTGTGAAGGCCGGGAATGCAATGCATTTAAAAACTCAGGCAAAGATCATTAAAAGCCTGCTGCTTTTTAACAGGAATGATCCCTATGATTCGTTGTTGGTAAATGAATCGGAGCGATTAGTACGATCAAAAAACTATGTACAGGATGTGCTGTTTTATACGTTACCCGCTTCCGGTACAAATGATTCTGTGGATGTTTTTATACGGGTGTTGGATGTTTGGAGCACCATTCCGGCCTTCAGTCTGTCAAATGCAACCCTGGCTATCGGACTTACTGACCATAATCTTGCAGGCATGGGGAATAGTTTCCAGGGAGAAATGCGCAGGAATCGCACTACAAACAATAATGTTACGCGAATAAGCTATTTGATTCCCAATATCCGCAATTCCTATATAAACTTAAACCTTCACTATTTGTTCCAGGGCAATAGTGATCTGATGGAGAACGATGAATCTGCAAAACCTTTTTATACTACAGTAAGTTCTAATTTCCCCTATACATTTTCCGGCAACAAAGGCTTACTTAAGAGCGTTGAATTGTCAAGGACCTTTTATTCCCCGGTGGCAAAATGGG
>Ga0209431_10005174_pt1 | contig 10189 bp, 13 predicted proteins | sample RifCSP13_3_FD_184021 | JGI IMG/M metagenome (GOLD analysis project Ga0209431, IMG submission 184021) | Soil microbial communities from Rifle, Colorado - Rifle CSP2_sed 13_3 (SPAdes) (version 2) | ecosystem: Environmental > Terrestrial > Deep subsurface > Rock core/Sediment | place: Rifle... | reverse complement strand
TGTCGGGCTGCGTCTCCAGGTGCGCGAAGCTGCAATCGCGGCACGCCATTACGCGCAGGCCGTGGCGCTCTCCGAGAAGCGGGCCGTTATGCTGCGCCGCCATCCGATAGTTTCTCTATCGCGTCAGCCACGCGCACGACGCCCTGGCCGTCAATCAGCCGCTTGCCCGCCGCGCTCATGGCGCGCCACGTCTCGTCGCGGCCCAGGATGGACGCGACCAGAGAAATCAGATCGTCTTTATTGAACTCATCCCACTGCCCCGCCACGACCGCCGCGTTTTCCTGCTGCATCCGCAGCGCCGTCGAAATGTGGTTTTCGCTAAGCCCATACAGCACCGACGGCACGCCCGCCGCCGCCGCCTCGTAGGCTGTCATTCCGAATTGGCCGACGAGCAGCGATGCGCCGCCCAGGATGTCCGCCAGAGAGTCGGGCGACAGGACGACGTGCGCGTCCGTCTCCGACAGGCTCGTGCCATAGGCGGCGGGGCCGACGACCTGGATGATCTCTCGCCCGGCCCGCACATCCGCGTCCAACAGCGCGCCCGCCGCCAGCCACGTCAAATCGTGCGGATCGCCGCCGCCGAAGCTGATGACAATCGGGCCGCCCGGATTCGGGGCGCAGGCCGCGAAGCGCGGATCGATCATGATCCATTCCGCGCCGTACAGATAGCCGTCGTCCTCGTCGGGCACGGCTATCGTCTGGCAGACGACGAGATCAGCGCCCTCGCGCACCGCCTGCTCGTCGCGCAATGCCCATCCGCTGCCGGCGACGACGACGATCTTGCGGAAGCGGGGGCGGGCCGCATCGAGCAGTGCGCGATCCGGACCGCCCTCCATATCGACGACGAGCACGTCGCCGCCGCGCTTCGTCCACGACAGATCGTCGGGATGATAGTCCGTCGTCACATGCGGCGAGCGGCGCAGCCTCGAAAGGCCGGGGGTTTCATGGGCCGTGGCGAATCGGCAGAGATGGCCGCGCCGCGCCAGCTCGTCGGCCAGGACGATGGAGCGCGAAATGTGACCCATGCCATGATCGCGATCACCGATGCTGTAGAGTAGGACGTCGACCATCGATCAGCCCTCGACCTCGGCATTCGGATCTGCCGTCCAGATTACTTTCCCATCCCTCAAGACGCGCGCCGCCTCGCCCGTCTCGGCGTCGGCGAAGAGGATGTCGCCCGCCTTGAGCGCGATGGGCGCGACGGGATGCAGGCTGCCGAACGGCAGGCCGACGGTGTACGTCGGCTCGTACTTCGGCTCCATCTTCCAGCCGCCGAGCGTCGGCACGCGTCTGACGCCGTCCTGGTGGAGCGCGGCTACGTCCTGGCCGCGCGGGCAGTCCTTCGCCAACGTTCCAGACACCTCAAGCATGATGACTCCCTTCGGTTAGCCTCGATTGGCGATCCTCAGAAATTCCGCCTCGTCCGTTTCGAGCATCAATTTCTGGGCCAGCAGGTGATCGCCGTGCGGCACATGATCCTGGGGATGGATGCAGAACCGGGCAATGACGTTGCCGTCCGCGTCCATCTCGTCCACGTTGCGCGACCGCGAGCGGCGCAGCCGGAAAATGCGCCCGGTCTGGCTCATGACGATGAGCGCCGCCATCCTGTCCATCGTCTCACGCTCGGCAGGCGTCAGGACAGATAGGAGCAAATCGTCGGCGCGGGCATCGACCCGTTTGCGATCCTCGGCACGCCTGGCTTCTTCTTGTCGTCGCCGCTCATTCTCCAGACGCATCTGCTCGCGCTCTTCTGCGGACAGCTCGCGCGGTTGAAGATAAGCGATATTTGCGATGCCGCCTGTTCCGCTCGACCAAACCGTCCATGCGGACGTGCCGGATGTGTCTCCCGCCCACGACTCCCAGACGCCGGTCGTGGAGTTCGTCGCAGTCAGGGTCACCATCATCCGCCGACCATGGTCGGGGCGAGAATGATTTTCTCGGCATCCGGATCGAATTCAGTGATGACTTCGCCCTTATCGCCGCTTGGCCCTACTTTGTAGGCCAGGTAGCGATTATTTTTTCGCAGCCTATTGAATGTCACCCGCGCGGCCCCGACTTCCTCTGAATTTCTGCGATCCCAGATGATTTTGGTGTCGCCCGTCAAGTCTAGCACATGCATGGTATTCATGGTCGTATCTCTCCTTCTTTGATTTTCGTCTGCGCCATGACTTCCGTCGCGCGCAGCCCGTTCTCCAGCGTCGCCGTCCGGTCGTCGCGCTCCGCGCCGCCCGTCGCCCACGCCAGCCACGCCGCGAGCGCGTCGCGGTACATATCGTCGTTCGCATACAATGACCAGCTTTCCGAGTCGCGCCCGCCGTTCTTCTCCGTGGTCACGGTTGAAATGCGTATCTTCGCGTCGATGCGATAGTCGTGGAAGCTCTCACCGTACGCGTGATCGATCGTGCCGCGCACAGTCAGGCCGTCCGTCTCCAGGCGGACGTGATTCACCGGGCCGAGCAGCCACAGCGCCGCGTCGATGGGGTGCGCCCCGATTGCAGACAGGCAGTCCGCGCCGTACTTGGCGAGAAGGTCATCGCAGGCATAGAAGCGCGCGCATCCGTTCATGACAATCTTGCGGGCCGCCTCGCGATAGACCGGATGGAAGCGATATTGGAAACCGACGGCGCAACGCAAACCTGCGCAGTTATCTAACAAATCGCTCATCATCGGATTCATCTGTTCCAGGGCGATCAGCGGTTTTTCGACATAAAACGGAATGGAGCGCGCGGCGAATGCCTCCATCTGCTCCATATGAAATTGCGTCGGGCTGGCGATAATCGCGGCATCCGCATCGGGATGGCGCTCGAGCGCCTTGCGCCAGTCCTCGTAGAGATATGTCACAGGCAGGCTGTCGTAATAGCCATTTGAGATGGCGCTTTGCAGCGGACCCGCCAGGCGCGGGTCTGCGCCGACGATCAGGCAATCAGGCCGGAGCGTCTTCAGATCGCGCACATGGCGCACGCCGATGCTGCCCAGGCCGAGAACCAGCGCCCTCATCGCATCTCCCGCAGCGCCACGAAATGCTCACCATACGCCGTCAAACCATCGTCGTCCAGCAGAGCGGAACAACCCCAGGACGGATCGGGGATCCTGGCCGAATACCACGCCCAACGCGCGATCCACGGCTGCGCGCGCAGCCACGCGACGGACTCGTCCATCCAGGATGCGTCGCCGCACGTCCCGAATTCCGTGAGCCAGATCGGGACATCGTGGCCGCGCGCCGACGCCTCATCACGGATGCGCGTCAGGTATTGCGGCAACGACTCCCCGTGCACGCCGGCGTAATAGTGCGCCGCCAGCGCGTCGAAGCGCGGGCGTCCATGGTAAAGCAGCTCGTACACGCGCGCCATTTCCCACAGCCAATCATAGCCATTCAACCACGTTTGACACCAGCCATCAGGCACGGGCTGGGATGGGGACGGCGACACGAGCCTGCGATCTGGATGCTGCGCCTCGACCTGCCGCCACAGGACGGCGCCTTGCGCGGGCGTGATGTTGGCCTGGCCGCACAGGTTCGGCTCGTTGAAGCCGAGCAGCCAGGGCGTGCCAATGAGATCGTTCATGTTGCCCGCGCCCCAGATCATGTCCACATACTCGACGCCGACAGCGTCGGGACAGGCGGATTCATATCCCCAGTTGTAGTACCATGCTGGGCGCAAGATGGCCCAATCGCCGCACTCCGCCCATCCCATGCCGACGCCATGACGCGGCGGATATTGATGCGCCACCAGCGGCACGTAGACAACGTGCGAGCCGAACGGCGCGGCGGGGACTATTCCCGGCTGCGAGACGAAAAGGTGTGCGAAGAGAGCAACAACCGTCAGCGCGATTCGGCGCATATCGCCTCCGCCACCGCGAGCGTCTCCTTGACGTGCTGCGGCGTATGGGCCAGCGTCGGGAAAAATGGCCTGTCGCACATGATGCCGCGCTCAATCATCTTTGAGCACCAGGCGCGATGGTCTGCCTCGCTGTAGAAGCTCGTGGCGAATCGCGCTGGCTGCCCGACGCATCGCACGCCCAGCGCGTTCAGGCCGTCCCTGAGAGCGCGCCCGATACTTTCCAAGTGGCCGTACACCTCGCTGCGATGCGTCGCCAGCCACTTCACCGTCGCGGCGGCCACGGAGCACGGCCCCGGCGCGCCGCCGAACGTCGTGGACGCGAACACCTCGTCGGCCAGCCTGCCGACCAGATCGGCGCGCCCGACCAGCGCGGAGACGCAGCCCGTGGCGCTCATGGTCTTTCCGAGACAGACCATATCCGCGCGCACGCCGTACCGTTCGCACGTCCCGCCCAGGGCGACACGGAATCCGAGTACCACATCATCGACGATGAGCGGCACGACGAACTCGTCCGCCGTATCCCGGCAGGCTTGCAGGAATCCGGCGATGGCCGCCTCGTCGTCCCAGGCTGGGACCTCGACCATGACGCACGATGCGCGCCGGGCAGCATTGCGCATGGCGCGCGTGTCTCCGAAATCAAAACGATGATGAAGCCGGACATTCTCGTATGGATAGCCCGTCCAGGCCGGTTCGTGCGCAAAATTTGCGTGCATGCCGTGGTAGCCCTGCGTGGCGATGGCGTCGCGGCCCGTCTCGGCCCTGGCGATGCGGACGGCGGCGGCGCAGGCCGTCCCGCCGTCCTGGAAGAAGCGGCAGGCCATATCATCGCTCGTCAACAGGCCATCGTAGATCTCGCCCAGCGTGCCGGCGAGGGAATGCTCGGCTATATGCCCATAGGAGCCATGCGTATCCTGTAGATGCGCAAGCCCTAGCGCCACGTTCGTCGGGCGCGCGCCCCAAAGCAACCCGGCCTGCCCGCCCACCCACGACAGCAGTGTGGAGTCCCGTTCGCGGCCGTCCAGGTACGTGAATCGGACGCGCTCCTTGACGCCAGAAGTTTCCAGCGTCATGCCGCGCACCGCCCCCGGCGGCAGCGGACGCCGCGCGCGCGATTGGGTCGAGGCCGAACCGACGAGGTTCATGCTCATGCCATCATCCCGATTCGCTCAGCCATGCGGCGGAACTCGGCCACCGGCAGCGACCAGCCCGCCTCGGCATCGCCGGGCGACAGCCTCAGATGCTTCTCAATAACGGACGCGCCCAGCTTCGCGGCAAGCACGCAGTCCAGAATGCCATTCGTGTGAGACGACCAGCCCCAATAGTTCCTGTTGAGGCCGCGCATCCTGAGCAGCCAATAGAGAGATGAGAGCATCGGGGCCGGATAGGACTGAAGCGCGAACAATGCGATAAAACCGGGCGGCGCAGGATAGGTCGGCCTCATATAGCCTAATCGGGATACCGAACGATAAATCGGCCGTTGATTATTCCAACACGCATCGAATGCCGCTTGCGTCAGCCTATCATTCTCCTGTTCCCTGGCCGCAAGCTTTATAAAATCGCAAAGATGCGCCGCCAACCATACCGCGTCATTGTCAAATACCGACATGCCCGCCTTCAGCCCGTAATCATGCGCCATCCGCACGAACTCGGGCAGCCGTTCGCGCGGGAATTCCAGCGGGCGCTTGGCGGCCTGCTCCTCCGGCGGGAAATGATCGGCCCTGAACATCTGGGCCTTGATGTGTGTCGCGTCTGCCTGATTCGCGGCGGCGCACCATTTGTCAAAATTCCAATTCTGATAAGTTAGGGCTTCGTGATTCCACTCAAGGCGCGCGGGACTGCTGCCGATCTCCGCTATCAATATCGGCGCTCTGGGCCTGGCATCTCGTATCATAGTGTATCGCACCAGCTCGTCATCCCGATTCAAGGGCCAGCCTCTGCAACTCCCCGAACGGCACGCGCTCGGCCAGCCGACTCGTGTAGTCGAAGTCCGGGCCGACTGGCTCCCCTCGATGGGGACGGTATCCCCAAACCTCACGCAGCGGCGCCGGCGGCTCGACCACGTAGGCCCAGCCGATGTTCATCGTCCTGTCGCGCTCGGCTTCCGAGACAAGTCGCTCGTGCATCTTCTCGCCGGAGCGCAATCCAACGTGCGCCGGGCTGTCGGCGCCAAACGCCAGCGCCAATTCGGACAGCCGCCAGGCGCGGCACTTCGGGACGAAAATCTCGCCGCCGTGCATATCGTCCAACACGGCCTCCACGAAGCGCGTCCACTCCGGCAGCGCCAGATGGAAACGCGTCACCTGCGCATCGGTGATCTCCACATCTTGCTCGCGCCACGCCTCGGCCACGCTGCCCGCCGTTCCCCACACATTTCCGCCGCGCGCGATGGAGAAGTGGCAGCGCCTAGACGCGCCGCGCTGGTTGGCCTCGACGAACAGCCGCTCGGCGGCGGCCTTCGTCAGGCCGTAGCCGTTGATCGGCTCGACGGCCTTGTCGGTGGAGATGAGCAGCGTCTGAGGGACGCCGCACTCCAGCGACGCGCCGATGACGTTTTCCGAGCCGCCGATATTGGTCGTGACGAACTCCTTGAAATGCGCCTCACCATAGCCGACGACCTTGAGCGCGGCGGCGTGAATGATGGCATCCGCGCCGTGGCAGGCATCGGCCAGCCGTCGCCGATCACGCACGTCGCCGACGATGTGCGTCACGCGCGGATCGCCGCCATGACGCTTGCGCAGCCGTTCGTGCTTGTGCTCGTCCCTGGAAAACACCCGTATCTTCGGCCCTGGCTTGCTGAGAAGGTATTCCATCATGGCCGTTCCGAAACTGCCCGTGCCCCCGGTGATGAGAACAGTGTTCACATATTCTCAAGATCGCGGTCGTGGTGCGCGACCGCGTTTTGGCCGCCCATTTTTCAATGCCTTGATGGCACGCTTCAGGGCGATTTCCTCGCCGCGCATGGGCAAATCGTCGTCCAGATCGGGATTGCGCTTGGAGACGCCGACGGCGAATATCCGGTGATAGCTGCCCGTCAGCACGCAGACCGTGAAATTGTCCTGACGGAAATAGTTCGGCGTGTGCCCCTCCGGGACTGTCCACGTCTTCGCCATGTCTCTCTCCTCATTGGCTGAGGCGCTCCATGGCCGCGCCTCAGTCTGCATTCCCCGAACTTAACCGATTTGATTGTGTCATCGCGCCGCGCCATGGGCGGAGAGATGCTGTTCATGGAATTGACGCCCATCGCATCCTGAACGCCGCCGGGATGCCGGAAATCACGCCGCCCTGCCTCACCCAGGTCTCACGAGTGGCGTCGAAGCTGCCGCCCTGCACGGCGAAGAACATCACGGCCTGCACTTTGTCAGATGGAACTTTGGCGAGCCAGCGCGCATACTGGTCGCCCTTAGCCGCATCTGAATCTATCGGCTTATTGTTGCTCACCTCGGTAATCCACAACTTGCCCCCCGTGCCGTTATTGAGATGGCGCAAGTATGGATAGGCAAGCTCGTAGTTCCTGCCTCCTGCTATGGTCTCCATTGGATATGATTCGTGGAATTCCGATGACCAATAAGTGTGTATTCCCATTCCGTGACACAGCGTCAGGATGCCGTTGTCGCGCAGCGCGTCCCACCAGGAGAGAGTGTTGGGTTTAGGCGACATGGGCGGCGAGACGAGCTTGAGGGCCGGATAGCGCGCGCTATAATGCTGCCTGATGAGCCGGACGATGGGCAACAAGAGCGTCTGGCAGAAGTCCGCAGGACTGGTCCATGCCCTGCCCAGGCCCTCAGCCTCTACATTTGGCTCATTCCCCAGGACGACGCCGCCGCCCGGCGGACTGCCCATATTCCCGAATCCGCCCGCTTCCTGAATCGGGTTGTCCCATATCCCGGTCAAGCCGTTCACGTAAAAGTGCGGCGCCTGCCGCGAATCCTTGAAGAAATCCAAACGGCGTATCTGGCGCTGATAGGGTATGCGTGTCCCATTCCAATTGAGAGGTTCCCACGACCATTCTTGGTTGTTCTCGTACCACAGCCAGCAGCCCTGCGGGTTGCCCTGCTCCACGAAAAGACCGGCGCGCCGCGCGCACTCGATCTCGGCGTCCATGAGCGCCCCGCCCTCCGCGTCCCCGAGACCGTACCAGCCGCTGTATTTCGTCGCGGGCGGCGGCGGAGGCGGGGGCGGGGGCGGCGCGGTCACTGGCAGATACGGCGCGGGATCAACCGCATCCGGCACGGCATAGCCGGACAGCCCACGCCCGATCCACTGCAAGTTCAGGTGCAGATGGATGCCCGTGGAGTTGCCCGTCGTGCCTGCCAGGCCGATGCGTTCGCCCGCGCGCACGCGCTGCCCGACCGACATGTCGTTGCTCGTCAGGTGCGCGTACCACGTCCTGTAGGCGTTGCCGTCGGGCCAGTCGTGGCGCAGCACGACCGCGATGCCGTAGCCGCCCCCGATGCGATCCTGATCCTGCTCGACCACGCCGTCGGCGCAAGCCACGACCGGGACGGGATTGCCCGCCGCGTCCACCGCGCGCAGATCGACGCCCTCGTGCCGGTCGTCGAACACGCCGTCGCCGTCGTAGTCGCGCGGCTCATTGAATGGGTGCGTGATGACCAATGGAATGGATGGCACAGGCGAGGCAAGCTTGAATGGCTCGATGGATGGCGGCGGGGGTGGAACGGGCGTGGACAGGAATTCACGATATTCGATCATCGTCGGCGCGGGATACGTATAGTGCTGCCCCACGAAGTTCTCCAGGCCGGCACGCCCACCCTGCCAGCGCTGGGCCGCATAGACTGCGACCCTGTGCTCGGTGACATTGTCCGGCCTGGCGAACGCCGAATCAGCCGAGAACGTCACCCCGGTCTTGGTAGGCAGCCCCACCGCCTGCAATTCGTCATATTCGGCTGCCGTCGTGTCGGGCGGCGCAAGCAGGTCGAATTTCTTCCAGGTCCTTGTGATGGGCGGCGGGGGCGGGGGAGGAGCGGGAGGCTCAGAATCGGGATGCGCGGCGATGTATGACGCCAATGCGGGCAAGGCGTCCTGGAAGTTCGCCGAGGCCCAGTTGCCCAGCGTCCAGGCAGCCGCACCCAGCACGTAATCGTCCCCCATCAGGTTAGAGTCGTACCACGCATAATCCTCAATGAACGCGTCTGTGCCGATGAACTCGTATCCTCCATGTTGGCCGCATTCGCTGACGACGAGCGGAATGTCTGCGCTGTTCTGGCGCAGGACATCATAGAGTGCGCGATAGCGCAGAGCGAGATAGGGCTGTGTGCCCTTGAGCGTAGGAATCGAAGTTCCGACGCCGCCGTATTCGTGAGATGTCAGGACATGACCCTTGCCGCGCGCGCGCAAAATGGCGCAGGCATGGACGATAGCCTGATAGGCCACACCGCCGTCGTCAACGGGACGTGGCGGGTTGCCCGTACTGAAGGCGTAGATGCCCATGCGCTTGCCGTGCTCCTCGAAGTGCGGCGCGAGCGCGATGAAGAGGTCGGCCTGATAGCGCCAGTGATTGCTCCACTCGTTGATCGGCTCCCAGATGTCGATTTCCGGGTGGGCCAGAATCACCGGCTCGTAGACTTGGCGGAAAATGGCCGGGGCCAGAATTTCGGGCGGGGTGCCGCCCGCCACGTACTGATCGAATCCTTCCCAGCCCCATCCCGTCAGGCGCCCGACCGTCAAGGCTTTGTCGCCCAGCTGATTCTTGGCTTCGCGCGCGGGCGAGAAGTCTCCCACAGCCTTGACGACGATGCGCTTGACATTTACACCCGCATCTCGGAGCGCGGCCAAGAACGGGCCATATCCGTTTCTGGAACCGGGTACGATATGCAAGCCGATGCGCGACATGATGTTTGGGGGTGGCCGCCGGCGCGCAAGAGAGACGCATCGGCGGCCGTGGGGGACTAATGGCGGATCGCTTTGCTCGTGAACCAGACCCGCAGCACGATATTGAGGACAGCCACGCCCAACGTGATGAGCGACGGGACGGAGAAATCGCCGCCCTCGATCAGCGCGGGTAGAAGCTGCAAGACGGCGATGGCGGTGGCGATCACGTTGAGCCAGATCGTTTTCGACTCGAAGATCGATTTGTTGTGACCGGGCATGATGTCTCCTGTCGATGTGATTATAGAAATTATACGTCATGGACACGAAATGTCAAGCGCCGCCGTTAGGTCCGTCATCCGGCGGTCTCGGTGGGCGCAGCATCAGATAGGCCAGGCCGGCCAGCATCGGCGCGACGAAGCAGACCAGGAAGCCGAGGCTTTCGAGTGCGTCCGTGAGCGCGCTCATGTCGCATCGCTCCTCGCCGGCGGATCGTCCCACTCGCCATCCGGCTCGTTGCGCCG
>Ga0209431_10005173_pt1 | contig 10190 bp, 13 predicted proteins | sample RifCSP13_3_FD_184021 | JGI IMG/M metagenome (GOLD analysis project Ga0209431, IMG submission 184021) | Soil microbial communities from Rifle, Colorado - Rifle CSP2_sed 13_3 (SPAdes) (version 2) | ecosystem: Environmental > Terrestrial > Deep subsurface > Rock core/Sediment | place: Rifle... | reverse complement strand
TGTCCGCCTCCCATTGGATCAGCTGGATTTTGACTGTTTTGACCTTGATCATCATTAGGATCCATCTATTACCTCCTTTGACATATTTTATCAGAAACAATCTTGGGTTTGTAAACCCCCAAAACTGCCAATCTTATCTATTGCCTCTGCTGCTTGCAGAAAAACTGCCTGATAATAAAAATCCCGAAAGAAAACCTCCGGCATGGGCAAGATAGGCAACTCCGCCTACCGATGCAGTGACCACGACAATGCTGGCAACGCCGCTGAAGGCCTGAATAAAAAACCAGTAAATTAGCATAAAACCTGCGGGTATGGCTGCAATAAACGGCAGACCAAAAACCGGGATTATCGTATCAATACTGTTTCTTGGGAAAAATTTTAAATATGCACCTAAGACTCCGGCAATTGCGCCCGATGCACCAACCATCGGTAAATAGGAACCTGAGATAAAAATATACTGGGTAAAACTTGCTACTATCCCGCAAAACAAATAAAAAACCAAATATTTCACGCTACCCATTGCGGCTTCGACATTGTCCCCGAATATCCACAAAAACCACATGTTGGAAAGGATATGCAAAAACCCGGCGTGCAGAAACATTGAAGTTATAAGAGGCGTAAGAGTTTCAAACTGGAAAAGGCTGATGTTTGCCGGAACAAGAGCGTATTTTTCAATAAAGAGTTGCGTGTTTGGGGCCAATAACTCCTGTACAAAAACATAGATATTGAAAATGATTAAGGATAAATTGATAATTGGAAACTTGCCGGAATTTTTACTGTCTCTTATTGGAAACATAGCTTGCCTATTTTAAGGTAGAAGCCGATTTTTACCAAGGATTATATTGACATTCGGGTTTTATTCGGATAATATTAAGGCGCCGCAAGATGGAAACATTGATCAATGAATCAATTAAGGTTTGGGCAGTTTTTGATTCCGGTATTTCTCCGGTTGCCATGAACTGGCAAAATCGCCTGATCAAATTCGATAAAGTAATTTTAAAAACCGATCTTTTTAAAGGCAAAGCAAAAATCACAAATTTGGTATGTGCAAACAATAATGCCGCTTACGAACTTGAATATAACCACCAAAACTTTTTATGGATTCTCAAGAAAATCATGCCGATTATATAGGACGCGTTATCCTGCATGTTGATCTGGATAGTTTTTTTGCAACGGCAACCCAGCAGGCAAATCCCAGTCTTCGCAAAAAACCCGTCGGGATTGTTAAAGCAAAAGGCAGAAGCTGTATTATTGCCGCATCAAAAGAAGCTAAAAAATATGGTGTAAAAACAGGCAGCAGCGTTTTTGAAGCAAAAAAACTTTGCCCTTCTATAATTCTGGTTTGCGCGGAATTTGAAAAATACGAAGACATCACTTATAGATTTATTGAAATATGCCAAAAATATTCTCCAATATGCGAAGTCTTTTCTTTAGATGAGTGTTTTGTCGATATTACGGATACGGAAAAATTATGGAGTAATGCCGTGTCAATTGCTTTAGAAATACAGGAAAGATTGGCTTTGGAAATCGGTGATTACTTAACCTGCTCTGTGGGAATTTCCCACAATCGTCTGCTTGCCAAACTTGCCTCAACCCAGGCCAAGCCCGACGGCATTTATTATCTTGATAAAAAAAGCATTTATGAGGCTTTGGACAAAGCGGATCTTACGGACGTTTGCGGAATTGGATCCGGACTTTATCGGCGTTTGATTTCTGCAGGCATTGGCGATTTCAAAACACTAAGAGTCTGTTCTTTGAATTTTTTATATAAATATTTCGGCCCATTCTGGTCAGAGCATCTTTATAATCTGGCGCGTGGTATTGACAATTCAGAGGTAATTCCCTCGGCAAAAATTCCAGAGGCTAAAAGCGTCGGCCGGACTTACACAACGCACCGCAATTTATACAAAAAAGATGAAATCGAAAGATTAATTCGCAATTTAGCAGAAGAGGCGGCAGAAAAGACGCGCAAAATGCAGCTTGCCGGACGTTATGTAGGATTAAGTCTGCGAGGTGGTGAAAAATCTTTCTACGGCCATAAAACTTTAAAAACCTATATTAACGATGGAAATATGCTTTTTAAAATCTGTCAAATAATTTTAAAAGAATGGTCAGGTGAATACGTCCGTTTTTGCGGCGTAACACTTTCAATGCTTACAAAAAATGAATATCTTAGTAAGCCTCTTTTCCCCGAAGATCAACGAAGAAAAAACTTAATTACAGCAGTCGACAGGATCAATGACAATTTCGGCACATATACAATCTTTCCGGGGCAACTTTTAAAAACAGAAATCATACGACCCGAAGTAACCGGCTATTTCGGGGATAAGAAATTTAGATTAAATTTCTTGCGGAATAATTAAAATTATTGCCTAAAAAGTTACAGATTAGGGAAATTCTACGAACGAAATTCTACTTGAAAGAATTGTGTAATAAGAGTATAATAAACCTATAATATTTAAGCCGCTTGGAACATTCGAGAAGGGTTTATGGAAAAAGATTGGCTTAGAACACCACAAGAAGTATTGGAAACCCGGTTTCAATTAGCCGTATCTGCAATTGCCACGCTGGATTCACATTCCCAGTTCATCGCTAGTATTAAGATGAATCGAATAGCATTCACGAGAGACTCTGGATCGTTTGCAGAAGTTGAATTAACTAAGAGAGATTTGACTACATTTGTTGAAACTAGACTCAGAACACCCAATCATAGAAGCGGCAGTAACGGCAATAATGGAAACGGAAAATAAAAATGTTTAATTCGTAAATACCTGCGTAAACATCTTTCCGTAGACTCCCCCGTCAACAACACCAATACCGATTTCACCAAAAGAAGGATCTAAAATATTTCTCTTGTGCCCCGGGCTGTTCATTAAACCGGAATGAGCTCGGGAGACAGTAGGAGCAAGTGCAAGATTCTCGCCTGCTGCCGTATAATCAATACCTGCTTCATCAAGCCTATTGCCGACGTCTTTTCCTTCCGGTGAAAAATGCGAAAAATAGCCTCTTTTGAACATGTCCTTTGAATGATTCCTGCCGATTTTTGCCAAATCTTCGTTCCAAATAAGAGATTTTGCTCCAAACTTGACTCTTTCTTCGTTGACGAGTGCAAACATTGCTTTTTCACTTTCAAAATCAACCGCAAGTTCTTTTTGGGTAAACTGGAGATCAATTGAACCTTCATCTTCGGGCTTTACTGTCAAAAAAGTAAGGCTTTGCTTGGCAATCGGTCCAAAAACATTATTTAAGGGCTTTTCCAAAACTGTGGCGCCGGACACCAAAACAGAGCCGATTTTTGAATCGTAAACGTCTTTTTTGATATCAGGCCTTATTGGCAAAGAGACCACAAAAAGCAGGGCAAAGGCCAAAAACAACGAGGCGTTTACCAGCGCGGGAATGAATCCAAAATACTTGTTGACGAATAAATCCCCGAATAATGTTAGAAATTTTTTAAACAATTTGCCGAAGAGGACAAAGAATATGCTTTCTGAAAATAGCCAGATTAATAAGAACCCGATGGGGTTTGCTGCAATCTTCGGCAAATGAAAAAGCCTATCTAAAACCGAGGCCACTGGTGCATAAAAAGTCAAGGAAAGGACAAGCGCTATTAAAAACCCCAAGATATTAAATACCTGAGGAAAGAAACCCTGACGCCAGCCTTCAAAAGCAAAAAGCAGAAATATCAGAATTATTATTAAATCTACCCAATTCATTTTAGAAAATCGATCAGAATGTAATTATATAAGGATTATCTCCAAAGGGATAAGAATATGAAAACTTTTACATAGATAATTTATAATTCTAGTATACTTTCTAAAATGAAGAAAAAATTGATTATCAGCCTACTTGTTTTAACAGTTATAATTTTAGCTTATATAGCTATTATGATTATTATCCCTATAATATTTTTCCCTCATGCCGGAGGATTCACTGGTGCTGGATGCCCCGTTGGTTATCTTGCCCCTGACTTTTCAAAGTTCACTTTTCCTGACCAATCTTTAACATGTTATCCTAATATTCCACCCTACAGTTTTCTAGATGGATATAATCTAGTAAAAATTAGCTATTAATCAAAATTAATTTGTGACCCGCACAGGATTCGAACCTGTAACCAATTGCTTAAAAGGCAACTGCTCTACCATTGAGCTAGCGGGCCGTCAGAATCAAATTATATCGGATTCTGATCTCCCCTTCAATCTCCCGTTTTAAATAGTTATTTACCAAGCACTTTGTGATTGAATCTGAGAAACCGTAAGCCTATAATTGCGCTATGCGCGAACATGAGCAATATATTGGTCAAAACTTTACAAAAAGAATAGATCGGTGGTTGCGGAGAGAAAATACATGGTTGGCAAAGGTCTTAAGACGGATTAACTCTTTGGAAGGAGCTGAGTATAGGATAAGTAAGACTAAACGAGCAACTGACTTAGTGATTGCCCTGCCTACGACTGCTTTAGCCTTTGTTCCAATGGGGGTGTTATTTGTTGCAAGCGCAGCACAGGAACCAATTGGACATCCATTCTACCAACAAGAAAGAAGGAAAAGTAGAACTCAAGCTACTAGAATCACAAAATTTCGTACAATGCGGATGAACTCTGATGACGATCCAGATTTAACTTTGACTCATAGTGCAGAGTATTCTCCAGAGAACGATCCAAGAAGTACAAGATTGGGTAGAGTACTTCGAGCTTTTGAATTCGATGAATTGCCTCAATTGTTTGAGGTAATTTCGGGTGAACTGTCGTTAGTTGACATTAGAAGTATGGCCACAGCAGACCTTGACATTGTTAGAGAATGTAAACCAGACATTTATGATAAGTGGGAAACAGCCTATTTTGAAGGTACTCCTGGACTTTTTTCATTAAATTCCGCTATGAATAAAAACAGAAAACACGTACTGAAACGGCAGCGTTTTGATATATTCTATGCTGAACATGCAAGTTTAGGCTTAGATCTTTTCATTCTTTATCGAACAGGGTTAAGAATGATGAGAAAGGCTGAACAAAAAATAAGACACTCGCGAAACGATCCGCTAATATGAGAAAAGAACAGGTTTTTTATGCTGTTGTAACCGACGTTTTTGAGCGCTCCCAACAGTCTTCGAGGATAATCAACATAGATGCCGAATATCTTGACGTTTTTGTGAAAATGTAATTAAACTGGACTAAGCAGAGTAAAACCTTCTTCATATGTCTCTGAAAGGGGGTGAAAAACGATGAGTTTTGAAGACCTCTCTACAGACGTTTCCGCAGCAGTCTTAAATTCACTTGCGGCTTTTATTAATTTCATTCCTTCGTTAATTGGCGGTTTGATAGTATTTGTAATCGGTCTGGTGATTGCGGCCGTAGTCTACAGAGTAATTACGGCAGCCCTTAGAGCAGTTCAGGTCGAGAAATATCTTGCTAAATACGGAATTACCAAAGTAGAAGGCCGCGATGTCGAATGGTCCCAGATTTTGGCAGAACTTGCACGTTGGTCGATTATCATAATTTTTTTAATCCCGACACTTGAAGCATGGAGATTAGGCGCAGTAAATAACGTTCTAAACAGGGTAATTCTTTATATTCCTAACGTGATTGTTGCAGTAATTCTGGCCCTTGTTGGTCTTGTCTTTGCCAAACTTGCCTATAAAGTAACTTTCTCCGCAAGCAGGTCACTTGGAAGAAACCTTGCAAACACCGTGGCGTTGATAGCTCAGTGGTCTTTGACTGTTTTTGTGGCATTTTTGGTGCTTCACCAGCTGGGCGTTGCCCAGGAGCTTCTGAGAATTCTTTTTGGGGGGCTAGTGGCCATGGTTGCGATTGCCGGCGGAATTGCCTTCGGATTAGGCGGGAAAGAAACGGCGCAGAAGATTTTACAGTCGGCTTGGGAAAAATTTAACAGATAGCCACCTGCGAAAACGCTTAAGTTTATGGTAAAATCGCCTGACGATTTACGGCGCCATCGTCTAACGGTTAGGACACTACCCTTTCAAGGTGGTAATCGGGGTTCGATTCCCCGTGGCGCTGCTTGATTTATCGAACAGAACCACGGCATTAGCCTTATTGATAGTTTTCACGGAGTCTTTTATAATTGGCATTAACGTAAATTTCGAAATATTATGGTCGAAAATCTTAGTATTAACAAAGGACCTGAAACAGCACCTCAGCAGGGCGACATTGACACCTGCAGACACCACTGGATTATTGAAACTCCAAGTGGACCAACTTCTTCAGGTGCTTGTAAGCTATGCGGTGAAGAACGAACATTTGTAAATCGTCAAGCTGACAAACCTTATCAAAGACACTTTCGGGGCGATCCGGATTTAACACAAAAGCAAGGGGAGTATTATCGTGAAGCGGGAGTAAACCCAAGGGAATCCGGCAGAATAGCTAAATCCATCCTACCAAAAAATGGTACTATAGGAGGAAGATTTTAATGAAAATAACCATCTACACAACAAGAACATGTCCATTCTGCAAGATGGAAAAAGAGTATTTGGACTCCAAGAACATCCAGTACGAAGAAATACTAGTTGACGAAAGGCCGGAAGAAGCCCAAAAGATGATTGCGATGTCGGGGCAATTAGGCGTTCCCTTTACCGTAATCAAGAAAGAAGACAGTCAGGAAGAAAAAATTTTAGGTTTTGATAAAGCAAGAATCGATCAAATTCTGCAGATTAGTTCGTAGTGCATAACTCCTAATACTTGATACAAGTTACCTAATACCAGATACTAAATATATGCGGCTTTCATTTTTCGGTGCCTGCCGTGAGGTAACTGGTTCAAACATGCTTTTGGAAACCTCAAACGCAAAAATAGTCATTGAGTGCGGGTTTTTTCAGGGAGGAAGAAATTCGGAAGAAAGAAATTTGGCACCTTTTGCATTTGATCCCGCGTTATGTAATGCGGCAATCGTCGGCCATGCTCATCTTGACCATACGGGGCGTTTGCCAAAACTTGTTAAAGACGGATTTGGCGGCCAAATATTTGCAACTGCCCCAACCAAAGACCTTGCGGAGCTGGTTTTAGAAGATGCACAGAAGCTGATGGAGGAAGAAGCCGAAAGAAACGGCCACAAACCGCTTTATTCAAAGGCAGACGTAGCAAAAACTATCGAAAGGTTCACAACAATTGTCTATGGCGAAAGGGTAGAAGTTACCAAAGATGTTTATCTGACATTTCTAAATGCCGGCCATATTTTAGGCTCTTCAATCAGCATAATAGAAACGGAAGGCATAAAGATCGCCTATACAAGCGATCTTGGCAATAAACCTTCAATTCTGCTTGACGATCCTCAAAATGTCATGGGAGCCGACTATATTATTTGCGAAAGCACTTACGGCGGAAGAATCCACGAGGATGTTGGCAAAAGGCAAACTCTGCTTTCCGAAATCATAAACAGTACGGTTTCTCAAAACGGCATCCTGCTGATTCCTTCTTTTGCGATAGAAAGGACTCAGGAGCTTTTGCATGATATAGACCATTTTTGTTCGGTCAACAATTGTCAAAAACCGACATTTTTTTTAGACAGTCCTTTGGCAGAAAGAGTTACTGAAGTTTTCAAAAAATACCCGACTTTTCTTTCCAACAATCTCAGACATGAACACACCGACTATGATTTTTTCGGCCTTGACCGAGTTAAATTCACAACCACTGTTGAAGAATCAAAGAAAATCGAATTTGCCCCAAATCCTAAGATCATTATCGCCGGTTCAGGTATGATGAACGGCGGCAGAATTCTGCACCACGCAAAGAGGTACTTATCTTCCCCCAAAAATACACTTCTTATTGTTGGCTACCAGGCAAAAGGCACTTTAGGAAGAAGACTGCTTGATAAGGAACCGCAGGTTACCATTTTTGGCAAAAATATCCCCGTAAAGGCCAAAACCCGCGCGATAGGCTCATACAGCGCCCATGCCGACTCACCGCAGATTATAGAATGGATTTCTAAAGTCTCAAACGTCAAGAAAGTTTTCCTTGTTCATGGCGAGGGTGATCAGGCAACAACTCTTTCCAAGTTGCTTCGGGAAAAATTAAATTTGGACGCTCAGATTCCACAGATGGGAGAATCGTATGAGCTGTCTGTGTCAAATATCAAAAATGTGCGTCCTACTTTGGAAGTTAATCATGGCTAAAATTATTCCCGGTATATTGACTGACAACGAAGCTGATTACCACAAACGTCTACTAAGAGCGGAGCATGTTGCCGATTTAATCCAAGTTGACCTAATAGATGGAAAATTTGCTCCGAATACAACAATTGGACCGGATATTATTAAGAAGTATCACTCTTCAAGTATGCTGGAAGTACAGTTGATGGTAGATTTTCCCCAGAGCTATATAAATGAACTAGTTAAGCTTGAATATGTATCAAGAATAATATTCCCTTTTGAGGTCGACAGTGATACAAATCAGGACATTTATTCGATTAAAGCTTTTGGGAAGCAGGCCGGACTTTCAGTAAACCCGGAAACTCCAATTTCTGCAGTCTTGTATTACATGGATGATATAGATGTTTTGTGTATTTTTTCTGCAAGCCCGGGTTTTGCAGGGAAGAAGCTCGAAGAGGAAGTTTATGCACGAATAAAGCAGGCTAAAAAGCTAAGCCCAAATCTCCCTGTTGAAGTGGATATCGGTGTCAATTTTGACACAGCGCAAAAATTAGCTGAAGCGGGAGCAGATTTTTTGGTAGCCACATCAGTTCTTCATAACTCTGACGATTACAGAGTTGCTTACGAAAAACTTGCAAAACTTGCCGAGGTTTCGAAAAATTAGAATATGAAAAAGGCCCAGCTTATCCAAAATGTTACCTTTCTTGGCTATGCGGATGCCAAAGAGACAGATGACCCCTTCAAAGCCGCTTACGAGGTTGCAAGGCTTTGCGCGCAGAAAGGCTACACTGTCGTCAATGGCGGTGGCCCGGGCGTCATGAAGGCATCAACGATGGGTGCAAAAAGCGCAGGCGGCAAGGCAATCGGCGTAACTTTCTTCCCAAAGGATATCCCTGTTTTTGAAGGCCGGGATGAGACAAACAAAGTTGATCATTTAATTGTCGTTGAAAATTACGTCGAGCGGACTCTTAAGCTCTTAGAGCTCGGACACATTTACGTAATTTTTAATGGCGGCACAGGTACGATTTCGGAATTCGGCATGGCCTGGGGTCTGGCCAGACTTTATTTTGGCCATCATAAACCGCTTATTCTATACGGTGATTTCTGGCAGGAGATTATCTTTGCATTTACCAAAGGCATGTATATCAGGGCAGAAGAAAGGAATGTTTTTAAAATTGTTAACAAACCACAAGGTGCTTTGGATGCCATTTTAGAATTTGAGAAAAAGATGATAAACAAAAACCACGAACACGAGAAGCCAATTTTTTCCATATGATATCAAAACTGCCCTATGAATAATTCTTTTGACCTTATTACAATAGGCGATTCCACAATCGATACTTTCATCAAAATTCATGACGCGACAATTGAATGCGACATTAATAAAAAAGACTGCAAAATCTGCATTAAGTATGGTGAAAAAATACCCGTCGATTCAATAAGCCATAGTGCTGCGGGCAATGCCCTAAATGTTGCGATGGGAGCACAAAAACTCGGACTTAACAGTGCAATTTATACTAACTTGGGTGATGACGAACATGGACATCTAATTAAAAAAAAACTTGTACAGTCTAAGGTTTCCGAGGACTATATCCAAGTCGATCCAAGCAAAGAATCTAACCTCTCTGTTGTTTTGACTTTTAAAGGGGAACGGACTATTTTTGTTTACCATCAAACGTGGGATTATTCTTTACCCGATCTTTTCCCTTGCTCGTTTTTATATCTGACCTCGACTGCCGAAAGTTTTACAAAATCAGACCTTTTCAATCAGGTAAGCCGCTATGTAGAAAAAAATAAACCGAAGCTGATTTTTAACCCCGGAACTTACCAGCTCAGAGTAGGTGTTAAAAAATACCCGCAGATTCTTGAAAAATGCTTTCTTTTGATTGTAAACCGCGAAGAAGCAATAAAAATTCTCGGAATTGGCGATTCGGAAATAAATCAAAAGGATCTGCTCTCAAAACTTTTGCTCTTGGGTCCGAAAAATGTGGTAATAACAGACGGTGCCGAAGGCTCATTTGCGACAGACGGCAAAGGTTTTTTTAGAACCGGCATTTTTCCTGCCCAGCTTGTCGAAAAAACCGGGGCGGGGGACGCG
>Ga0209431_10005168_pt1 | contig 10198 bp, 2 predicted proteins | sample RifCSP13_3_FD_184021 | JGI IMG/M metagenome (GOLD analysis project Ga0209431, IMG submission 184021) | Soil microbial communities from Rifle, Colorado - Rifle CSP2_sed 13_3 (SPAdes) (version 2) | ecosystem: Environmental > Terrestrial > Deep subsurface > Rock core/Sediment | place: Rifle... | reverse complement strand
CGCCATCCGCTACTCCGGTGCCAAATCAGCTCTTTCTTTTGCCGGTTGGATAGAATTTCCCGATTCTCACGGTAACGTCGCATATACCGGCAGCGGACTTGATAATCTTCCGAATAACGATATGACAGTTGAATTTTGGATGAACGAACCAGACGGTAGTGGCACATCAACACCTGTAGGAAAAAGAGATGGTGGTTCAGCTCAAGGCTGGTGGATTCACACTGGAGATTCTGGTAACTTGTCAGTATCTTTTTTTATAGACTGCAACAGCTCAGGTAATGCTGAATGGAAAACCCCTAATTCTGTATACTCTCTAAACCAATGGACTCAAGTAGCAATCACTTGGAATGGGACTACTAAGTTACCGAAAATTTTTATCAATGGTATAGATCAATCTCTGACTACTGTAACATCATGCGATACGAGCTATGGCGGAGATGCAGGAAATGACTTACTTGTAGGTAGAGATAATAATGAAGGCCAACATTTTTTAGGCTCGCTGGATGAAGTACGAATCTCAACCGGGCAAAGATATACATCTAACTTCACTCCCTCCACTGCGCCTTTTATCCGCGACAGCAATACCAAACTTTTATACCACTTTGACGAAAATGGCAATGATCCGCGTAAAACGGGGTTAGCCGTAGATGATAGCGGAAACGGTTACGACGGCACCATCACCAACGCATTTTATGTCGCCGGTTTAGTCGGGGCTGATAACGGAACATCCGACACCGGTAAAGCTGCCGGAGGAAATTCCTACGCAGGGCACGAAGGCATATTTGTCGAGGAAGGAACTACTAATAAAATCACTAATCCATCATTCGAACACGCGACATACAACACCAACTGGACAGCATCCGGCGGGACGCCTACTGAAAACACAACTGCACCCTATTATAAATTCGGCAGTAAAAGCTACAAGCTGGTTCTGGCAAACTCAACTGATCAAACGGTATTAACAAGCATTAATGCCGGCAACACCAATACGCACACATTAAGCGGTTACATTTTCTATCAGGGTACGGTAGACGCAACCGTTGCCAAGTTAGTCTTTAACGGGAGCGCCCAGACGACAACCTATACAGAAACCGGCGGGGGCTGGTGGAAAATGACCTACTCGGCTGCTGCAGGATCAGGAGCCCAAAATTATGGCGTCCAGCTCCTGGCCGATTCAGCAACTGCCTATTTTGACGGCTTCCAGCTTGAAGAAAAAGCATATGCCACGACTTACGCCGACGGATCATTGGATGACCCCGCTACTAACTATTCCTGGTCAGGCACTATCAATAATTCAACCAGCAATCGGACTGTAACAAACACTCAATATGCAACCTCAAATAACATCAACGCCAACCCGGGTAGTATTTCCTTCTGGGCAAAACCCCAAGCCGGAATTACCGCAATTTCAGCTAATCAATACCTTTTAGATATCCAAAGTGACGCTTCCAATCGGATTGCCGTTTACATGAATGCAACCGATGACGATATGGCAATATACACCAACGGCACCACTACTTCTTCAACCGGTATTACTATGGCGGCCGGTACATGGCAACATTTTATCCTGTCATATGACTTTACCGCTGACCAATACAAACTTTATCAAAACGGCAATACTACACCAATTATTTCAACGACCACAGCTCTGACTGCACCAACTCTGCCTACCAATTTTGTCCTGGGAGGAGATTCGACTAATGCCAATAAATTCAACGGTAGCATATCCGATTTCCGATCTTTCAATACTGTCTTAACCTCAGCCGAAGTTGCTGACATATACTATGCCGGACTTGTTTCGCGTACCAACGAACCGGAAATCGACAGGTTCGGAAAATCTGATGACGAACCGGTTGCGGTTTGGCATTTTGACGAAGGTTACGGAACTACAGCTTACGATTCTACAACTATCGCAAATGACTTGACAATTTCGGGAGCAACTTGGGATGTTACTTCGGGAAATAGCAGAAGCCAACAATCAAGAAACCTTAAATTTGACGGTACAAATGATTATGTCTATGGCGGTAACTTGCAGGGATTCAATTTCGGAAGCGGGAGTTTTACTTTAGCCGGTTGGTTCAGACACTCCTCTACTATTTCCGGTACTGACACTCTGATTTCCCAATATATTACCTCGGGTTACAAGCTCTACATGAATTCCTCGGGTTATATCTGTGCCGCGCTGGATGATGATTCTACATGGTCGCCGGATGATGAGGCCTGCACCTCCAGCTCCCAAGGGTCATACGCAGATTCGAGGTGGCATCATTTTGAGGTTGTTAAAACCGATTCCACTTCCCTCGTAGTTTACATCGACGGAAATGAGGTAGCCAGAAAAAATACTCTTACGGCAACCGGAAGTGTAACTTCCGGAGGAAATTTTAACCTCGGTGTTGACGGCACGTCTAATTATTGGGACGGAAACCTTGACGAAGTATTTGTATATGGCTACGCGCGCTCGTCTTCTCAGGTAAAAAACGATATTCTTGGTGCACAGACTTCTCAAGCATATGGTACAAATTCCATAGATCCCCTTTCTCAAGGTTTGGCTGGATATTGGAATTTGGATGGTGGGTCATTAATCCATACATTTAACATTACAGACACTAATGATGACGGAAATGAATTAAACAATACCACTTGGCAAGCAGATGGTTACAGCGGCGGTACGGATTGGATCGGATACTGGACCGGAACCGGAGATGAAGACGGCGGTTTCCGTTTCCAAAATTTCACCGTTCCCAAAAACGCCGTCATAACTTCCGCCACGATGAGTTTTACTTCCTGCGGTGATGATGGTACCGGTTTACAGTTCAGAATATACGCCGACGATGTTGATAATGCCGGAGCATGGTCATCCTCCAGCAGACCTTCTCAAATTACCGAAACTACCGCATATTCGGCTTGGAATACTGATTGGTCGGGAACTGGTACCGGTATTACTTCACCTGATTTTTCAAGTGTTGTTCAGGAAATAGTTGACCGGGCAAGCTGGGCTTCGGGAAATAGCATTAGATTTGAAATTAAGAATATGCTTGTCGCAGGACAAAATGACGTCTGTATTCCTGATTTTGCAAATACTACTTATGATCCTGTAGTTTTAACGGTTGGTTATCAAGCAATTACTGACAGCTCGGGCAATGGGTATACGCTTACAAACAACGGTACAACCACATTTGTGGGAGCAAGGTTCGGCAACGGAAGCGAACATGTACCGGCTTCTTCCCAATATCTTTCTACTGCCTCAACCATTAACGGAGTAAAAACTGTATCCTTTTGGGTTAACCCCGATGCGACGACCAATTATTACATTTCTTTGACTTCCGGCGCATACATTACTTCTTCAGGAACAATATCGGTAACAGGTTTTAGCAATCCCAAGATATATGTTAATGGTGTTGCCGGAACAACCGTTACCGCAAATACCTGGCAACTGGTAACCGTAACCGACGACACTGCCATTAACGCCAGCCAGTTCTATGTCGGAAGGCAAGGCAGCAACTACTTCGACGGAACAATGGATGAAGTAAGACTTTACAACAGAGTTCTCTCCCCAAGTGAAATCCGCCAGCTGGCGGACTGGGCCCCGGGACCGGTGGGATATTGGAAACTGGATGAAAATACAGGTACCACAGCCAATGACTCTTCCGGTAACGGAAACAACGGTACAATGACTAATATGATGTGGTCGTCTAATTGCAAATATGGTTCATGTACAAAAACAGAGAAAGATGGTGTGCATGAAAGAATAACAATAACTGACCCCGGGGACGGTTCCCTTGATTTTTCTGATAACCAGGATTTTACTGTCAGCGCTTGGATAAAAATTCCGGAGATTAATAATTCTAATAACGTATATGTTCATAAAGGGGCACGAAATAGCTCAGATACAGGTTATCATCTTAGAGGATCTATTAATGGTGTTGGCCAAGGAACTGTGCTATGCGGTTATAACGATGGTAATGGTTCTGGTGACGATTCTGTTGGCAGTTCACAACAAACTAACGGAGCTTGGAGATACATAACTTGTGTTATGGACAGGGACGGATCTGAAACCGGAACTGCAGGTTATCATGTTTTTGTTGGAGGCGTATTAGATAATACGCTTTCCGCTGCGTCATTTGTCGAAGGTTCAGCAGCTGGTAGTACTAATAATATAACCATCGGCGAGCATATTTCAGATTCAGATTATGCCGCTAGATCAGGTTTCGACGACGTTAAAATCTACAACTACGCCCGGACGCCGGGACAGATTATCGAAGACATGAATGCCGGGCATCCCGCCCCCGGCTCCCCCGTCGGTTCACCTACTCTCTGGTGGAAATTTGACGAAGGTGCGGATAATACTTGCGCCGATGGAGCAGATGATGCTTGCAACTCCGGCTCGGGTGGTACAACTTTGGACGGAACCAATACCGGAATCGAATGGACTAATGACGGAAAGTTTGGGAAAGCAATCGCAATGTATCAGGATAATGACACAATAAGCGCCGGAGATGTCAGCTTTCTCGATGGGATATCTCAAATGACTATCTCTATGTGGCTAAATCCATATAATTTGACAACAAGTCATGATTTAATTGGTAAAACAAATCACTCAAGCCAAAATAGCTTTCTGATAAGAAACGACGCTTCCAATGCAGATGAATTGAGAATTTATATTGCCAATGCGATTACTGACGAAGCCAATTTAATAACAACAACAAATCTTGACCTATCAACTTCAGCCTGGCAAGATTTAGTTTTTGTGTATGACGGCTCTCAAGCTGCATCCGATAGAGTAAAGGTGTATAAAAATGCTATTAAGATCAATAACACTATTACCGGTACAATTCCGACAAGTTTGACTTCAGGTTCTACTTCAAATCTGAAACTGGGAGAAACGGATGCAACAGATACTCCTCAACCTCAATTCGGACTTTATGATGAAGTAAAAATTTATACTTCTGCTCTTACTGCTGATCAGATAAAGATGGAATTTAATCAAGGCAAAGCTGCGGTTTGGGGAGCAAAGTCGACTGATACTTCCGGAGTCGGTTCATGGAGTGCCCGCGATGAGTATTGTCCACCCGGCAATACCGAGGGCAACTGCGCCGCAGGCCAAAATCCATCACCTGTTGCGGAATGGAAACTGGATGAAAATACCGGTACAAATGCCCGCGATACTTCCGGCAATGGATATAACGGCACCTTAACCGGCAGTCCTTTATGGGCTAATGCAAAGTATGGAACCGGCTTATCAACAAGCCCGAATGGAACTCTACAATACGTTACTGTCACAGACACGGGCGATTTAGATTTCAGTGACGCTAACGACTATACCCTCGAGTCCTGGATTAAATTTACGGCTATAGAAGGCGGCGGGGGTGGCACTGTATATTTTATAAGGAAAAATTATGACGGTAGCATTACCAATCCGGGATATGCAATGGATGTTTCTGATGGCGCAGGGGCTTATCCATTAGTCTGTGCTTATACTGACGGGGGAGGTACGGAAGACTCTAATTCGGGTCTATACTCAACAAATCTTAACGACGGGAACTGGCACCATATTGCCTGTGTTATGGACAGGAACGGAAGCGAGGTTGGTCAATCCGGGCTTCATGCATTCGTCGACGGAGAATTGATGGCCTCGGATATCAGTCTGGGAGAAACGTCTGCAGTAAACGCATCTGCATTCGATTTTGGCGAGAATTCGACTGGAAGTGAGATGACAAATGGTGGATTTGATTATGCCAGAGTCTACCGTTATGCCCGCTCCCAATCCCAAATAGCATGGGATATGAACCAGGGCAGTCCTGTCGCCTGGTGGAGAATGGATGAAAATACGGGATCAGCTGCCAATGATGCCAGCGGGAACGGCTTTAGCGGGACAATAAGCGGAGCTACTTTTGTAACAGGTAAGCGTAACTATGCTTTAAATTTCGACGGAAGTAATGACTATGTAAACATGGGGGATGTATCAATCATCAATTTCGCTGATTACCAGGATCTTTCAATAACCGGCTGGTTTAACAGGGATACTTTTGATTCTGACGATACAATTGTCGCCAAAAGAAACGGGCTGACAGCCGACACGGATGACGGATTTGTTGTTTATATAGATGATTCAACAGACAAATTGACATTTGAGGTTTCTGAATCAGGAGGAACCGCCGAATATCAAATAGAATCCGCTTCGACATTTACGGCAAGCGGGTGGAACCATTTTGCCGTTGTCTGGGACGACAGTTCGGTATCAGGAACTAAGATGTATATAAACGGAGTGGAGGTTAACGTAACAAGGACCGGAACCTTAGCTAATGTCAATGACTTTGATAACACGGTTGATTTAAGGATTGGCGGAGAATCCGATACAGATACCGATTCACCTTTTGACGGCAAGCTTGACGACATCAGAGTCTACAGCTATGCCCTGAACCAGCAGCAGATAAACGGCATCCTCTCCGAAGGCGCCATGCGCTTCGGCCCGAACGAAGGCAGCCCATAAGTATGAAAAACCCTAACCACCCTAAAATCCCTAACTTCCCCAAACTCCCCAACTCCGGAAGTCGTCCGGGTTACGAATACTTAACTTGCTATATGTTAGCTCTCGTAATCCAAGAGTTAACTGAGGAATTCTGTAAAAAATTCCTCTCTCCTAACACCCCCAACCTCCCCAACATCGAATTCCGCCAAATCCAACAAATGACTCAGGCAGCAAGGTCAACCTCCCAAAATACCGCGGAAGGATATACCCAGGAATCTCTTAAGGGTTATATCTATTTATCAGGAATCGCTCATGGCTCAAATGAAGAGCTAACCAAAGACTTCCTGCACTTCCTCAATAAGAATAATCTTGCCGTCTGGCCAAAAGACGATCCGAAAGTTAGGGCTTTTAGGGGGTTTAGGGTGAGGTGGGTCTCCCCAACATCCCCAAACACCCCAACTCTCCCTAATAATTCCCAAGAGGCCGGCAACATGCTTCTCACTTTTTGTCAAATGGAAGGCTATCTTCTTTCCAAGTTAGTTTCTTCTTTAAAAGAAAAACATAAAACCGAAGGCGGGTTAACTGAAAATCTCTACCGGGAAAGAAAAAACTTCCGCGGTTTTTAAATCCCCAACCACCCTAATATCCCTAATATCCCTAAACTCCCAAACCTTCCTAATCCTGATACACTAATTCTACTATATGATGTTATTATGTACTTAAATGATCGTCTTTTATATACAAAGTTATATTATGAAATACTCATAAATTGGGGCTTGACAAGAGAAACACAGATAGAACAGAATAAAAAACAGATGTAACATAATATTATGGAAAAATTGTTTTCCCAAATCGAAAAATATATTTTATTTGCAATCGTTCTTTTGCTTCCTTTGTTGGTTATCCCAATTTCCCCTAATCCTTTTGTAGTTCCCAAACTCGCTCTTTTAGTTTACGGAGTAGCGATACTTCTTTTTATCAGAGCGGTTAGAGTTATAACCGAAGGAAAACTGAGTTTCTCGGTAGGGACTTATGATTTCCCTGTGTTTATTTTTGCGGCCGCTTTTATCGCAAGTGCACTTCTGCGTTCACCCAATAAAATGGAGGCTTTTTTACTTCCCGGAACGGCGACAGCAGTAGCCGCCGGCGCTTTTATTTATTACTTTGTCAATCAATTAAAAGGCAGCGATAAAAAAATACTGACAATGGTTCTTTTTGGTAGCGGAATTATTTTTACTGTCATTTCTCTTCTTTCATTTTCCGGATTAATGGCAAAAATTCCACAATTGCCGTCATACATTAAAACTCAAGGATTTACTCCCGAAGGAGGACATTTGCCTGCTGCAATCTTTCTAGCTACTCTTCTACCTCTTGGCGTTGGGCTTTTATTAAGCGAAAAAGATAAAACCAAAAAATTATTGCTTGCCGCCGGCGCCCTCGTACTTGTCTTCGGACTTGGAGTTTCAATATATAACATCCTACCGGGCAGGCCTTTCTCACCTCGTTTCCCATCAATGGCGACTTCCTGGTCGATTGCGGTTGATTCCCTTAAAAACTCTCCTGTCTTGGGAGTAGGACCGGGAAATTACTTAACCGCCTTTAACAGGTTTAGACCCCTCTCTTATAACCAATCCGATCTTTGGGCAATAAAATTTGCAACAGCCAATAGTTTTTATCTGACAGTCTTAACTGAAGTCGGTCTACTCGGTTTCGCAGGTCTTATGCTACTTCTTTTCAATGCATATAAAACAATTAGGAAAGACCTCAAAGAACAAAAATTGGTCAATTGGGGTTTTGCCGCAAACGCTAACATTGTAGCTTTGGTTTTACTATTAATAGCTACCGCAATTTTTCCCGCAACGGTTCTTATTACGGTCCTTTTGTTTGTATACTTAGCTTTAAACTCAAAGGCAAAAAGCACAACGCTAAATCTTACGGCACAAGGATCCGATCCGGCACAAGGCCTTTCCACTCAACAAATTGCGACTAGATTCCCGGCACTTCTGATCTCCCTTCCGGTAATTGTTGTAATAGGATTAGTCGTCATAAGAGCTTCAGTAATTCTTGCGGCAGAATACAAGTTTAAAAAAGCACTCGACTCCCTGGCCGCCAACGACGCCGCCAAAACTTACGATACAATCCGCGAAGCAATCCGTTTAAACCCATATGTAGACAGATACCGCGCAACCAACTCAAGAATTAATCTTGCACTTGCTAATGCTATCGCCCAAAGGGCGACTGGACCTGAACGAGCGCAGCAAGCCGAAGGACAACCCCAGGCCAGCCCTTCGGCCCAGATAACCCAGGAAGAAAGAAATAATATTACCCTTCTTATCCAACAGGCTATTTCCGAAGGCAAATCCACAGTCGCACTAAACCCTTTGCGCGCCGGGAATTGGGAGGTTCTGGCACAAATATATAGGGCAATAATGCCTTTGGCTCAGGGAGCAGATGCGTTCTCGGTCCAAACTTACAGGCAAGCAGTAGCACTTGATCCGTTTAATCCAAACCTTAGAATTGCCCTGGGGGGAATTCACTACGCACTCAAAGATTACGACAATGCCGTCAGAATTTTTGAATCAGCCACAGCAGCTAAAAACGATCACGCAAACGCTCATTTTAATCTGGCCTTTGCGCTTAGGGAAAGTGGAAATCTTGACCGCGCTATTCAAGAGCTAAGTTTGGTGCTTTCGCTAATTACCGATAAGGAAAGCAATGACTACCAGATAACCAAGAAAGCACTTGAAGATATGCAGGCAAAGAAAAAAGCTCAAGCTCCGGCAGGAGAAGAGCTTAATCCTCCTCAACCGGCAGAAAAACCAGTCCTAGAGCCACCGGTAAATCTACCCGAAGGTTCTGAACCACCAGAAGCTCCGCTGCCAAGTCCTACACCTGAAGCCTCGCCTTCCCCGTCAGTCACAGGCACCGGCTCGCCATCCCCTACTCCTCTGCCTTAACTATATACAATAACATTGACATTCCGCACAAAATCGGCAAATATGAATAAGGTCTTTCAACAAAAATCTGTTCGTGACAAAAAATTTATCTGCCCTAATAGTTTTTGCTTCTATTGTCTTCTTTATTGGCATAAATCCTTCAAGAGCATTAGCTGCACCTTCGATCAGTCAAATAACAGACAATCGTGCGAGTTATCCAGGCAGTCAAATTCCCAAATTTAAGAAGTTTGAAATCACTTTTCAGATTAGCGGATCGTCGGCTACAAACTTCCAACTTCCTTACGATTCCACTCCTCCCAATGGAATTGATCCAAATAAGTATCCTAAACATAAAGGAATCACGGTTGATGCACTGTTTCTGCTGCCGGGAGTAAGCGACTGGAATAGCGCATATCGCCAACCGGCATTTCCCTTTCAACCTTATATAGAAAATTCCATTAAAGGATGGAATTATCCACAAGGCGAACGCTTATGGAAAGTGCGTTTTTCGCCTGATCAAATCGGTACGTGGCAGTATAAATTAAGTGTAAAAGATGCAAGCGGTACATCTGAATCTCCCGTACAGTCTTTTACTGTAGCCATCTCTTCAAATAAAGGTTTCATCAAAGTAAGCCAATCTGACTCTCGGTATTTTGAATACGACGACGGTACATTCTTTCCGGCTATCGGACGACAAGGAATAGCCTGGTATAACTACCCCACTACCGGTAATGCATCTGAATACGTAAAATACGGCCAAAACGCAATTCAACTTGTTAGAACTTGGATGTCG
>Ga0209431_10005167_pt1 | contig 10201 bp, 15 predicted proteins | sample RifCSP13_3_FD_184021 | JGI IMG/M metagenome (GOLD analysis project Ga0209431, IMG submission 184021) | Soil microbial communities from Rifle, Colorado - Rifle CSP2_sed 13_3 (SPAdes) (version 2) | ecosystem: Environmental > Terrestrial > Deep subsurface > Rock core/Sediment | place: Rifle... | reverse complement strand
TGCTCAATATAGTCGATGGCACATACACCGATATAGATCGCAGTCCGAATTTTCAAGGCCAGTTGAAATCTGGCCTGGTCAAACGCTGGGTTGAGACAAAGTTGAACCTGCCGCCCCTACTGCCTGCCGTTACAGCGGCCCGCCAGGATGCGACGACCGAACGCGACCAAATGATCGATCTGGCGACACGTGGTCTTCCGGGCGAGCAGAAGTCAGAAGGCAGGAAGCAACTGGCGGGCCAGGCAATGATGAAACAGTTATCCGATTCCAACCCGGAGAGCCGTTTCACGATCCTGGATCGCCAGACGAGCAATCTCGAAGTGATCGATGGCGTGATTGTCCAGGAGCTGGATAGTTCCTGGAAGGAGGCAAAGACGGAATGAACACAAATTTCATGCAGCGGGTGGCATATAAAACGCTTCAGCTGCTGATCCAAAATAAAGTTCTGTATTACACATCGGGGGTGGCGTTCTACCTGTGGCAGAGGGATGACCGCGTGATTGTAGCGTTCGATCCATCTACCATGCGGCTGGAGCGTGTCAACGATCGTTTTGCACATGACCTTTCGACGCGGCTCGAAGGCCGGCGTGTGGTCCGCACGAATACGCGGGGTCTCTTCCTGCAGGTGGGACTGGAAACCCCGGGCGTGTCGATCTCGCTTGATGAAGCCCTGCCGCTGGACCTGACGCAGCAGCCATCACCTTTCCATTTGCCGGTGGGTATGACGAAGGACGGGCCGCTGTGGATCCCACTGACGGGCGGTATTTCGTTCCTGCTGGGCGGCTCGACCGGGATGGGCAAGACCGGCGAGGAGCATGCGTGGATCCAGGCCCTGCTGCATGGAGGCAAGACGCTGGTGTTTGCCTGGGATGGAAAGCACAGCGTTGAGTTCATCCGCTATGCGGACCGGCCCAACTTTCACCTGATGTTCGATGTGATCGAGCTCGAAGCGCTGCAATCTCTCTTGAGGGAACGCGAGCAGCAGCTGGTGAAGAGCGGGAGTGTGAACATCCTGATGCACAACGAAGCGCACCCGGAGGATCTCATCCTGCCGATCGCACTGTTCGTGGATGAAGCTGCGGACCTGCCTGATTCGGCGAAGGTCCTGCTGAAACAGATGATCCGCATCTATCGCTACGTTGGTTTGTATCCGATCATCGCAACCAACCAGCCCACCCAGGCGGAGATGTTTGCAAAGACGAACCTGTCCACGCGTGTGGCGTTCCGGGTGCCTCACCACAACGATTCCATCACCATGCTGGGAGGCAAAGGCGCCGAGACGCTGCCGGATGTCTGTGGGCGCGGGCTGATCATCTGGAGAGGCAGGCTGGTGGAGTTCCAATCCTTCAAGGTCACGTATCCCCCGATCTCGGAGGAGGCGCGGCGGTTGATGGCTGAAGGGGCTGAAGCAGGAAGCAATGCGCCTGCCCAGGAGGACGATAAGTCAGAGCTGGTGAAGCAGCTGCATGCGCAGGGGAAGTCGAATACTTCCATCGTCTATGAAGTTTGGGGGAAGGCCGGGGCAGCGTTTGCGGAACGGATGAAGCTGGTCAAGCACATTTTAGCCACTGCTTCTACTTCTACTGCTTCCGGAGCCCCTGTTTTGCCCCCAAATGGGCACACAGGGCAGTAGAAGCAGTAGCAAAGGAGACAACAAATGTTAGGTGCATACATCACTATTGGAATACTGATTGCAGTCCTGCTCCTGGTTGGGTATGCAATTGTCCAGCCCAGGCTCAAAAGATACCGCCTAACCCTCAGGCGAGTTGAGCCACGGAAGAAGAGACGCGCGAAGCCGGCGCGGAACGCCAAGAAGCGAAAATCAGTTTGGATCCGGATCGTGTGAAGGAGATGAAGCGATGAAGACGCAAACAAAGCAGGCTAAACAAGGAAAGAAGAAGTCCAGCTTCGATTTCGGCATGTTGTTACTGATCACTGGCGCGCTCGCGAATGTGACGATCTGGATTGGCGCCTTCGTGTCTACGGAGATCCAGGGATTGGTGAGCACGTGGGTGCGAGAGTTTCTTCTGCCGGTGCTGGGTGGGATTTCTGGTTTATCGATGGGGATCACGGTTGCCGCCGGATTGGTGTATGTGCTGGCCCGGCTGGGCAAGCTCAAGCCGCGCCTTGAGCAGAAGATCCGCGGGAAGAAGGATAAATATCGATCGATCCCGAACGTGCGTTTCTATACGGCGTGGTCAGCGATCATTTTGCTGCTCATCATCTCGCCTGCCCTGCTGGCGCCTTATGTCTTTATGACGATCTCGGGTGCTGAAAATCTTTACACAGTATTGGGGATCGTTTGGGCGCGGCTCTGGTCTGTTGGTCGGATCGTAGCGGCGGACCTGGCACTGGCTGCGATTGCTTTGGTATATGGAGTGCAATTCTCTGCGCCTGGAGGAAACGGACGTGCGTCGCACAGTGCAAAGAGTGCAACGCAGACTACGACGAAGAAGCCGGACAGTGCAAAGAGTGCGACGGACTCTGTCGCAGTGCGACGGACTTATCCGCGCAAGTGCGAGCACTGCACGGAGATGCTTCGCACTGCGAATTCAGTGGGTGCGCACATGAAGAAACATCATCCGGAGCTGTGCAAGCCGAAGACACGCCTGGCCGATGTGTTGTTCACGCAGGTAGATGCGCCATGAGAATTGACAACCCACTTGAGCTCTTGCGTCAGCTGAAAGGTGCGCCGCTGTCCATATACCTTGCCTGCCAAATTGCACGCCAGGCGGTTTCCCAAAATTGGCTTTGTGAACAAACCGGATACACCGATCATGCGGTCACACGCGCGTTGTCTTATCTCACCGGGCACAATTATCTCTCTCGTGTGACCGGTGGATGGATGATCTCATCTAGCGCCGTTCAATTGCCCCTTATGGCAGCCCTTCCGGAGGGGCTAGATGTTATTGAAAATGATTTTCAGAAGAATCGCGATAATCGCGATTTTGGAGATCCTATTATTATTATTGATTCTTCCTTAATTAATGAGTCTTTAATTAATAATAATAATAAGGACAAGAATCGCGATTATCGCGATTCTCAAATACAAGATTTGCCATCTGAGAGTAAATCTTCGGTCTCTTCCATTCAAGGGAAAACAACAACTTCACGCTCGGACGAAGAATCGGCTGCCCTGGCCGCGGCGCTGCGGTCCTGGGCCATCATCGGCAAAAAGGCAGCTGAGCTGATTGCGTGTGAGTGGGTGAGCGCGGACTATGTCCTGGCACATGTGGAGTTTGCGAAGGCGGAGGAGAAGTGGAACGGTGGGCATGTGGGCATGGCGATCACCAGGATGATCGCGCAGGTTGCTCAACCGGCGCGGCGTGAAAATGGACATATTGAGAATTGCAGGTGTGCGGAGTGCCTGGTGAATAAGCACGTAGGTGGGCTGTTTGCTGAATATGTCAATGTGAGTCCTGAAGACCATGCGGATGACTGTCTGTGCATCGCTTGCCGGAGAGCCTATCCTGAGCGCTTCTGTACGTTCATGAGGAGTGATGGCCGGGGAGGTTTTTGGGAGTGTGACGCGTATGTAGAACCAGAACACGCGTTTTGCAGTGAGCACGAGGATGGTGAGCGATGAATATAACCGACGACCAGCTTGTCAGAGAATTTACACGCGAGATAACGCAGCTTGCGCAGCAAGGGATGGTCATCCGCTTGAGCCTGACACCAGACCAGGCGATGGCATTGATCGCTTCCGTGCAGCTCGCGAGCCGGCATCCATTCTACGTGGGTCCATCGAGGCTGATTGCCAGACGGATCGTGGACCGGATGCAATCCGAGTTTAGTCAATACCGAGCGCCGCATATCATCGAGGTCATCCTGCGCGGCTGGTGGCAGGAATACGATACGGGAGATCAACCATGAAAAGCAAGTTGCAAGAAATCCTAGAAGATCAGTTTGCCGAAGCGAAGGCGAAGGCCGGGCAGAAGGTCGTTAGAAAACTTGGCAGAGGTCTGCGGATCGAGATGATCTGTGTCAACAGTGGCGCTACAAGCGCCATTTGGCTGGCTATCACTCGGGACGATACCTTCCCGAGTCTGAAGGAATGGGAAACGGTGACCAACAACTTCCCCTACCAGGTCCCGAAAGTCGAACCCGCGTCGGACCGCAGCGGTGGCCGCTACAGCATCAGTGCGCGCTTTGCTTTGGCACGCACTGTGCAGATGAAATTTTTTTAGGAGGTCTATCATGGACGAACCGAATTGCCAAGCAATTCGAGTCAACGGCGTGCAATATCGCCAGCAATATCGCAAATGTGGAAAGCCAGGCTGTCATTGCAACACCGGCGAGGGGCACGGTCCCTACTGGTATGGGTACGATGGCAACAGCGCGGCAAAATATGTGGGCGTCCAGCTGCCTGAGCACGTGACGAAGCATGTGGCGCTGCTCAAGGCGAGCAGGGAAAAGCTGAAGGGCATCAAAGTGAAGATCTCGAAGCGACGTGATGATCTGTATGAATCTTATCGCAAGGCTGATCGTGAGCTGAGCGCGGTGCGGGCGCTGGAGGCAGGGGAACGGGTTGATTCGAAGATGCTGGTCAGTTTGGGGCTGGGTCAGTTCAATGGGACGGGCAGTAAGTAGTAAGTGGTAATTGGGAGTCTTGTATGCGTGGCGCCGCCCGCGGCCGGCGCCACGCATACAAGACTTCTTGTCTCTGCCGGCGCACGATCGTAAATACAAGATAACAAGAAAGAGGTTTGAAATGATAGAAGCAATTTGTTTTGAGAAAGAACATCGTTATTTGCCAGAAGAATTGGACACCTACAGGTGCCAGGGCTGCGGCAAGGTTATTAGTTTGAAGGAATTCAACCAGCGCGCTTTTGCAAGTACGTGGGTTGACGGAAAAGCGCCGTTAGAACTGTGCACCATTTGTATGACATGGCACGTTCCCCAAGACTTTGACATCAACTCTCGGATGGAAATCTCGCGCTTTGGAAGAAACATCGAAATCATAGATACGGAAAACGGAAGGTTCGTTTTTGAGACCGACCGAGATGAGTCGGGCTATGTAACCGCTGATTGTTGGTTCGATGCTATTGAGAAAATTAAATCTTGTTTGCCTGGGACCAGGTCCGGGTAAACAAGATTTTCTTGTCCTGGCAGCTCCGGAGATATCGAAACAAGAAAGAAGGAAATTATGAATGCGCAACTTAGTCTTATTCATCAGCTCAACACATGGATGCACTTCATCGGTGGGTACTACAAGAGCACCGATAAATTTATCAATGAAGCCAAGCTTCAACGCATCTCGCGGCGCGCTCCTGCTCAACAGGTCCGCGGCATGCAGTTCGGTGATCGGCTTGTGTTCTTGCGCTATCACAAAAAGGATGTGGTCTCTGCATTCGCTGAAGCGCAGATCGTTGGCGTGACGCTCGATCATGAGATCGCCAAAGTTGTAGGGGATAAATTGAAGGAGCAAGGACTCGCTGAATATCATGAGCCAGGATCGGGCGGCGGAACGATCATCCAGCGCGAGTGTGGCTCATATCTGATGTGCGGATCGTGGAGCATCAAGTGTGAGCTCTCAGATGTGATGGAGATGGCGATTGAAACCGCGAAGGAAAAGGGCGAGACCCTTTTTGTGATGGTTAACGCCGAACTTGTGCAAACTTATGATGCTCCAACCTATCTGCAACCTGCACCGAAGTTCACGCGTGGTTTCAGCAAGCTGGTTGATCAATCGCAGCTCAGCATTACACCAGTGGAGACCGTGGTCGAGCCTGAAATGTGGGCAATCCAAAATTATCAACAGGCTCCGCGCCTGAACGCGGCAAACTAATCAAAGGTGATCTTGTGCGCCGGCCAGGTCCGCAGCAGGAACAAGACTTCGTGCGCAGCACCCGCTACGCTTGTCTTGTTCGCCTGGCGCCACGATCGTAAGAACAAGATAACACACCGTACCTGCGCACGGTGCAGGTGAGAAAGGCAGGTAAGCATGTTTCATGTTCCTGAAGAACACAGAATGAAAAGAGGGCCGCTGGCAACCACGCCCGACCAGGGGAACAATGGGGCTTTTGCACTTCCCCCATTGAGAGGCGGTCGCTGGCTCCTGTGCATCGTCAGCGATGGTGCAGGTTGGGAGCACGTCAGTGTACATGTGCAGGATGGAAAGAAACTTCATACACCTTCCTGGAGCGAAATGAGCCATATCAAAGAAGTATTTTGGGGTGATGAAGATGTTGTCATTCAATATCACCCTGCGCGGAGCGAGTATGTAAATAATCATCCTCACACATTGCATTTATGGCGACCGACTGATCAGAAAATCCCCGCGCCTCCCAGTATTCTGGTTGGTGTAAAAGGGTTTTCTGTGCGGATGGAGTAAACCATGAACACGAAGGATAAATGGGAAACCACTGCAACGATTCACGATGAACACCGGTGCGCGGTGTGGGGATCGATCTTCCCGGATGCGAGATTGCCGATTTTATCGATCATCCCAATCAAGGCAGATCTTCCTGGACATCCGAAGGCGGACGTTTATATGCTGGATCTGGATGCCATATCGGATGAGCAGCGCGAGAAATTGATCAATATGATCACGGAACTTTTCAGCCTGCTGTCTGTGGACGAGGTTCGAAGCGATCTGGCGCGCGGCGTTCCCATTCTCGCGGATGATGTGAGTGTGAGCTCGACTGATCAGGGTTTATTCTTTTCGCTCATGGATGATGATGAGCTGGATCCTGACCTGGATGATCTGGCGGCAGATTCCAGGGCGCAAGATTGGCCCTGGAATACCGATTCCTGATGTCACATTCATGTCACATTTGATGCAATGACTAAAAATGGTCTACACTCCATCTTCAACGCTCTACGCCCTTCCTGGGGCAAAAATGGGGAAGTGGCTTTTTACCAGGAGCTCGCCAAACGGCTCTCACAGATTGCTCGCAAGAACAAGCCCTGGGGATGGCGCTATGTGCAGAGCGTGGACCATGGCACACTTGGTCACCCAGCGAGCCGCAACTTTATGCGTGCGGTCGAAGTGCTGGCAGCTGAAGTGGACGGGCTGCCCGCGTTCATCGCAGAGACGGAGTCGATCACGGTCCACGCGCGGCCTGGGTCTGTTCACCCGGACGCGATCGTCATTGGTGAATCAAAATCATGTGCAAACCCAACATGCACAATTCATTTCATTCCCCGTGTGCCATGGCAAAAGTATTGTCCGCGGTGCGCGAAGAAGCGGAGAACAAACCATGTCTAAAAAGGATCTCGCAAAATTCAAGCCTGAGAAATTGAGACCTGGCAGAAGCTGGAGCACTGAAGTGGTTGGCGAGAATGGATTTCATCGATGTTATTATTTCTACACTCGCCGCTGCACAGGTATTGATGGCCTTTGAGCGCGGCTATCGGATGAGTGATCAATCTGAAGGAGAGTAGAGATCTTATTTCGGAAACTGTAACCTAATAGCTATTGCGTTGTCTTGATAATGCCATTAGAATGCGAACCGGACAGACCCACTCCCCTTAATGGGTCTGTCCCCTTTAATCATGAGTGGGTCTGTCATATAGAACTTTTTCCATCAATTCATAATGCAAAATGATGCCATGTTGATCCAGCGCGAGATCGAGCTCTCTATATGAGAAATGGAGCATTATACAAACTTCTCTTCGAGAAGCTGCTGAATGGTTTTGCTCACTGCGAGATTGTTTATAAGGATGGCAAGGCCGTGGACTGGAGATACCTGCTTGTCAACCCCGCCTTTATGGAACAAACGGGGTTGAGGGATGTTGTTGGCAAACTTGCATCCGAGGCGATTCCGGGAATACATGCTGCCGATCCGGAGCTTCTTGGGATCTATACACACGTAGCGGAAACTATGAAGCCAGCGCATTTTGAGAGGTACGTAGAGGCTCTGGATGATTGGTATGATGTCGAGGTCTTCTCGCATAAGCGTGGGTTCTTCACGGCAGTCTTTGATGTGGTTACCGATAGAAAAAAGATCGAGCAGACGCTTAAGGAGAAACACACTGCTTTGCTGGAGACCTATGATGAAACCATACGGGGCTGGTCCCGGGCCCTGGAGCTGCGAAACAGGGAGACGAAAGGCCACTCAGACCGGGTAGTAGATCTGACAATCCAGCTCGCCAAACGGCTTGGAGTCAAAGAGGATGAGCTGGTTCATTACCGGCGCGGGGCGCTGCTGCATGACATCGGCAAAATGGGCATCCCCGACAGCATCCTGCTCAAGCCGGGGGAGCTGGATGAGAACGAGCGAGCCGCGATGTGTCTGCACCCGGAACTGGCGTATATGCTGCTCAAGCCGATAAAATTCCTGGCCGATGCGATACATATTCCCCGTTTCCATCACGAGAGGTGGGATGGTTCGGGATACCCGCTCGGGCTGAAAGGCAGTGAGATCCCACTGCCGGCGCGCATCTTCGCGGTCGTCGATGTCTTCGACGCGCTCACATCCAACCGGCCGTACAAAATCTCTCTGAGCCCGCGCATGACACTGGAACATATTCAATCCGAGGCTGGCCGCCATTTCGATCCGCACATTGTGGATGGGTTCGTTGAAATGATGGAGGATTTGAAATGACCGGAGGAGAGATCGTCGCCTTATCTGTTGGTGTGCTTGGGTTTCTGAGCACGATCATTACCCTAGTTGTCACGCGTCGGAAGCTGTCCGCAGAACGCGAGAAGATCTTAGCCGAGGCGGAATCTGTGCGGTCCGGTGCGGCATCGACGGATGTGGATGCATTCGATAAGTTTTCAGAGCTGCTCAAGAAGCTCCAGGACCGAAATGACGAGTTGTATCAAGAGAACGTTGTATTGGAGGTCAAGAACACAGAGAAAACTCGCAGCATCGAGAGTCTCACCATACGACTGGGGGAACGGGATGCACAACTAACCCAGGCCACCAAACAACTCGACCTCCTGCGCGAGCTCGCCAAGCAGGCGCCGATCACCGACACGCTCAAGCTCCAGCTCGAGTCCATGAATGTGATCGTGTCCAAGCTCCAGGAAGCTCAGGCTGATATGCAGCTTGTGCTGAAGGAGAAGGAGAAAGCGTACAACGCCCTTTTCGAGAGTACACGCAATCTCCAGCTCAAGGGGCCAAAAGCAACGAGCTAACCATGAGCAGCGCATCCAGATCAATCCGGAAATTCTTCCTCTGCACAGGACAATGCGTGCCGGCTGATCAGCTCAGCGATTACCCGCTGAGCCATATCATCGGCGAGTTGCATTATGTGCTTGATGAAGATCAAAGGGTGACTGCGCTGGCAGTGTATGAAGTCTCTCTCTCTTGCAGCGTCATCCCGCCAATGGATGTACATATCCGTGCTGAGATCATCGGCGATGCGCGCAGGATCAAATGCACATATCGAAATTGTGATCACTTCAAACGTTGGGAGATTGGAAGAGCAACCTTCCTGCAATTGTCGCAGCGATATGACAGGCTGGATGTATAATGCAAACCTACAATTGAATATTTGTCGCAGTCTTGGCTTCAGGCTGAGACGGTCTGTCGGTTGCATTTGTCTATAAAGGAGATTGAAATGACTGTCGAACAATTAGCACAAATCTCGGGTATCGTTCTTTCCCTGGCCCTTGCCTATATCCCTGGCGTGGCTGAGTGGTATGGTGGCAAGGATTCAAAAGCAAAGGCGGGCATCATGGGATTGCTGCTGGTCGTTGTCTCTGTGGCTATCTTTGGTTTGGCATGTGCTCGCCTGGCCGCGGGTATCGGTCTTGGTGTGGCATGTGATGAAGCATCTGGCATACAACTGGTGCAGATCCTGATTGCTGCACTCATTGCAAACCAGGCTACGTTCCTGCTGGCCGTGAAACCCTTCAAGAGATAATGCCGTACGCATCCCTGCGCAAGTGCACCTATCCAGGGTGCAACGTCCTGGTCAAGAGCGGGAGATGCGCGGCACATTCCAGCAAGCGCATCGTCCGTGATCCTGCGGTCAAGCGGTTGTATAACAGTCCGCAGTGGCAGTCCCTGCGCGCGGCCCAGCTCGCCAAAGAACCATGGTGTGCGGATTGTTTGAAGCAGGGTGAGCATGTCTTCGCATCTGAAGTGGACCACGTCGCGCCGCACAATGGCGATCCGAGTCTGTTCTTCGATGAATCTAATTTGGGAAGTTTATGCAAATCACATCACTCAACAAAAACCGCGAATGAAGTTTGGCATTCAAGTGATTGGCCCCCCGTCAAAGAAAGTTTCGAGCGGAGGGGATAGAA
>Ga0209431_10005162_pt1 | contig 10207 bp, 9 predicted proteins | sample RifCSP13_3_FD_184021 | JGI IMG/M metagenome (GOLD analysis project Ga0209431, IMG submission 184021) | Soil microbial communities from Rifle, Colorado - Rifle CSP2_sed 13_3 (SPAdes) (version 2) | ecosystem: Environmental > Terrestrial > Deep subsurface > Rock core/Sediment | place: Rifle... | reverse complement strand
TTCTAACTTCAGGTAGTTGGCCTCGTCCTTTAACTTGAGGACTTCTTCTATCTGGGCCTTGCCGTTTTTGGCATCCTTTATCCAGTAGCTCCTTGGATAATTTACTATAAGTCTTTTGAATTCTGCTAATGCCTTTTCATAGTCTTTATCCTTGTTATCGTAGTATGAGAGGGTATATGCAAAAAAATACTGGGCGTCAGCAGCACGTTCATCATCAGGATATTGTTCTGCAAAACTGTGGAATCCTGCTGCTGCTTCACCATATTTTTTTTCATTAAAGAGTGCATGGCTCTGGAGATAATGTTTCTTATTTGGCTCTTCCTGTTTTAAGTATGCAGCGCAGTTAGCGCTAAGAAGAATGAGGAAAATTATCAGCACTTGCTTCATTATAATATTTGCCTCCTCTGGTCAACAACATATATGCTCTTTGGTATGGATTTGGCATAATGTTTAAGCTCTGCTGCAATCTCCGCAACCTGCATGGTGCCTGATATAGCCCTCTTTTCATTTGTAACTACAGCAATAGACACGGTCATAATTGAAAAATTCTGTTTTACATCATCGCGGTTCAGGGCAACAATATATCCTTTCTCAACATCCTCCTTATCGTAAAAACCTGGCATAGTCTTGTCAAATCTTGCGATGATTTCATTGCATATAGGGCCGACCTTCTTGGGCACTGTTATTAATACATAGTCATCTCCGCCAATATGCCCTATAAAGTCTTCTTTGCTCCCAATGTCCTTTACAACAGCCTTTATTATATCTCCCACCTCTTTTAATACCATGCTCCCTTTTGCATAGCCGTATTTATCATTAAATGCCTTAAAATTGTCAATATCAATATAGCAGAAGGCAAACTTTTCGCTGCTTACAATCCGCGATAACAACTCCTTTTCTATTGCAAGATTTCCAGGCAGCCTTGTCAAAGGGCTTGCATCAAGGCTCGTTTGTTCTAACATCTTAAGCCGCTGGGACATCTTTTTAAATGACGCTGCTAAATCGCCTACCTCATCATTTGCCTTAATCCTCAATTCATGGTCAAACTTTCCAGAGCCTATAAACTCTGTCGCCATTTTTAACTCATTAATAGATGCAGAGATATTAAGCGTCAGCAAGGTCGCAAATATAATTCCTACCAGCAGGCTCAGCAGAGTGAGAAAGAGGGTAATGGAAAAAGCCTTTTCGCTAACCCTGTTTGCAAGCTGAAGCTTTGTCTCCTGCGCCACCCTTGCCTCATCACCAAGACGCTGCAGCAATCTGAAGAGCTCATCAACTCTTGGTTTGAGCTTTTGTTCTGAAAGCTTGGATGCGCGCCACTCTCTTTTGTTTTCAATAAGCTGAACCTCTTCTTTGAACAGGGTTTCATATTCACTGTGCAGTCGTATTATTTCAGGGATTGGGGCAACAGCCTTTCCATAAACAGACTGAAGCCGGATAATTCCTCTTTTAAACTCCTCGCCCCTTTCAGTAAATATTTTTTGAATGCCCGAATCCTTAATGATTAAATACCGCTTTTCATAAAGGTCCTGTGCGAGAAGGGAGTCCTCCATCCTTTTTACTGTTTCAATGGCTGGGAAGTCCTTTGTTACAATACTGTTGTTTAGCTTGCTCAGGCCGCCGAGGCTTGTAATTGCATAAACCCCGACGATAATAGTAACTAAGCCGCTTGCAACATAGCCGAGGACAATCTTCTTTCCTATTGTTAATCTTGTGAAGGTAAAGGACATTTTAACCCCTTTAATCTAATTGTAGATGAAAAAAAATATTTGTCAAATATAACCTATTTAAAATCGAGGAAATACAAGGGGTTACACAGCATTCCCTTAGTATTTAAGGCTATTGTTGGCGCTTTTTGATATGAAAAAAAATAGGCGAGGTTAGAACCTCGCCTATTTAAAAAGATATTTTTATTTCTTCATGAACTTTGCAGGGTCAATAACAAACCATACATCCTTTACACCTTGGCCATTCGTGTCACCGGCCTTTGCATCCCCTGAAAAATAATATAGTGGGTAGCCCTTGTATGTGGTCTGCTTTTTACCATCTTCTCTTGTAATTGCTCCAAAGTCTTTTGCATTAACATCTTTTGGTGCGTCAATCTTTTCGCTGTGGAATGCAGGCCATTTTCCAGAACATTCGCCAGCGCAGGCGCTCTTTCCGGGTGAGTCGTTTTTGAAGTAGTAGAGTGTTGCCCCCTTAGAGTCTGTTAAATATTTTCCAACGCCTTCTTTAGACTTAATTAATACAGTTTCGCCAAATGCTGCAGCGCTGATAAAAACCAATGAAACAAAAAACACAAATACTGTAACCAATAATGTTCTGATCTTCATATGCATTCCTCCTTGTTTTTTGGTTAAACTTCTATTACACCACTGTTGTAAAATTGTTGTTTCCGCACCCCCTTTCCGCTTCTCTAACGGATTGGCTAAACATAATTTTAAGACGGTGACTTAAGTATTCAGTAGTTTATCACGATTAAGCGTAGAAAACAAAGCAAAAAACAAGTATAATTTTATTTTTGACTTTCAATATAAACCAGTTATAATACAGAAAGATGGCGTGTTATAACAGAGAAAACACTTAAATGTTCCACGTGGAACATTATTGAGGTTGTTTTTGAAACTTGGATTTTAAATAATGTATACCTTTGACAAAGAATATGATGTAATAGTTGTTGGCGCTGGCCATGCCGGGTGCGAGGCAGCATTGGCTGCCGCAAGGCTTGGCTGCAAAACCCTAATGTTCACCATTAACCTTGACAATATTGCCCAGATGTCCTGCAATCCTGCTGTCGGCGGGATTGCAAAAGGGCACCTTGTTAAGGAGATAGACGCCTTAGGCGGTGAGATGGGAAAAAATACGGATAAGGCAGGGATACAGTTTAGGATGCTGAACACAAGAAAGGGTCCTGCTGTGCGTGCTCTCCGTGCACAGGCAGACAGGGTCTTGTACAAGCTTGAGATGCGTAAGACCATTGAGGCGCAGGAGAATATTGATATACTGCAGGGCATGGTAACGAGGGTTCTTGAAAAGAATGGCAAGGTGATTGGAGTTGAGACAGCTCTTGGCATAAGATATTTGACAAAGGGAGTGATTTTAACAACAGGCACGTTTTTAAAAGGGCTTATCCATATCGGCCTTAAAAACTTTCCTGGTGGCAGGGCAGGCGAGTTTCCATCAATGGAGTTGTCTGATTCCCTTAGAGGGCTCGGCTTCCAGCTCGGCAGGCTAAAGACAGGCACACCACCAAGAATAGATGGAAGGAGCATTGACTTTTCAAAGACCATAATACAGCATGGCGATGAACCTCCAATACCATTTTCTTATTCAACAGAGAAGATTACCAATTCTCAACTGCCTTGCTATCTTACATACACAAATGCAGAGACCCATAACATAATAAAAGACAATCTTGACCGTTCCCCATTATATTGCGGTGTAATTGAAGGTGTTGGGCCAAGATATTGTCCGTCTATTGAGGATAAGGTTGTCCGCTTTGCAGAAAAGGAGAGGCACCAGATATTCTTAGAGCCAGAGGGCCTGAATACAACAGAATATTATGCAAATGGTATATCCACAAGTTTGCCGGTAGACGTTCAGCTTAAGTTTATTCATACCATATCTGGCTTAGAAAAGGCAAAGATGATCAGGCCTGGATATGCCATTGAGTATGACTTTGTTCCCCCAACCCAGTTAAAATCAACGCTTGAGACAAAAAATATAGAGAATCTCTTTAATGCAGGCCAGATAAACGGCACATCTGGATATGAAGAGGCAGCAGCTCAAGGATTAATAGCAGGCATAAATGCCGTTGCAAAGATAAAAGGCACAGAACCATTGGTTTTAAACAGGTCAGAGGCATATATAGGCGTATTAATTGATGACCTTATTACAAAAGGCACAAAAGAGCCATACAGGATGTTCACATCAAGGGCAGAACACAGACTCCTTCTGCGGCATGACAATGCGGATTTAAGGCTAAGGGAGAAGGGATATAAAATAGGGCTTGTATCTTCTGCAGAATATGGTATATTTATGAAAAAAAGTGAGGCAATAAAAAGAGAGACAGAGCGGCTTAAGACAAATAGAATAAAGCCGACAAAAGAGGCAAAGAAAAGATTAGAAGATGCAGGCATAACAGATGTTAATACAGAAGTAACCTTAAGCCAGTTGCTTAAAAGACCGGATGTTGAGTATAAAAGATTGATTGATACTTATCCTCCTGCTGAACCATTAACAAATGAGGTGATGGAGCAGGTGGAGATAGAGATTAAATATGAAGGTTATATACTGCGCCAGCTAACAGAGGTAGAGAGATTTAAGGGCTTAGAAGAAAAAAGGATTCCATTAAATTTTGATTATGAGAAAATAAAGGGGTTTTCAAGAGAGGTAAAAGAGAAATTAAAGGACATTAGGCCGGTTTCAATTGGTCAGGCAACGAGGATATCAGGGGTAACACCAGCAGCAGTATCAATTCTACTTGTAGCACTGGAAAGAGAATATGGCCGCAAAAAATAAGGCAAAGAGAAGACCCAAAAAAGAGAAGGCAAAAAAGATAGTTAAAAAAAAGGCGATCTCTAAAAAACCTGCTCAGAAAAAGCCGAGGGCAGATTTAAGAAAACTGCTCTTAAAAGGCGCAGAGGAGATGAACCTTTCCCTTTTTCCAAATCAGATAGATCAGTTCCTGCTCTATTTTGAAGAGCTGAAAAAATGGAACGCAAAGGTTAATCTGACAGGCATTACAGATGACAAAGAGATAATTATAAAACATTTTCTTGATTCCCTTTCATTCTTAAAAGGCTTTTCGCCTATTGAAGGGATAAGGATCATAGATGTCGGCACTGGCGCTGGCTTTCCAGGCATCCCGCTAAAGATATATTCACCACGGATTAATCTCACCTTAATAGAGGCATCACAGAAAAAATGCGTCTTTCTCCATCATATATGCAGGTTCATGGAATTTCAGGATGTGAATATTGTGAATGACAGGCTTGAGAATGTAAAAAACAATCTTGACTTTGTCAGGCAGTTTAATGTATTTCTCTCAAGGGCAGTTGCAGATATTGATGAGATGATAAAGCATGGCGCCCCGTTATTAGCTGACAGGGGCATAATGATATTCAGCAAAGGAAAGTCGCCAGAGGCCATGAGCGTAGGAAAAGTTATAAAAGGCATGGTGCTGCTTCAGATAATACCCTTTACCCTTCCGATGTCAGATTACAGCAGAAAGCTCCTCGTGTTTCAAAAGATATAAATGTTCCACGTGGAACATCAGGCAGCAACATTATCTAAATCCGCTAAAATCTCCTCTGCTTTTTTATATCTTTTAACCTTGTCCTTTTCAAGACATTTCATGATGATGCTGTTAAATGCGTCAGGTATTGAAGGATCTATATCTTTTGACGAAGGCGGTTTTGTGTGAAGATGATGATAGCCAAGGTCACCCTCAATAAAGGGGGTCCTTCCTGTTACAAGTTCAAAAAGCGTTATGCCAAAAGAATATAAATCAGACTGAAAATCAACGTTTTTGCCAACAATCTGTTCAGGAGACATATATAATGGCGTGCCACTGATAGATGTAGACTCCATTGTAGCCTCGTCCAATACCTTTGCAACACCAAAATCCATTACCTTTACCATCCTCTCGCGGCTTATCATTATATTGGCAGGTTTTATATCCCTATGCACCACTTTGTTATTATGCGCGTATGCAAGCGCCCTGCACATCTGTTTTGCAATCTTTACAGCATCAGATACCTTAAATTTATTAATCTGCTTTAAATACTCCCTTAAAGTTTTTCCTTCAATATATTCCATTATAATATAGTAATTATCCCCATCCCTCCCTGTATCAAATATAGTTACAATATTGGTGTGATTAAGATTTGCAGAGAGCTTTGCCTCTTTTAAAAACCTTTCAAGATATAGTGGATTAGATGTCAGCACAGAGGGGAGAAGCTTGTATGCAACAATGCGGTTCAATAGGGTATCCTTCGCCTTATATACAATACCCATGCCGCCGCGGCCAACCTCCTCAAGCAACTGGTATCTCTTGCCCTGTGAATCTGAGGAACCCGCTGGCCTTATATCCGTATATGTCCTGTCATTGGGTGGTTGAGGCGGTATTGCTGTCGGCCGCGGCGAGATTGTAAGCTCCTTTGACCTTCTTACAACATCCTTAAAATGATAATCCTCAGATAATATCTTGTCATATATCTCCTTTGCCTTTTCTGATTCTCCGGTTTTTTCAAAACTGACTGCAAGGAAATAGTATGGCTCAAGATTTGATTTATTTACAGGATCATTTCCAATCAGCTTTTGAAATCTCTCTAAAGCGAGTTTGGTCATCCCTTTATCCAAAAATATCTCGCCTATAATTGTAGATGCCTCTTTATATCCATCAGATGCAGTCTCTATCTTCTGTAAAATATTTACAGCCCTGTCAAGAAGGCCGAGCTTTTTATAGCGTTTGCCTGCTTCAAGATAATCACCCGCCTTTTCATAAAGCTCCGGCGCCTTTGAAGTAACATCTCCTGCCTTCTCATAAGCCTTTGCAGCCCATAAATAATTTTTTCCCTTTTCAAATGCCTCTGCTGCCTTTTGAAAATCATTTGCCTTAACAAACTGCTCGCCCGCCGCATTAAAGTCACCTGCCTTTAGATACAGCTCTCCAGCCTTTGCGAATTCCTTTTCCTCAATATACATCTCTGCAGCACCGGCAAAGTCACCCGCCTGCTCTGCCAATGCAGCAGCCTCTTTTATGCTTCCTTTTTGCCTGTAAATCCTTGAAGCTATCTCGCTTGACCTTTTTAAATCGCCGCCGAGCTTAAAGCATTGCGAGGATTTTTCAAGATTATTAGCCTTTAAATAATTTTCACCTGCCTTAATAAGCTCGCCTTTTTTTTCAAATAATGCAGCAGCCTCATTAAAGAAATTGTCTTTCAAATAGACATTGATTGCTTTATCAAGCCTGTTTGCCTTTTCATAAAGTTTGCCGCTCTGATAAGCGTATCCCCCTTTTGAGCTGACATCCTGTCTCTTGCCGCCCTCCTCTATAAAACATTTTTCAAAAAGCTCTGCTGCCTTGAGATAATCGTTAACCTTTTCAAAAAGCTCTGCCGCGCTCTTTGAAAACCCTGCTGCCTCATACATCTGTGCGGCATCTTTGTCCTTTCCAATCTGCATAAAAAGCTCTGCAGACTTTGTTTTGTTTCCAGCCTCCTTATACAGAGCTGCTGCCTTTTCAAGGCTTCCGATTCTTTCATAAAGCTCTGCCGCAGATTTTAACTCCTTTGCCTGCTCATATAGCTTCGCAGCCTCCTCAAATTCATCTATAGAAACATAAAGCTCTGCAGCGGCTGTATAATCCTTATCAGCTATATATTTTTTTATGCTCTTCATTACAGCCTTTTTATCTGCCTTTGCCATTGCATCCCTTTTTGCCTCCCCTTGCCAGTGGCGCAGAGGGTTAAGCAAAGGTGAGAAAATGAGCCTTAATATCTTATAAAGTATTAAAAGGATTATTAATAGCAGGCCGAGGAGTAAAAAGGGTATATAAGGGACAAGCCAAGGGGCATTTATTAAAGAGGCTATCTGGATTGAGAGCTTGTTTATGTAATTTAAAAGAATAGATGGATTCATTAGATTGATGTTATTTATTAAGTTATTATAATTGAATTAAAAACTGCTCTAAACAATATTTAAGTATAGTAGAGGGCATCTGTTTTGTCAATGGAGGGTAAGGAGGGCAAGGGTTAGCATGTCAATTTTTTGCTTCTATTAGCTTGCCGCTAATAAATTTATGAATTATGCTGGAAACATATGTCTGGTAAGGCAATCCCTCGCCCACTGCCTTTTTTTGCAACTCAGTTAAGTCTCTTTCGGAAATTCTTATGTTTAGTCTTTTATCTTTCTTTAAAGTATTTCTTGCATACTTCATTAATTCTGCTTTTCTTTTTGAAAGGTTTTTTACTGGAACCCATTCACCTTTTTCAAAACTTTCCAATATTTTTTTTCTTCTTTAGTTAATTTAGCTTTCATCTATTAAAATAATAACGCATTGTGTGCTTTTTGGCAACACAAAATTATTCTGGGAAGGCTGCGAACAATGAGGATTTGATCCTCTTATTCACTCAGAAATTGTTTTATATTTGTGGAAAGAAAAGATCGCCTTTTAATTTGACACTCCCAAATTATAAGAGCAGCCCAGCCGGCACTCTTAAGCAATTTTATATTCCTTTTATCACGTTCTTGGTTACGCTGTAATTTCGGAATCCAATAATTTTGATTTGTCTTGGGAAGATTCCGGCCTGCCGTGCAAGTATGGCCATGCCAAAAACATCCATGAACAAAGATCGCCTTCCTTCTTTTAATAAAGGCAACATCGGGCTTGCCGGGAAGATCGTTTCGATGAAGTCTGTACCGGTGGCCCATAGCTGATAGGAGTTTCCGAATCGCCATTTCCGGCTTAGTATCTTTACTATGGACTGCTTGCATAGTCGCACGACGTGATTTCTGAAGCTTATCTTTTGACAAAGTCTCACCATATAAAATAAATTTACAGTTCTGAAATTGCGAGTAGCCCTTACTTAAAAAGACAAAACCATATATAGCGCCTGCGATTACCGCAATGTGACTCATAGTCTGTAGACTTTTGGTGTTCATAGTGTACATAATATATAAATGAATATCAAGAAGAGATTTGGTCTTAACCTGAAAAACCTAAGAGAACAAAAAGGTTGGTCTCAAGAAAAATTAGCAGAAAAATCTGGGCTTCACCGCACTTATATCAGTGGCCTTGAACGTGGAATCAGGAATCCAACAATTGACATCCTACAGGAAGTCGCTAACGCTCTCGGAGTGACCCCCTCTGACCTTCTCAAGGACAAGGAGGGCGCATGAGCATTTTCTCGACAGCATCTGAACTCAATAAAATTACGGATATTCTCGCAAAATATATAAGACTCCCTTTTTCCGGAGAGACAATACCAGGTGCCGTTATGGAGTCTGTTTTAGCAAAAGTTAGAAACGCCAAGGTGTTAAATACCTACGATTTCGTTGACGTCATATCTTCAAGCACCAAAAGTGGATGGCAGGTTAAGTCCACGAAAGAGAGTACTCCTGTAACTTGGAAAAGAGCAAAAATACCTAACGGGCCAGCTCTTATAAAAGCATCTAGAAAAAACGCGGTAGGACTTCAAAACCTTGGGAATGCTATAATTAATTTCTGCAATCAGCATGCACAAGAAAGCTTGAAGTTTTATGGTCTAGATGAGATAGGTTATGCTAGGTTAATTATTCACGAAAATGGTCAAGTAACGTATTTCGAGCGTTTGCTCATTACGAAAACGCAGCCATTATTGTTTAAGCCTGAAGACTTCAAGTGGCATTGGTCTAAGCCCAAGAACACCAAGAAGAAGGAACAGTTACCAGCACTTCACGGAATTTATCGAGATAGCAATAAGAAGTGGTGGGCGTGGCATGGCCTCGGTGAGAACCAGCTTCACTTTAGCGGTGAAAGCATGTGGTGGCCTAAAAAAGGCGATTCTCATACTGTAATTTTCAATCTGCCTTCTGATTCAGAGAAAATATCTCTGGATGGCTTCATAAGTTTACTCGATAAGATAGATGAAGTTAATTGATCAAACATGCTTTCCGCTATTTTTTTAACCAATAAAGGCGGTACAGCATTACCAAGCTGACCAGCTTGATCAGTATAAGATCCTACAAACTCGTAGTTGTCCGGAAAACTTTGTATTCGTGCAACTTCACGAATACTAAGAACGCGTGTGTCGACAGGATGGCCCCACCGACCCGAGCCGGGATGGAAAACCCAGCGGGTAATTGTTGGAGCTATCATATCTTTTGTTAAGCGACCATAAGCTCCGCTATATCCACTTTTAACCTGCAGTTCTAATGGTAAATCTTTCAAGCCTTGCCCTGGCTTAAGGGCGGATAATCTGGCGAATTGAGTAGGTTGCAAACGCCGTGCAACGTGATTTTTTACCGATGTTCTGTTCATCCTCATTAGTTTTTGAAATTCGGAGAAAGGGGCACATTGATAGTCGCATTCCTCATGTCCTTCACCATGCTCAAGTCTTGGGAGGTCGCCAATAGCTTCCCAGACTGTCACGTAGCTTGGCAATGTTATGAGACGTAATTGCGTGTTATCAGATTCATTTGTGGAGCGGTGCGTCGTACAAGG
>Ga0209431_10005160_pt1 | contig 10207 bp, 7 predicted proteins | sample RifCSP13_3_FD_184021 | JGI IMG/M metagenome (GOLD analysis project Ga0209431, IMG submission 184021) | Soil microbial communities from Rifle, Colorado - Rifle CSP2_sed 13_3 (SPAdes) (version 2) | ecosystem: Environmental > Terrestrial > Deep subsurface > Rock core/Sediment | place: Rifle... | reverse complement strand
AAGCGAACCAAATCGTTCCCTGTAATGAATCCAAAAATCATTTGGACGAATCCGTGCTCAAACAAATTGGACATCGTAAGCCCTCTTTCAAAGAATGGGAGCAGGGAGGCAAACCCCGTCGCCATCTCACCAAAAATGAATATGGTAAGGTATCGAGGGAAAGGGCTTTGTATAAAACTGCTTACTTTGTTTAGTCTCTCTGACATACGCATAGAGGCACCTTTGATAACGGTTTTATGTCTCTTCTCTGCTGTAAGGGGTGTGCAGGAACTTCCTTGCCTCATCATGTTCGTAATTATATTCCGGATATTCTAAGGCCGTATGGTAATACTTTACAGCCGCATCTCTTTCCCCCATGAGGTCGTGAATCTTTCCGAGGTAAAAGTAACTGCTGAGAGGGACAAAACCTGCTTCTCCCGTAGGAAGTGAGGCGGCCTTTAAAAAGGAGTCGATTGACTTTTCATAATTCCCTATAAAAAAGTGGGCCTTTCCAGCAAGCCAATAGACTTCGGGATCGTTAGTGCTTTTTTTGAGACAGTCTTCAATATAAGAGAGAGCGGTGGAATAGTCCTTGCGGAATAAATTCCTTTTCGCTGCCCATAGAGAAGAGGCTGACACTATTTCATCTCTATGCTCATTAAGGAATGCAGCAATGTAAGCCTTCCATTCCTTCTCCATATCAACAAGGGATTTCTTGTAGATTTGAGGAATAAAGTCCGCTACCGTTTTTGATTTGCATTTCGCTGAGACTTTATAAAGATGGATGAACCTTCTCCAGCCATAACGACTGATTAGATATTTTACAAACGAAGCTGATTGCATAAACGAAATAGAAAAATGAAGGCTCTTAAATGTGTCTCTCACAAGAAGGTCACTTAAAGGCGCCAATTCATTTAAGTATAAAAGCTCTGCTATATAAAAATCGATGCTTTTCTTGAGGGTTGAACCTAACAGCGTAGCCAGCCCTTCAACAAATAGGTGTGCTGAAATACCAAAATATTTATCTGTAATGGCATGGACCAATTCATGATGACCAGCGTAGCTCTCTATACGCTCGTCATTGTAGATAGTGTGTATGGTGCCATTCCGGCAATAATCACCGGAGCCGGGATCTCTAATTTCTGAATCTATTTGATGAATGAAGCACACAATTTTCCCAGGTTTTTTAGAACGTATGTTAAGCGTGCGGGTGATCTTCTTATAAGCTGTCTCGTGGATTTCGATCAACTTTTTTATATCACTTTCTGCATGAGACCCTGGTCTTACGCACAAGATATGGTTTTCATAAGTAGTACATAACCAGTTACTATCGTCAGGATACTGTTTTCTCCACTGAAACCCTGTTGCCTTGCCTGTGCCGTCAAACTCCAGGCACCCCTCTTCTACGGCATCAATATAACTATTCCTCGTCAGGCTGTAACCGCCAACTTCTGATATCTTTATTCCACCAAACCGACGGGAAGCTGCCATGGCTGCAATAAATCTGGAGGGGTTGAAGGGGCTGGGGATTACAATAGAGAGTTGAAGCGCATCGCCTTCATAAGAGTTTTCGCCTATGATAAACCTTCCATCTTTAACTTTAATAGGGATTATCTCTGCAATCTTATCCGGCAACCCGTAAATCAAGAATGAATTATTTGCCTTATCATCCTCAGTTATCTCTATATCAGGTTTGACTATGAATTTAAAAGTCTTTGAGGTCTTAGATTCCCATGCTATTGCATTTTTCTTCCATAATGCCAAGATGCTTTTACCGTTATCTTTGAATTCATAAGGCGAATAAGTAATTATCAGTGGTTTATCGCCGAGCCAGTCAGTAGATAACAGTTTTTCATCCATCACATAGTTAGGCCGGATATGTTCCAAAAATTCCACGCTGTCCTTCGGGAAAAACTTTATCTGAGAAGACATGAACTAATCCTCACTGTTTTATTAGCAGGCAATATTGGCTATTTGTTACTGCCATTTCGGGCCGCAAGCGGAAAGAAACAACAACATACTGGTTATGAGAACTCTAAACACTAACAAACGATCCTCCATGGCTCGTTCTTTAAGATAAAAATAGGGATATCTTCACTCTGGCCGCAAACTTAGCCCAAAGTCTTTGAGTATATCTTTTGTCTGATTCACTGAATTAGGCCCAAAAAACGGCAGTTGCCTCAGATCTCGTGCTGAATATCTAACAAGGTCGCCTAGTGTCTTTATACTGGCCCGTTGGAAACATTCACTCGGTCTAACACTAAACGGCAGGCTATCCAGAGTAATTTGTGCGACTTCCGGTGGGGGGATAGGATATCTGCGAGCACATTCTTTGTCGTAAATATTCCAGCAGGATTCATAATCTAAAGACTCGTCTCTGAAAATCGTGTCAAGACCTGAATCGAAAATAATATCGCAGATCTCTGAATAAATACGACTGTTATCTCTAAAGAAAAAGTCGGGCCACCACCTTAGCTTTATGATGTATAAAAGCAAAGCGAACCTGGAAGCTCTTGAATCATGTGGTATCCGCATATAGGCGCCTCTCTTGATCACAACTTCCTCTTTCTCATTGAGATAAGAGTCATCTGACGGTTGCACGTTAAAAGAAATTGGGAGTTTTAGAAACCGCACCAATCTTCCGCCTGGTGTCCTATCAAATACAAACTGACCCATTTCATCGACCCTGTTTTCATTAAGCGGAATTATCCCAAAGTAGTTAAATGGATATTCTGAATCAAGTAGGGCCAAATCAACACTCAGAAGATGCCCTGAATATTTTGTAAGATATTTTGTATCAGGCTTGGGATAAATATAAAGCGCAACATCCTTATAGAAGGATGCAGCCAGATTAATGACTTTCTGCTGAAGGTTTGTATCTATAAGACTTCGTCTATGATCCGAGTAGAAAAATTCACAGTCTCTCATATATCGACCCCCATCAATCGAGCGAATAGCATAACTGTATAGTCACGGTCATGTATCTACCTCAACTCCACCCTGAACGTTATATCAACAACATCATCTGCCTGGATACGGGTCTTACTAAGTATGAGGTTCTGCCCTGACTCAATTAAACAGAATATCCTGCTGTTCTTTACCCTACTGTTTTATTAGCAGCATAGTGGACATCAGCAGGTAAAATCAAGAAGATTCAGGCTTTGAGAACTATAGTATAGCTATCTTGTTTTTCTGTGGGAAGCTTAACATTTACCCGCAGGAAAGCCCGTAGAACCAAATTCTAAATATTGATCAGGACCAATTATTTTTCCATTCACCTTTTTAAGAAGGATCATCGCTTTGTGGGAATCACGGATGTCATGTTTCTCCATGAACGTATAGAACATCATCCTTGTCTTCATAGGGTCTCCGCCGCAAGAGGGACAAACTTCTGCTGTTGTATCAGGAAGAGGCTCGCAACAGAGACGGCAGCAGCCGAAGTCTGCCGGGTCAAAAGTTTTTTTGAAAGATTCGCTGTTCGCCATGATAGTCTTATTTACCTACCTTCTCAGATCAAAATAGCGTATGTATTACAACCCTGACAGATGCCCTGCTTTCGTGGTTTATATCCTTCAATTCCGGGTGCGTCCTCAATTCTTCTATCAGGTCAATGTCAACATACGGGAACCTTTCTTCCAACGACAGGCTATGCAAGTTATTTTCAATGCAATCGACGATTTCCAAGCGCAAGTTCTCTGCCCTTACTTCTTCCGGTTTAGCCTTTTTCTCGTCACTGTAAAGAGGTTTATATAGGTTTTTCGCAAGGTCCAGGTCTATTTGCCGATGGCCGCAGGCAAGGACAGGATATGCCTTCATCAAGAAGTTCGACATTGCCTCACTGGAAAAATCCTTTTTAATGCGCTTCCAAGTTTCCAGGCCGGTATTGAGAAATGCCTTTACGTCAGATTCGTTCACATTAGCTCCTTTGGTTTTCAATTATCAGGTCGCTGAAATCGGTAACACTTTCCATAATTTTTGTTCACCAAAGTCTTTCAAATCGCGGATACCTTCTTCCCATCTTAGCTGTAAATGATGGGGGGATTTATTCGATGATATATGCCTCTTTGCTTCGTCGCTGACCCATATTGCTGCCTCCTTATCGACATTGCAGATCCGCGAAGTTATATCCACGGTAGATGCGTGGATATCTTCATTCATTATCAATACAGGCCCCGAATGTATGCCGCCCCTGATCCTGATCCTTTCATCGCCCGGTTCATTATGTAAAGCTATGGCGAAATCAAGCGCATACACGGATGTTCTGAAAACAGCCAAAACGGAGTCACCATTATCCTTAATATAGTAACCACCGTAATTCCTGACTATGTCCCTCGCTTTGTTAAAGTGTCTCATCTTCAACTTGCCCATTTCAAAATCGCCAAGAAGTTGTCCCATCTTCGATCCGCCGACGATATCAGTAAACACGACCGACAATGTGACATAATTCCCTCCTGCCCAATCTATCAGCCTGCCGCCTTTGTCAGATACCGGTCGGGACTTAGCTGGCTCTGCGTCCATCTTCATGTCCCACAGCGAGTGGAAGTTCTCCCCAATGAGTCCTTCAAACCCGACGGGGAATTGCACTGTCCTACCATTTATTTTTGTTACTGCCTGGCCCATAACTCACCTTATCTCCTCACCGTTACTTATCTGGTAGTTTAACTACTTACCAATAAACCGTGAAAAAACGCGTCGCAGAAGGAAAAAGGCCGGAGAGATGCTGAAATGCATCATCCGACCTTGTTGAAAGTCAGATGACACTAATCTTGAAATGCTTGTTGAGATACGTCTTTCTTTTGATGTGAGAAACTTACTGCCTGAGATAATTTAAACAGTGAGTTTCTTATTGAAATACTTTTTGATTTACTAATGGTTAATATACGCAACTGGTGTGCCGAGTGTCAAAAAACTTAGTAAAGGCTGGAATTGTCTCCTGTTTGCATGCCCAACAGTTATTTTTATCCCGAAAAGTCACATCAGCCCTCGGTTTTCACGAGACGGCATTCTTTCCTTCTACTTAGAATTTCCGACTCAACTAATTTTGTCGGGTGCGAGTACCTTTCTCTTGACATGGCTATGATCCCGTCAGCCGATGTATTGCTGCCTATAGCCTGCATTGGCAAGGTGTTGAACACGAACGGCCTGCCTGGCGTGTTTTTGTTAAGAAGCCTGGCCGCTGCATGAAAATCGGGTAACGCCTGCAAGTCCTGGGCTTGAATCTCAGGTTTTGTGTATGCCGACATCTTTTCTGCGTCTATAGGCCCAAGGCGAAAAAGAAGCATACTGCCTACGTTGCCAATAACAGAATCAAGTATGCTGTTCCCACCTGACTTGTCGTTGAGTTGAGAAAGGTTCTGGTTCGCCAGTGTCAGATAAAGACCGAATTTCCTTGCCTCGGAGAGCATCTGGGCAACGCTCTCAGTAGTGAAGTTCTGAAATTCGTCAATATACAGAAACATGGGCCTGCGGTTCTCAGAGGGGGCCGAGACCCTTGACATTGCAGCACTGAACAACTTGCCTATGAGCAACATTCCAAGGAGCTTACAGTCAAGTTCGCCAAGAAGCCCCTTTGATAGGTTCACGAGAACGATCTTGCCTTCATCCATAATCTTACGGAAATCTATGGTGCTCTTTCTCTGACCTATAATGGGACGCAAGATCGCGTTGGTTACGAATTGATTTAGCTTGCTTGTTATATAAGGGGCAAGGTTTCTGAGAGATGCATCGCCAGAAGCCTCCTCCGCCTGTCTTTCCCAAAAGTCCTTGACTATAGGGCTTTTGCAGCCAGCTTTGAGGAATTCACGGAAGGCTTTATCCTCAAACACTCTTGGCAGGTCCATAAGGGTAGCGCCGTCATATTTGTTGTCCATAAGGAGAAGCAGGGTATTCCTGATATACTGTTCAAATATCGGTCCGCCCGAGACCTTTAAATCGTAAAGTCTGTCAAATATCTTCAACAGCTCGTTCGTTATGAAGTTCATCTGAACCTGCCTGTATGGTCCTCCCAGTTCCATGAAGTTGATCCCAACGGCATTATCGAAGTCGCAAGGGTCGATGAGCACCACATCACTTGCCCTTTTCTCAGGTATGGATTGCAACACCTGCCTGTAAATATCGCCGTGAGGGTCTATCAGGAATACTCCCTCGCCCTTTTCAATGTCCTGGCATATCATATTATAGAGGAGCGTAGATTTCCCTGTACCTGTGGCCCCAAGCACATAGAGGTGACGGCTTCTGTCATCTCTTGAGAAAACGGTGTTTGACGCCATTGATGCGTTGCCGGAGCGACCCAGCAGCACACCGTCATCAGAAGGACTGCTGAGTCCATCAGAAAAGACCCTTTTTACGTTATGTTCAAGCAATGTTGAAGGACTTGGAAATAGATGAGGCATTCCGTCTCCACTATTCACACATCCCTGAAGGTCAACGACTCTGGAGTCGACTGAATTATCGCCCATTGAATCGAAATGGATATTTCCGCCTGAAATTTGCCCCGTCCTGGTAGAGACGGGAGAGCCGTTAAAAATTTCTGCGCCAACCGCTGACAAGAGGGCAGTTGGGACAGAGTGCTTTGACACAGCCACGCAGTTAATGCGCACTCCATGAGGTTTTTTCAGCCACAGTTCGATCTCTGTCCCTATTAGCTTGACAGCATTCTCGTCCCCGTTAGCGTCCTCAAGATTCGGGTGATAAGAGACTGTTTTCGCCTGACCGTTACCCAGCCATTTCAATGAAGATGCCAATGATCTAAGTTGCAATTCCGTGAGCTCAAACTTGGAAAATGAAAGGATCAATTTTACTTCCGATTCGCAACTGGAAAAACCGATAGGGATGATGTCAAGGTTCTTTGATAAACTGGTCGCTCCGCGCGGAGCCACAATTACCGTGTTTTTCTCCTCCAAACTCTCCACGGAACTGAGAAAACCCATCGGTCTTTTCGTGTCTGGCCCCACGGCGATACCTATGGGTTTCAACATCGCGAACCAGCCTTCATCCATCTTTTCCTCCGACAGACCTTCTCTTTCGGAGACAGGTGTAAATTCATATATCCTGCCTATCCTTCCCAAGGCTACGTTCACATTCAGCCAAAGCATTTTTGCGCTCTCCATTACAAAAGCATAGTCTTCTCCTCTTGAACTGCCAATGATCTTCCAGTCGAAGTATTTCCGACCGTCTTGGTCTTTCCCTCCACTATAGATCAGATCAATGCTTTGATCCGCAGATATCCCGGCCATGATAAGGTTGCGACAATAGTCATTAAGTTCCTTCCTCTCTCCATTCTTTTCAGCGTCCTCCTTTTCAGAGCGCCTGACGCCGGAAAGCTCCAAAGCGAAAACTGCGTTAAAGCCCTCTTCTGTTTCGCTTTTTATTACCCTGATCAGCGGCATTTCATTGGATTCTGGAGATATATACCTTTCCCACCTGGGTTGTTCGACTGAATGATTAAATTTTTTCTCAAATGAAGTCATAAACCCTCCAGGCCAGATTTTGTCTCTAATGCTTGCGTCCGCAACCTCTATCATAAGTTTTTGGCGCGTCCGATCAGGGTTGTATCCCTCAATCACGGAGCCGCTATCTTTCGCAATAAAAAAGGCCGGAGAGATGCAAGAATTGCATCATCCGACCTTCGACAGATTTTAAAAAAGTGGGCCTTACCACTCAGGATAAGGCCCTTAAGCGGGGTTTAACCCCTGGGAACTAACCAAACATAATACTCTCACCCCCTTTTCTGATTGGATTTAAGCATCCAGTTTTAAGCTCAATCTTGAGCTCATCTTTTTTTGCTCGGTTCTTCACCTAAAGACGGTACCAACTATTAACCGATTTAAAGGGAAGGATGGGAGATAAGTTAAATTACCAAAGGATTCAAGAGGTTACGCAGAAATAGAGATTAAAGGACGTAAGAAAAGATCATGAATCAATAAACATTTATGCTATCAGGGGTAGCGTTTTTATCATCGGTCAACTGATTTTTTTTATGGCGTTGCGCACATCCTCACTGTTGACTTCCAGGAGTGCATCAAATAGCTCACGACGTCGATCTTCGGGTGCCAGGCTGTCGCGACGGATTTCTACCTCTCTTTTCATCCAGGTAAGGATCCCCTTGGGCTTGCTAATTCCTTGCTCCTGCGCAAACCTTACCCACATACGGACAACCGCAGCAGGCTCCGGCCAGAAAAGGGCTAACGGAAATGTCCCAAGGTCTGATTCCACAAGGAGATCACCTAACTTGGACTGATATGTCTTATCAATCTTTACAGGGGAGTGAATATCTAACTTCTGAATCTTCTCTAAAGGAAGAGGAAGGAGGGTAAGTAAAGCATTTTTTAGATTACTCTGACGGAAAAAGTCTCCTTGTATTTCCTCTAACACATTATGCGCAATCCCGGTCAACGTGAGGAAGCGATTGCGTCTCTGCTCGATAAATTTAGTCGCCCTTGCATCAAAACCTTTGACACTGCTGTTTACTTTCAGCCTGTCGGCCAGGCTGTGCGTTAGCATAGCGGCAACTCTGTCATCAGTGACCCTGACCTGGAAGGTGGGCGCAGAAAAAGGTATCTGTGACTCGGAATAGGTCTTCTTGATTTCGGTTAGTGAATCTGACAGCCATCTATCTGCATCTTTCGGCATTTCCCCAGTGGCTCTATAAACATCAATGTATTCCAGAGCTTTCCCTAGGCGTTCGCGATCTTCGCCGCACTTCTCTTCTGCAATCCTTTCCAATGCCTCTGCAACATCAGGAAGATCGTCATCCACTGCTTCCGTTTGAAACTGCCAATCCCCCGTCTCCAACTCATCAGCAGGCCTGTCAAAGTCTGGATTCCACCCCTCAGGGTCTTCATCAAAATCCTCATCAGGGGAGATATAGTCCTCTTCAAGTGCAAGCGAAGGGTTCTGCGCCAATTCCTGCATGATATGCTGGTTCAGGGCTTGAACCTGCGATATAACTACGTCCTGCAATTGTTTTGGACCTTGGAAAAGGTTCTGCTTCGTTTTAATCTCTGGTTTCAGACCCTGCTTCATTCTATCACTCCTCTCTTGGAGCAGTATTTATTAAACTCCCGGAGACAATCCTGCTGATAACACCCGACAGGGTATCCTTCGCACAGCCAGCAGCGCCGTAAAGGAGATTCTGACCGACATTGGAATACGTTATGTCGGAAAGAATATTTCTTCCAGACGGCTTCTCCTTCACCCCGCGCAGAACAACCTCCAGGTGTATCTGCCTCGGTGGGTCAGGTTGTTTCTCAAACATCGTCATCATATCTTTAATCCATTTAAGGGCGGACTCATCCGATTCGACATCAGACTTGAAAATCTTTTTACTGAGCAAGTCCAGGTTCAGGTCATCCTCTGCTTTATCAGTTTTATGGAATGTCCGGAGGGCAAGCTGGGCCCCCCTTTCCCCCACAGACTGAGCAGCTAATAACCCCACGGGAAGGCCGATTTGCGGGAAATGTCCTGTAGCTGGATCCAGGCCATAACACTTTTGACAGATTCCCCATATCCCTGATATATCAGCAGCCCTGCATTTGTATGGGGAACGGAAAGAGCCGCCGGAGCTCTCCCTGCCTATAAGGCGGTATTCAGGAATCTCCTTCGCTTCCAGACCTTCGGCAGTACCACAATCGTCGCAAACAATGTAAACTTCCTGTAGTTTATAAACGAGCTTCCGTAGAAGTGTTCCAGCGTGGGCTGTGCTGAGCCCCCTGTCTATCAACCCTGACCGCGCTCCGTGGGCAGACAAGAGGTATTCAGACTCTGTAAGACCCGCAAGCAGTCCTGATTTGATGAATTCAGATTTCTCTTCCCTGCCAGGCTGACTCATCTCCCCTAACGGCTCTATCAGGGGCTTCAAATCACCCTTTGCACCGGCCTGGTGCAATATCCATAACAATGACGGATCATCACTTTTCATCTCTTCTGTCTTCCCCGCAGAGTCTATATCGGCAATGGACAGGCTTAATCCACTTACCCTTAAAGTATCAGCCACCAGTTTACTCAGCTTACCCGTAAAAGAAATGACTTCTGAAGCCCCTCTTCTTCCCACCGCTTCCAATCCCTTCTTCCAGACCCCTTCCTTTTCCTTAGGGTCCATGTCCCTGTTAGGGATGGGAACACTTCCGAATACTCTGCGCAAGAGAAGCCTTCCTAGGGTGGTTCTGACTTTGTCAATGGTAAGCTCTTCCCGGAAATTGCGGCTATCCAGGAGTAGAGAGTCTTCACT
>Ga0209431_10005158_pt1 | contig 10211 bp, 7 predicted proteins | sample RifCSP13_3_FD_184021 | JGI IMG/M metagenome (GOLD analysis project Ga0209431, IMG submission 184021) | Soil microbial communities from Rifle, Colorado - Rifle CSP2_sed 13_3 (SPAdes) (version 2) | ecosystem: Environmental > Terrestrial > Deep subsurface > Rock core/Sediment | place: Rifle... | reverse complement strand
GTTTGTATGTTGGTTATGGACATATGGAAAAAAAAGAAGATGTGCCACAGCAAACACTCACTACTACAAACTGAAAGACAAATTCGCACACCCCAGTCTGGGTTGCTCCGAGCATAGAGCGCACTGAATGCTTAAATAATTTCCACCTTGTACTTCACCAGTGACAAAAGATGAGCAAAGACGAAACGAGCTTGCGCATTTTTAACACGCTCACACGCAAAAAAGAATCGTTCAAGCCAATTGAAGCTGGCAAAGTGCGCATGTACACGTGTGGACCCACAGTTTACGATTACGCGCACATCGGCAACTTCCGCGCTTTCCTCTTCGAAGACTTGCTTAAGCGCTGGCTGGAATTTCGCGGTTTCAAAGTTACACAGGTCATGAACCTGACTGATGTCGACGACAAAACCATCAAGGGCAGCCAGAAACAGAGTAAACCGCTCAAGGAATACACGAACTTTTACGCAGACGCGTTTTTCGAAGACATCAAAACGCTAAACATCTCAAAGGCAACAGTTTATCCACGTGCAACTGAGCACATCCCTGAAATGGTAGCTCTCATCAAAATGCTCATGCAGAAAGGTTTCGCTTACAAAGGCGAAGATGCCAGCATCTACTTCGCCATCAGGAAATTCCCAGAATACGGCAAACTCAGCCATCTGCGAACCAGCGAACTGAAAGCAGGCGCAAGAGTGAAACAAGACGAATACGCCAAAGAAGAAGCACAGGATTTCGCGTTGTGGAAAGCCTGGACAGCCGAAGACAACGATGTCTTTTGGGAAACGGAATTGGGCAAAGGTAGACCAGGATGGCATATTGAATGCTCCGCAATGAGCATGAAGTATCTTGGTGAAACATTTGACATACACTGCGGTGGAGTGGATAACATGTTCCCGCACCACGAGAACGAAATCGCCCAAAGCGAAGCAGCAACAGGCACACCTTTCGTTCATTATTGGATGCACAACGAACATTTGCTTGTTGAAGGCAAGAAAATGGCGAAGCGACTTGGCAACTTTTACACTTTGCGTGACTTACTCCAGAAAGGAATTGAGCCGCTAGTGATTCGGTATTTACTTTTGACCACGCATTACAGACAGCAGTTCAACTTCACTTTTGAAGGCTTAGAAGCAGCCAAAGGAGCCATCGAACGCTTAGCCAATCTCCAGCGTAGGCTGCAAGACGCGCGAGGAAAAGGCAACAAAGAAAAAATAAGCCAGCTTATCCTCAAAGTTCAGGCTGACTTCGGCGAAGCCATGGATGATGACTTGAACATCAGCATAGCACTTTCGGTGCTATTTGACTTTGTAAGAGACGTAAACAGCCTGCTGGATAACAACGAAATGAATAAATCCGAAGCTGAAAACGTTTCGTCGGTAATCGTTGATTTTGACAAAGTTCTGGGAGTAATTCCCAAAACCAAAGCGCAAACGCTGCCTAAAGAAGCAGAAGAACTTATCCGAAAACGGGAAGAAGCACGAAAAAACAGAGACTGGAAAACTGCTGACGAGATCAGAAAGCAACTGAAAACTTTGGGCGTAACCGTTGAGGACACGGCGCAAGGCGTAAGATGGAAAACCGAGAACCTTTAGGATAGACTGGTTTTTCCTTCAAGGTTCCATTCTTCTGTGGTGTATTTTTCCCTGCAGAGTTTTTCTGCAAGTTCCAGTTCCTCGTGAGTTAATTTGCTTTCTTTAATTTGGATATTCAAAGTAGTTTTGAAGCCATGGGAAATGGCGTTTGCAGCGGTGTCGGGCGCTATTGAATGCCCAAGTTCGCCTTTCACGCTGGTTATCTTGTTCTTGGCAACGTTAACGACTTGCATGCACGAGTTTGCCGACTGAACACGCAGCAACGTGAACATTTTGGGCAAATCAACGTTCAGCAACAAAGTGCCATGCTGGAGAACGACACCGCTTTTGTTGGCTTGCGCACTGCCAGAGATTTTTTTTCCGTTGACTGTGAGGTTTGGGCAGTTTTTCATGTCTCCTGTACTATAATCCGCAGGAATGCCTATCAAGCGTAAAGCTTCGTTTATGGCTGCATATATTCGCGAGTAAACTTCCGCCACATCTGCTGTGCCCATGTCATCGGTTTTGGCTATCACGCCATAGGTTACTTCGTCTTCTGCATCATGGTAAACTGTTCCGCCGCCGCTGATGCGGCGTATTACGTCAACGCCGAGTTTTCTGCAGTTGTCTATTTGAACTTCGTTTTCGATTTTCTGGTTTTTCCCGATGGATACGGCTGAGGGCTTCCAGCGGTAGAATCTGAGGGTGTTCGGGACTGCGTTTTTGACACGTGTGCGCAAGATTGCTTCGTCGATAGCCATGTTCATGAATGCGCTGTGAGTTTCAAGGGGAATTAGTCGCCAAGTTTGCATATTTTTCGAACCAATCTTATGCAAGATTCATGCTGGGCTAAATAGATTGCGTGGTTGCAGTGAGTACCAAAGTAACATGGGATTGAGGTGTATGTACCTAGGTTGTTCCTTACTTTTGACTATGCGTTTGCCGAGCAATTAGCCTCTTGAGTCAAAACTTGCTGAAATAGCTGTGTGAATGTTGGACTGAGGACAATGATGGTGAAAACTGTTGATGGATATGTGTTCGAAAAAATGCTATAGCCCCTTTTTTGTAGGTTGAATTTGGTAGAACCTGGCTTTCAGTTTCCCATGGTTTGAGAGTTTAGGCAAGTGGCGCGCGATGCAATTTTTATATAAGTGCTCACCAAATATCCAATATACGGCTTACGTCTTTATCGGATTGTGCACTTAAATGAGGAAGACTATATTCAAGAAGCTTGAGACTCAAGGCTTAATTGCAAATTATAATCGCCTCCGCAAGAATCTTCCGCCTAAGCTCCCGGAAAGAGTTTACATGGTGGACGAAACTTTCCGTGAAGGCATCAAGGCGCCAACCGTGTTCTTGACTTACGTTGAGAAGCTCAAGCTAGCAAAGATGATGGATGAAACAGGCATAGCTGTAATCAACGTTGGCTTTCCGGGCTTGTCCGAAGACGAAAAGCGCAGCGTTAAAAGAATAGTTAACGAAACTTTTGAGAAAGCAAAACTCACTGCCTCGTCAATCGCCACCAAATCCAGCGTAGACGCATGCTTGGAAGCGGGGATGAAAGAAATCAACATGGAAGCTGCAATCAATGGCTTAAACCTGCAGTACAGGCTCAAATCAACCAAGGAAGAAGCCTTAAGACGCATAACTGAAAGCATCGAGTATGCACGCAAACACGGCTTAACGATAAACTTCGTGTTGTCAGACGGTTCCCGAACGCCTTTGGAAGATATCATTGAAATCTTTGAAGCGGCTGCAGCGGCAGGCGCGGGAAAACTAGCCATAGCCGATACCGTAGGCTTCCTCAGACCGCTTTCAATGCGCTACCTGATTTCCCATGTCAGAGATGGACTTTCAGATGCGGTAAAGAAAAAACTGCCGCTCTCGGTACACTGCCACAACGACTTCGGCTTAGCCACAGCCAACACTCTTGCAGCCGTGGAAGAAGGCGCAACTTACCTCCATACGACGCTCATAGGTTTCGGCGAACGCGCAGGACTCGCACCCTTTGAGGAAGTAGTCACCGCATTGGAATTGCTTTACAATGTCGAAACTGGAGTTGACATGGAGCGTATCTACCGTTTGGCGCAACTGACGGAAAAATCCTTCGCGCTACCCATTCAATTTCACAAACCCGTCGTCGGAGACACCACCTTCGCACATGAAGTAGACGAGCACGTGGAAGGCATGTTGGAGCATCCGCTAATGTTTGAACCTTTTCCACCAGAAATCGTAGGACGCGAAACATCACTTTTTATTGGCAGAAACACGGGGCAACCACTCATTCAGCATCTTCTGGAAAAAGCGGGAATAAAAGCTTCACCAAGACAAGTAGACGAAATAATCAGACACGTCCGGGGTCCACAGGAAAGCCTCGACAAAGGCGAAGCCCAAATGACCTTCTACCAAGTTAAGAAGCTCCTGAAGGATTTGCAGAAAGGCTTGGTTTTGAGCGAGTTTTGGCGTGTAGTTGAATTGGTGACCAGACAGAAACCTAAGCTGCCTCAACCTGGCGAAAACAGTGACAAAACGGCAAGTCCCGCCGCAACCTAAACTGTTCATCCCATCCCTAAGGTTTTTTCTCATTTTAATTCGATGTCAGTTTAAAGCCAACTGCTTCTTCACAACTACTATCTCTTCAGCGCTCAGCTTTCTTGGGTAATTGTATAGTGGTCCACTGGGTTTCTCATTGTAGAACGGACGATTGCAGTCGCTGCATCCGGAAGTAAGAAATGGTGCACCACTCTCAACGAGCTCCATGAGGAACGATTTTGAAACACCGAAATCAACGATTTGACCTTCAACATTAAAACGCATGTCTTCAACTCGGATATTCCCGTTGACAATTAGGTTCCGAGCAACCTGAACCCGTCGGTACATTTCAATCTTCGGTCTCGGATTCATCGCCAACTTTGTTCCGCGAACAGGCGTGAAAGCGAAAAGAGCAGGCAAAACACCCATGTCCACGCACTGTTGAATTAGGCTTGCGGCTTCGTTTTCAGTCTCGCCTAATCCCAAAATAAGATGAGTACTAACATTGCCTTCACCGAAAACTCCAATAGCGACCTTTAAGAGAACAAACTCTTCCTTCCACCGGTAAGGTCCTTCGGCATTGGCACCTTTGACTTTGTCAAACAACTCATAAGTTGCCGCGTCCAGCGCTATGCCAATCCTGTCCACGCCCGCTTCGGCTAAACCCCAGATGTTGTGGCTGCTTAATGGCTGGCAGGAAACTGAAACAGGCACTTCCACTTGGTTTCTTAACGCTTTCACAAAGGCGCAGAGGTCGCTGAAAACGTCTGGGTAGTTTAGAGCTTGGATGCAAACGCGCTTTATTTTTCCCGCATGAACCGCGCTTTCAATTCCATCAAGAACGCTTCGGCTTGAAAAAGCAGGCCATGCAACCCGAGACAACAACTCTGCTTTGCTTTGGCTGCTTCGGGCTTGGGGACAGAAACCGCAATTTGCCGTGCACTTGCCCGTCCTGAAAGTCATGAGGTAGGCGGTTGTGGGTTCAGCGTCCAACTTGCCTTCTAAAAGACCGAGAACCATGGCAGATCCAAGGGAGACTCGGATTTGTTGGGGCAAGTCCTTTTCTTCTGAATTTAGTGGCGAAGACAAGCATTTCACCGTGCGTCGGTGCTGGATTTAGTGGAAAGCGACTATATTAGCGTACAGCCATGAGGCAACAGCTCTCATCGGCATGTTTACTTTTTCAAAATTGAAAAATAACTACTGCAGCCAACGCAACCTCGGTTATGAACACTATATCCTCAGCAGAGCACATGATGATTTGTTCTATCTTGAGAAGCGCTCAGTACACGTCCGTTTCGACTTGTAGTTTTAGCGCTGTCAGTTTTGGTTAGCTTCAAGTTTTTCAAAACCTAAATAACCTTACGTTAACCTTGGTAAAGAAAAGAAATATAGAAAACGTGGACTAACAACTTTCAGCGTGATCACGGGAAAGTTGCCTTCGGGATAAACTCTTTAAGGCAATGTGTAGCCTTTGAATTTACTTTTTCCCAGTTTTTGCGTCGTGTTTAGCTTTTTTTGCCTTGTTCTTCTTTTCTAGAGACGGCATCAAAATCACCACAGATTATGTTGCTGCATGAGGCTTAAAAGACTTTTCACAAATTTCACTCTGCGAGGCTGGCAAAAGGACTTAAACCCAATGTCAGTCCAAAATTGCGTTCGCGAGAACCTGATAGGATAATTCCTAAATACCTCGAATTTGTAGAGTAGGTTGCTTTGAGGCATCACCATGGTACAAATGGATTTCGGTGGCGTTAAAGAAAACGTCATCACACGAAAAGAGTTCAGCATTGAACAAGCTCGAAAAATCCTGAAAAGCGAAGTTGTTGTCTCGCTTGGCTACGGCATTCAGGGGCGCGCGCAGTCGCTGAACATGCGGGATAACGGAGTCAAAGTTATAATTGGACAAGAAAAAGCGGGTCCCCATAAAGCCTACTACGATTTGGCTGTTGAAGACGGCTGGATTCCAGGCGAAACCTTGTTCCCGATGGAAGAGGCAGCCAAACGCGGAACCATTAAAATGTTCTTACTTACAGACTCTGGACAAAAAGACGCGTGGCCAGCAGTCAAAAAGACGCTCAAAGCAGGGGACGCAATTTATTTCTCTCACGGTTTCTCAATAGTTTACAGAGAACAGACAGGCGTCATTCCACCCAAAGACGTTGATGTGATATTGGTTGCGCCCAAGGGTTCAGGTACTTCAGTTAGGAGGAACTTTGTGGATGGAAGCGGCATAAATTGCAGCTTCGCCGTTCATCAAAATGCCACGGGAAAAGCTGAAGACCGAGTGAAAGCCTTAGGCATCGCTGTTGGAGCCGGCTACCTTTTCCCCACAACGTTTGAGAAGGAAGTTTACAGCGATTTAACAGGCGAAAGAGGTGTCTTAATGGGCGCCTTGGCGGGGATTATGGAGGCACAATATAACACGTTGCGTGAGCATGGGCACAGCCCCAGTGAAGCCTTCAATGAAACCGTAGAAGAGCTCACCCAGAGCCTAATCAGGCTCGTGGACGAGAACGGCATGGACTGGATGTACTGCAACTGTAGTGAAACCGCCCGCATCGGAGCCTTACGATGGAAAGAACGTTTCCGCGAAGGCGCCAAACCCCTATTTGACTCACTCTATGAGCTTGTAGCTTCGGGAGAGGAAACGCGAATAGTTCTGGAGAAAAGCAAGCAGCCAGACTACAGGCAAAAACTCGCTGACGAATTGAAAGCCATGGGCAACTCTGAAATGTGGCGCGCAGGAACAACCGTACGGTCCCTGAGACCCACAAAACTGAAAACAGCAAAGTAAGCCATTTTTCTTTTCTTCAGTTTTTATCTTTTCTTTTTCGTAATTAAGGCGTCGTTTTTACCGTCACGTAGTTGCGCTTCTGAGAAGCTAATTTTTTGTACATGAATATTGTGTGCAGTGTATTGGCGAAATTATTTGATTAATTGTAGTAGTGAACGTTTGCTATAGCACAACTTCTTTTTTCCGTTTGCGTTGCCAGTTCTGATTGGCTGCAGGGCTGTGGCGTGTCTTGTGATTGAGAAGGGACAAGGGACAAGATGAAGGGAAGAATGGACAATTGGAAGGGACGAAGGGCACGGTGCCTTTTGGGGTCATTCTCTCTCTTTCTCTCTTTTTTTCATCTTTCTCAGCTCACATTGCGGAATAACATTGATTTTTCTGATCAGGGCAAATCTTGAGAAAAACGATTTTCATCCGCGGACTTAGGCGATCATGAAGAAGACGAAGGCGAATTCGTCAAAAATCACGTGCGAGAGCATTATTGGGAAGAGGTTGTTTCCAAGCTTGTTGTACAGAAAACCCCAGGTCAATCCAACGACAAAAGAAACGAACATGAGCGAAGGATTGAGTGTTGGAAGATGAATCAATGTGTAAAGAACACTCGTCAGAACCACTGCGATTGACGGCTTAACTCTGAGGCTAAGGTGTCTCAGGATTAAGCCTTGCCAGTACAATGCTTCTGCGGGACCAATTGGAAACAGCAGCAAAACAGCAATTAGTGATATTGGGAAGTCTCCTCGAAAATTGTAAACGGCTGAAACCTGAGCGGGAAAGCTAGGGATTGAATTGGCAATTTGTGCGCCAAACCAGAAGAACGCGTAGAGTAGAACGCCGGTTGATACTCCAATGAGGATTCCTCGGAGTGATGGTTTGAAGACAATACTGCGGACCTTGGGCATAGAGACCGCGAAAAGTGCCAAAGTTGAAAGAGCAAGCGTTGGCCAAAAGTTGAAAGGAGGATGGATAAACGTTATGAACCAGAGAAGAAAAGGCAAGGGCAGAGTTAACAGTTCGTAGCTCAGTTTCCTTTTGGAGTTTGGGGCTGAATTTGAAGCCTTGAAAGCGAAGTGTAAATGCCGATTTAATCGGTCTATGCCCTTCATGCGGTGTTCCTGTTTCGAAGAGTTTATTTCTTGTGATAAATAACTTTACTTTTGGAGCAAGAAATCTGCACAAAGAAATGGGCACTATTGGGTTTAGGCGGGTTTTTTGCCGTAAGCGATTTTGCGGAATAAGAAGAATGCGAATGCTGTGCATATTCCAACGGCTAAGAGAACCGTGAGAAATCCCGTGCTTAACGGGGCAAAGGCGCTGAGGAGGTACCCGAGCGATAGCAGGATGCCTGTGAACAAGTGGCATATTATTGTGAGGGCGTTTGAGGGAACAAGCTGGAAGGGACTTGAGTGAAACTGTCTTGCGTGTTGCACGGATTTAACCGCTAAAGGCAATGTTACTATGGCAATTAACGTGTAAATCGGTGTTACGTTCAGTAGTGCGCTGAGCAAAATCGCGGCGTAAGTGCCGAACATCAGAATGGTGTATCCTACTGCTGCTTTTTCTCTGCCGAGTCTGACTATCAAGGTGTTTTTTCCAACTGCTTTGTCAGAAGTATAGTCTTGGAATGCGTTAATGTAAAGAATTGCCGTGATGAGCAAGGCGACTGGAACCGACGCCACTAAGGGCTCAACAGCCAAAGCTGCGGTTTGGACGTAGAATGCGCCCAAGGTCATCAGTAACCCAAAGTTTACTCCGACAAACAGTTCGCCTAAGCCTTTGTTTGCGAGGCTTAGTGGGTGGCCGGTGTAGAAAAACGCGGAAAACAAACCGAAAATCCCGAGAACCAGAACAAATGGTCCTACAGCCCAGGTGAAGTATAAGCCCACTGCAGATGCCAATGTAAAGAGAACGATAGAACCTGAGAGAACTTCTTTGGGAGTTAGCAGGCACATTGGAAGAGCTCGGCTGCCTCCTGTGAAAGGTCGCACGTACTCCTTGTTGAGTTGGTCGTTCCCGCTTTTGTAGTCGTAGTAGTCGTTAGCTACGTTGGCGCCTAAATGGACAAATATGCCGCCCATCAAGGCAATTGCGAAATACAAGGGGTTGAACAGGCTGTTTCTTGCCCATGCGATGACTGTGCCTAAAATTATCGGGATAATTGTTCCGGTTAGGAAGGGAGCTCTTAACTCGGTAAACCAAACTTTTAGTTTGTTCATATCTCGACTCGCTTTTTTCAGGTTAAAGCTTGAAATTAAGGTTTTCCCCAAGTTTTCGCTTAACACTTTGTTGATTTCAAACAAAATCCTTTCTGCACGGGTCAAAAATAGGAAGGTCTTTGGGCGATTTTGCTTTGTGGGGGTACTTTTTGGTTTAGTTTTTGGGTGATAAGGCGGAAATTGCGTATTCAACGTTGCCTATGGGCATTAAAATTGGTAAATCTACCCCAGCGGAGAGGTAGTCTTCAAGGTGGCGCTGCACTGCCTGTTTGGTTCCCGTCAAGGTTAGAGCTTCTATAGCCTGATTTGGGACGGTGCTTTTTGCTCCCATGATGTCGCCTTTCTTCCATGCTGCCTTCAACGGAGCCAGCTGCTCTGCTGTGATGCCGTAAGGCTCCAAGTCTGCAGGTTTTATCACTTCAGAAAGTTGAAATAGGAAAAAGTAAAAGCTCTTCATCGTTTCGCGCGCTTTGTTCTCTTCTGGATCTAAGGAAGTCAGCAAGTAAGAAGCTTTGTCGACTTTTCTGTTCGAGGACGTTTCCCCTGCTTTGACGGAGGAACTCATTCTTCGGGTTGTTTCGACGGTGGCTAACGCTGGAGAAAGCAAGGCGCCGTCGCCGACTTTGCCTGATAGCTCAAGTAACTCAGGCGACATGCCGGCGATGTAAATTGGTATCTTTTGAGGAATTTTGAAGCCGAGTTGAAGATTTTCTGCCCTAAAGAAATCGCCGTGATAGTTCACGTTTTCGCCGCTCCAAAGAGCTCTCACCAACTCTACGTATTCGCGAACTCTTTGTACAGGACGGTTTTCTTTTACAGGAAAAATTCGCATGCCGATTTTGGGTATCGTTGGGAAACTTCCCAGACCCAAGCCCATTATTGCTCTGCCGTTTGAGAGCTCGCTGAGGGTGGCGAAGGTGGTTGCTGCAACCACCGGGTGTCTGGTGTGCGTGTTTATCACTCCGGATGCAGCCTTCAAACTTTTCGTTACGTTCAGGATTAAGGAAAGATAGGATACTATGTCTCTTTGAAATAGACTCTCATGCATCCAAATCGATTCATAGCCAGCCGCTTCAGCCTTGACGGCGATCTTGACGA
>Ga0209431_10005156_pt1 | contig 10211 bp, 23 predicted proteins | sample RifCSP13_3_FD_184021 | JGI IMG/M metagenome (GOLD analysis project Ga0209431, IMG submission 184021) | Soil microbial communities from Rifle, Colorado - Rifle CSP2_sed 13_3 (SPAdes) (version 2) | ecosystem: Environmental > Terrestrial > Deep subsurface > Rock core/Sediment | place: Rifle... | reverse complement strand
GCAGATCGTGCCGCAGTCGTTGTCGGTGCTCGTTGGCAGCGGCTCAGCGGCCTTCGCATTGTTCTACGCCCCGACGGCGCTGACCGGAGGTGCCTGGGCCGCGGTCCACGCGTCGAGCATTGTCGAGGCCAACGTGACGGCCACGGCGATTACTGGAGGGCTGCCGATAGAGGTGGGGCTTGGCTCTGGTGGGAGTGGCAGCGGCCAGTCCGTTGTTGTGCCACACGACTTCGTGTCGCGCTACCCGATGACCCTGGACATCGCTGGCGCGAATCCGAAGGTGCTGACGCTCGCGGCTCGTGCGCTGACAGGCTTGATTGACGCGTCAGGCGCGCTGAACTGGAAGGAGCTGCGATGACGCTGAATACAATTCCTGGCAGCAACCGTGCGGCGGGCGCGACGATCAACGCCGTGGGGCCCGTGACGACATTGATGCTGCCGGTCGGTGGCTATGGGGCCGCCGGGTTCACGCTGGCCGCCGGAACGCTGTCGGCCACGCTGAGGCCGGAGGTTAGTTTCGATGGTGGCGACACGTGGCTTCCCTGGGAGTTCGACGATCCGAACACCGGGGTGAAGATGGAGGCGCTCGTCGTCACGGACCCCAACCCCGCGAGTTCGTGGACCGTGCTGCCACCGGGGGGCACCACACACTCTCGGATCAACGTCACGTCGTACACGTCGGGGGCCGCCGGCTGCATCTACGTGCTTACGGAGATGAGCAGGCCACCGCGGCGCCGGCCATTCAGTCGATTCGTGCTCAGCCAGGGTGCCGCCGGCACCACGGTGGTGGCCGCAGCGTCGCCCGGAAACCGGCACAAGGTTCTGGGCATCGTAATCTCGCTGGCCAACGACGGGACCTGGCGGTTCACGGGTGCCGGCAACCTCACCGGGAACATCAAGCAGGATGGCCAGCTTCAGCCGGTGGTCATCGGGCCGATCGAGATTCCGATCGTGGAGACCGACCTCGGGGCGGCGCTGAGCATAGTGACGACCCAGGCGGCGCAGGGCGTCATCGTGTACCTCACGGAACCCTGAAACGTAGCGGGGGGAGGCGGGGCCGTTACCAGCCGTGGGCTCAGCCGGCCGGCCCCCTGCCCTGAGCCTCCCCCAAGGTCCGAAGTCTACCACCTTTCTCCGGCCTAGGACTTGACAGGCATTCCCCCATGGTGTATACTATAGGGGAGTGGGGGGGAGCGAATGAGCAAGGGCGAGGCCGAGCGCTCCAGCCGGGTCTGCGACGAGTGCGGGCATCCGCATGTCGGGACGTTCGCCTGGCTGCGCTGCCCAGGGCCCGTCGGCAAGACGGTGGTCACCGAGGTGCAGCCGACGGGCATCACCGGGATGAACCGCAGCGCCGGCGCCTACACGTACCGCGTGACGTTCTTCAAGGAGGACGAGGCCGAGGAGGAATGAATGAGGGTGGAGCGAGAGTATTGGCTGCGCCAGACGGGGCCGGAGGCGGATCCGGTCAGGGCCGAGTACGAGATCAACGAACGGGCGACCGCGTTCTGCGAGGACCCCGAGTGCGAGTCGCGCCACGACGACCCATCCGCCAAGTGGGACACGCGCAGCGAGCGGATCGTCGGGGTTGCCTACGGCCTGGAAAGCGCGCGACGCATGCTCAGCGCGCTGCGCGGATACCGCTGATGACGCGCATCAACCTGCTGCCGCCCCGTGGCTGGTCGGCCGGTCACCGCGGAGACTTCCTGCGCGTGGCACTCGGGCCTCCGGTCCGACACGGTAACCGCATCTTCTATTGGGCGCTCGTCGTGTGCTCCACGCGCCCCGGGGTCATCGGCGTCGCGCGGCGGTTGCACAGCTACGAGGTGTCCGATGCCGATTCCTGATGAGAACGAGCGCCGCACGCTGCGGGCGCTGGCCGTGATCCTTGGCCTCTACGCGGTCTACGTGGTGGCCATCATGTACGCTTGGATGGAGGGCTGGCTGAGATGAGCAAGGGGGCGTTGGACGACGACACGCGGCCGTTGACGTACGTGGAGATCGCAACCGCGGCTGCCGCCACGCGGCCGGTGACGCCGTGGAATCCCAGGCAAGTGCTGAGGCCGGGGGAGTGGGTGTGCGGCTGCGGCAAGATCCGGGCGGCCTGTCACCCGGGGTGCAAAACCTGCGGTCAAACCAAGGAGGCGAAATGAGCACGTTCAAGATCGTGGACCAGAGCGGGGTGATCCACGAGGAGGTGGCGGGAGGGTTCTACGCCTGCGGCAAGCGGCTGATCGGGATCACGCTGCGGCCGGAAGAGGACTCGGCGGTCACCTGTGTCCACTGCAAGCGGGCGCGGGCCAGGGCGCAGAGCGCGCTCGACAAAATCAGTTCCGGGCTGCGTGAACTCGGCGCTCAACTGGGCGATCACACGGTGCGCGGCGGCATCTACTGGCAGACGCGCCAGGCGAACGCCGAGGTCATCCTCGCGGTCCAGGAGGCGGCGGCGCAGGCGAACGACGCTGCGGACAGCGCGCGGATGGCGCTGCACGACGCATGCGCGCGCGGCGCGGAGCGTTCGAGCTTCGAGGATGTTCGGGAAAACATCCGGCTGCGCCTGCTGCGGATGGCCGAAGGGCTGGGGGCCAAGTGATCGGCGCGCTGCTGGCGGTGCTGCTCACCCCGGGGCTGGTGACCCCGGCGTACTTCGAGGCCCAGGTGATGCGAGCGCGCCGCAACCTCGGGGTCCATGACGTGGTGCGCGTCGAGGCGCAGCCGGGACCCATCTACATCCGGCTGCCCGGGCACAAGGAACCACAGCCGCGCATCGCCTATGCGCAGGCCACTGGCCAGAGCTGGTTGGTGGTGGTCGACGCGAGCTGGCTGGCGACGGCCACTGACGGCCAGACACAGGTTGTTGCCTATCACGAAATGTGCCACGTGGCGTTGCAACACGAGGCGCTGCGCAAGGGCTACCGCGGGCTGACCGATGCCGAGGCCCTGAAGTTCGTGGCCGGACTCGAGCGCGAGGCCGAGCGGTGCGCAGAGCTGTGGATGGAGGAACTAGCAAGACGCTGGACGAAGGCCAACAAGGTGGCACTTGGCTCCGACGACTGGCGGGAGCCGGGGTTAGTCGACTACTTCACAAGTCACAGCGCGTGGATGCCGCAGAACCGTTCGAAGCCGACGATCGTCAACGAGAGGTAAGTCATGGAGATCAACAATCTGATGCGAGCGCTGAGCACTTGTGCCACGTGTGGACACCAGTGCTCCGGTCGCATCCTCTGTGAGGACTGTGGTCGCCGGCTGTGTGCCGAGTGCATCAACGAGTCGGTGCGGGAGCACCGAGGCGTTCGGTGCGCGGACTGCCGGCCGACGAGGGAGGGAGCATGAGGAAGAGAGTGGTCGCCGTCGTGCTGCTGCTGCTGCTGGCGGTCCCCGTGTGGGCCGAATACTACAAGGTCAACGTTCGCAGGCTCGCAAGCAACCTGTATCAGGACACGTACTCGGGGATCTACATCAAGACGCGCTACTGCTATGAGTTCGCCTACGGCCAGGACGCGATCCTGAAGTACGACCGCTATGACTACGACAACCTGCTGATCTTCGACCACGGCGTGACCTGCGACGTGGAGAAGGTGTTCCGATGATCATCTACGTGGTCGAGGAGGCGCTTCCGGGTGGCGATTGGGAGCCCGTGTCGTCCATGCACCACTACCGTGACCCGGCTACCGCCAAGCAGGTCCGTGACGTGATCCAGAGCCTTGCCGACCAGGAGCGGGCTCAGATCGCGTATCGTGTCCAGATGTACGTGCGGCGCGATGGCGCCGTGCGCTTTCCGGGCCGGGAGCAGGACTGGCTGCCGTTGACAACCTAATCCCCTATGGGGTATCCTATGGGAGTGATGGCAACAGACACGACGTTCACGCTTCCGGAGTTCCGGTGCCTGCGCTGCAAGCACGTGTGGAACCCGCGTAAGACCGAGGTCCCTCGGCGGTGCCCGCGGTGCAAAGATCCGAACTACGATAGGCCGCGGACGAGGCCGAGGCGGTGCCGGACTCGGAAGTAACGGAGAAACGAAGAGCCCGTGTGGTTGTCGCCGCACGGGCCCTGGAGGGGATTGAACATGAGCAGCATGCCACAGAAGGAACCGCAGACGCAAGCGCTCGACCTCTCGGCCGTGGTCTCGGATAAGCGTCTCGTGACCATCGAGAGCGCGCCCGAGGTTGTGCTGGTCGAGGCTCAGCGCGCGGCCGAGGCGCTGAGGGACGTGATCACCAGGAAGCCGCACAAGGTGATCATGAACGGAGAGCAGTACCTGGAGTTCGAGGACTGGCAGACGGTGGGCCGGTTCTACGGCATCACGTGCGGCGGGTTCGGTGACCCAGAGTACGTGGATATCCAGACACCGAAGAGGGTGATCAGCGGGTTCCGGGCGACGTCGGTCGCCCTGTGGCGTGGCCAGGAGGTCAGCCGCGCCACCGCCTACTGCCTGAACGACGAGGAGAAGTGGTCCTCGCGCCCCAAGTACGAGTGGCACATCGAGCGCAAGGACGGCAAGGTGCTGCCCGAGGCCGAGGCGGGGCCGCAGGGCGAATGGCTGTGGGTCGCCCATCCGACGAAGCCCGGAAAGAGCCTGCCAAAGAAGCACAAGGTGCAGGTGGGCGACGACGACGTGCCGCTCTACCAGCTCGCGTCGATGGCCCAGACCCGGGCCAACGCCAAGGTGCTGCGCAACGTCCTGTCGTGGGTCGCGGTGCTCGCCGGCTACAAGCCGACGCCGGCCGAGGAGCTTGACGGCATGGCAGAGGTGCAGGACGTGCAGCCGGCACCGAGGCGTGAACGCGAGCCGGGAGAGGACGACGAAGTTCAGACGTCCGTGGGCCCGGTGAAGCCGGGGAGCGGCCAGCGTGCGGAGGCCGCAGGTGCCCATCAGAACCCGCAGCACGAGTCAGGAGAGGCCCCGGCGTCGTCGCCGACGACGAAGACGGGGGAGCGACCCCCCTGCCCGAAGTGCGGGACCAACCGCAGCGTCATCCGCAGCAAGTTCAAGGGCCCGGCGTTCTGCTGCTACAAGGCCAAGGGCGGCTGCGGCGGTGTGTTCAACGACGCTGCGGACTTCGAGCAGAGGTAGGCGATGAGCACACAGGAGACGCTGAGTCGTGGTCTGCCCCCGGCGCAGGCCGAGGTCGCGCTGCAGCTGCTCGAAGACCGTGAGGCGGACAAGCTGGCGCTGTTCGTGGACGAGATCAACCTGATCTCTGGCCGCTGGACGAACACGGTGCCCGAGACCATGGACCAGGCGGCCGGGCTCTCCGAGCTCATGTCGCGGGCCCAGGTGGCGCTCAAGGAACTGGAGGCGCTGCGCGTGAGCCGCACGCAACCTCTGGTTGTCGAGCAGCGGTCGATCAACGGGCTGTTCAAGACGCTGACCGATCCGGTGGAGGCGCTGATCGAGCGCGGCAAGCGCGCGATGGTCGCCTATCAGCAAGCGGAACGCGCCCGGCGCCAGAGGGAGGCGGATGCCGTTCGCCGACGGCAGGAGGAGGCGGCGCGCAAAGAGCGCGAGGCGCTGGAGGCGGCCGAGGCGGCGAAGACCGAGGCGGCGCGCAAGAAGGCGCTGAAGGCGGCGGACGACGCGTCGAAGGCGCTGGCCACGGCGATGATCGAGGCCCCGCTGCCTGCGCCGCGCGGCATCCGCACGGACACCGGAACGACATCGACCACCGAGCGCTGGACGTTCCAGGTGCTGAAGCCTGAGATGGTGCCCCGGGAGTTCCTGACGGTGGACGACAAGGCGATCCGCGCGGCGGTCGCCGCAGGGACACGTGAGATCCCTGGCGTGGCGATCTTCCTCGAGGAGAGCGCGCAGATCAGGGTGGGCACCGGGCGAAACCCGTTTGGTGGCCGATGAGAGCGCTCGGCACCGTTCTGGGCCTAGTGCTGTCGCTGGTCGCCGCGTACTACGCTGGGATGATCCGACAGCGGGAGGTTGACCACCGCGAGGCGGCGATCGTGGCCTCGCGGGCGGCTGGTCTGGCAGCGACGTGCCTCGGCCAGTGGACGGCATGCACCGAGACCAACGAGGACGCTCGGCAGCTCCTACGGTTCTATCGGGGGGTGGCCCTCGGCTGCGGGCTGCAGGAGGACGAGGACACGCGGATGCGCCAGGCGTTTGTCTCCGGTGGCGGTGCCGAGCCGTAACACGTGGTCTTTGGTTGGAGGGGGCGATGATCAAGAAAGACAAGGACGACGGTTACCGGGCGTACTTCGGTCGGCTGTTGGACCAGGAGTTCGCGGCCATGGCACCGCGGCTGTGCGCCCGCTACCGGATGCTGTCGGAGCAGGCGGAAGCCGCTGGCCTCGAGGTCTTGGCCCGGGACTTGCGGCGGTCCTCCGACCATTGGGCTAGGGTCGCGGGGCTCGACGGTGCGGCGCTGGCGAAGCTGCGGCGGGCGATAAGCGCGATGACGCTGCCCGACCCGGACCCGATCGGCGACGTTGCGGGGTTCGATCTGGTGGACGCATGACGGCCTTCGGTTTGGGCGACGACGACCTGCGGGTTGTCGACGCTGTGGCCGAGGCTCAGGGTGGGCGGCGAGAGGCGTTGCAACGGAAGTTCTGCGACGTCTGTCGGGCACCGCTGACCAGGCGTCAGGAACGTTTTTGCTCAGACGGCCACCGCTGGACGGCCTGGGACCAGGCGCACCCACGGCAGGCGCGGCTGCCGGTGGACCCGCCGATGGAGCCCGTACAGGTCATCGGCCCGACTCCAGAGCAGATCCGGAGGGCGCAGAAGCCTCAGACGATCAAGGCGTTGCGCATGCTGCAGGCGGCTGGACCACGCGGCGTGACGACCGGCGAGTTCCTCGGCGCGTACATCGGGCGGCTTGGTGCCAGGATATTCGAGCTGCGCGGCGCCGGATGGCGAATCCGCCGGCTGGCGGTCGGCGACCACGGTCACCGCTACATCTTGGAGCCTGGACAGTGACCGCGACACGTAGGTGCCGCGCCTGTTACCGTGAACTGGAATGGCGGGCTAACCGGCTGTGCGTTGAGACCCCCTACTGCCCGACGCACGGCGCGCGCACGACGTGGGGCGTGTACGATGAGCTCGGGCGCGAGCTGTTCATCGGCACCGTGGAAGACGACCACGAGCACATGGAGCGCCGTCGGCGGATCAATCGGAGCAGCTACCGCAGGGGCGTGCGGCGCGCAAGCGTCGCATGACCGGGGCAACCAGAGGTTGACAATGTAATGGACTCCAATTACAGTAATCTGGTGTCTGGCTTCACCAAGCTCTTCTCGACGATCGTCCACTCGACGGTTTGGCGCGAAGCGATGCACGTTAAAGTGGTGTGGGTCACCATGTTGGCGCTGGCCGACAGGAATGGGCGGGTCATGGCTTCGCTTCCCGGGCTGGCAGATGCGGCTCGCGTCTCGATTCCGCAGTGTGAGGAGGCGTTGAAGAAGCTGTCGTCGCCCGATCTCTACAGCCGGACCAAGGCTTTCGAAGGGCGGCGCATCGCGGAGACCGATGGCGGCTGGCAGCTCCTAAACTACCAGAAGTACAGGGAGATGAAGCATCTGGACGAGCGAAGGATTCAGACGCGCGAAGCGGTCCGCCGGCACCGAGAACTGAAGAGGAGCAAACCGCTTACAGTAAGCCACGGTAAGCCAAAGAAAGCCCAAGCAGAAGCAGAAGCAGAAGCAGAAGCACAACGGATCCATCCATCCACCCCGTCAACGCCTCCGGTGGGTGAGAGGGGTGTGGGGAGAGAGGGTCCGCTGAGCAACCCGTTGATCGGCCCCGGCGATCGCGTGCGCCTGGAGACGGAAGTGCTGCGGCTGGTTCGGCGCAAGGCTGAGATCACGGGTCAGGATGCGGTGGACGTCATGGCCGTGGCCTCGGGCTACGACGGCGCGCGGCGCACGAAACTGAACCCGGCGTCGATGACCGATGACCGGCTGCTGAACACGCTGCGCGACCTGCGGCAGGACGTCGCGGAGCTGGAGGGGAGACATGGCGCGCGACGTCCGAAGTGAGGCGGCAGCGGCCAGCGAGCCGGACTACTACTTGGTCCCGGCAATCGCCTGGATCCGGAAGTGTGGTGGGGTCGGTCCGGCAGCGGACCGCGTGTTGGCCCTCGAAGCGGTCTCGCGTTCGGCCACCGACTGCGCCGCGGGGCTGTCCGACGCCGAGCTCCTGCGCAAGATGGGGGCCCCGGTGGGCGTGCTCGGGATTCTGAGTGCCGCGCTTTACCACAAGCGGCGCGGCCTGGCGACGCCTTTGGAGGAGGGGGAGCGATGAGACGCTTGAGCCTGTTACTGTTGCTGGCCGCGGTGCCGCTGAGCGCGGATGACCACCGCGACGTCAGGAAATTCAGGTTCGCGCAGCGTGAACTGGCGATCCTGGCGCAGCGCACGAACATCAACGTGCCGCGCCTCGTGGCCCCGGGCCGCGATCGAGCGGACCGCGTGAGCGCCTGGGTCGAAGAGGACCCGGAGAACGCGGGACGTTTCGTGGTCTACCTGCCGCCGGTGGGCTACGCGCAGGCCGACCGCTGGACGCAGTTCGACATGGCGCACGAGACGTGCCACGTGTTGCGCGACGGCTCGCAGGGGCTGCTCAAGCGGGGACTGAAGTTCTCCGCGGACTGGCTCAAGGCCAACGAGCTGGAGACCGACGACTGCGCCATGAGCCTGCTGCGGACGTACCGTGGCTGGACGTGGCACGACGCCCCGAAACAGAGGAGCCGGGCCGGGAAGTGGGCCGGTCTTCTGGCGCTGATCCTGTGAGGGGCCGATACGCCGTGCGCCCCACGTTCCACGGCTGGGTGTTCAGCGGAGTTCGGTTCGGCCGCGCCTGGATCCCGGCCGCGAACCTGCTGGACGGGCAGCATCCGGAGGTCCGCGAGATGGTGCTGGAGTGGGCCGACGCGTTTTCTCCGTGCTCGGGTGCCGGGCACACGATGTCGCCCGAGATGCTGGCGCTTGAGGAGCTGGATCCGCTAGCCCCACAGCCGAAGGACGGCCCATGCTCGTGATGTTGGGGCTGATAGTCCTCGCGGTCTGGGCCTACCGGAGGTCCGAGAGAGCGGAGCGCGACCGAGATCGGCGCCGCGCGTTGCGCTACTGGATTGACCGCGAGAGCCGGGCCCACCCCTGGGAGCGAGACGAGCCTTGGCCGGGCATGGAGCAATCGCATCGCCCGACGTGGACCAGGAGGCTGCGGCTCGTGGTGAAAGACACATGGGCCAAGGAGCAACCGCGGCGCGTGTTCCGGTTCAGGGGACGGTGATGAAAGCCGTCACTTCGACGGTCCGCTACGCCGTGATCCACATAGCCTGTGGCCTGCGGATTGCGGAGGTGGAGAGCCTGTCAAGGCCGCTACCCGGTGACCTGCCCGGTGACCTGCGCTGCCGGCGTTGTGGGAAGCGGATCCTGGACGCGAGCGAATGCGGCTACCGGAGGCTAGAGGTCGAGAAGCGGGGTTCGGTCGATGCCAAGCTGGAAGTCTGAGCAGGAGGGCCGGCCGTCGCTCGAGGAGCTCCTAGAAGAGCGCCACGCGAAAGACGTGTACGTAGGCGAGTGCAAGACCGGAAGCTCGTGGGACGGCTGCCAGCGGTTGGATGCCTGGGTTCTGGTCAAGACGTGGAGCCCGTGTACGACCATCGGCTACGAGGTGAAGCGGACGCGCAGCGACTTTCTTCGGGACCAGAAGTGGCAGGGGTACCTGCCGATGTGTCACCTGTTCTACTTCGTGACGCCGAGGGGCGTGGTGCAACCCGAGGAGTTGCCGGCGGACTGCGGACTGATGTGGGCCGCCGGGCGGCGGCTGCTGACGAAGCGCGCTGCAGTGCGACGCGAGCCTGATCCAGAGGCGCTAGTGCGCCTAATGACCTACGTCCTGATGAGCCGCACGCGGATCGTCGGCGATATGTGGGAGGCTAACAGAACGGCGACCACGCTCGACGTCTGGCGGAAGTGGCTCGATGAGAAGAAAGAACGTCGGCACGTGGGGCACGTGGCGAGCCAGAGGATTCGGAGGCTGCTGGAGGAGGCGCAGCGCGAGGCGCGCCGGGCGAGGCTTCAGGCCGAGCAGTATGAGGACATCAAACGTGTGCTCCAAGAGCTTGGGTTTCCGGAGGGTGCTGGTAGCTGGGAGATCCGGCGGCGGCTCGATGGGAACGGGCAACTGGAGGAGATCCGGGGCCTGGCACAGAGCATCCTGCGGGTGACGGGCGATGCTGCGCGCTGATCGCTACTGC
>Ga0209431_10005150_pt1 | contig 10217 bp, 10 predicted proteins | sample RifCSP13_3_FD_184021 | JGI IMG/M metagenome (GOLD analysis project Ga0209431, IMG submission 184021) | Soil microbial communities from Rifle, Colorado - Rifle CSP2_sed 13_3 (SPAdes) (version 2) | ecosystem: Environmental > Terrestrial > Deep subsurface > Rock core/Sediment | place: Rifle... | reverse complement strand
AGCTGCCCCGCCGCTATCCGGGCCTCAAGAACTGGATCGCCTTCCTGCAGGCGCAGATCGCACCCGTCCTCGCGGGCGGCATCTCCCAGCTCGCCGGTGGCGCCAACGGCCTGCTGCAGAACGTGCTCGGCCGCGTGACCCACGCCGCGATCGACCTGGGGCTGTTCCTGCTGATGCTGTTCTTCCTGCTGCGCGACGGCGGTCGCCTGAAGGCCGAGCTGCGGCCGGTGTCGCCTTTTTCCGACGACCAGGAGCGCCAGATCTTCGACCACCTCGACAGGACCATCAAGGGCGCGCTGCAGGCCGTGGTGGTGGTGCCGGTGGTGCAGGGCATTCTCGCGGGCATCGGCTTCCTGATGTTCGGCGTGCCCTCGCCCTTCGTGTGGGGCACGGCCGTGATCCTGGCGGCGACCGTGCCGCTCGTCGGATCCCCGCTCGCCTGGATGCCTGCGTGCGTGTACCTGGCGCTCCAGGGTGCAACGGGACCCGCCCTCGGCCTGCTCGTCTACTCCACCGTGGTCGTGAGCGGCAGCGACAACGTGATCAAGCCGCTGCTGCTGCGTGGCTCCGCGCGAATCCACCCGCTGATGGGCTTCCTGTCGATCATCGGGGGGGTGCTCGCGTTCGGAGTCTTCGGCTTCCTGATCGGTCCCGTCGTGCTCTCGCTCGTGCTCTCGGCGATCCGCATCTACAGGCTCGACGTCCTGCGCGTCACGAGCGTCACCACGAGCGCGTCCGGCGTCGATTCCGGGGACCGATCCGCCACGGAGTCAGCGGCTTAGCCGTTGTTGCCGGGTGCGGGCGCTCATGATACCGTCTAGCCGTTGCCGTCGCGATCGACCCCGTCCGTGAGGCCCGATGACTCGCGCGGGAGCGCTCGGGGCTGGACAAGCGGCCTGCGCGAAGCGGGACCGCTCCTGGGGCTCGGGACGACCCTGGCGGTCACCGTGCTCGCGGGGCTGGGCGGGGGGTACTGGCTGGACGGCCGGCTCGATACCCGCCCGGTGTTCCTGCTCCTGGGAGGCACGCTCGCGCTGGCGGCGGGGCTCTACCACTTTTTCAAGACCGTAGCGGGACTACCGAAGCGATAAGCGGGCCAGGTCAGGTGAGCCTCTTCAAGTACTCGATCCTCGTCCTCGCGGTGGCCGGCACAACCCTTCTGGCCGCGGCGCTCGTGGTGCCCGCCGGCACGCCCGTGCTCACCGCGGTCGCTTTCGGCGCCGCGCTCGCCACGCTCAACACGCTCGCGGCGCACGCACTCGTCACTTGGTCCGAGCGCCGGTCCACGAAGCTGTTCCTCGGGGCGGTGCTCGGGGGAATGGTCGGCCGGATGGCGCTGATGCTCGCCGCGGTCCTCGTAGGCGTCCTCGTCCTGGGGCTGCCGCGGCTGCCGCTCGTCGTCTCGCTGCTCGCGTATTTCGCCCTCTTCCTCGCCATGGAGCTCGCGGTGCAGCACCAGCACGCCCGGCGCTCGGCGGAGGCGCGATGAGCGCCCTGCTGCTGGCTCTGCTGCTGCAGGCAGCGCCCTCGCACCCCGCCCCGACGCCGGCGCCCGAGGTGACCCAGGCGCAGCCGCCCGCTGAAGCCGCGGCGGCCGAGACGGCGGCCCACGCCCCGGGTGCGGGAGAGGCGGAAACGCACGGCGCGTTCGACCCCGCCGCGGTGATCTTCCACCACGTGACGGACCAGCCCTTCCTCGGAATCTTCGCCTCGAAGCACCTGGTGTTCCTGCTGCTGGTGGCGTTCGTCGTGATCGTAGTCGCGCAGCTCGCGGTCCGCAGCTATCGCGGCGGCCGCGTCCCCCACGGCATCGGCGCCGCCGTCGAGAGCCTCGTGGTCTTCGTGCGCGACGAGGTGGCCGAGCCGAACATCGGCCACGGCGACGGGCGCAAGTTCACGCCCCTGCTGTGCAGCTTCTTCTTCTTCATCTTGGTGGCGGCGCTCGTGGGCCTGATCCCCAAAGCGGCCACCTCGACCGGCAACATCGCCGTCACTCTCGCGCTCGCGACGGTCTCGTTCGCGGCTCAGCAGTGGGCGGGGATCTCGAAGTACGGCATCGTCGGCCATTTCAAGAGCCTGGTGCCGCCCGGCATGCCGATGCTGCTGCTGCCGATCATGATCCCGGTCGAGATCCTGGGCATGTTCACGAAGCCCTTCGCACTCACGGTGCGGCTGTTCGCGAACATGCTGGCCGGCCACATGGTGATCACGACGCTGCTGCTGTTGATCCCGCTCATGGGACAACTGCACTGGCTGGCCGGTGTGGCAATGACCCCGATCTCACTACTGCTGGCTGTGTTCATCATGATGCTCGAGGTTCTCGTGGCGTTCATCCAGGCCTACATCTTCACGCTGCTCAGCGCCATATTCATCGGGATGTACGCGCATCCCGCGCACTGATCTACCGTCGATGACGACATCACACGCTCAGGAGGAATAACCAGAATGGATCCCAAGGGTCTCGCTTATCTCGCCGCGGGCATCGGCGCCGGTCTCGCGATCGTGGGCGGCGCCGCCGGCATCGGCCGCCTGGCGGCCGCGGCGCTCGAGGGCATCGCGCGCCAGCCGAACGCGGTCGCCGACATCCGCGGCGCGATGATCGTGGCGGCCGGCCTGATCGAAGGCGCCACCTTCTTCGCGCTGATCGTCACCATCCTGCTCGCGATCAAGTAGGCCGTGATGCTGAGCCCGCTCTGGGCCCCGCTGCTGCTGGCCGCCGCCGAGGGCGGCGGGGCCGACATCATGAACGTCGACCGGACGCTGTTCGTCGCCACCCTCGTCGCCTTCGGCGTGTTCGCGTGGATTCTCGCGAAGTTCGCCTGGGGTCCGCTGCTCAAGATCGTCGACGAGCGCGAGAAGACGATCCGCGACCAGGTCGAATCGGCCGAGAAAGCCGCAGCCGACGCGAAGGGCATGCTGGCGCAGCACCAGGAGCTGCTGCGCGGCGCCTCGCGCGAGCGCGACGAGATCTTCGCGCGCGCGACCAAGGACTCGGAGGCCCTGCGCGCCGAGCTTCAGGTCAAGGCCCGCGCCGACGCCGACCAGGTCGTGGCCCGTGCGCGCGAGCAGATGCTGCGCGAGAAGGACCAGGCGCTCGCGGAGCTACGGGCGCAGGTGGCCGACATCGCCGTCGAGGCCGCTTCGCGCATCGTGAAGTCCTCGCTCAGCGAGGAGGCCCAGCGCAAGCTAGTCGACGACTACATCAAGGCGCTACCCGCAGCCACGAAGGAAGGCCGGGCTTGAGCGAGATCGCGAAGGTCTTCAAGGGCCTTCCGAAACGCTTCAACAAGGCCAACGTCAAGGCCGAGCGCAGCTACTACTTCTCGCTCGGCGACGACGAGAAGTGGACCGTGCACATCCTGAAGGACAAGTGCGTCGTCAGGCAGGGCAACTCGGAGGACGCCGACTGCTTCTTCAAGGGCCCGGCGGAGCTGTTCCTCGACGTCTGGAACGGCAAGCACAAGCTGGGCCCCGCCGATTTCCTGACCGGCCGGGTCAAGAGCAACAACCCGATGCTGCTCAAGGACTTCGTCGCCGCGTTCCAGAAGCCGAAATGAGCTAACCTCGTCCTCGACGTGGAGAGCGCCCGCCTGGCCGTGTTCGTCGCCGTGATCGCCGCAGGCGCCTCACCGGCACGGCCGGATCCTGCGGCGCTCCAGGCCCCCGAGCCCGCCCTGCCGCTCGCCCCGCCCGACGCGCCCGAGCGCCTGGTCGGCCCGACGCCGGGCGCACCGACGATCGGGCTCGCCACAGCGGTCCGGACGGCACTCGCGCAGGGCTTCACGCTGCTCGACTCGCAGGACGCCGTCGTCGCCTCGCGCTGGCGTGAGAAGGCCTCCGTGGCCGAGTTCTTCCCGACCCTGACCCCGGTCTACCAGCGGGGCGAGGGCCGCACGGCGTTCGGCCTCGATCTCTCCCAGAGGCTTCCCTGGACGGGCGGCACGCTGACCGCGACGGGCCGCTACCTGAGCGAGCCCGAGGCCGACGCGCCCTTCCCGCGCACGACCGACCTGCGCCTGCTGCTGACGCAGCCGCTGCTGCGGGGCGTGGGCCCGAACACCACCTTCTTCGAGCTCAAGAACGCCCGCCGCGCCGTGCAGGGCCAGGAGCGCACGCTCGCGCTCGCGCGCCAGCGCACCGCCGTCGAGGTGGCGGCCGCCTTCTACTCCGTGATCGCGCAGCGGCAGCTGTTGGAGGTGGCGCGCCAGAGCCTCGAGCGCACCGAGGCGCTCCAGAAGTCCTCCGCGGCGCGGCTCGAGGTGGGCCTCGCCAGCAAGCTCGACGTGTTTCGCGCCGAGCTGCAGGCGGCGCAGGCGAAGGACGCCATGGTGCGCTCGCAGTCCTCGCTCGCCACGGCACTCGAGCGCTTCCGCGCCGTGCTCGCGATCCCGCCCGGCGATCCCGTCGAGCCGGAGGCCGTGGCGCTGCCCGCGACCGACGACGCCTTCGAGCCCGTAGAGGTGCTGGTGCAACGGGCTCTCGAGACGCGGCTCGAGCTCGCCGAGGCGCGCGACCAGGTGAGCGACGCCGAGCGCAGCGCATCACTAGCGAGGCAGAACCTGCTGCCGCAGGTCGACCTCAACGTGGGCGTGACCCAGCTCGGCTTCGGCTCGTCCTTTGGCACCGCCTGGAGCGCCGGCGACAAGCAAGTCAACGTCTTCCTGAGCGCGTCCTACCCGCTGCCACAGGCGAGCCAGCGCGCGACGCGTGCCACGGCACTGCTCGAGGTCGCCTCGCGCCAGCGCGCGGTACGCCAGCTTGAGCTCGAGGTCGAGCAGCAGGTGCGCCAGGCGCTGCGTGAGCTCGACGAGATCCGGCAGAGCGTCGAGCTGCAACGCCGCGCGGTGGAGGTCGCCGACCAGCAGCGCCGGCTGGCGGTGCTGCGCTACCAGCGCGGCCTCGGCAGCAACTTCGACGTGGTCGACGCCGAGAGCAGCCTGGTCACCGCGCGCAGCGCGCTGGTGCAGCTGCTCACCAGCTATGCCGTGGCGCGGCTCGACCTGAAGCGAACCACCGGTACACTCGATGTCGAGACCGAGTTCGCCCCGTGACCGAAGCCGCCGCCCCCACGCCCGACGATCGCGCGCCGACGCCTCCCGCGCACCCCACGCTCGTGCGGCTGGAAGCGCTCGGGACGAAGGCCGGCACCTGGCTGAAGCGGGATCCCCGCCGGGCGCTCGCCAGCGTTGCCGCCGTGCTCGCCCTGCTGCTCGTGCTCGGCTGGGCGCTCGGCGGCGGCCGCGCCGACCTCGCCAGCGCCGAGGTGCGCGAGGGCCCGTTCCGGGTCTCGATCACCGAGGCCGGCACGCTGCAGGCGCTGCGCTCCGTGACCTACGCTTCGTCGATCCTGAGCAACCAGGCCAAGATCACGGCGCTCGCCCCCGAGGGCAAGCTGGTCTCGAAGGGCGACCTGCTGGTGCTGTTCGACGCCGCCCCCTTCGAGGAGGAGATCCGGCGGAACCAGGCACTCCTGGCCCAGGCGGAGGCGGAGCTCGCCAAGGCCCGCGAGGACCTCAAGCTGCAGGCGATCCAGAACCGCGAGGAGCAGCTGGCGGCCGAGCTGCGGGTCGAGAAGAGCGCTCTCGAGCTCAAGGACGTGCAGCAGGGCAAGGGCCGCGTGAAGGAGGAGGAGGCGACCCAGGCCGTCACGAACGCCGAGCGCGAGCTGCAGAAGGCCGAGACGGCACTCGCCGACCTGCGGCCGCTGCTGGCGGAGGGCTTCATCACCCGCACCGAGCTCGAGCGTGCCGAGCAGCAGGTGGCGCGCTCGCGCGAGGACCTCGAGCTGGCCCGCCGCCGCAAGGACGCTCTCGTCGGCTTCGGCCGGCCGCTCGAGCTCAGCCAGGCGCGCTCCGACGCGCAGTCGAGTCGCGAGACGCTGCGCCAGCTCGAGAGCGCCTCCTCCTACCGCGTGGCCCAGAAGCAGGCCGCGATCGCCTCCGCGCAGAGCCGGATCCAGGAGGCCGCCGCGCGGCTCGAGCTCGCGAAGCAGCAGCTCGCGCGCTGCGAGGTGCGCGCCGAGGTGCCCGGGATCGTGGTCTACAAGGACGTCTTCTTCGGCTCCGAGCAGAGGAAGCCCCAGGTGGGCGACCAGGTGTGGGCCAACCAGCCGCTCATCATCCTGCCCGACATCCAGAAGATGGTCGTGGAGACGCGGGTGCGCGAGACCGACGTGCACAAGGTCGAGCGCAACCAGAAGGTGGCCGTGCGCGTGGAGGCCTACCCCGACCTGCGTCTCACCGGCGCCGTCACGCTCGTGGGGACGCTCGCGCAGGAGGAGAAGGAGCGCCGCGGCACCAAGTTCTTCTCGGTGACGGTGCAGATCAAGGAGTCGGAGCCCCGGCTGCGCCCGGGCATGACCGCGCGCGTGGAGATCGAGGTCGAGGAGCGCCCGCGCGCCCTCTACGTCCCGCTCGACGCGGTGTTCGAGCGGGACGGCCGCAGCGTCGTCTACCTGGCGGGCCGGAGCCCGCGGGCGCGCGAGGTCGTGCTCGGCCCCTCGAACGCCGACTTCGTCGTGATCGAGAAGGGCCTCGCGCGCGGCGAGCGCGTGCTGCTGCGCGACCCCGCGACGGGCTCCGCGGACACGAGCGTTGCCCCAGGCCCCTGAGCCCGCGCCGCCGCTCGTCGCTCTTCGCGACGTGGTGCGGGCGTATCCGCGCGGCGCCTCGAGTGTCGTGGCGCTCGCGGGCGTGAGCCTCGAGATCCGCTCGGGCGAGAAGCTCGCGATCATGGGGCCGAGCGGCTCGGGCAAGACGACACTGCTCTCCATCCTCGGCTGCCTCGACCGGCCGAGCTCAGGCGAGCACCGCTTCGAGGGGCGAGACGTGAAGGCGCTCGGCGACGACGAGCTGTCGCGCCTGCGCAACCGCTCGGTCGGCTTCGTGTTCCAGGCGTTCCACCTGATCCCCCAGCTCACCGTCGCCGAGAACGTCGAGACGCCGCTGCTCTACGAGGGCGCGCCGCTTCACGCGTGGCGGCCGCGGGCGCTCGCGGCGCTCGAGCGCGTGGGCCTCGCCGATCGCGCGGACCACCGCCCCTCGGAGCTCTCGGGCGGCGAAGCGCAGCGGGCGGCGATCGCCCGTGCGCTAGTGACGCGGCCGCGCCTGCTGCTGGCCGACGAGCCGACCGGCAACCTCGACACGGCCACGGGCGAGGAGATCGCGTCGCTGCTCGACGAGCTCAACGTCCAGGGCGCGACGGTGGTGCTCGTGACCCACAACGAGGCGCTCGGCCGGCGTGCCGGGCGCGTGCTGCGCCTGCGCGACGGGCGTGTCGAGTCCGAGGAGCGCCGGTGAGTCCCGCGCTCGTCGTGCTGCTACGGCTCGGCGCGCGCAGCCTGCGGCTGCACAAGCTGCGCTCCAGCCTCTCGATCCTCGGGGTCGTGTTCGGCGTCGCGGCGGTCGTGGCGATGTCCTCGGTGGGCGAGGGGGCGCGCCGCGAGACGCTGGCGCAGATCGCCGCCCTCGGCATCGACACCGTGACGGTCAAGCCGCAGGCTGCGGCTGCGGGCGAACCGATGGCCACGCTGCCGCTCGCCACGGTCGAGTCGCTGCGGCGCGTGGTGCCCGGCGTGCGCGCGGTGGCGCCCCTGCGCGTCGCCGACCTCGCGGCCGACGCGGGCGGGCGCACGGCGTCGGCGATCGCGCTCGGCACCACCCCGGCCTATCGAGACGCCGCCCGGCTCGAGCTCGGTGCCGGTCGCTTCCTGGCCGACCTCGACGTCGCCGACCGCAAGCGCGTGGCCGTGGTCGGGGCCTCGGTGGCGCGGGCGCTCTTCCCCCTCGAGAGCCCGCTCGGCGAGAGCCTGCGCCTGGGTGGCGACTGGTACCGGGTGATCGGGGTCCTCCAGGAGCGCGCCTCCCCCCGCGCGCGGGGCACGGCGATCCGGGCCCGCGACCTGAACCGCGCCGTGATCGTGCCGCTTCCGGCGCTCGACCTGGGCGAGAGCCGCCGGGCAGACGGCGTCGACGAGATCGTGTTCCGCGTCGCGACGCCCGAGGGGGTCGTGCCGGCGTCGGGGGTCGCCCAGGCGCTGGTGCGCCGCACGACCGGCGGAACCACACCCGAGCTGGTCGTCCCGCGCGAGATCCTGCGCCAGCGCGAGCGCACCGAGCGCGTCTTCAACGTCGTCACCGGTGCCGTCGCCGCGATCAGTCTACTCGTGGGCGGGATCGGAATCATGAACATCATGCTCGCGAGCGTGGCCGAGCGCACCCGCGAGGTGGGCGTCCGCCGCGCGCTCGGTGCCCGTCGGCGCGACGTGGCGGCGCAGTTCCTGGTCGAGAGCTCGCTCCTGACCGTGACCGGCGGCGTCCTCGGCAGCGTGCTCGGCCTGCTGGGCGCGGTCTTGATCCAGGCCTTCGCCGGCTGGCCGACGGCCGTCCATCCGCTGATGCTGCTCGTGGCCCTGGTGGTGGCGCTCGGGATCGGGATCGGCTTCGGCTTCTATCCCGCCTGGCATGCCGCCGGCCTCGACCCGGTGGAGGCGCTACGGCGGGAGTAGCCGCTCAAGCGCGGCTCGGTGCGGTCACGCGCGAGGCCGGTACTCGATCCGGCCGACGTCGATCGCCCCTGAGCGCACTTCGAGGAAGGGCTCGCCAGAGCGCACGCCCACTGTGCCGTAGCCCGTCGCGGTGGAGAGGAAGCTCCGGAAGTCTCCGCGCAGGCGGGGCTCGACGTAGAGGACGCGATCGACCGCGTCGTAGCGCACTCCGGCCAGGCCCTGGATCAACCCGTACGAGGACATCGCCCGCGCGTACCAGTGGCCGCACTCGTACTCGTCGAAGGGGTTGCGGACACGGCCGTCGTAGCGGTCCCGGCAGGCGCGGACGATCTCCAGGCCTTCGTCGACCCGGCCCAGGAGCATCAAGTGCGAGGCAACCTGGTACTCGATGCCCGTCCACACCTCGTTCGAGTAGACGAAGGGCAGCGCCAGGGCGCCGCCTCGCGGCCAGGTGCAGAGCAGGAGCCCCGCTTCCGCGCCGAAGGCGAAGCTCGGTCGCTGCGGGTTGGCGTGGGCGGACAGGTCCTGCTTCAGGTTGTGGCGGTGCGCCGCCCGCAAATGACTCTCGGTCTTGTCGCGGTCGAGCACCTCGCCCACCCCGCACACGACGGCCATCCACGCCCCGAGCACGCCGTCGGAGAGGCAACCGTCGCCGTACTGGTACTTGGGACCCTCCTGCTCCAGCAGCGCCCGGGCTTCCGGCGAGTACTCGCCGACCATGCTCTTGGCGTCCTGGGGGCTCCCGGCGCGCAGGCCGCGCCACTCGACCTTCTGGATGAAGTACTCGCCGTTCCAGAGCTCGGTCTCCATGAGGCGCCGGCCCTTCTCGAAGAGCTCCTCGTAGACGGGCACCCGATCGCCGAGCGCCCCGCCCATCAGCACCGCCGCGCGCAGCGCGCCGAGGTAGAAGCTCGTGCACATCCCGTCCGGGCCCCAGAACTCGATGTCGTAAGTGTTGTGGTGGGGTTCGTCGAGCACCCCGGTGTGCCGCGGGTCCCAGGTCTCGATGCAGTAGTCGAGGCTCGTCTTCACGCTTGCCCACAGCGTGCGCAGCCACGCCGTGTCGCCGGAGATACGCCACTCCCGGTAGACCTTCATGATGCCGCCGAGCTGCCCGTCGGCTGCGGCGTGGAAGTCGTGCGCGGGAGGTCGGATCGGCAAGGCGGCACGAAACGTCTGGTGTCCGCGTGCATCCTGCGAGACGCGGAACTCCGTCTCGCGCAGCGTGCGCTCGAGCGACGGGAAGAGATGCGGTAGCGCCTGGGCGTAGTTCCAAACGTGAGTGCACGACCCGTGGCAGCAGCCCGAGCTGTCTCCGGAACCCTCCCAGGCCCACAGGCGGCCGTCCGCCTGGCGCATGACCGTCGGCGACTTGAGGATCGTCAGGTTGGCGGCGACCGCCTCCATCACCTCCGGCGGGAGGGTCTGGTCGTGGAAGCAGTCCGCGAAGCGGGCGGTCCTCGCGCGCAGCTCGGCGTAGTGCGCCCGCCAGTGCTCGGCCGCCTCCTCGATGCCGGGGAAGCGCTGCGCGTACCAGGGCCGGTAGCGGCGCTCGCCCACGGGCTCGTCTTCCTCGGAGTCGGCCCCGACTCGCAGCGGGCTCGATCCCACGTACCACGAGAGCTCGACCGCGATCAGCTTCGCGGCACCCGGCGCGAGGGTGAACGGCACGAACACGCTGGCGCCGGGCGCAGCGGGCCCCTGGGCGGCG